>Ga0207714_1000957_pt1 | contig 19353 bp, 12 predicted proteins | sample PonA232FremontCA_2_FD_187270 | JGI IMG/M metagenome (GOLD analysis project Ga0207714, IMG submission 187270) | Marine sediment microbial community from Fremont, CA, USA - Pond A23 Sediment 2 (SPAdes) | ecosystem: Environmental > Aquatic > Marine > Unclassified | place: USA: Fremont, California...
TGGCACTGCTGATTGTTCTGATTTCTGCGTCGACGAACCTGAATATCGTCCTGCACCAGAGCACGGGGATGCCGATCACCGCGAGGGACGAATACCGAAAGAAGCTAAAGAGCCACGGCGTCGACACTGAACGGTTTTCGTGGTTTGAAGTCTACAATAGAGTACACTCCAGAGATTTCGTGGCGCTCGAAAAAATAGAACAAGTCCTCCGCTCTTCCGGCGAGAATAAGGTCAGTATTATGAGCGGAAAAATGGGATTTACGATGTACCACCTATACAGTGGAGGCTACGATATAGAATCCATAGATAACTACGGACTTACGGACAATAAGGTGAGGCGGTGCCTGGACAAGACGGGCTCTAAAAAGATGAGCAAAAAAACAGAAATGGAGATACGAGAAATTTTATCGAGAGTTGAAATTATCAGAAAGAACTGCGGTTTAGAAAAACCGGACATAGTGTACAAGATGGGAACCGAGAAGATTTCCTGGGAACCGAGAAGATTTCTCTCTTCAGGGAAAGGGGATACGAGACGGTCTATCTGCAAAAGGGAGACATGTCTCTGTCGGATACGTTTGTGGGGGGAGGGGACGTGCCCTCGGAGCAGGCTCTACTGGTTAGAGAGGAGATCAGCGAAGACATAGAAATAGAAGGGGGTTCAAACATTTACCTGCGCTCACCCCAAGTAGGTCTAAAAAATACGTTAACGGTAGTCATTCTGAGCGACCCAGGCCATCCAGATGGCCACGAACGAAGGACGGAGGGAGTCGAAGAATCTTCTTGAAAGCAGCGGAAACGCCTGGTTTCTACCGTCTCTGCCATCCCGCCGGGAGATTCCTCGACGCCCCCGACAGCGGTCGGGGCGCTCGGAATGACCGCTTCTTACAAATGTGTTTTCCCAGTTCTACTTAGATGGACCGAACTGCGAGAGCGGGGACACCCAGATTCCACCGGGAAGGCCCGTCCGCTGGTCTCTATCTCATGGAGCAACCCAGTCGGCGTGCCGTCCGACGTCAGTACCTGTCGACGTAGCAGCGCTACGACTCGCCAGCGGGAGCCGTGGGCAGGTAAACATCCTGCCGGGTCGGTGGGCCCTCGGATTGCGCGAGCAGGGATTGAAAACGCCTCAGAGCGTAGTCTACAACCGCCTTGGGCCCGTAGAACCATTTCTCGGCGAGCTGGGATTTCCTCGCCGGGCCTACGAGCTTGCTTCTAATTCTGCTCTCGTATTCTTCGTCGGCTCCTTTTCTTATATATACGTCTAAGTGATGAACATTCCTCATGTAGTAAAATGAGCACACTTTATCGTATCCTTTTCTCCAGCTCTTCGTGTATCCCCTGGGGGCGCCAGTGGCCGCGGAATTCAAAATCAACAGGGTGGGCTTTTCCTTCTCCATGAGCTGAGGGGGCGTTCCCTCACGGGCCAGAAATTCTGAGTTTAGCTCTAGAAGGTCGTAGGACGTCCACTCAGAATAGTACGGAACGGCCCCCGCGTCCATGGTGGCAAGCGTTCTCTTGTCGTCAGGGATGTCGACGGCCTTCAGCGTTTTTCCCAGTCGCACGTGGGCATTATCCAGGCCCAGCCCGTACATGCTTCGCATGGTGATCATCTCCAGCGAGATGAGCCCGAGGAAGACGATGACGTGGGACAGAACGACGGGATAGAGATACGCCTTTCTGGAAGCCTGCATCAGAGGACCGAAGCTGGAGACAAGTATTACGGACGTGACGGGTATTATGTGAAAGCTAAACCGCGCCAGGTAGTCCATCCCCGGGGTAAGGAGCAGGTATGTAACCAGTACAGAGAACAAGAAGCACACCTCGTATACGTACGTCCTTTTTCTCCCGTCGCCGACGTACAGGGCGTTTACCGTAAAAACTGATAGAAGGGCCACGAACGGCGGCCACTTCTCGATAAACCATTCCGTGGACGATACGACAATACTCGCCACGTCGTCTCCGGTCTTCGCGTAGAAAGTGTTGGGCAGGAGATGGCCGAAGTGAGAAGTTCTCCACGCCATGTAAAGAACGGCGGGGACCGACGCGACGGCCGTGTAGAGGAGAAGCCGTCGGCGTGACTCGGGCGAGGCCCAGCCGATCGCAAACCCGAACACGACGGCCCCCGGCACGAGTCCCTCCGGACGCGTCAGTCCGAGAAGCACACCGAGGACGGGGACGAGGCCCAGAAGCAACCGATTGCTCGCCCCCTCCCGAATCCGTCTGCCGACCTCAAATACGGCCACGAGAAGCAGGGCGAAGAACATCGTCTCGAGCCCCGACACGGCGTGGTAGTACGTCGGGGGAAACAGAAGAAGCCCCCCTATGGCGCACGCGCTCAGGGAGGAGCTCTCTGTTTGCAGGTACACAGACCGTCCGACGAGAGCGAGGACGCCCACCAGTGACACGACGCCGGAGACTTTGGCCGGGACCTCGGAAGTCCCCAGCACCGCCTCGAAGAGAGCGCAAAGCACAACCCAGGAGAAGTTGGTGTACCCCTCGACCGGATCCAGTCCGGGATTCCACATCAGGCCGTGCCCTGCTGCCAGATTTTTGGCGTACCGAAAGCTGATGAAGGCATCATCGACTGTGAACGGCCACGCCACGAACACCCCAACTGTCATTACGACCGCCCCCAGGGCGGGCAGGAGGTAGGAAATACTGTTTTTCGAATCGAATGTGAGCTCCATAGACGGTTTCCTCGATGTCCAACTTGTCTTATATCAGATGCTGAGGTTCGCCGTGCACCTCATTGGTTCGAATAAACACGGAAGGCCCGTCTCGAGGCACGCCTCGCGACGATTCGTTCCGACGATCCTGCAACGAGGGGCCCAGTCATCCTTGGCACTTGGTATTATGTGCGAGGAGGTGCTCGTCTGTCGCGAACGGTTCTTCCCTCTTTTTTGGCTTCCAGTCGCGCCTCCCGAGCGCCTCACTGGACAATCAGGAGAATGATGAGAGACAACGCGCCCCAGAAGACCGCGGTTAGCAACATCGCCGGGTCGCGAAGGAGCGTTTCTTCGGGGGTTTCTCCTTCTCCGTTCTCGGAAAGGTACTGGTACCGAAAGATCGCGTACGCGACAAACGGCAGTGTCGCCAGCATCCAGGGGGTGTCCGCGCCCTCCAGTGTCCACAGCGCGTAGGCCATCAGCGCGCTCGCCGTCACCACGCTTTCCATGCGCTGTAGCCAGGAGAGCGAGTAGGCCTTCAGAACCGACCGCGTCTCCTCCTCTTCCCCGACCTCCCGAAGCTCGGCCTTCCGCTTCTCGATCCCGAGGAAGAATGCCAGAAGCCCGATACACAGGATGAACCACCCCGACGGCGGTACCTCCGCGGCCGCGGCGCCGCCGAGGGCCCGCAGCACGAACCCACCCGCAATAACCATGATGTCGAGGATCGGCTGCTCCTTGAGGCCCAGGTTGTATCCCGCCTGAATAACAGCGTAGGCCCCAATTGTGACCGCGAGCCACGGTGCCACGAGGTAGCTCCCCACGAGTCCGGTAACCAGTAACACGCCCGCGGTGCCGAGCGCCAGCGGAATGGTCACGAGCCCGGCGGCGATGGGGCGGTGCCGCTTGACCGGGTGCCTGCGGTCCGCCTCGATGTCCCGCACGTCGTTGATCAGGTAGAAGGCGCTGGCCGTCATCGAGAAGGCAACGAACGCCCATCCGACCCGGAGCAGGGAACCGAGGTCCAGGGCCAGCCCAAACAGGGGCGCCGCAAGGACCACGACGTTCTTGATCCAGTGATGAGGCCGCAGTGCCCGGACCAGGGCCCCTGCGCGGCGTGCGGCGGCGGCAACAGTTGGAGGCATAGGAACGATAGACTCACCTCAGAGGCACATGTCGGAAATGGACCAGAATTTGGTCGTATGCAACTGCAGACTCAGAGAGCGCAGCCAGTAGGTAATCAACTCACCCTCGGTGAGGGTTACAAATTGTTCTGCGGAATAGACTCGAGGTCCTCTCCGCAAAATTTTAAATCTTTCGGATACGATGGAATGGACACTGTTCTTATCATCGCCCCCCGTTTCCCGCCAATCAACGCCCCGGACCTGCACCGCGTCCGGCTGAGCCTGCCGCATTTCGAGGACTATGGCTGGCGGCCGGAGGTCTGGGCCGTAGATCCGGACCGGATCGAGGCGGATCGGGACCCGCTGCTGGAGAAGACGGTCCCCGCCCGGACGGACGTGCACACCGTGTCGGCCCCGGACACGCGGTGGACGCGGCTCGCGGGCCTGGGCAGCGTGGCGCTGCGCGCCCTGCCGTCCTACTTCTGGCACGTTAGCCGGCGGCTGGCCCGCGGCGACGTCGACCTCGTGTACTTTTCGACCACGGCGTTTCCGGTGATGGTCCTGGGGCGCTACTGGAAGTGGCGGTTCGGGGTCCCCTACGTCATCGACATGCAGGATCCGTGGCACACCGACTACTACGTGGGGAAGCCCAAGGAGGAGCAGCCGCCGAAGTTCTGGTTCTCGTACCGCCTGAACAAGTACCTGGAGCCGGTGGCCATGAAGGGCGTCGACGGCATCGTCTCCGTCTCGCAGGGCTACTGCGACACGCTGCAGGCCCGCTACGCGAACGTGACCCCCGACATGTGCGAGGTCATTCCGTTCGGGGCGGCGGGGGTGGACTTCGAGGTGATGGAAGAGAGCAGCGTCACGCAGCCGTTCGTGGATCCGGAAGACGACACGATCGACGTGGTGTACGCCGGGCGGGGCGGGCACGACATGGCAACCGCCGCCCGCGGCCTCTTCGGGGCGCTGCGCCGGGGACGCGAGGAACGGCCCGGGCTCTTCGGACGGGTGCGGATGCACTTCGTGGGCACCTCGTACGCGCCCGCCGGGGAGGGCGAGAAGACCCTGGAGCCGATCGCCGCGGAGTACGGGGTCGCCGACGCCGTGACGGAGCGCACGGACCGCATTCCCTATTTCCAGTCCCTACGGCTGCTTCGGGATGCGGATCACCTCGTCATCCCCGGGTCCGACGACCCGGACTACACCGCCTCCAAGCTGTATCCGTACATCCTGTCCCGCCGGCCCGTGCTCGCAGCCTTCCACGAGAACAGCAGCGTGGTTGATATCCTCCAAAAGACACGGGCGGGTAAGGCCGTTACGTTTGACGGTAACATGGACGTCGAAGACCTTATAAACGAGACGCTTGGGACCTGGGCGCCAATGTTGGAGAAGCTTCCCTACACGCCGGATACGGACTGGGACGCCTTCCGGCCCTACACGGCCGAGGCGATGACCCGGCGCCAGGTGGAGGTGTTCGACCGGGTGGCTGTCTCTAGGAACACTTCATAACTGACACTCATCGACCTGAGGTCTACAACTTTTTTGTTTTTTTTGTTTTGTGGCCTGAATAGTTTTTGACCAAATGCCACATGTATATCTTCCGGTGGAGGTGTTACGACGGAAGTCCAGGGCAACAATCTTGGAGGGCAAACTCCCTTATGTAAATTGTGGCCTTTCAAAAAGGAAGCACTGGAGACGTAGCCCACTTTCTTCTTGGTTGGCGGCAGGAGCCTCCATGGTATGGAGGACACACCCGATTTAGAAGCTTAAGAAGGCGGCATCCGTCGTGGGCGAGACAGATTCGGTACACCAGGGGACTTTGAACGGAAGTCAACTTTCATTTCTCGATTCCAGGCTTTCCGCTAATGAATTCTTCTTCGCTGGCGAAAGGGTGGTTTTTCCTTTCTCTTCTGGTCCTTGCATTCGGGTATGGATTCGTCTCGCACGCCTGGGGGCTGTTTCCCAAGCCTTATCTGGAAAAAGCCTGGCAACAAGCGTACTGGCGAGTCAGTCAAGTGGAAGAAGAATCGGGACCGAGCACCTTCACGGGGACTCCAGTCTATAATAATCGTGCAGGCGCAAATCCTGTGCGTCCCGGTGAGATGCAATCGGGACTGACGCTTATCTCTTCCTCCTGGGAAGGCCCAGGTGGATGGGAGCCTGAGCTCAGGTTGATTGACAGAGCAGGAGAGGTGCTACACAGATGGCGGCTTAATCGGAAAGAGAGCTTTCAAGGAACTACCCAGAAGAAAAGCCCCTCGAAGGCAGGGGTTCATGGATCGTATCTTCTTCCAGGCGGAGACGTAGTCATAAACTTGGAATACGTGGGGATGGTCCGGCTAGACCCGTGCGGAGATGTCGTATGGAAGAGGATAGAGGGCAACCATCATTCTATCTCGCGAGCGGAAGACGGGACGTTCTGGGTCCCAGCTGTCAGTGAAGACAAACGCTCCCGGAGCGATCGATATGACGACGGGTTTCCAGGACTCGAAAACAGAAATCTCTGGCTCGATCGAATTCTTCGCGTAACCAAAGACGGAGAGGTGATCCGGGACATCCCCGTGATGGACATCATATATCAGAATGATCTTGAACGATACATCCCGAAAGTGCTGGGCGGCGCCTGGCCCTCGTCAAAAGACATTTTGAGCGACATTACCCACCTGAATGATGTAGAGCCCCTGGACCGCTCGATTGCAGACGCGTACCCGCTTTTCGAGGCAGGAGACCTCGTAGTTTCGTTGCGTAGCCTCAGTCTCGTTTTCGTTTTCGATCCCGAAACGCTTGAGGTGAAGTGGCACTCCTCTGAACCCTTCGTCTATCAGCACGATCCAGACTTCATTGGCGACGGCTGGATTGGTGTTTTCGATAACAACTACGATTTGCAGGACGGTGAAATGCTTGGTGGAAGTCGCATCGTAGGGGTCCAGCCTCACACTGATTCCACGAAGATACTCTTCGAAGGGGGAGAACTGAATCGGTTTTACACATCGGTACAGGGGAAGTGGCAGCAACTTAGGAACGGAAACATGCTTCTGTCCGAAACCACTACTGGTAGGGCAGTCGAGGTCGATACACGAGGACGCCTTGTCTGGGAGTGGATCCAAACCCCGGTCGATCGTTCAACGGTCCCCTCGGTGACAAAAGCAACCCGCACTGACCTGACCCGAAAGGAAGTTGCGTCCTGGGCCTGCTCGTCGGTAGACTCCGTTAGCACGTCTGTTCAAAAACAGCAAACAGCGCCATGAGCACATCTTTTCGAATTGCATTTCTTCTCGTGATGGCGGTCCTCTTCGCACCGGAGGCGGCTCTCGCATACGGAGGACCGGGCAGTGTCATCTCGGGGATTGGGGCCTTTCTGGCCGCCATTGCGGCCCTTCTGGCCACCCTGTTCGGCTTTATCTGGTTTCCGCTCAAGCGGCTCTACAAGAGCTGGACCGACGAGGAGACGACCACCGAAGAGGTCACGGCACCTCAGTCAAACGAATGAATTTCGCCCTGGCCCTTTTCGTGGTGGTCGGCTTCGCCGCCACGCTCGAGTTCCTGAATCTCCCCGGTCACGCCCGTGCAGTCGGGAATCGGAGCCGTGATTCCGTTGACGTTTTCCGGGACGACGCTCTAAGCGACCGGGAAAAGGAGGAGGCCCTCCAGCAGCAGTCCGGCGAGCTGTTTCGACTCCTGGGCCTCCTCGTGGGGGGGAGCGCCCTGGCCCTCGGTCTGCCGCTCGGGGCCGTGTGGCTCCTCGGGCACGTAGGCGTGGGCTCGTTCTGGGGGACCATTGACGTACTGGAGCGGATCGACTTCCTGGTGGGTGTAACCGTCGTGGGAGGACTCGGCTATTGGGCCTATCACCACCTCTACCGGGTCTCATGAACGTCGGCGACCGCTACGGCGCTACCGACCGCGCCCTCTACCGCATTGCCTTCCGGACGGGCACCGCGCAGCATGCGCTGTCGGACGCAGAGGAATCGATCTCCAATTTCGTATCTTTTGGAGGCCTTGCTCACTTCGGGATCCCCGTGGGCAGGACACACTGAGATGTGGAGAGCCCCCGGGAGCGTATAATACGAACTCCGCATGCTCCGTTCGGGTGTGGAGGTCTGGAAGGGTGGACGTGTGGACGTATTTCGCCTCCATACCTCCACACTTCCCCACATCCAAACCCGAATCCTGCTACAGGATTCGGTATAAGAGGCACCGGGAAAGAGAAGAACAGCTTTCCAGGGAGAACTCCTTTCCGGCGGGAGCCTCCCATTTCCGGCGATCACAGATTGCTCGGCGATTGAATCCTCCGTTCTATGCCCGACGTCCTGTGTCTGCTCGCCCACCCGGACGACGAGATCTTCTGCGCGGACCTGCTCGCGCGGCTCACCGACGAGGGCCACTCGCTTCACCTCGCGTGCTGGACTCGGGGCGAGGGCGGTCGGCACTACGGAGACCCGCCCCGGGCCACGGCGGACACGCTCGGGGCCGTCCGGGAGCAGGAGATGCGGGCCAGCGCCGAGGTGCTCGGAGCCGACAGCCTGGAGTTTCTCAACTACGTGGACCCGCCCTCCACCGACGGGCACCGGGCCCCCGAGCACGACCCGGCCCAGCTGACGGAAGACATCCGGGCGCTGATTGAAAAGCGCGCCCCGGACCTCGTGCTCACCCACGGCTCAAGTGGGGAGTACGGCCACCCGGCCCACCGACTCGTGCATGAAAGCACCAACGAAGCGGTCGGTACTGGGGGAGCTCCTAAACCAGCCCTGTACTCGTTCAACGCCTACCATTCTACGCTGCCGGAGCTGAACATACTAAACAGGTGGGATTGGGGCGACCTCAAGGTCGACTCCGCCCCGTCCGCCGAGGCGAAGGCCCTGGTCTTAGGGTGCCATGTAACGCAGTGGACGGCCTTCGTTGGGAAACGAGAGACGGTTACCGAATATAAACAAGGAATCATTGACCACGTGACATCCCTTCCGGCGGAAACGTGCTGCTGCCACCGCACCGGACGTGCGAACGTCTCTCCATCCATTCTCTCCACGTGGGCGGAGGGACTTGAGCCCATTCGGCAACACCCCAGAGATGTTCTCCGGGATCAGATGCGGAAGTACAGGCACAAGGCCCGGATCGCCGTGGGGGAGGGACTGCTCGCCCTTCGCCAGCGTCTCCGTAATGGATCCGCCCTGTAGTCACAATGGGAGTGCGGTGTGGAACTGGACACTGATACTGGAGCGAGTCTCCTACACGCCAGACTCGGAACTGCAACGCCTTCCGGTCCCCATACAACCGAGAGAATGACCGTTGGCGGACCGGAGTTTCAATCGTGTTGTTTCTGGGCTCTGGGAAGAGATGTGGAGTCATGAATTCAGAGGTTGTTCAGCACAGATGCTCCCGTGAAGGGATAAAAGCCGTTTGTCTCTGCCTCGACGAGCACGTTTTCATGTTAGGCCACCAGAAAGCGAGGTGTCCTCATAGGTATAATTTAATAATATGACGTACATATAATGTTCGCAAAATAAATACTTTATAAAAGTTAGAAACAAAATATACTTTAAAATGAATAAACCGAAATATCCTTCTGGCTACCACTATGATGATGCCGATCTTAGGCACGAACACGAATACCTCCTTCCAGAGCTGGAGAAAATATTAGAAGACATAGGCCCAGGAAAGGTTTTTGACCTGGGTTGTGGGAATGGCGCAGTAGCCGCTCGGCTAGAACGGATTGGGTATTCTCTCACAGGTGTTGACCCTTCGGAGGAAGGAATACAGCAGGCACATCGGCATCACCCTGACCTCGACGTTTATGTGCGGTCGGCATATGATAATCTTCGGGATGAGTTTGGGAAGTTTCCTGTGGTTATCAGTCTAGAGGTTGTGGAACACGTCTACAGGCCTAGAGAATACGCCGACACTCTGTTTAAGCTACTTACTGCCGGGGGGCGAGCTATCATTTCGACACCCTACCATGGCTATTTAAAGAATCTTCTGATTTCACTCCAGGGAGGATGGGGAACAACCCACTACGATCCGCTCTGGAGGGGCGGGCATATCAAGATATGGAATCAGCAAACTCTTACAGGGCTTCTCGAGGAAGCAGGGTTTGGTGAGGTAGACGTGCGCAGAGTCGGGCGTGCCTTTCCTCCTGTCGCCAAATCAATGATCGTCGTAGCGACTAAGCCAGAGTAGCTTCTTGAATATCCACGGCGCTTAATGTTACTGTTGAATGCATCTCCTGATCAGTTGCGGAGGCCTCCATCCGGCCGACCTTAAATTTGACGGATGATCGCAGTTGTCTGACCCTCGTCGCGGCGCACCCGGTCCAATACGTACGCCCCGCACTTTCGACGACGTTCGGCGCGGCGCGGGTTAAAGGGGCACGTCTTCGGCCGGAACTACTGGAGCCACGTCGGGGCCCTGCGCCGTTTCCACGGCTGTGAGCCGGTGCTCCTTCGAACCAGCCCGGTGGTGTCCTGTCCAGCGGAGCGAAAGCACGGATCTCGGCGTGCCACCGCAGCCCGTAGACGGCGTTCGTCGGTCAATAAAACACTGTGGAAGACTACCGCTCGGCACTCGTCGACCACGTCGCGTCGCTCCCGGCCGAGACGTACTGCTGCCACCGAACAGGCCACTCCCGCGTCTCGCCCGCTGTTCTTTCCACGTGGGCGCAGGGTCTTGAGCCCATTCGGCAACACTCCAGAGATGTTCTCCGGGATCAGATGCGAAAGTACAGGCATAAGGCCCGGATCGCCGCGGGGGAGGGGCTTCTCGCCCTCCGCCAGCGCCTCCGCCGTTGGTTCGCCTAGTGCAGAATCAAGCAATCTATCTTGGGTAGAGTCATTTCGAGCAACCCCGACCGCTGTCGGGGGCGTCGAGAAATCTCCCCGAATCCAACGGAATCGACAGCATAGGGGCGGTTTCTACAACCAATCGCTCGACTCGCCAGATCTGGAGACCTTCTGATCACAAAGAGACCGCTTGAACTAGTCATCGTCATGGCGTACCCGCTGCGTTTTGAACTGACCGCGGTCGGCCGTCCGCGGCGCTGTGAATGAGGCCATCTCTGATGGCTATGAACGAGTACTCCCCGGGGTGACCGCCGTCCTCCGTGGCTGAACGTCCGTATCCCGCAATGTAAGCAGGTCGTCACGACGGGAGCGGGACGCATCTCTTTCTCCCCTCCGGCCAGTCGGCCCGCATCAACGGGCAGACCCTCGTGGTCGACGATGGATTGTCCTCTGGTAGATTGTCCTGTAGAGGATGGTCCTTGTTCCCCCGCTGGGGGGCGCTGTATCTGCAAGCGCGTCGTGCTCCGGAGTCGGGCCCGGGTCCACGCTAAAAGTGTACGTGAGGCGTCCGCCGATGATATAGGACGCGCCGCCCCGTGTCGCGTATCGTTAAACTGTCGGCACTACCTCCGGCGACCAGTGCGCTCCTCGCCGCATGGTCTCCGCAGGGCTGGCGGACCGGCTGGGCCGACGAGACGGTGCCGGTCGGGACGCCCCAGCTTCCTAAGGAGGTGGGAGAGGGACGGTGCTCCCCGGCCCGACGCGCCGCCATGACGGGTCTTCTTCTGCGTTCCCTATCAACATCGGGGTCCAAATTATGAAAACATCGGCGTCCGACACGTCTTCGGCTTCCTCCATACTGTCTGACTGGCGCGACGGTCGGGTGCGGCCCGACGCCTCCATTCGGACGGCCCTGCAACAAATCGAAGACAGCGAGCAGCGCCTCGCCGTGGTCGCCACCGAGGACGGCGAGCCTCGCGGCGTGGTGACCGACGGGGACCTCCGGCGCGGCCTCCGGGAGGGCTTGTCTCCGGAGCAGCCGGTCACGGCGGTGATGATGGAGGATGCTGTGGCGGCCCGCCGGGAGGGCGATCCGGAGGGCATGGGGCCGGCCACGACGGAGACCGAGGACCGGCAAGTCCCCTTCATCGATGCGGGCGGGCGGACCCCCGGCTCCGTCCCCTCGACGACCCCGAGACTGGCGATCGTGTCCACGCACCCGATTCAGTACTACGCCCCCTTCTTTCGGCAGCTGTCGGCGCGGGAAGGACTGGACATCCAGGTCTTCTACGGGTGGGAGGGTCCGTCGACCGGGGACTACGACCCCGGCTTCGACGAGGAGGTGACCTGGGACATTCCGCTGCTCGACGGGTACCCGCACACGTTCCTGGAGAACGAGTCCAGCGACCCGGGGACGCACCACTTCCGGGGCCTCGTGACCCCGGACCTGGTGCCGTCCATCGAGGCCTGGGGGGCGGACGCGGTGCTCGTCTACGGCTGGAACTACTGGAGCCACCTCGCGGCCCTGCGCCACTTTCACGGACGGGTGCCGGTGCTCTTTCGGGGCGACTCGACGCTGCTCGACGAGACCCCCGGTCCCCGCCGGTGGGCGCGGCGCCTCGCCCTGCGCTGGGTCTACCGCCACGTCGACCGGGCGCTCTATGTGGGCCAGAACAGCCGCGCCTACTTCGAGGCGCACGGTCTCTCCGAGGATCAGCTCACCTGGGTGCCGCACGCGGTCGACAACACCCGCTTCGCGGACGCTGCCGACGCGGAGGAAAAAGCGCGGCGGTGGCGGGACGAAGTTGGGATTCCGGACGAGGCGCCGGTCATCCTGTTTGCCGGCAAGCTGGGCGAGAAGAAGGCCCCCGACGTGCTCCTCGATGCATTTCTCCAACTGGAGAATGAGGAGGCCCATCTCGCCGTGGTGGGCAGCGGCCCGATGGAGGAGGCGTTGCGAGAGGAGGCGGACGGCCATCCCCGCGTGCACTTCCTCGGGTTCCAGAATCAGTCGCGGATGCCGGTTGTCTACCGCCTGGGGGACGTGTTCGTCCTCCCGTCGCGGGGCCCCGGCGAGACGTGGGGGCTGGCCGTCAACGAGGCGATGGCGTGCCGCCGTCCCGTGGTCGTCACCGAGAAGGTCGGGTGCGCGCCCGACCTGGTCGACGAGGCAAACGGGCGGGTCGTCCCGCCGGAGGAGGCCGGCGCCCTGGTCGACGCGCTCGACGACCTGTTGGCCGACCGGGACCGGCTCCGGGCCATGGGCCGCCGCTCGGCGGAGCGCATTCAGTACTGGTCGATTCCCGCGGCCGCGGACCGCACGGTCGACGCAGTTCGATCCGTGGTCGGGGCCGACGTCGAGCGCGAGGGGTTTGTCCAATCGTCTATGGAGCCGCAGGGGGTTTGAGGATCGCCTTCGTGTGTAAACTACACGGAACGGGTAGAAACGATAGACGATTGGGAGAAAGAGGCCGTAGAATTGCCTGAAGATGGGACCTCTGGCCGTGCCCGCCGGTTCAGGTACGTAATACCCGATTCTCAGCTACTGGGGACCGCTGTACAGTTCCCTGTGCCGGCTGGCCGTTGCTCATGAAAGAACGGCTGCACCCGCAATTTGGGATTAATGCAACAGTCTGAAGTTGTTCGGTCGAAGGAGCCGCTTCCAGCTTAAAGCCTGGATGTCCAAGGGTCACCGACCCCGTTGGCCTTCAGAAAATGGCCGCTCGGAAGCCTAAGCTCGCGGAACGACCGAAATTTATCATGTCTGACTCCGACAGCTGTCGGAGGAGTTTGATAAATTTCAGTGAAGCGAGCGAGGGGGTTCAGGCCATTTTCTGCTAGACAAGCCCTTTTCGTCCATTTTGGGGCTGCCAAAATGGACACCTGACGGGGAAGAAAGACTCCAACACCCAAAATTGGCTTGCTGGAACGGCGAAGTAGAGCAAATCCTCTTATGCGGAGATCGGCAGGACCTCTACGAAAACAGCTTCACACTATTGGGATACATGCGAAGTTAGACCTGTTCGTGCGAGGCTAGTGCAGAATCAAGCAATCCATTTTGGATAGAGTCATTTCGAGCGCAGCGCAGCGGAGTCGAGAAATCTCCCCGAATCCAACGGAATCGACAGCATAGGGGCGGTTTCTACGACCAATCGCTCGACTCGCCGGATCTGGAGAACGTCTAATCACAAAGAGACCGCTTGAAGTTGCACTAGGGAAACTGGGCGCATGTGGGAGGTCCCCGGAGACGGTCGACGGAAGTCCGAAGGCGAGCGCCAGGAAACAAGATCCTGGCGCAGTTTTTGACTATCTAGTAAATTGCCGCCCGCCCCCCAGGCATCCCACCAGAGTGCTGGGGGTGGCGGGACGGGCGTCCGCCGGCCTCCTTTCCCACAGCAGTGTGTGACCGATGATGTTCAGTGCTTCCTCTGTGCCTCACATGGGGCGTACCCCCAATCCGAGCAGGGCCAGTTTGTATACCGGTCTGTTCGTTCTGCTAGTGACCCTCTTAATCTTCCCGCCCCCGAGCGCCGCGCAGACGACGCAGACGCTGTCGCTGGACGAAGGGTGGAACTTCGCGTCCCTGCACGTGCAGCCGGACGACCCGTCGTTCGCGTCGATCTTCGACGGCACCGACGGGGCGATCTCCTCCGTGAAGAACGAAGACGGCGAGGCCTATTTGCCGAGCCTGGGCATTGAGCAGATCTCGACGTGGCGGGCCGACGAGGGATATAAGGTCCACGCCGAGACCGCCACCACGCTTGACGTCACCGGGACGGCACTCGCCCCCGGGGCGGTCGCAATTGCACTCGAAGAGGGGGGGAATATCGTCCCGTACCTCCCCGACCGGGCCCTGGCCGTGGAGAAGGCCGTGATGTCCATCGACGAAAGCCTAGTTGCCGTCGAGGACGAAGACGGCCGGCAGTATCCCTCCGGGTCCACTCCGCTCGACTCCCTGCGACCGGGCCAGGGCTACAAGGTATATGTGGATCGGGCGGACACCCTGCGGTACCCGGTGGTCGTGGAGACCCTGGACGACGCCCTTGCCCTGACGAGCGTCCCGGTCGGCAGTTACGTGCGCGTTCAGGGATACCATGAGCCGGGAGACAAGGGCGGCGGGCTCTTTCAGGTGAGGAACACCGCCTGTCGCACGGATGGCGGCACCTGCTTTGTCTTCAACGAGGATCTGTCCAGCCAGCAAGAAATTCGGACCTCTAATAGGCTTTTTACTGAAACCGATCTTCCCGATTCGGACTTATCTTGGCGCACCTTTGAACTTGAGTATGGCCCTGATGCAGACCACTTCTGGCCTGCTGTTGAGCTACATGGGCACAAGACGAGTACACGATACCTCAATGGGTTTGTCAATACGAAGCAAGGAACAGTTTCGGGCGAAGGGGCGGACCTGGGTGGAAACCAGCGCGGAGTTACAGGAGACGACACATATGATTTTCGCATCCGGTACAAATACGCCACGTCAACTCGAAGGCTAGTGCGGACAGGTGTTACCGATGCGGTGAACGTGGCGTGGTGGGGCGCAAAGCCTGTAAGTAATGGTTTCAACGGACTCGAAGACGAATACACATCGGAGATCAATTGGGCCGTTAATCGGGCGCGGCGTCTCCTCCAAGAAGACCCAAATATGAGCACGGCATACGTGGACTTCCCCGACACGTACTATAAACTGTATGGGACCATGATGCCCGACAACGTGATCCTTCGGGGAACGGGGACAAAGAAGACGTATGAAAACGCGACGGTACAGGGCGGGGTCAAAATGCCGCCTGGATGGGCACTAGCGGGCTTGAAAGATGACCTACCCAAAGAGTTTTTAGATCACGTAGGCCGTGGCAAGTTTGCCTTTACACACGGCAACTTTCCAGAAGACGAGATTGGATTCCAAAACTTTGAAATCGACGGGAACAGGGCAAACAACCCAGAGCCCTTTACCCAGCCCGACAAGTACGGCGGGGCCGGTAACGTCTCAAACAAGCTCCAAAATGGAGGTCGGTGGGCAGGATTCAGCTCTCCCCGAAGCGGAGTCACGTCTAATACTTATCCTGACCCCAAGCATGAGTACATTGAGGGACTGACGTTCACACTGGACAATGTATCCGTTCGTGGCGTAGGGGGCAACCACCTGAACAACAGCAAGTCCTCAATCTTCCTCAACGCGACGAATGTCCACACCGATCGCTCGCAGCGGAACCACCATATTTACGGTTTTTCGGGTACAGTAGATGGATACGTAATAGAAGGGCAATCATGGGCGTCTACCACGAAACTCGGGTCAAATAAGGACCGGAACGCCGATCCAGGCAACAGCAACGCGGGGCACCGTCGCAACGGGGAGTCGGGTCAATGGTCAAGCACGTATAAAAACGTGACCGCCAAAAACCTAAAGCCGAATAACTTTGGGTGGGGGACGGTCTTGGGGCTTACTGGCCATACCGACATGGAGAACGTGACGGTAGACTTTCGCTCACAGGAAGACCTGGGAGGCGGAAATGCGTTTAGGTCATCCGTCTTTGGAAGTAAGATCACGGACTTGACAATCTATACAGGAGACGGTGGGCGGTCACTATACACAAAAGCGTTCTACGGGCCGAGGACCTTACAGCAGTATGAGATTACGGAGTTTACAGATGTGACCGTACACGCCGAAGCGGGATTCACGGTCTTTAGTGATAACCAAGGGAGAATCACCAATCTGCTGTTCAAAAACTTTACCGTCTTAGATGAGAGAGGGAGTAGGGGAGGGGCTCCGTTCCCAGGCGATATACAGGTACCACCGAACCTAAGACCGCCAGGGGCAACTCGACTTGAGTACATTAACTTTACGTGGGAGCCGGGGGCAAACGGGATTGCTAAAATACTACCCAATCCCAATAACCGAAATATCTTCCCGATGGACACGTTTGTAGACCAAAGCACGATCAACAACACGGGCGACTGGTCACTAATTATTCGGAACGCCGACGAGTCGGGGAAGATCGGACGTGGCGACCGCGTATATTTGAGCAACACGACCTTCAATATTCCGCTGAGTAGCACGGACTATGAAGATCAGTTTCACTACGCTCTCAGCCCCAACCCAACGTCGGCGCAGGACACCCCTGGCGGGAAACTCATTGTTGAAGGTGGTCCCACGCTTCGTCTCCGCAACTGCGATACCCCGAACGGGCGCGTATCCGACAGCGTGGGCAATACGTTCACGTCCTCGGCCTCCGACGAGGGCAACGACTTCGTGCTGATTCCGACCTCGCTTCTCGGGCGGCCCTTTGAGATCAACACGACGCTGACCTCCAGCCCCTCAGGCATCTCGTCCATCACAGGCGTAGACGTAGCAAATTCAGATGGAACCCTACGGGCCGATTCTAACCCCTTGGAGCACGACCCGTACCTGAAGGTGAACCTCGACGGGACGATTGGCAGCGGCGAAACGGTGACAATTGACTGGGATGCTCGCGTGACGCCGTTGGACCAGTACAGCACAACGGGCCTCTTTATCACTCGTCCCGTCATTGATCGCACAAGCGGCGACGATCCAAATGCAAGCGAGTATGGGGACGAGGACCCGCTTGTAAGCGGGAATGGCCCGTGGACGATTGATCTTCGGGGTGTGGCTGCGAGTCAGGAGACGTGGGAGCCTCCCGAGTACACGGCGTCGTCGGGAAACACGGGCGTAGTTACGGCGAGCATGATCTCAAATAAACACCGCGACAAGCAGCGGGATTACATCCTCGAACTGACCGAGCAGGGCACGGGCACCGCCACGATTACCGTGACGAGCAACATCCAGAACGTGGGGACGGCGACCACCACCTTTGAGGTGACGGTGGAGTAGACAGCTCAAGTTGCGGCCTACCTGCTGTTGTTCAAACCGACGGCAGACCGAAAGCTTTCGGTCCGAAGGCCTTCGGTCCGCCGATTATGGCGTTTGTAGCGGTTGATCGTCCACAGCGCTGTGAATGAGGCCATCTCTGATGGCCCTGAACGAGTACTCTCCGGAGTGTCGGCCGTCGTCCGCGGCAAACCGCGTACCCCGCAACTCGGGGTAGATCGGCCCGAGAAATTTCCTGGAGCCCTTTGCACTCCGTTCAAGAGCTTCTGCCTGGTCGCAGAGGGTCGGAACGAGTCCCCGGAACGATAATAGGGATCTTCAGCGGCACTTCTTTTCTTCTCACACACAGGGTTGACGCCTCGGACGCCGGTGGCGTCTTTGGTCGTCGATCGCGCCTGGGACGAGGCGGACAGCCCCCTCGTCTCTCGACCTGTCCAGTTCAGCGTTCTGCTCGCAGTGGTCTTTCGCTACGGACTTCTCTTTCTGCCCTACGGCCTGGCCGTCCTGCTGCGGATGGCGCCGTCTACGTCCTACCTCGTGGCGTGGGGCGGGTCGTTCTGGATCCTGTACCTCACCCTGTCGGGGACGGTCAAGCCCCTCCCCGGGGGGCAGTCCCTGGCCCGCCAGCTCTTTCGGCCGATCGGGCTCACCCAGCTGATGTTCGCCGGGTACACGGCCCTGACCTCCATCTTCTACTTCCTCGACGTCCAGGGGTACTTTTACCTGTGGCACAACCCGATGAGCGCCGTCCCGCCGCGGGAGGTTGCCCTCGCCGCGGAGGCGCAGCGCTACTACGTTCTGGGCCACGCGGCCTTCGCGACGGGTGTTCTGCTCGCGATGGACTACCGGCGGAGCGGCGAATGGTCCCTGCAGACCCGCATCCGCTGGCCCTGGTTTCTGCTGTACCTCGCGGGCGGCCTCTTCGTGGGGGCCCAGGTTCTGAACGTCGTGCCCGGACTGGGCCAGGTGCAGGGCCGGCTGGAGACGCTGGGATTCGTGGCCTCTGTGGTCAGTCTGGCCGTGTCGATCATGAAAGGGAACAAAACGCTGCTCGCCGCCAGTGGGGGCGTATACGGGATCAACCTGGTCCTGGCGCTTCTGAGTGGGTGGAAGAGCGAGGTGCTGGTGGCGTTTATCCTGCTGGCCGTGTTTCTGTATCCGGCGTACAGGCGGACGATCACGGTGGTCGCCCCCGCCGTGCTTATCGTTCTACTCGCAATCCTGCCGACCTACGCCCATGTCATGCGCAGCCTGAGCTGGCAGGGCAACGTGGAGGCGGAGACGGCGGCACAGATCGCCCTCGACCAGGTCCTCAGTGATCGAACCGCACTGGCTAGGACCAACTGGCAGTTTTTGACGGGGCGCCTGTCCGAGATCGGGATGTTCACGGAATATATCGACTACGTCCCGGGCGAGCGGCCCTACTACAAATTCGAGCTCGTGGAGCACGGCCTCATCGGCATCGTGCCGCGGGCCTTCTGGTCGGGCAAGCCGAGCATGGAGCGACTCGCCTCGGAGCGGGTCTACGCGGCGGGCATCGTAAATCAGGGTATGGCGGTGTCGGCCAAGACGAAGTACGTCGTCGACGCGTACCTCTCGGGCGGGCCGCTCGGGGTCTTCCTCGGCCTTCTGCTGTACGGATTGATGGCCTCGTGGGCCTCCCGGCTGGCCGAGCGCTGGTTTGGGGGATACCTGCTCGGCAGCGGGCTCGTCTACACGGCGCTGTTCAAAATATTCTGGTTGAGCAGCGCCTTCGAGTTCTTCTTCAACACTGTCTTCTGGAGCTTTATGGTGATGGGCGCTCTCTTCGTCGGGGGACGCATGACCGGGTTTCTCGTCCGCACCCCGCAGAAGGAGCGCGTCCCGGCGTGATGTCGTCATCCGAGCTAGACGTTCTCCATACGGTGGCCAGCACCCGCGCGGATCACGGCGGGCCGTCCCGG
>Ga0207714_1000958_pt1 | contig 19343 bp, 17 predicted proteins | sample PonA232FremontCA_2_FD_187270 | JGI IMG/M metagenome (GOLD analysis project Ga0207714, IMG submission 187270) | Marine sediment microbial community from Fremont, CA, USA - Pond A23 Sediment 2 (SPAdes) | ecosystem: Environmental > Aquatic > Marine > Unclassified | place: USA: Fremont, California...
CTCGAACACTCCCTCGACAGGATCGAACGCCTCGTCGACAACGTCCTCGAGTTCTCCGAACAGGACATCGAGGACATCGAGACAGAAACCGTCTCGCTGAAAGAAATCGTCAGCGAGACCTGGGAGGTCACTGACACCGAGGGTGGGGCATTACACCTCCACGAGTCCAAACAGTTGCAGGCCGACCCACGGCTCGTGAAACAGATCTTCGAGAGCCTCTTCGACAACGCTATCAATCACAACGATCCGCCGGTGAACATCACCGTCGGGACAACTGACCGCGGGTTCTACGTCGAGGACGACGGCGAGGGGATCGAGGACGCCGATGATATCTTCGAGGCTGGCTATACGACCGCCGCCGACAGGGCCGGCTTCGGGTTGGCAATCGCCGAACAGGCGGTGTTGAGTCACGGCTGGGAGGTCACGGTCGCCGAGAGCGAGACAGGCGGCGCGCGGTTCGAGATCTGTGGCGTTTCGTTCCATCCGGAAGTCTACGACTGATACTGATTATTGCGAGTCTTTACCGCCGGGTGGGGAGAGATCTGCTCTGTCAAAGCCGGAGCAGCCTGGTTTTCGTGGCCCTGCTGAAATTACCGCAATAATCATATGAGAACCCCACTTCGAGCGTGCGGAGCGCCTCTCGATCCTGCACTGCCGTCACTCCGTGCCAATCTCGAACCGCGCGCCGCCCGCGTCGCTCTCCGTGACGTTGATCTCCCAGCCGTGGTCGTCGACGACCTGCGAGACGATCGCCATCCCGAACCCGGTCCCGCCTTGGCTGCCGGAGTACCCGTGTTCGAAAATGGACTCGCGCTTCTTTGCGGGGATGCCAGGGCCGTCGTCTTCGACGTAGAAGCCCCGCCGCTCCTCCACCGGACCGACCCTGACTGTCACGCTCCCCTCGGCGTGTTCCACGACGTCATCGGGAGTTCCCGACCGAGGGCTCGTCGAACCGTGCTCGACAGCGTTGTTGAAGAGGTTCTCGAGCAACTGGTCGAGCCGACTTGCGTCGGCTTCGAGCTGACAGTCCCCGTCGATTTTCACCGTCGCGTCGCCTGTCTCGACGTTCTTCCAGCAGCGCTCGACGTGTTCAGCGAGGTCGACGGACTCGGCCTCGAACGGCCGTTCGCGCTCCTGGGCAAGCGTGAGCAGGTCGTCCAGGAGCTCTTCCATACGCTCCGCGGCCCGCCGGCACCGCTCGAAGTACTCCTCGTCGTCGGTCTCCTCGGCCAGTTCCAGGGTGGCTGTGATGACCTGGATCGGGTTCCGGAGGTCGTGACTCACTACCGAGACGAACTCGTCGAGCTTCTCGTTTTTTGCCTCGAGTTCCCGCTGGTAGGCCAGTCGCTCGAGTTCGTTACTCGCGTACTGGGCGAGCAGTTCGGCTGTCTCGACGTCACGGTCATCGAACGCCTCGGGCTCCCCGCTGTACACCTGGAAGGCACGGGACCCGTCGAGCGGGACGTGGATCAGCGATCCGAACCCGGGGCCCTCGCCCGAACCGACCTCTTCGACGACGACTGTCCCCTCGTCGTAACCGAACTCGGTGGGATCGATCTGCTGCGAGAGGTCCCTCGCCAGCCGTTCGTCGGACGCCCGCTCAACCTCGACCGTCCCGCCGTTCTGCGAGACGACGCCGGCCTGGTCGAACGCGGGCATCTCCTTCGCGGCGGCGACGGTCGTCCCGTAGACCTCGGCCCGGTTCCCGCAGGCCGCGAGGTCGGTCGCGACGCCGTGGAGGTTCGCAATCGCCTCCTCGCGCTCCTCGCGCTCCGTGACGTTTTGGAACTGAGAGAGCACGGCGACGACGACCCCGTCACCGTCGGTGACCACGCGGTTGTGCCACTCGCAGACGATCCGCTCCCCGTCCTTCCGGACGTTCTCGTTGACCGACATGTAGCCGTCCTCGGCTTCGAGCAACCCGTCGGTGACCTCCTGTACCGTGTCGTACTCCGACTCGGGCACGACCCGCTCCCAGGTGTGACCGACGAGTTCTTCCTCGGTGTAGCCAAGGATCGACTCGGCGGCCGGGTTGACGCGCTGGACCTCGAAGTTCTCGTTCCACTCGATGACGCCGAGCGGAGACTGCTCGAAAAAGAGGGCCTGGTTCTCCTCGAGCCGTCGTTTCGAGTGGTACTGCTCGACGGCGTTTACGATCCGGTTGCCCAGTTTGGCGTAGTGGTCGACGCCGTGGCCCTTCTGGAAGTAGTCGGTGACGCCTTTCGAGATAGCCTCGCTTGCCAGTTCCTCCGACCCCTTCCCTGTCAGCAGGATGAACGGGAGTTCCCCGTCGTGCTCGCGGACCCGCTCGAAGAACTCCATCCCGTCGGTCGGCTGCATCTTGTAGTCCGAGACGACGCACTCGACCGGCTCCTCGTCGAGGACGTTCATCGCGTCGCTGACTGTCGTCGCGGTGAGAACCTCGAGCCCGCTCTCTTTGCGCTCCAGGTACGCCGCAGTCAGTTCGACCAGGTCGCGGTCGTCGTCGACGTGGAGCACTGTGGCCGTGTCGCCCAGTTCCCGCACCGCGTCGTCCAACTCATCCGGCGGAGCCGCGCCTGTTTCCCTCTCGCTATCGTCGTGCCAAACGCGGTCGGATCCGCCAGTTCCCATTTTCCGATATCTGGAATTGCAGCGCATGTAGTATAAATGCGACTGAAATATTTCTCTCGAATAGGACTCGGATCCGCGCCGGTTCAGGCCCAGGCTGTAAACGGTTTGTTGTGACTCTACGGGCGCCCTCCCTCCTCGGGTCCGTCGGGTTCGTCCCCCTCGGCCTCCGGGCCGCCGGCGGCGAGGCGCGTATCGTCCGCGCGGGATTCGTGGATCTCGAAGACGCCGTCGGTGAACATATCCCGGTCCGGATCGGGCGTGCGCTCGTCGCGTTCGAACAGGTACGCGAAGAAGCCGAACATGGGAACCAGAAACGCGATCGCTCCCCACAGCCGGCGGCTCATCCCGTACTTCGGCGCGTCGACGGCGACGTAGCCGGTGACCAGCAGATGCAGGAGTGCCGGGAACCAGGTTACCATCACGATCGTCGCCAGGTCCATACCCCATGTTGGGACCGGAGCACCTAATACTGGTGGCTGTAAGGAACTGTTTACTCCAGTAAACGGTTTTCAGGAGTCCTCTAATCGTGAACGAGTCCCTTCAGGCGACACAATACTATGATCTGGGAGGCACTGTCTCACAACTGTACACGGGCGCATCTCCCCAGCGAAAATCCATGGAAGAGAAACAAAAGACCGGGATTACTAACCTCGACCGAGAGCTGGACGGCGGTATCGAGCAGGGCAGTCTCCTCTCCGTCATCGCCGGGCCGGCCACCCAGAGTGAGGCACTTTTCGACCAGCTGATCGACCAACGGCCGACACTGTATCTGACCACGCTACGCGAGCCCGAGAGTGTCACACAACGGCTCGGCGGCGAGACCGACGGGCTGTTCGTCAAGGACGTCCGGGGGGGCCAGACGATGGACAAGGAGTACATGAAACAGCTCACCGGCTCCCGGAGCTACTCGATGGGTATCGACCACAGCGCCGACATCCTCGACGCCGTCTACGAGACGATCGAACGCGTCGACAGGGAGATGAACGTCATCCTCGATCCGATCAACCCGCTCGAAGAGACCGGCGACTCCGAAACCTACCGCGCGGTGATCAACAAGTTCCAGTCGAAAATGCTCGACACTGGTGGGGTCGGCGTGTTGCACTGTATCACACTCGAGGACGCGCCGCCGTTACGCGATATGACGCTCGCGATCAGCGACATCGTCTTCGAACTCGATCTCGTCAGGCTGAAAAACGAGATGCAGTACCGGCTGACGATCCCGAAAAACCGCGGCGGGACGCCGCTTCTGGAACAAACGACTGTCAAGTTCGACTCCGAAGTCTGGATCGACGACACCCGGAATATCTGAGGCTGGTCAGAATCGACTTCAACCTCCCAGCCCAACGGGGAGTATGTCCGACCAGAACAACGTCTACGGCACGGAACTGAAACCGTGCAGCCAGGAGCCACAGACGGGGTACCTGCGGGACGGCTGCTGTCACGAGCATCCGGGGGACAACGGCCGCCACGAACTGTGTGCGGTCATGACCGAGGAGTTTCTCCAGTTCAGCAAAGCCCAGGGAAACGACCTCATCACGCCGCGACCACAGCTCGAGTTTCCGGGGCTGGAGCCGGGGGACAGGTGGTGTCTCTGTGTCGGCCGCTGGATCGAGGCCAGGGATGCCGGCGTCGCCCCGCCGGTCGTCCTCGAAGCGACAAACGAGTCCGTGCTCGGCGATATCTCGACCGAGACGCTCAAAACGTACAAGTACGAGCCGGAGAGTCGGTCCGGCGCTACCGAGTAGCGACGCCGTAGTAAAACCCTAATTCAGGCGTCGTCTGGCGGTTCGAACTCGACGAGTTCGAGGTCGCGGTCGAGCAGACAGTGGTCGTGAGGGGGATCGCCGTGGACGGTCTCGATCCGGTGTTCCTCGTCGAAACCGGCGCCGGCGGGCTCGCAGTACTCGTGGCTCGGACAGCCAGTGTGCGGACACGGCCCGGCGAGTGCGGCCTTGTTCCCGACGAAGGCGCTGTCCGACGGCACGTTCGCGGTGACGCTCACCGGCTCGACCTCGACGGCCGTGACGCCGGTGTCGTGGACGGCACACTCGAGTGTACTCGCCCCCGTTCGCCGTTCCGTCACGCGGTACTTGCGTCCGGTGGTGAGGTTGAGACACTGGTCGCGGTACGGACACCCCTCACACCCCGGCGCCTCGCCGCGGTAGACGAACTCCTGGCCCTCCTCGGCGAGCCGCGTTCCGATCAGTGTCACCGTCCCCATGCTCCGAACTTCGACGGCCGGACGATTAAATCCCCCGTCCCGCCGGTCGGGATTCCCAGCACACAGGAATCCCCGGGTGTATTTTGTGCAGTATCGTTCAATATCAGCACATGTCTATCGACCAGCTCGAGAACTACGGGCTCGAACGGATGGACGGGGATGCGATCAGCGGCTTTCTCGCCGCACAGAAGACGGGGGTCCTCGGGCTTCCGGGCGACCGGTCGCCGTACATGATCCCGCTGTCGTACGCGTTCGACGGCGAGGATCGGCTGTATTTCACGTACCTGCTCGGCCCGGACAGCGAGAAAGCGCAACTGACAGCCGACACCGAGTACGCCAGATTCCTGGTCTACAGCATCGAAACGATGTTCAACTGGCAGAGTGCCATGCTGGAGGGGACACTGACTGCAGTGCCCGAATCGGCGTGGGGCGATATCGACCACCTGCTCGACAACGTCTGGCGACCGGAGATCCTCCGGACGGCGGCGATGGATGGTGGTATCGAGGTCTACGCGTTCGATATCGAGAGCCAGACAGGGATCCGCCACACCGGACTGGCCCCCGGCTTCAGGGAGGGTGTCGACCAGGAGCAGGGGACCAAAGAGAGCTGATACCGCCCGACAGCAGTTTGCTGTCGGTGGGTCGGAATTCTTCAGGTTCTTATAGCCACCAGTATGACCAACAGGTATGACCGAACGAGGTCCACTGACGGCGGTTTCACCACTCGACGGCCGGTACGCGCGGTACACCGAACCGCTCGTCCCGTACGCGAGCGAGCAGGCGCTCATGCGGGCACGGGTCGAGGTGGAAGTCGAGTATCTCGTCACACTCGCGGAGATCGATGCGGTCCCACTCTCGTTGACGGACGACCAGCGGGCATCGCTGCGGGACTGTTACGACTCCTTCGACCGGTCCGACGCGGAGATGATCAAACAACTCGAAACGGAGGGGTACGGCGAGTACGCGGCCACCAACCACGACGTGAAGGCGGTGGAGTACTTCATCCGGGAGCACCTCCCGGCGGCCGTCGACGGCGCGCAGTGGATCCACTTCGGGCTGACCAGCGAGGACGTGAACAACCTCGCCTACCGCCTGCTGGTTCGCGAGGCGACGGCCGAGGTCCTGGTGCCCGCGTTGCGGTCGCTTCGCGACCAGCTCGCGGAGCTGGCCCGGGAGTACCGGGCCCTCCCGATGCTCGCCCGGACCCACGGCCAGCCCGCCACGCCGACGACCTTCGGCAAGGAGATGGCGGTGTACGCCTCGCGGCTGGGCCGCCAGATCGCCCGGATCGAGGCCGTCGACCTCGCCGGCAAACTCGCCGGTGCGAGTGGCACCTACGCGGCCCACCACGCCGCCTACCCCGACGTCGACTGGCCGGCCGTCGCCCGGTCGTTCGTCGAGCGCCTCGGCCTCGAACAGGCACCACTCACGACACAGGTCAACCCCTGCGACGATCTGGCGGCCCTGTTCGACGCCGTCCGGGGCGCGAACGACGTCCTGCTGGATCTCGACGTCGACGCGTGGCTGTACATCTCCGACCGGTATCTCGGCCAGGAGACCGTCGAGGGGGAGACCGGCTCCTCGACGATGCCACACAAGGTGAACCCGATCGACTTCGAGAACAGCGAGGGGAACCTCTCGAAGGCGAACTCCGATCTCGTCTTCCTCGGCGAGTACATCACGAACTCCCGGCTCCAGCGTGATCTCTCCGATTCGACGGTCAAACGCAACGTGGGCGCGGCGTTCGCGCACTGTCTCGTCGGCTACGAGAAACTCGGGACGGGGCTCGGGAAAGTCACCCCCAACGAGCAGGTCATGCGGGCCGAACTCGAGGCCACCCCGGAGGTCATCGGCGAGGCCGTCCAGACGATACTGCGCCGCGAGGGACACACTGACGCCTACGAGCGCGTGAAGGAACTCACCCGCGGCCGGGACGTCGACCTGGCCGACTTCCATGAACTGTTCGGGGAACTGGACGTGTCCGCCGACGTCCGCGAGGAGCTACAGGCGCTTACCCCGGCCGGCTACACCGGCCTCGCCGAGGAACTGGTCGCGGAGCTAGAGTAGTCGGCGCTCGTGTCCGGTTCTGGCGTCGCCCGGACTTGCTTCTGTGACCGTCAGCCAGCGAGTTCGTGGGAGCGTGCGAGGACCCAGCTACCGAAAACGAACGCACCGATGATCTCCGGCACGGCGAGCCCCCACGGCGCGCCGGCGGCCGCGTACACGAGCCACGTCAGGAGGTTCGCGGTCCCGGCACCTCCCGAGAACAGCGCTCGCCGTCGCTGTCCGCCCGCGAACCGGACTCCGGTGTCGACCCACAGTGTGACCGAGATCATGAGGTAGAAGCCGGCAGCGACCGGAAAGTGCGCGGCTGTCCCCTGCGGGAAGACGCCGACGAGGGCCATCAAGACGAGCGTCAGCGAGAGCAGTACGGCGACGGCTCGCTGTCCGCGGTTGGCTGCGGTCCCGTACACTACCGCACAGAAGAGGAGCCCGACCGCGCCGCCAGCGATCAGCCCGCCGTTGAAAAGCAGTGCCGTCGTGGTCGTCCCGGCCGCCGTCGACGTGACACCGAGATTCGAGAGGGCGTTCGCCCGCCAGCTGAAACTCGGCGAGAGCAGTGTCGCGAGCAGGATGCTCCCGATCGTCGTGCAGACGGCGACCGCACCCGACCACGGGCGAAGACCCCGGGGGCCCATCTCCTATCGATCCCGTTCCCCGACGAGGAGGAACGTCTCGGTGCGTTCGCGGGCGGTCACGACCCGGAACCCCGCGTCGGCGAGCATCGTCCCGGCGGCGTCGACGTCGTACCGCTCGTCGACCGGCGGGCCGGCCGTACCGCTCCCGGCGCCGGACCAGTCGACGAAGACGGCCCGCCCCCCGTCGTCCAGGACGCGCGCGAGCTCGGCGAGCGAGGGCCCGGAGGCGCTCTCGTGGAACGTCATCGTCGAGAAGCCGCCGTCGAAACTCCCGTCGGCAAAGGGGAGCCGTTCCGCCCCGGCCGTGACCAGCGAGACATTCCCCGGGACGCCGCGGTCGGCGTACCGGCGGTGCATGGCGGGCTGGAGGTCGACGGCACAGAGAGCGCCGACAAACGGCGCGATCTCGTCCGTGTAGAAGCCGGAGCCACTGCCGATATCGAGGAGTCGGACCTCCGGGCCTGTGGGTAGCGCACCGACCAGTTCCTCGCGGGAACAGAACCGGAACCGTGTCGGATCCTCTAACCGGTCCACCTCGGCTGGATCGAACGTGTGAAAACCCATCACATCCCCATAACCCCGAGAGCTGTAAGTAGTTTACCGAGCCGGACCGATACCATTATTATTATTCATTATGTATATCGGCCTGCACACCGTGGTGCAGTGTCAGCAGGTAGTTCCGGCCTCCGAAGGCCGGAGCAGTGAGGCGAATCTGAGTCGGGCAGCGATCACGAGCCCGCGTGATAATCATGAGACTGATAGATGCACGAGACCAGTTTGTGAGTGAGTTCACATTCCCCGTCGACCGCGAGGCGGTGTTCGACGCGATGGGGGATGTCGAGATAGACGGACCCACGGACAACCCCGAAACAGTCGGCGAGGTACTGGAACGGTCGGGTGCCGAGTCGTTCCAGTCCGCCGACGAACTGTACGATACGATCATCGGCACGATCAGCAGCGAGTACGTCGGCCGCCGGTTCTACGACGACCGCGGCTCGAACACCGCCCTCGATATCGAGGAGGTGTCGTTCTGATGGCGACGAACATCGTCGTCAGCGGCGTCCCCGGCGTCGGCGCTTCGAAGGTCTGTGAGCAGACACGCCGCGAACTCGGTGAGGAGTACACGCTGGTAAACATCGGCGACGTCATGCTTCAGGAGGCGCTCGAACACGGACTCGCGAGCAGCCGCGAGGAGCTCGTCCGGCTCCGGCTCCGTGACCAGCGGGCGCTGCAACGGCGGGCGAGCGAACACATCGCCCGCGAGTCGGACTCGGGGCCGCTCCTGATCAACACCCACCTCGTCGTCGAGACACCGCTGGGATACATCCCCGGACTGAGCGACGCGATGCTCCGGGACGTCGACCCGGGCGCGTTCGTCGTCGTCGACGCCGGCACGGAGACGATCCGGGACCGCCGCGAGCGGAGCGACCGGGCGTACGACTACTTCAGCCGGTCGATCGACTTCCACAAACAGCTCCAGAACTGCGCCGCGCTCGCGTACTCACTGGAGAGCAACGCCCCCGTCTACCACCTCCAGAACGAGGGCGAACTCGAGGAGACGAGCGAGCAACTCGTCACGATCGCCGGCATCCTCTCGAACCTCTCCGGGCAACCCTGAGGGGTAACCTTAATATTACAGATAAAATTCATAACGTATCAAAATTATATAAAAAATTTTATTCTTGCACGAACTGCCAGATTATCTAAGCCCACCAAGGGGCTTGATAGAATGCACGACCAGGAACTGATCTGGCGGATAGCCGGTGGCTCAGGTGACGGCATCGATTCGACGAGCAAGAACATGGCGAAGGCGTTGATGCGTGCCGGACTCCACGTGTTCACACACAGACATTACCCGTCGCGGATCCGCGGCGGCCACACCTTCGTGGAGGTCCGTGCCAGTCCCGACCCGGTCACGTCCCGGGGGGACGGCTACAACTTCCTCGTGGTGCTCGGGGACTCCTTCGCGCGCAATCCCCGCGAAGAGGCGATCTACGAGGACGAGGAGAGTGCTCCGCTCCGGGAGAACCTCGACGATCTCCGCGAGGGCGGGATCATCATCTACGATACGGGACTCATCGACGACGAGGCCGTCGAAGAGATCGGTCTCGAAGAGCGCGCCGAGGAGAACAACTGGCACGTCTACCCGATCGATCTGCGGCAGATGGCCAAGGACGTCGGCCGCGAGGTGATGCGGAACACGGCGAGTGTCGGTGTCACATTCGCGCTGCTGGATGCGGAAACCGACGAGGTCGAACGACTCCTCGAGGAGAACATGTCCGGTGACATCCTCGAGGACAACCTCGAAGTACTGGAAAACGCCTACGAGTACGGGCAGGAACTAGACGCGGACCACGACCTGACGATGCCGACTGGCGGCACCGAAGGCGAGCAGGTGCTCGTCTCGGGGAGCCACGGTATCACCTTCGGCGCGCTCGACGAGGGCTGTCGGTACATCTCGGGCTACCCGATGACCCCCTGGACGGAGGTGTTCACGCTGATGTCGAAACACCTCCCGGAACGGGACGGCGTCGCCGAGCAGGTCGAAGACGAGATCGCGGCCGCCGCGGCCGCGGTGGGTGCCTCCCACGCCGGTGCGAAGGCGCTGACCGGCTCCTCCGGCGGTGGCTTCGCGCTCATGTCGGAGGTGATCGGCCTCGCGGAGATGACCGAGACGCCGATCGTGAAACTGCTGGCGATGCGTGCCGGCCCCTCGACGGGGATGCCGACCAAACCCGAGCAGGCGGATCTGGAGTTCGCGATGTACACCAGTCAGGGTGACTCGAACCGGGTCGTGTTCGCCCCGGCCAACGAGCGGGAGTGTTACGAACAGACGCGGCAGGCGTTCGAACTCGCATACAACTACCACCTGCCGGCGATCGTCATCTACGACCAGAAACTCCAGGGCGAACTCCGGAACGCCCCCAAGGAGTTTTTCGACCGCGAGGTGACCGCCGAGATGCCGAGCACGCTCACCCAGGAGGAACTGGCTGACGCGGCCCGGACCGGCGGGAAGTTCCGGCGGTACGCCTACGACGACGCCGACCACCCCGACGGTGTCAGCCCCCGGTCGATCCCCGGCCAGAAAGGGGGCCGGTTCCTCGCGACGGCCAACGAACACCACCCGACGGGCCACATCAGCGAGGATCCGGACAACCGCATCCTCCAGATGGACAACCGCATCGGCAAACTCGACGCGATCCGCGAGGAGCTGAACCAGCGGGAGGAATCCAACCAGACGTACATGGGTCCCGACGACGCCGAGTACGGCATCATGACCTGGGGGAGTTCCCAGGGTACTGTCAAAGAAGCGATCAGACAGCTCAACAGCGAGGGCCACTCGGTGAAAGGACTCGGTGTGAGCGACATGAGCCCCTTCGCCGCCGACGAGGTGAGTGCTTTCCTCGACAGCGTCGAGGAGTGTCTCGTCGTCGAGATGAACGCGACGGGGCAGTTCCGCGGCATCGTCCAGCGGGAACTGGGAGAGTACGGCGACAAACTCCACAGCCTGCTGAAGTACAACGGCAACCCCTTCGAGCCCGGAGACATCGTGGACGGCTTCGAGAGCACGATAAACGGTACCGAGTTCGACCGGTCGAATGCCAAATTCGTTCCAGCAACAGGTGACTGACAATGAGCACGTTCGACGCGATTGACGACGAAGAAGAGTTCGAGGAAGACGACTTCACGCCCGATATCGAACCCCAGGCGACGTGGTGTCCCGGCTGCGGCGACTTCTCCGTGCTGAACGCGCTGAAAGGCGCGATGGCCGAACTCGGCCGGTCGCCCGACGAGATCATGCTGGTCACCGGGATCGGTTGCTCCTCGAAACTGAACAGCTACTTCGACGCCTACGGCTACCACTCGATTCACGGCCGCTCACTGCCGATCGCACGCGGGGCCAAGAGCACGAACCCACAGCTCGAGGTGGTCGCCGCCGGCGGCGACGGTGACGGCTACGGGATCGGTGGCAACCACTTCATGCACACCGCCCGTGAGAACCACGACATCACCTACATCGTCTTCAACAACGAGATCTTCGGCCTGACGAAGGGCCAGACCTCGCCGACCAGCCCGAAGGGCCACAAATCGAAAACGCAGCCCCACGGGTCGGCGAAAGATCCCGTGCGGCCGCTGTCGCTGTCGCTGACAGCGGGCTCCTCGTATGTCGCCCGCACGGCGGCTGTCAACCCACGGCAGGCCCAGGAGATCCTCGCCGAGGCGATCGAACACGACGGCTTCGCTCACGTGGATTTCCTCACGCAGTGTCCGACCTGGAACAAGGATGCAAGCGAGTACGTCCCCTACGTCGACATCCAGGACTCGGAGGAGTACGAACACGACATCACCGACCGTGAGGAGGCCAGCCAGATGATGTACCAGGCCGAGTCCGTCCTCCACGAGGGGACGGTCCTCACCGGCCGCTTCTACAGGGACGAGGGCCGGCGGACCTACCACGAAGAGAAACAGCTCATCGACGAACTCCCCGAAGAGCCCGTCGCTGGCCAGTACTTCGACGACGACTACGAGTGGGAAGGCTCCTACGAGCTACTCGACGAGTACAGCTAACTCCGGCGTTCGAAAAAAGCAGGCCGCTACTTGACGACCATCGTGGTCGTCGGTGACCGCCGGACGACAGTCTCCGCGACACTTCCGAGCAGTTTCTGTCCCGTTCCTTCCCGGCCGTAGGTGCCCATGACGACAGCGTCGAACTCCCCGGCGTGATCGACGATAACCCGTTTCGGGCCTCCCTCTTCGAGGACCGTGTCCAGTTCTCCCCCGTACTCCAGGTCGGCCGCCAGTTCGCGGGCCTCCGCGAAGATTTCTTCGGCACGGTTCTCGGCTGCCTGGCGTATCTGTTCGTCCATCACGATGACCGACCCCTCCACAGCAGCAGTTTCGTGGAAATCCAGTGCGTGCACCACCGTGATCTCCGCTTCGGGCCAGTTCTCGATGGCGTATGCCAGCGCGTCGAACGATTTCTCGGAGCCGTCCAGTGGGACCAGTATGTTCTCTGTCATGGCACAGCTAGTACGTGACACTGAAAAAGCATAAACTTGCGCTGGGAGAATGAAGCGTTTTACTATCGCCGGAACCGCGCCGTCACCGGTGACAGCGCTCAGTTCGACAGTGCCGATTCGACTTTCTCGATCGGGTGTGGCGGTTTCCCCTGCTGGTTCTCGTACTCGAGTAGCTGTGACCGACAGGAGGTGCCGGGTGCGACGACCTCCTCGCCGGGTGAGTCGTCGACGAGGTCGTACAGCATCTGGCCGACGGCCTTGCTCATCGAGTAGTGTTCGGCCTCGTAGCCGAAGGAGCCGGCCATCCCACAGCACGTCGAGTCAACCTCGTCGACCTCGTAGCCGGCGCTGTCGAGGACGTTGACCGCGTGGTGTTCCTGTTTCATCGCGGTCTGCTGGCAGTGGCCGTGGTAGGTCACCGTTTGGTCCGGCGCGTCGAATCCGACTTCCATATCCAGTCCGAAGATGTCGATGTATTCCATCACGCTGTAGGTGTTCTCGGCGACGAGTTCGGTCGCCTCGTCGTCGAAGAAATCCAGGTAGTCGTTCTGGTACATCACCGAGTCCGAGGGCTCGACGCTGACGACGTCCCAGCCGTCCCGCACCAGCGGCGCGAGCGCGTCGACGTTCTCGCGGGCGGTGTTGCGGGCGTGGTCGAGCATGCTCTTCGAGTGGGCTGGCCGTCCGCTGTCGGTGACGTCGTCGGGGATCCTGACGTGAACGCCGGCAGCCTCCAGCGTCTTGACGGCTGCCTTGCCGACTTTCGGCTGTGTGTAGTTGGTGTACGGATCGGCGAGCACCAGCGCCTTCCGGTCGGCCTCCGCCTCCGAGACTTTCGGCGTCCGCGAGTTGTCCCACTTTTTTAACGTCTTTCGCTTGAACGTCGGCAGATCACGCTCGCGGGCGATGCCGATGGTCTTCTCCATAATGAAATCCGTCCCGGGCATCTTCATCGCCCAGTTCGACAGCGGCGCGAAGGTGCTCCCCAGCGAGTACAGCGTCTCGACGTTGGCGAACATCTTGTCGCGGAAGGGGATCCCCTCCTGCTGGTGGTGTTCGTGTTTGACCTCGGCTTTCAGCTTCGCCATGTCGACGCCGCTCGGGCAGTCCCGCTTGCAGCCCTTGCAGCTGATGCAGAGATCCAGCACCTCGTCGATGAACTCCTCGTCGGTCGGATCGTCCGGGAGATCGCCGCTCATCGCACGCCGGAGCATGTTCGCACGGCCGCGGGTCGAGGTGATCTCCTCGTGCTGTGTGGCGCGGTAGGTGGGACACATCACGCTCCCGGTGGTGTCCTGGTGGCCGGTACAGCCGGCACAGCCGTGACAGAGCTCGGCCATCCCCTGGAAGCCGTTGTCGTTGTCCCAGTTCAGTTCCGGTTCGAAGCCGGCGTCGAACGTGTACTCCGAGTCGTACCTGAGGTTCTCGTCGGGCTGGAACTCGCCGCAGATGTTGCCCGGGTTCAGCAGGTGATCCGGATCGAACGCCGCCTTGATGTCCTGGAAGGCACCCCACAGCTCGTCGCCGTACAGCTTCCGGTTCCACTTCGTCCGTGCGCGTCCGTCGCCGTGTTCGCCCGAGACCGAGCCGCCGTACTCGATGACGAGATCGGTGATCGCGTCCGAAATCTCCATCATCTCGGCTTTGCCGTCCTCGGCTTTCAGGTTCAGCAGCGGACGGATGTGCAACACGCCCGGGCCGGCGTGGGCGTAGTAGGAGGCGAAGGTGTCGTGTTCGTCGAACAGGTCCTGGATGTCGGAGACGTACTCGGGGAGGTTCTCCGCCGGCACCGCCGTATCCTCGACGAACGGCCAGTGTTTGTCGTCGCCAGTCCGGGAGAGCAGGATCGGCAGCCCCGCCTTGCGCATCTTCCAGAACTTCGCCTGGGTCTTGTCGTCGTAGGCCTCCAGCGCGTTGACCGCGTGGATCTCGGCGTCCGTCTCGACCGCGTCGTCGGTCGGATCCAGGCCGGTCTCCGGCTCGACGTCCGGGAGTCGGTCCGCGAGCAGGTTCGCGACCTTCTGTTGGCCCTCGGAGACGGAGTCGGCGTAGAACTCGACCAGCAGCGTCGAGTTCGTCCCCTCCGGGAGTGTCCCGACCAGATCCGAGAACTCGGCCGTATCGCGGGCCAGATCCAGTAACACGTCGTCCATCACCTCGACCGCCGAGGGGTCGTGTTCCAGGATCGGTGCGACGTCACGCATCGCGTCGAGCATCTCGTCGTAGGTGAGCAAGACGACCGAGGTCTCGGCCGGGATCGGCTCCAGCGAGACCTCCGCCTCGGTGACGATGGCGAGTGTCCCCTCGCTGCCGGCCATCAGGCGGCCGATGTTGACCTCGCCGCGTTCCTCGATGTCCTCCCGGAGTTTGTCGAGGTTGTACCCCGAGACGTTCCGCATGAGGTTCGGATACCGCTTTTCGATCTCGTCGTCGTACTCGCGGAGCACCCGGGAGACCTCGGCGTAGATCTGCTCTTCGAGCGGGTCGTCCTCGTCGACCGCCGCTGCCCGGTCGTGGAGCTCGTCGACGTCCATCCAGCCGAAGGTCGTCAGGGATCCGTCCGCGAGGACGACCTCGACCTCCTCGACGTAGCCGTCGGCTTTCTCGTATTTCAGCGAGTGGGCGCCGGTCGTGTTGTTGCCGATACAGCCCCCGAGGACGCTCTTGTCACCCCAGGCCGGGTCCGGCGCGTACTTCAGCCCGTGTGGCTTGAGGTTGTTGTTGAGCCGGGCGATCGTGATCCCGGGCTCTGCGCGGGCCGTGCCCGCGTCCGGATCGATGTCGACGAGCTGGTTCATCTCCTTTTTGAAATCCAGCACGACGGCCTCGTTGACCGCCTGCCCGGCGAGACTCGTCCCGCCACCGCGTGGCAGGACCGGGATCCCGTTGTCCGCACAGTACCGCATGACTGCCTGGACGTCGTCGGTCGATTCCGGGGCGACGACGCCGATCGGGAGCTGCTGGTAGGCGCTGGCGTCCGTCGCGTAGAGGTTGCGTGTGTAGCTGTCGAAGCGAACCTCCCCGTCGACCAGCGACTGGAGGTCGTCGAGCAGATCCGGACGCTCTATCTCGTCGCTCTGGTGGTTGTAGTTGGCGCGCGAGTCTGCCGAAGGATCTGGAACGTTCGTTTTGGCTGTGTCACTCATAATCTCTGTTGTGTTGACTCAGTTATTTTGCCACCTGTCGGCGGCCGGCACCTGCAGTCGGTACTCTCCGTTCCGCCGGTTCGGTGTAGCCACGGTATCACCCACGAACACACCCGACGGTCCGCGCTTCCTGGCCACCCCACCGGCGTGTGACTGGTTCTCTGTGTCAATACTCTCCCGTTCGGAGGCAGTCCACTTCTAAGTTGCCCTCAACGGACCGTAATCTGCAGTGCAGCAGACGGACTCCCCGGTACTGGGAACCACAGAAAGACTTTTTATTCGTACCGTTCACATTGATAACAAGAATCACGATGGCAACAAGTTCCGACACTGATTCGACGGAGGGTGCGTTACCAGATTTCGCGGCACTCGCAGCCGACGACGAGGCCGAGCCGGGGGACGTGATCGAGAACCGCGCGGAAGCAGTCGCAGAAGCGCTCGGACGGGCAACCCGCGGTGAGAAGGAGGTGACCTGGCTGCAGGCCCAGTCCTGTACTGGCTGTACGATGTCGGTACTCCAGGCGGAGTTTTCCGGCATGGAGGAAGCGATCTCGTCGTTCCGTGAGGGGGTCAGCTTCCACCCGACGCTGAACACGGTCGGCGGTGCCAAGGCGCTGGAAGAACTCTCCGAGTCCCCGGATATCCTGATCGTGGAGGGGTCGATCCCGACCGAGGTGCCGCGGGCGTCGACGCTGGGCCACGACGAGACCGGCGAGCCACGGCCGATCCTCGACTGGGTGCTGGCGATCGCCGAGGAGGCGGAGTACATCGTCGCGATCGGCTCCTGTTCGTCCTACGGCGGGCTCCCGGCCGCGAAAGCCGGCGACGCACCCGACAAGGGTGGCCGCGGGCCGACGGGTGCGAAGGGACTGCAGTTCACCGGCACCGACGAGGGTGGTGTGTTCGGCCCCGACTTCGAGACCGAAGCCGGCTCGAAGGTGATCAACATCCCCGGCTGTCCGTCACACCCGGACCACTTCCTGCTCACGCTCGGGACGCTGTTGAACGGCCACGAGCCCGAACTCGACGACAAGGGGCGGCCCCAGCCGTTCTTCCAGCCGAACGTCCACGCGACCTGCTCGCTTTTCGACGACTTCGTCAGCGGCAACAAGGCGGAGTACGTCGGCGACGACGGCTGTACGGCCGACGTGGGCTGTGCCGGCTTCTACGCGTTCTGTGACGACTCCGACCGGATGCGCAACGACGGGACCGCGATCTGCCGGACGGCTGGCGCACCCTGTATCGGCTGTGTCGAACCGGGCTTCTGGGACCGTTTCTCGCCGTTCTACGAGAAAGGCGACAGCAAGGGCGAAATCTGGGACGACGAATAATGCCACAGGTAGATATCGATCCGACGACACGCATCGAGGGGCACCACTCGACGACGCTGCAGGTCGAGGACGGCGTCGTCACCGAGGCCAAATCGAAGATGGACATGTTCCGGGGGATCGAATCGATCGTCCTCGGTCGGCCGCCGTCCGACGCGCCGCAGTTCTGCCAGATGGTCTGTGGGGTCTGTTTCACCTGCCACCGCCAGGCGTCGATCCTCGCGGTGGAGGACGCCGCGAAACGCGCCGGCGTCTTCGATGAGGTGCCCAAACAGGGCCGGCTCCTGCGCGACATCATGGAGGGGATGTTCCTCATCTGGAACCACACGATCCACCTCTTCACGCTCGCGGGGCCGGACTACAGCGAGACGGCCGCAGGGACCGGTTTCGACCGCCTCGACGCGTTCGAGGGTGACGGCTACCAGGACGCACTCAACCGCCAGCGCGTCCTCCTGCAGGCCTTTGCGGAGTTCGGCGGCAAGGCCCCGCACCCGCTGACCTACGCCCCGGGCGGTGTCGCCACCAGCCCCGACGAGGAGACAATCGAGGACGTCAAAGACACCGTCGAACAGGTCAGCGACTGGCTCGGGCCCACCGAGGCCGTCCCGGCGGTCCTCGAAAACGTCCGCGACGGCGAGGTCGAAAGCGACTCCGCACAGGGCCTGCACGACGTGTTGAGCATCCTGGTCGGCGCCGAGAGTGTCGACGCGGACACGTTCGGCTGCGGGCCGGGCCGGTTTTTCGCCAACGGCATGTTCCGCGGGCTGGAAGAGGAGGGGTACGTCTTCCCGCGCGGGATCTACGAGGATGGGAGCGTCTCCCGCCCCACCCGCGAGGAGATGGTCGAGAAGATCCGCGAGGATACGGCCTACTCCTGGTACACGGACGAGAGCGGCGGCCACCCCGGCGAGGCCCCGGCCCCCGATCCGATGCCCGAGAAGGAGGGCGCCTACTCCTGGGGGAAAGCGCCGCGGTACGACGGCCAGCCGATGGAGACGGGGCCGCTGGCCCGGCTGATCGCCGGCGACCGCGACCCCTTCGACCTCCGGGCCGAGCTGTGCGGGGAGCCAGACGAGTCGAGTACGCTCCACCGACTCACCGCCCGCGCCCAGGAACTGCTCCTGGTCCGTGATCTGCTCGTGGAGTGGCTCGACGAACTCGATCCGGACGGCACCTTCAGCGTCGAGTTCGACGACGACTTCTCCGGCCAGGGCGTCGGCCTGTGGGGTGCCTCCCGCGGCGCGCTCTCGCACTGGTGTACGATCGAGGACGGCGATATCTCACAGTACCAGATCATCTCGCCGACGCTGTGGAACCTCGGCCCGCGGGACAGCGACGACGTCCCGAGCATCTTCGAACAGGCCGCGGTCGGCATGGAGGTCGACGACGTCGGCGATCCGCTCGACGTGTTGCGGACGATCCGGTCGTTCGACCCCTGTCTCGGCTGTGCGGTCCACGTCCAGAGTCCGGACGAGGAGTTCGAGACGAAACTCGAACCGGTCAGCCCGGCCGGTGCGCCCGACGCGCGGTAGCCGTCAGTACTCTTCGGGCGCGATCAGTTCGACGACGTGCTCCGGCTCCTCGCCCAGCAGATCGCCGATCTGGTCGGTACAGGAGGTTCCGCTGGCGATGACGTGGTCGGCGTCCGCGTCGCGGAGCTGTGTTTCGAGGTTCGCGCCGACGTCCATCGAGAGCTCGTAGTACTGCTCCTTGTAGCCGAACGAGCCCGCCATCCCGCAACACTCCACGTCGCTCGTGGTGACGTCGTAGCCACACTCCGTGAGGACGGCGAGACTGTACTCGTCGAGTCCCATCGTCCGCTGCTGGCAGTGTGCGTGGTACGCGACCGTGTTCCCGCCGTTCGCGACCTGCAACTGGCTCGCGTCCGCCCCGTTTGCCAGCAGCCCGTAGATGTACTCGAGGATCTCGTAGCTGTTGTCCGCGAGCGGTTCGGACTCCCCGTCGGGCAACAGCCGGGCGTAATCCCCCCGGAACATCGCCAGGTCGCTGGGCTCGATGACGACCACGTCGTATCCCTCCCGGACGTAGGGGTCGAGTGTGTCGGTGACGCGTTCGGCCTTGCTGCGTGCCGTATCGATCATCCCCTGCGAGAGGGGGGCACGGCCCGCCCCCGGAACCGGCGGAACGAGCACCTCGACACCGAGTGCTTCGAGCGCCCTGACGGCGGCTTTCCCCCGGTCGACGAGCATGTAGTTGGTGTACAGATCCGGGTAGAGGACGACTTTCCGCTCGGGTTCGGCCGGCGGGATCCGGTCGCGGCTCTCGAACCAGTCGACGAGCGTCTCCCGCTGGAA
>Ga0207714_1000959_pt1 | contig 19331 bp, 20 predicted proteins | sample PonA232FremontCA_2_FD_187270 | JGI IMG/M metagenome (GOLD analysis project Ga0207714, IMG submission 187270) | Marine sediment microbial community from Fremont, CA, USA - Pond A23 Sediment 2 (SPAdes) | ecosystem: Environmental > Aquatic > Marine > Unclassified | place: USA: Fremont, California...
TCGCGCCGGTCGGGAAGTCCGGGCCCTCGACGTGTTCCATCAGGTCCTCGACGGTGCAGTCGGGGTTCTCGATCAGCTCGAGGGTGGCGTCTATCACCTCGCCGAGGTTGTGCGGCGGGATGTTCGTCGACATCCCGACCGCGATCCCCGACGAGCCGTTGACGAGCAGGTTCGGGAACGCCGCGGGCAACACTTCGGGCTCTTCGAGTCGGTCGTCGTAGTTCGAGGAGAAATCGACCGTGTCGCGCTCGATGTCCGCGAGCAGCTCGCCGGCGATCGGGGCCATTCGGGCCTCCGTGTACCGCATCGCGGCCGGCGGGTCGCCGTCGACGGAGCCGAAGTTCCCCTGACCGTCGATGAGGGGATACCGCATCGAGAAGTCCTGTGCCATCCGCGCGAGCGTGTCGTAGATCGCGCTGTCGCCGTGCGGATGGTAGTCGCCCATCGTCTCGCCGACGACGGAGGAAGACTTGCGGTGCGGCGACCGGGAGGTGACGCCGGACTCGTGCATCGCGTAGAGGATGCGCCGGTGGACGGGTTTGAGCCCGTCGCGCACGTCCGGGAGCGCCCGGCCCGCGATGACCGACATCGCGTAGTCGATGTACGACTGCTCCATCTCGTCTTCGATGCGAGCGTTCTTGATCTGTGCCGCTGCGGGGCCGTCCGTATCGGGAGTCGGTGCGTCGGAGCTCATCAGATGTCCACCCAGTCTGCCTCGGCCGCGTGCTCTTTGATAAACTGCTTTCGCGGCTCGACCGCGTCGCCCATCAGCACGTTAAACATGCGGTCCGCAGCCGCCGCGTCCTCGACGGTGATTCGCTTGAGGATTCTGTTTTGCGGGTCCATCGTCGTGTTCCACAGCTGGTCGGGGTTCATCTCTCCGAGCCCCTTGAACCGCTGTGTCTGGTCGGGGGCTCCGTCGCACTCCGTTTCGATGATGCGGTCGCGCTCCGCCTCCGTCATCGCGTCGTACGTCTCCGAGCCGTTTCGGATCCGGTACAGCGGCGGCTGCGCCGCGTACACGTACCCGGCCTCGATGAGCGGCTTCATGTGCCGGTACAGAAGCGTCAGGAGTAGGGTGCGGATGTGCGCGCCGTCGACATCGGCGTCGACGAGCAGGATGATCTTGTTGTACCGCGCGTCGTCGATGTCGAACTCCTCGCCGATCCCCGCGCCGATCGCGGTGATGAGCGCCCGGATCTCGTCGTTCTCCAGAATGCGGTCGAGCCGGTGTTTCTCGACGTTGAGTATCTTTCCTTTTAATGGGAGGATCGCCTGGTTCTCGCGGTTGCGGCCCTGTTTGGCGCTTCCGCCGGCGCTGTCGCCCTCGACGACGAACAGCTCCGCGTCCGCCGGATCGCGGGTCTGACAGTCCGCGAGCTTCCCCGGCAGCGCCGAGGATTCGAGCGCCGACTTCCGGCGCGTGAGCTCCTCGGCCTTTTTTGCGGCCTTGCGGGCGCGTGCGGCCTCGGCGGCCTTGTGGACGACCCGCTCTGCCGTGTCGGGATTCTCCTCGAAGAACGTGCCGAGCTTCTCGTTCGTCGCGGACTCGACGACGCCGCGGACCTCGCTGTTGCCCAGCTTCGTCTTCGTCTGGCCCTCGAACTGCGGGTCCGGGTGTTTTATCGACACCACGGCGGTGAGCCCCTCCCGGACGTCTTCGCCCTTGAGGTTTGCGTCGAGGTCGTCGACGAGCCCGTGCTCGTCGGCGTAGTCGTTGACCGTCCGGGTCAGCGCCGTCTTGAACCCGGTGAGGTGAGTCCCGCCCTCGCGGGTGTTGATGTTGTTCGCGAACGCGTGGACGGACCCCTGAAGCTCCTCGGTCGCCTGCATCGCCACCTCGACGGCGACTCCCTCGGACTCGTCTTCGAAGTAGATCACCTCGTCGTGAATCGGCGACCGCGTCTCGTTTAAATAGCCCACGAACTCGCGGATCCCGCCGTCGTAGCGGAACCGCTCTTCGGTGTCGTCGCGGTCGTCGACGAGCCGGATCTCGACGCCGGAGTTGAGAAAGGCGAGCTCGCGGAGCCGGTTCGCGAGCGTCGTCGCCTCGAAGTCGGTCGTCTCGAAGATCTCGTCGTCCGGCCAAAAGCGGATGTGCGTCCCGGTCGACTCGTCGGGCTCCGTGTCGCGGACGCGCTCGAACCCGTCTGCGGCGGGCTCGCCGCGGTCGAACCGGTGGCGGAAGACGCCCCCGTCGCGTCTCACCTCGACTTCGAGCCGCTCCGAGAGGGCGTTGACGACGCTGACGCCGACGCCGTGGAGCCCGCCCGAGACCTGATACGACTTCGAGTCGAACTTGCCGCCGGCGTGGAGGACGGTCATGATGACCTCGAGCGCCGGCCGGTCGTACTCCTCGTGGGTGTCGACCGGAATCCCCCGTCCGTCGTCGCGGACGGCCACGGAGCCGTCGCCGTGTATCCGGACCTCGATCTCGTCGCAGTGCCCCGCGAGGGCCTCGTCGATCGAGTTGTCGACGACTTCGTAAACGAGGTGGTGGAGCCCCCGGTCGTCCGTGGACCCGATGTACATCGCCGGTCGCTTACGGACGGCCTGGAGGCCTTCGAGGACCTGGATCTGGCCCGCGCCGTACTCGCTCTGCTCTGTCATTGGTACTTAACTGCCATAGCTTCCGTCGGGGTATAAACCCGGCGCACGCGCGCGGGCGAAGGGGACTGACGCCCGCCGCGCAGTCCCGCGCGACGCCGGGGCGGCGGTGCCGCGTCGAGTCACTCCGACGGCTCCGCGTCGAGGAACGCCCGAGCGCGAGCGAGAGCGGCCTCACGGACTCGGTCGGCGTCGACGACGGCGCGCGAGGCCGACTCGGCGACCGCGCGAGCGGCCGGGTCGCGAACCCGCACCGGCGACTCGCGGGCGGCGGCCTCGACGGCTCGGTCCGCGAGCGCGTCGACGGTCGCGGGTTCGCCGCGCCGCTCGACGCGGTCGCGATACCGCTCGAGGCGCTCGCTCGCGGCGTACGTCGCCGCAAGCCCCTCGGCGTCGGGCCCGTCGCCGCCGGGTCGGTCGCCGGGGGCGCTCCGGACGAGCCGCCCGCGGTCGCCGCGTTTGTTCCGGACGACGACGCCGGCTGCCGGCCCGTCGCGCCACGCGGACGCCGGGATCGCGTAGTCGTCGGGGTGGAAATCGCGGGCCCGGACCTCGCGGTCGACCGCGGTGACGGGGGTGAGCCCCACCCCGTCGAAGATCGACGCCGCGGCGTCCGGCGGGCGAAATCGGCTGACGGAGTCGACCCATACGTCCGTCCCGAGAAACAGCGGCATCCGGTCCCAGTCGTAGTCGGTTCCCCGGTGATGGGTCGCGACGCCGAGGAACGCGACGCCCGCGGGGTCGTCGACCGCGTCGCGGACCGCCGCGCGGTCGAACCGCGCCCTGACGTGCCGGACGGCGGGACGCAGGTGCGGCGGAACCCGGTCGTCGCCCGCGGGGAACGCGCCGTCGGCGTCGCCGAATCGGAGCAGCCCCGACTCGTCCATCCGGAAGCGGACCCCGGTGCCGTCGATGAGCTCCGTCACCCAGAGGTGGCCGACGAGGACGTCGGCGGCGACAGAATCGAGGGCGGGCAGCGACGGGAACGGTGGACCGACCGGGTCGAGGGATGTCACGCCCGCCGTTCCGCGCCGACGGGTGTTGGCTCTTGTGCCCGGCCGGGCCGAGCGGCTACGGGCCGGCCGCGTACGTCTCCAGCGCGCTCAGCCGCCCGTCGGTGACGTCGAAGACGTCGACGAACGCGAACACCGCGTCGCCGTCGGCGTCGAGTAACCGCCCCCGGACCGCTACGCCCGGCCCGGCCGGGTACACGCGGTCGACGGCGTGGGTCGTGTCGGTGTCCGGTCGCTCGTCGCGCATGAACGCGACGAACCGGTCGCGCCCGTCGAACGTCCGGTCGGGGCGGCGCTGGACGAACTCGGGGGCCAGAAGCGACCGGAGGCGGTCGTACTCGCCGGCGTCGATCGCGGCGTAGTAGGCGCGAACGAGGTCCTCGCTCGGCTCGCGGTCGTCGCTCGCGTCGGCGTCCGGGCCGTCCGCGCTACGCCGCGAGGGCATCGAACTCCGTGGCGGAGCGACGGGTTCCCTTCGAGATGACGACGTCGCCGGCCCGTATCGTCGCATCGACGTCGGGACCGAGCAGCCACCCCTCGTCCGGCCGCCGGATCGCGAGGACGCTCGTGGCGACGTCGGTCGCGGGAACGCCGTCGACCACGGCGGTCCCGTCGAGTCCGCTCCCCTCGTCGACGACGGTCCGAGAGATTATCTCGTCTGACTCCTGGACCGCCATCTCGACGACCGGGTGCACGTCGAGGTCGCGGAGCACTCCCTCCGAGATCGTCAACGCGGCGTCGGATATCTCCTCGGTGGCGACGCCGAGGTGGATCAGCCCGCGCAGCGAGACCGGGTCTGCGGCCTCGCTCGCGGCCCGTAGCGTCCACGCCTCGAACCGCGACTGGAGCGCGTCGACCTCGATCTCCAGGTTGCTCACCTCGGTCGCCAGCTCCTCGTTGTCGAAGAGGACGGAGCCGTACGCCAGATCGACCGCCAGCTCGGAGAGGTTCTTCATCAACACGATCGAGTCGACCGCGCGTCCGAGGTCGTCGATCGCGGGCTCCGCCGGCGGGTCCGGCGCGAACGGCTCGCCGCTGAGCTCGGTGTAGACCGCCGCGACGCCGCTCTCGGGGCCGCGGAGCAGGGCGACGTCCCCGGGGTTCAGCCGAGTCGTCGCCCCGGGGTTGAGGATCCAGTCGTCGTCTCGCCGGATCGCGATGACCCGGACGCCGGTCGCCGACTCCATGTCGATCCGTTCGAGGCTCCGACCGGCGTACTCCGAGCCGTCTGCGACGGTCCCGCGGACGAGCGTCTCGACGCCCTCGGAGAGCGCGCCGCGCATCGCGTCCGGGAGGCCGATCTCCTCGGTGACGATCTTTGCGATGTCGCCGGCGGCGTCAGCGATCTTGTCCGCGGCGGCGACGACGCCGAGCACCGGCGCGAGCGTCTCGGCCTCGTTCGGATTGCGGGCCGCGAGCATCAGGCTCATGCGGGCCTGCATCTGGAGGGCGTCCATCCGGTGTTCCAGTTCGACGACCTCCTGGGCGACCGTCGGGCTGTTGTGGAGGACCGCAGAGTACGACAGGTCGATGAGAAGCTCCGCCGTGTCCTTCATCTCGACGAGCAGGTCCTTGACGCTCGTCGGCTCGTAGCGGACCGCGTGCTCGTCGTATCGTCCCATGCACGTCTCTCTCCGGCTCCGAGTAAAAGGCTTGTCACGACTCGGCTCACGCGGCCGGAATCACCGATAGTCGAACGACTCAGCGAGCAGCTCCTCGTCGGTCTCGCCGACGACGTAGACGGGACCGTCGACGACGTCGACGGTGACGCGCGCGGGGGCGAACACGTCGGTGGGCAGGTCGTGGAACTCCCAGTCGGCGTCCGCGAACACCTCGGCGAACGGCGTCCCGTACTCCTCGCCGGCGGTCGAGACGATCTCCGGAAATCGGTCGTCGTCGCGCGCGACCCGGAGGTGGACCTCTCCGCCGTACGCCAGCGCGTCGTTCGTCCGCCCCATGGCCTCGGTTTCGTCGGTCGTCGTCGGCGCGAGCGGCGCGGCACCGGACGCGTGGAGCACGTCGGTGGGCTCGTAGCCGACCTCCAGCAGACGGAAGACGGCGAGCTCGGCGGCCCGCGCCGCCGTCGTGACTGACCCGACCACGGAACCGGTCGCAAACGCCGGGAGAAAGACGCCCTCGGCGTCGACCTCCGCGAGCTCCGCGACCTGTTCCGCGACCGACTCGGTCGGCAGCGCCGTCGACTCGACCGCGAGGGTGGCGAACTCCGAGGAGTCGTAGTAGCCGACGCGCTCGAACTCCGCCTCGCGGCCGACGAGCGCTCGGGCCGGTCCGGAGCCGAGCCCTTCGAACCCGTCGTCGGTCGTGACCTCCCAGCCGGCCTTCTGTGAACACAACAGGGCGATCGCGGGGTGGTCGGTCGACAGCTCGACGTACTGTCGCGGCGCGCCCGCGACCTCGCCCATCCGGGTGCGGAGGTTCGCGAGCCCCGCGGTCTGGATCTCCGCGAGCAGCAGCCCGGCCTCGACGCCGCCGGCCGCGTCGATTCCGAAGTCGATGACGGTGGCACCGTTGTCCAGCTCGTAGCCGACGACGTCCAGCTCTCCAGCGAAATCGAGCGCCTCGTCGACGAGTTCGATCGCGGTTCGGTTGATGCTTTCCATGTGCGAGCCTTCTCGCTCCCGCAGTAAGTGGCTTGTCAGTCGTCGACGCCGCCGGCGTCCGGTCAGTCGCCGTCTGGGCTGACCGGCTCGACGTGGAAGCGATACCCCTCGTACGCGTCGTCCGCGTTCACGGGAGACTCGTCCGCGGTGTGTGCCGCACAGAGGAACGCGGTCGCCTCCACGGCGCCCGCTCCGGTCTCCTCCTGATACCGTTCCGTGACGGAGAACGCGACGGGCTCGGAACAGCCGCGGCGGTGGCACTCGGTCGGCGTGTCGGCGGTCGGGTCCGTCTCGTCGCCGCGCTCTCGCGCCTCGGAAATGTCTCGCTGTACCTGCCGGCGCTCCTCGTCGTGGGCCTGTTTGTCGCGCCCCGACTTCGTGTCGGCCATACCGGTACCGTTGCGCTTGAGCGACATAACGCTGCTGTCGGACCGGCCCTTCGGCCTACCAGAATCCGCCGTCGGAGCCACCCGGGGCGCTCGGGCCGCCCGGGCCGCGGGGACCGCTCGGTCTGGGGTCGGGATCGATCTCGACGACGTCCGTCTCCGCCCCGGGGTCGATCTCGCGTCCCTCGTCGAAGCGGACGAACGAGAGGTAAAACGGCTCGCCGCAGCCGACGCCGCCGGCGTCTGGCTCGCGGTACGGCTCGTCGCCGCCCACGTCCGCGCCGCGCACGCCGTTTCGCGGGTCCCACTCGACGCCGTCGCTCTCGCCGCAGACGAACCGGACGCCGTCGGCGTCGAGCCCGTCGCCTTCGACCGTGCCGCCGGCGTCCGCCCCCGCGTCGAACGGGTCGGTCGGGGAGCCGTACGTCCACCCCTCAAGCGGGTTCGGCGTCACCGACTTGTCCGCCAGGTACCCCTCGCGTTCGAGCGCCACGAGCGTTCCGCAGTGCGGACAGTAGTACGTGACCGGATAGCTCATACCGACCGTAGGTCGCCTACTGATAAACAGTCGTCGGCGTCTCCGTCGCCCGTTCCAGACGACCGACGGTCCCCGGAACCCATTTGCGTCGCCCCCGTGACGTTGCGATATGATCGACGAGACCGTCGCCGAGATCCGGGCGATGCGGACCCACAGCACGTCGGCGGTGGCCGTGAAGGCGACGCGGTCGCTTTCGGAGCTGCTCGACCGGGAGTACAGGACCGTCGACGAGTTCGAGCGCGATCTCGAACACAACGCGGGCGTGTTGCGACGCTCGAACCCCTCCCACGCCGCGCTCCACAACGCGATGCGAGAGGTCGAACGCTCCGTCGTCGGCGAGGCGACGAGCGTCGAGGGCGCGAACCAACTGCTCGCGGACGTGATCGACCGCGTCACGGACGAGATCGAGACCGCGAAAGGCGAGGCGGCCGCCAACGCGGCAGGGCACATCGAGGACGGCGACACGCTCTTGATCCACGACTACTCGACGACCGTACTCGAAGCGATCGAGAACGCCGCCCGCGACGGCGCGCACCTGACCGTCTACGTCACGGAGGCGCGACCGCGAACGCTCGGTCGGAAGACCGCGCGCGCGCTCGCCGGGATGACCCGCGTCGAGACGCGGATGGTCGTCGACAGCGCGATGGGGTACGCCCTCCGAGAGTGCGACCGCGTCGTCCTCGGGATCACCTGTATCACCGGCGGCACCTACTACAATCGGATCGGCACGTTCCCGCTCGTGGTCACCGCCCGCGAGCTCGGCGTCCCCGTCACCGCGGTCGGGTCGGGCGCGAAGACGATCGAGGAGTTCCGCTTCGAAAACGAGTTCCGCGACGCGGTCGAGGTGATGCGCGAGCCCATCGAGGGCGTCGAGGTGGAAAATCCCAGCTACGACGCGACGCCGATCGGCATGATCGACACCGTGATCACCGACGACGGCGTGCGGGACTGAGTCTCGGCTCGGGACGCGTCAGCGGCAAAAACGATTTGTGTGTGTGACTCGGTGACGTATGTGATGAGCGTGCGCCAGAGCCCGACGACCGCGTTCCGGATATCCGACCCGGAGCTGACGTCGGCGGAGTGTCCGGGCGTCGGGTGCGAGCTCGCGGCGGCCGCGACCGGTCCCGGCGCGGTCACGGCGCTCGCGCTCGCGGGAGTCGTCGCGCTGCTCGCGTTCGCCTACGTCCGTGACGCGCGGACGGAGTGTCAAAACGAGCGCCGGCGCGTCCTCGACGAGCGCGACGCGTTCGAGCGCTTCGCCGAGCGGGTCGCAAGCGTCGAGGCGGTGTCGGTCGAGACGCGGCAGAGCCCGCCGGACCGGATCGTCGGCGCGCGACCCGACGGCGGGGACGCGGCGCTCAGGCGGGTGCTGTCCGCGTACCGCGACACCGTGATGGCGCTGCCACACTACCGGTCCGAGTACGACGAGACGGTCGCCGAAAGCCTCTCCGCCGAGCTCGGCCCCGACACGGCGACGGCGCTGGCGAGCGACGGGACCCTCTCGCCCGGGGCGCAGTCGGCGCTCGTCAGGCGGAGCCGACGCGCGGCCGACGCCAGAGAGCAGCTCGCCGACGCCGTCGCCCGAGAGGTCGAGCGACTGACCGACGCGGAGTCCGCCCTGGCCGACGTCGACCGGCGGCGACGGCGGCTCGTCGGCCATCTCGACGGGATGGAGTCCGGGCCGGCCGTCGACGCGGCGATCGACGTCTGGCGCCGCCTCGGCGAGCTCGAACGCGACTGCGACGGTATCGCCGCCGACCGCCAGCGCGAGCTCGCCGACCCGCCGATGACGCTCGACGGGACGGTCACCGACGAGGGAGACAGAGCGTTTTACGCCTACCTCTACGGCGCTACCGACGGACCGCGGTATCCGGTGTTGGCACAGTCGGCGTCGCTCGCGGATCTGGTCCGCGACGACAGGGACCGCGTCGGATCACTGGTCGCCGGCGGGCGCTGAGCGATTCGGTCGCGGGGTCAGTCGTCGCCGACCGCGGGTCCTCGGCCGCTCGCCGTCCCCCGGCGTTCGGCCGTCTCGACCGGGTCGCCGAACGCGTAGACGGTGTTGTGACCCGTCACCTCGACGGTCAGGATGTCGCCGATCGCGACGTCCCGTTCGGCCGCGCGCTGGACAATTATCTGCCGGTAGGCGCCGTCGCGGCACTTCACGGAGTCGCCGGTGCCGTCCTCGACGACGAGGACCTCGAACGTCTCGCCGACCATCGACTCGTACGCCTCGCCGACGACCTCCATCTTCAGGTCGGTCATCGCCTTCGAGCGCTCCTTTTTGACCGTCCCGCCCAACCCCTTCATGTCGGCGGCGTCGGTCCCCGGACGCTTCGAGAACCGGGTGACGTTGATCTTCTCGGGGCGGACCTCGGCGAGGAGCTCCATCGACGCGTCGTGGTCGGCGTCGTCCTCCGTCGGGAACCCGACGATGAAGTCGGTCGAGAGCGTCCAGTGGTCGAGCCGGTCGTCGAGCGTCTCGACGACCTCGCGGAACTTCTCGACCCGGTGTTGCCGGCGCATGTCGGCGAGCACGTCGTCCGACCCCGACTGGACCGGCGCGTGAATAAAGTCGTACAGCTTCTCGTTTCGCGCGAACACGTCCGCGAGCTCCTCGTGGATCCCGTGGAGTCCGCCGGGGTTCGCCATCCCCAGCCGGACGCGGAACTCGCCGTCGATGTCGCAGATCCGGTCGAGCAGCTCCGGGAGCTTCCGGTCGCCGTCGTCCCAGCCGTACACGCCGGTGTCCTGTCCCGTCACGCGGATCTCCTTTGCGCCGGCGTGGACGAGCGCCCGCGCCTTCTCGACGTTTTCCGCGACGGGCGGGGAGTCGACGCGGCCGGTCGCGAACTTCGTGATACAGTACGAGCAGTTGCTCATACAGCCGCGGGCGATCGGGAGGAGACCGATCACGCCGTCGAGGACGGGCTCGGCGTCGGGCGTGACGGTCGGGCACTCGCCGTTGAGCACGTACGAGGGGACCTCGTCCCAGTGGAGGATTTCGGCGTCGACGTCGGCCGCTTCGAACATCTCGCCCTGTGCGAGCGCCATACAGCCGGTGACGACGAGGTCGGCGGTCGTCTCCGACAGCTCCTCGGCGCGCCGGAGCATGTTCTGTTCCGTCTTCTCGACGACCGTACAGGTGTTGAGGATGGCGACATCCGCGTCGTCGGGGCCGTCCGCCGGGCGGTGGCCGCCGTCGCGGAGGGCGCGTTCGATCTCCCGGCTCTCACCTCGGTTCGAGCTACAGCCGTACGTTTCGATGTGATACGTCGCCATCGAGTACGCGTATTACCGGCCGCGGGCGCAAAAACGCGGCGGATCCGATCGCACGGAGTCGGTGGGCGCGGAGCCTACACCGACGGGCTCCGTCGCGTTTCCCTCGGCGGCGCGCTGTCCGAGCGCCACGTCCCGGTGTTCACCCCGAGGAGGACGTCACTGCGTCGTCTCGTAGATCTCGACTCCCGACGACGCGCCGATCCGAGTCGCCCCCGCAGTCACCATCGCGAGCGCCTCGTCGAAGGTGGATATCCCGCCCGACGCCTTGATTCGAGTGTCCGGACCCACCGCGTCCCGGATCGCCGTTATATCCTCGATATCGGTCGGTCCGTCGTACCCGACGGCGGTCTTGACGAAGTCGGCACCGCCCGCTTCGACGAGCTCGGCGGCCCGCCGTATCTCGGGCGGCGACAGGGTCGGCGACTCGATGATGCATTTCAGCGTCTTCTCTCCGACCGCGTCTCTGACCGCTTTGACGTCGTCGACGACGGACGCGTGGTCGTCGTTCGCGAACGCGGTCCGGTTCATCACCATATCGAACTCGTCGACGTGCTCGCGGAGCGCCTCGACCTCGCTTCGTTTGGCCGCGGAGTTCTGTGTTCCGTAGGGGAACCCGATCACCGCGACGACGTTCGCGTCTCCGTCGAGGAGTTCGCTTGCGAGCGGCGCGTGGTACGGAACGACGACGGCCGAGCGGAAGCCGTATTCGAGGACCTCCTCACAGAGGGTCCGGACCGCCGCTTCGGTCGCGGTCGGGTCGACGTTCGTGTGGTCGATTATCGACGCGACCCGCTCCGGCTCCTCTCGGAGTGTGTCCTCTATTGACATGCCGTCTCGTAGCGTCCGGGGGTATAAGTATGTCCGCCGCTCGAAACGCTCCGGCACGCCGCCCCGGGGTCGCGGGACCGGACGGTCCGGGCGGCGGTCACAGGAACCCCGCCACGTGGTCGGCGACCGCCTCGGGGGTGTCGCCGACGGGGACCCCCGCGTCGTTGAGCGCGTCGATCTTCGACTGCGCCGTGCCGGTGCCGGCACCGGAGACGATGGCACCGGCGTGGCCCATCCGCTTGCCCGGCGGGGCCGTACGGCCGGCGACGAACCCGGCGACCGGCGTGTCCATGTGCTCGCGGATGAACGCCGCGGCCGCCTCCTCGTCTTCGCCGCCGATCTCGCCGCACATCACGACGGCGTCGGTCCCGCCGTCGGCCTCGAACGCCGCCAAGGCGTCGACGAACGACGTGCCGACGATCGGGTCGCCGCCGATACCGACCGCGGTCGACTGGCCGATCCCCCGCTGGGTAAGACTGTCGACGACCTGATACGTGAGCGTGCCGGACCGAGAGACGACCCCGACGCGGCCCTCGGCGAAGACGGCCCCGGGGAGGATGCCGAGCTTCGTCTCGCCGGGCGTGATGACGCCCGGGCAGTTCGGACCGACGAGACGCGTGTCAACCTCGCTCAAGCGTTTTTTCACCCTCGCCATGTCCTGTGTCGGGACCCCCTCGGTGACTGCGACGACGAGGTCGAGGTCGGCGTCGAGCGCCTCGAACACGGCGTCGGCGGCGAACGCCGGCGGCACGAAGACCACGGACGCGTCGGCGTCCGCCGCGTCGACGGCCTCGTCGACGGTGTCGTAGACGGGGACGCCGCCGACCTCACGGCCGCCCTTGCCGGGGACCGCGCCGGCGACGACATCGGTGCCGTACTCGGTCATCTGGCCGGCGTGGAACTCGCCTTCCCCGCCGGTGATCCCCTGAACCACCACGCTGGTGTCGTCGTCGACGAAGACGCTCACGCGAGCCACCTCGTGGTGAGCGTGAGGGTGTCGTTCGTGAACAGGCGACCGTCGGGAGCGAGTGAACGCACGATGGAACTCATCCGGTCGCCTCCTCGGCGTTCGCGACGGCGCGCCGAACCGCGCCCTCCAGCGTCCGCTCGACCTCGACGAGGTCGGCATCCAGTACCTCCATCCCTTCCTCGGCGTTCGTGCCGGCGAGCCGGACGACGACCCGCTTCGGAACCGCGTCGAGGCCCGCCAAGGCCTCGTTGATCCCCGCTGCGACCTCGTCACACCGGGTGATCCCGCCGAAGATGTTGAACACGACGCTGTCGACGTTGGGGTCCGAAAAGACCACCTCGAGCGCATGCGCGACGCGTTCCGCCTTCGCGCCACCGCCCACGTCGAGGAAGTTGGCGGGGGATCCGCCGTAGTGGTCGATCAGATCGAGCGTCGCCATCACGAGCCCGGCACCGTTGCCGACGACGCCGACGTTGCCCGACAGCCGAACGTAATCGAAGCCGTACTCGCCCGCCGCGCGTTCGAGGTCGTTCGCGTACGACGGCTCCGTGAGAGCGGCGAGCTCGGGGTGGCGAAACAGCGCGTCCGCGTCGAGGTTCATCACGGCGTCGACGGCGACGACGTCGCCGCCACTCGTGACCATCGCCGGGTTGACCTCGATCTCAGAGGCGTCGTTACCCTCGTACAGGTCGTACAGCGCCGTGAGGACCGACGCCACGTCGAGCGCGACGTCGGCGTCGACGCCGGCCTCGTACACGACGTTCCGGGCCTGATACGGGTGGAGTCCGAAGGCGGGGTCGACGTGTTCACGCGCGATCGCGTCCGGCGTCTCCGCGGCGACCGTCTCGATGTCCACCCCGCCCTCCGTCGAGACCATCAGGACCGGCTTCCCCTCGCCGCGGTCCATCGTGACCCCGACGTACAGCTCGTCGACGGAGTCGATCCACGCCTCGACGAGGACCGTCTCGACGGTGTACCCGTTTATCTCCATCCCGAGGATCGACTCGGCGTGCGCCTCGGCCTCCGCGCGGTCGGTTGCGACCGCGATCCCGCCGGCCTTCCCGCGACCGCCGACGTGGACCTGCGCTTTGATCGCGGCCGGAAACCCGATCTCGTCGACGGCGTCGAGCACCTCCTCGACGCTCGCGGCGAGCCCGGACTCCGGAACAGAAACCCCGGCGTCCGCGAAGATCGTTTTCGCCTGGTGCTCGTGTAGCCTCATTGTATGAGACTCGTACCCACTGGCGTGTAAATTGTTCCGGTTCTGCGCGTCCGGACCGAGCGACGCGGTCGGGAGCGCGCCGCCGCGGTTTTGTGCCTGCCGAGCGGTTCGAGTCCGTATGGATCCGACCGAGTTCCTCCGCGGCGGCACCGTCCGCGTCTCCCCCGAGACGTACGCGGTCTGTCGAACCGACGGCGACCACCCCGCCGCGTTCGCGACGGTCCGCGAAGCGGGCGAGACGACGGTCGTCGTCGCGGAACGCGACGTCGACGCGGTCGACGCCGACGCCGTCGAGCGGGGCTGGAAGCGCCTGACCTTCGAGGAGGAGCTCCCGTTCGAGCTCGTCGGATTCCTGGCGGCGGTCGCGACGGCGCTCGCCGAGGCGGACGTCGCGGTGTTCGTCGTCTCCTCGTATGCGACGGACCACGTGTTCGTCAAGGAAGACGACCTCCCCGCCGCCGTTGCGCGGCTGCGAGACCTCGGCTGTGACGTCGTCCGGTGACGGGGTCGAGACGGCGCACGGCCGTCGGCTCGGGGTGTGGCCGCCGGCCGCGGTCAGTCCCCGTCGCCGAGGACGACCCGGTGGGTCATCGCCTCGGGGTCGAGCACCTCGTCGGCCTCGTCCTCGGTGAGGTACCCCTCGGCGACGGCGACCTCCCTGATGGACTTACCCTCCGCGAGCGCCGTCTTCGCCACCGTCGAGGCGTCGTCGTAGCCGATCGCGGGGTTCAACGCGGTCGCGAGCGCCATCGACCGCTCGACGCGCGTCTCGCAGTGCTCCTCGTTTGCCGCCAGCTTCGCGACGAAGCGCTCGCCGAAGGTGGCGGCGACGTTCGAGAGCAGGTCGGCGGATTCGAGGAAGTTGTGCGCGATGACGGGTTTATACAGGTTCAGGTCGATCTCGCCGCGGGCGGCACCCGCCGAGACGGCGGCGTCGTTGCCGACGACCTGCTTGTGGACCTGGTTGACCGACTCGGCGACGACCGGGTTGATCTTCCCGGGCATGATCGAGGAGCCGGGCTGGTTCTCCGGCTGCTCGACCTCGCCGAGCCCGTTCCGCGGACCGGAGGCGAGCAGCCGGAGATCGTTCGCGATCTTGTTGAGGCTCCCGGCGACCGTCCGGAGCGCGCCGTGGGCCTCGGCCATCGCGTCGTGTGCGGCCTGCGCCTCGAAGTGGTTCCCGGCCTCGCGGAACTCGATGTCCGTCTCCGCGGAGACGTACTCGGCGGCGAGCTCCGGGAACTCGGGGTGGGTATTGAGCCCGGTGCCGACCGCGGTGCCGCCCAGCGCGAGCTCGCGGAGGTTCGGCCGGACCGCCTCGACGCGCTCGATCCCCTTCGCGACCTGCGTTCGGTAGCCGCCGAACTCCTGGCCGAGCCGGATCGGCGTGGCGTCTTGGAGGTGCGTGCGCCCGGTCTTGACGACGCCGTCGAACTCGGCCTCCTTCGCCTCAAGTTCGGCGTGGAGCGTTTCGAGCGCGGGCACGAGGTCCGTCTCGACGGCTTCGAGCGCGGCGACGTGCATCGCCGTGGGGATCACGTCGTTGGACGACTGCCCGTAGTTGACGTGGTCGTTCGGGTGGACGACCCGGTCGCCGACCGCCGCGCCCGCGATCTCGGCGGCGCGGTTGGCGATCACCTCGTTCGCGTTCATGTTCGAGGAGGTTCCGGAGCCGGTCTGGAACACGTCGACCGGGAACTGGTCGTCGTGGTCGCCCGCGATCACCTCGTCGGCCGCCTCGACGATGGCCGCCGCGGTGTCCGCGTCGATCAGCTCCAGATCGCGGTTCGCCTGTGCGGCCGCTTTCTTGACGACGCCGAGCGCGCGGACGAACCGTCGGCCCATCGTGATCCCGGATATCGGGAAGTTCTCGACCGCGCGCTGGGTCTGTGCGCCCCAGTAGGCGTCCGCCGGCACCCGCACCTCACCGAGGCTGTCCTCCTCCGTACGGTAGTCGTCGGACATGCGCGAACCTCTCCCGGATGTCGGATAAAAGCTATCGGTCGCGGGTCCGGCGGTCGGACGCGCCGCTCGCCCGGCGGCCCGACGCGCCGGCCGCCGGAGCTCACCCGTCGACCGGAAGCAGTCCGGCCGCGCGGAGCTCCGCGTCGAGGGTCCCGTCGCCGTGTTCGGCGTACGCCTCCGGGGTGTACGTCGTTATTTCGAGCGCGTGGACCGACCGCGTCATCCGGTCTCCGACCGCGTCGTACACCCGCTGGTGCTGGTCGACGAGCGACTCGCCCGCGAACGCGGGCGAGACGACGACGGCGGCGAAGTGCGCGTCCTCGGCCTCGTCGTTGTGCACGCGCGGAGCCGTCACCCTGGCGACCGCGTCGGGGAGGTCCGCCTCGATGAGGCCGGCGACCGCGTCGGGGTCTATCGTCATACACGCCGTCCGTCGCGGAGCGGCAAAAGCCGATCGGCCCTCGCGCCCGGATCCGCGCCGGGGTTCTTCAAGCTTATACGCGGCGACCGACTGGCATCGGACATGAGCGACGAGGACGCCGCCGACGGGACCGCGGACGGAGTCGGGGTCGCCGCCGAGGGCGAACGGGAGACGGACGAGTCCGCCGGCGCGGAGCAGACGGGACCGACCGACGACACGCCGGAGTCGACCGACGACGCGGCCGCCGAACGCGAGGCGGACGACGGTCGGGATGCCGCTGCACGGGCCGACGACCAAGACGACGCCCGCGGCGACGCCGAGGCGCTGGCCGCGGGCGTCGCCGACCACGACGAGGCGCTCGCGCGGGAGGTGGCGGCGCTCGAAGCCGAGCTCGCCGACGCCCGCGCAGAGCTCCGAGACCGAGACGAGGAGGTAGCGGAGCTGACGAGCAAGCTCGCTCGCGTCCGCGCCGACTTCAGCAACTACAAGCAGCGCGCAAAACGGAAACAGGAAGACATCCGCGAACGCGCCTCCGAGGCGCTCGTCGAGCGGATTACGCCGGTCCGGAACAACCTACTGCGCGCGCTCGACCAGGAGGCGGGCAGCGACCTCCGGCCGGGCGTCGAGTCCACCTTAGAGAAGTTCGACGAGGTGCTGGCCGACGAGGGCGTCGACCCCGTCGACCCCGACCCCGGCGACGAGGTCGACCCCGAGCGCCACCAGGTGATGGCCCGGGTCGACAGCGACCGTCCCGCGGGAACGATCCACGAGGTGTACGAGCCCGGCTACGAGATGGGCGACCGCGTCCTCTCGGAGGCGAAGGTCACCGTCAGCGCGGACGACGACGGCGAGTAAGCGCGGGCGGCGACGGCGAGTGGGTCGGAGCGACCGCCGTTCGTCCGGTTTAGTTCGGAGCCGACGCCCCGTACGCCGACGCCAACTCGTCGAGCCCGGCGTTCTGTTCTGCGGTATGGGGGACGGAGAGCGGCGAGACCGACACCGCCCCCTCCACGACGGCGCGGCGGTCGGTCCCGGTCGGGTCCGGCACGTCGGCGGGGGTCATCCGCTCCCAGATCGGGTCGGCGAACCCGACGCGGCCGTCGCCGTTCCGCTCCGCCCGCATCCCGTACCACGTCGACGGTGTCGTGACGCGCAGCGGCGCGGGACCGCCGTCTCGCGTCGCGTCGCCGCCCGCGACCGGCGCGTTGACGTTGAGGTAGTCTGCGCGGTCGAACACGCCGGCCGCGGGGGCCTCGTCGATGAGGAACCGCGTCGCGCGAGTCGCGTTCGCGAACTCGGAGGATTCGAGCTCCCGTCGCCACCAGTCTTCGTCGCCCGGAACGTACATCGACGTCGCCACTGCCGGGACGCCGAAGAAGGCCGCCTCCACCGCGGCCGAAACGGTTCCGGACCGCCCCAGCGTGTACGCGCCGAGGTTCGCGCCCTCGTTACAGCCCGCGACGACGAGGTCGGCGTCGGGAACGAGCTCGTCGAGCCCCGCCACGACGCAGTCGACCGGCGTGCCGTCGACGACGTACCCGCGGTCGTGGTCCGCGACCGCGGCGTCGTCGGAGAGGGTCCGGCCGACGGACGACTGGTCGTCCGCCGGGGCGACGACCGTCACCGCGTACTCGTCGGCGAGCGCGTCGTACAGCGCTCCGAGCCCGGCGGCCTCGACGCCGTCGTCGTTCGTCAACAGGATCCGGTCGACACTCATACGGACGGCACGGGCGGTTCGGGCAAAAGTCCACCGTCGGCGGCACGCGGTCGCCGCCGACCGGCACGGAACGCCGTCGCCGCCGCCCGGTCCGAGACCGCCGGCGAACGGAAAAGCACACGTAACGCCGGGCCGATCGTCCGGTATGGGATTCGGTGACACCGCAAAGAAGATCCAGACGCTCGCCGACCGCGCGGAGCGGACCTACAAGAAGATAAACGAGCTTCGCGATGAGGTCGCGGAGACGCAGACGACCGTGCTCGACACCGCCGCGCGCGTCGAGGCGCTCGAAGTCGAGATGGCCGAACAGCGAGCCGTCCTCGACGCGGTCGCCGAGGAGGTCGGCGTCGACTTAGACCGCGTGAGCGCCGAGGCGCGCATCACGGACGCCGAGGCGACAGCTGAGACGAGCGACGGCGAGGATACCGACCGCGACGCGGACGACGACGCCACCACGGAAGAGCCCGTCTGACCCCGTCGATCGACACGAACATGACCTCGCGGTGTCCTTCGAGCCTGGCTTTCCGGAGGACAGTCCCGCTCGCGCCATGACAGGCCATCGCGGCGTCCGGCGGCGTGTCCGCGGGGAGTTCGGTCAGTCGACTTCGCGCTCCTCGTCCGCCCGGGAGACGACCTCGGCGGGAACGCCGGCGACGGTCGCGCCCGGCGGGACGTCCTCGGCGACGAGCGAGTTGGCGGCGACGCGAGCGCCCTCACCGACCGTGACGCCGGGGAGCACGACCGCGCCCGCGCCGACCATCGCGGCCTCCTCGACGACCACGTCGCCGAGCCGGTACTCCTCGCTGAGGAACTCGTGGCACAGCAGGGTGGCGTCGTAGCCGATTATGGCGTCGTCGCCGACGGCGATCCGCTCCGGCCAGAACACGTCCGGCGTCGACTCTAACCCCCACGCGACGCCGGTACCGACCGTGACGCCGATCCGTCGCAGGAGCCAGTTTTTAGCTCGGAGGCTCGGGCAGATCCGCGCGAGAACGATCACGACGTAGTTGCGGACGACAGCGAGCGGCGACTTCGCGTCCGGCCACGACCACAGGGAGTTCCGCGGTCCCGGCGCCGGAACCCGGTCGAGACGCTCGCTTCGGGACGGGTCGTCGCGAGTCACGGCGTCCCGTTCGGACGGTGGAGATAAAAACGCCGTCGCCGGACGCCGGTCCGGACGGCAGTCACGACCGGAGGTCGTCCATGTGGTCGATCCGTCGCTCGACGAGGGCCGCCGTCCCGATGTCGTGGCGGATCCGGACGCGGTCGCCGGCGGCCGCCAGCGCGTCCTCGGCCTGCGTCTCGGCGGCCGCGATGGAGTCGCCGCGGCCGACGACCGCGAACGCCCTCGACGTGGTCGTGTAGAGGCCGTCGTCGCGCTCGTCGACGCTGGCGTAGTACAGCAGGGCGTCGCCGACGCTCTCCTCGTCGACCGCGACCCTCGCCCCCGAGTCGGGGTCGACCGGGTAGCCGTCGGGCACCGCGTACTTACAGACGGTCGCGTCGCCGGAGAAGTCGAGCTCGGGGAGCGGGTCGCCGTCGCGCGCGGCCGTCAGCACGTCGACGAACGGCGTATCGAGGACCGGCAGCGTGTTCATCGCCTCCGGGTCGCCGAACCGGGCGTTGAACTCGACGACCTTCGGCCCCTCGGCCGTCAGCATGAACTGCCCGTAGAGGACGCCCTTGTACCCGGGGAGCGCGTCGACGACCGCCTCTAGGATCTCGACGGCGGCGTCGTAGTCGCCCTCGCGCATGAACGGC
>Ga0207714_1000960_pt1 | contig 19328 bp, 18 predicted proteins | sample PonA232FremontCA_2_FD_187270 | JGI IMG/M metagenome (GOLD analysis project Ga0207714, IMG submission 187270) | Marine sediment microbial community from Fremont, CA, USA - Pond A23 Sediment 2 (SPAdes) | ecosystem: Environmental > Aquatic > Marine > Unclassified | place: USA: Fremont, California...
CCCCTTTTAAAGCTCCAAAGGCAGCATCCGAGCCCCAAAATCAACCAAGGCCAAATGTAGCTGTATCAATTTTATCAATATTTTTCATTTCTTTATCTAATTCTGTCTGAAATTCAGCGTTTATTGAACCTAATGGTATCAAAATGAGTAAACTTAAAATTGTAAATACTATTATATAATTCACTTGCAATACCTCCTTTTCTTTTTTACTGTTTTCTAACTAATACTATTTTATTAGTAATAGTTATTAATTGCAAGTAAATCACTTACATTTTACAAAATAAACCCTATCAATTTTGATAGGGTTTATTTTAATTATTTGCTTTATTCATTATTTGTATAAAGTTAATTAGTTTTCTGCATAATAAATATTGGACCAGGTTTCATACAACCGGGAATTCTGATTATAAATTCCATCCCAATCTTCCTGACCTGGCGAAGTTGAATCACCATCACCATTACTATCTCCTCCAAACTGATCATCTTTATAGGAAGTATATCTAACTCCTGTACCATCAAAATTATCGATAGTATCATAATGATACAATTTATTGTCAATAAATTTCAATGTTACATTATTACCCAGAGTTAATCTAGTATTCTCCGAAATTTGTCTATTTTGACCAATTAAAACCAGAGATTCCGCAAATGATTTTTAAAAAATAAAAGAGAGAGAATTCTTCTTAAAACGGTATATCTCAGTTAAATATCACTTCTAATATGATACAGAACCCCCTTTCCCCCATTGAAATGGAAGGCTTTTAGCATATTTGTTTTGCAGTTCTAAACCCAGCTGAACAAATTTAAGTGTTATCCTGACGATGCACCTGGATAATACAGCGGCTCATTTAAAAGAATGAGTCCCTTGTAAAATCTTCTTAAAAATGTCTTTTTAGTTCCTTTTTTGAAGTCAAAACTTCTTAAGTTTCTGTAGATATATAGATGAAACAAATTATATGCTATCAGATAAATATAATACATTACCTGAATAACATGAGGGTCACTGCTGAAAACATGGTCAAAGTTCCAGTAAGTTTTTAACCAGTGAAAAACACTGTTCTCCTCATCCCAGCGTCTGTGTGCTATTTTCCAGGCTGTTAATGCTTTAAGCTGGATCTTTTCCATGGTGGTAGCAAAATAATGAGTTGTAGTTTCTTCTTTAACTATTTCTCCATCTTTATTTACTACTTTTTTTCTTTCTTCTACTTTTAAGACCCTAAGTGGTTTATCTACATCAGACCAGTGAAAGTTTTCTTCATCCCAGATCTTAAGATCATAAAGTGTTCCTGTTGTTCTTTCTTCATCTCCAGGATGTATATTTCTATATATATGGTCTGGATCTTTATTTTTTGTTAACCCTTCAGCATCTTCTCTCAAATTATTTTCCTGCTTTACTCTTACTACTACATCCTTGTTATTTCTCAAACAGGTATTGATAAAAGGTGCATTTATGTATAATGAATCAACCACAATTACATCACAATACTGGTGATGATCCCTATTTAAACTCCTGACAAGCTTCTTAGCTGCAGTTAACTCACCTTCGCCAGCATCGATTCTCTCCATCTTTAAGATAGGAGCAAAACCTTCTCCCACATAGGATGCTGCTATCATTTTTTCATGATATTTTACTGATTTACCATCATTATGCTCATATTTATGAGCTCTTTGACCCAGTCTTTCACTTTCCATACTAAATACATTGCTGCCGTCTATTGCTACTACTTTTAGACCATCTATTGTATTTGCATTTAGAGACTTATTATATCTGGCTTTCTGATTCATCTCAACTGCTATTTTTCTTAAATCATCAAGATTTGTGTGTTTAAGTGCATAGGATATCGTATCTGCAGATGGGAGATTAGTATTTTTAAAAAACTTATCAAAATCACCATCTTTAATTGCATCTTCCATCGCCTTAAAACTGTGTAATCCAGACATTAAAGAAAAAAGATTGGTTAAAATTACAGTTGGTAGTTTAACTGAAGGATGAACTCTTTGGTCTTCAATTTGCTCTATTTTTTGAATTAAATCGTAGATTCTGTTACAATAGTGATAACAATTTAATGTATGATTTTTGTTATTCATTTTTCCCCGTCTCCTTTTTTGTGTGTTTTTCTGTCAATTAACACTTTCAAAAAAGGGCGGGGATTTCCTTTATTAAAGCCCGAATTATCAATCATCATAAGCTTTTTAATTGGGCTAATTGTATGACTAATATTTCTAATATTCTTTATTTTAGCACTACTACCGAGAATACTATCAGAGCGGTATTCTCCTTATTTTTTAAAAATCATTTGCGGAATCTCTGGGTTCATCAAAATCCTCTTCATTCCCTTTTTTATTATCCTCTTCAATTTCTTTATTTTCGACATTTTCTTCCTGTTGATTATTTTTTTCTTCATTAACTTCTTTTCCATTCAAATATTTTTCCAACTCATCTTCATCTATTAATACTTCTCTAGGCTTACTACCAGCATATGGGCCAACAACACCTTCATCTTCCATTGTATCAATCATTCTCGCTGCTCTAGAATGTCCAATATGGAGTCTTCTCTGTAACATAGAAATTGATGCCCTATAATTAACAACTAATTTTACTGCTTCTTCATACAGTTCATCCTTATCTTCATCAATCGAAATTTCTACTTCCTGTATTTCATCAGTTTCAATTTCATATTCAGTATCAGCTTGATTTTTAGCATAATTTACAATTCTATTTATTTCTTCATCAGACATAAAGGCTCCCTGAATTCTCTTAGGTTTACTTGCATCTACAGGAGCGAATAACATATCACCTTTACCTAATAATTTTTCTGCACCACCCATATCTAATATTGTTCTGGAATCAGTCTGTGAAGAAACAGCAAAAGAAATTCTACTTGGAATATTAGCTTTAATCAAACCTGTAATAACATCAACTGAAGGCCTTTGAGTTGCAATAATCAAATGGATTCCTGCTGCTCTAGACATTTGAGCTAATCTACAGATATTATCTTCTACTTCATTTGCTGCAACCATCATTAAATCCGATAATTCATCAATAATTACTACAATGTATGGAATTTGATCTTCTTTATCAACTTTTTTATTGTATGATTCTATACCTCGAGTTCCACTTTCAGAAAATAATTCATATCTTTTTTCCATTTCATTTACCACTAATTTTAAAACATTTGAAGCTTTTTTAGGATCAGTTACGACCGGTGTGAAAAGATGAGGCAGACCTTTATATGTACTCAATTCAACTTTTTTGGGATCTACTAAAATTAATTTTAATTCTTCAGGAGTTGATTTATATAAAAGACTTGTAATTAAAGTATTAATACAAACACTTTTTCCTGAACCAGTAGCTCCTGCAATAAGTAAATGAGGCATTTTGGATAAATTAGTTATAATCGCATCTCCATCTATTCCTTTTCCAAGTGCCATTGTTAATTTACTCTCAGCCTTCTGAAACTTTTTAGTAGAAATTATATCTCTAATTCTTACTTTTATATCACCACTATGAGGTACTTCAATCCCTACTGCAGCTTTACCAGGGATAGGTGCTTCAATTCTTACATCTGGTGCTGCCAATGAAAGTGCAATATCATTAGCTAAATTGACTATTTTGCTTACTTTAACTCCGGAAGCAGGTTGAACTTCATATCTAGTAATTGTAGGGCCATGATTAACATCAATTACATTTGCATCAACCCCAAAACTTTGTAAAGTATCTTCTAATAATTCTGTTTTGTTATTTAATTTTACCTTTTTACCGGCAGATTTAGATAATAAATCAATCGGTGGTAAACTGTATTTTAATACTTTTTTGGTATCATTTTCAGACTTATTTTCTTTTTTAATTTCACCATTTTCATCATTCATCTCAGTATTATCTTTTGAATCATCTTTATCATTTGATTTTTCATTTGCTAATTTTTCTTCAGATTCTTCCAAATTTTCCTCTTCTACTATATTATAATAATCATAATCCTCTGCTTTATTTTCTAGATCAGAATTATTATGCTGACTGTTTTTTATTTCTTTATCATTATTTATTTTCTTATTTTTTAAATTTTTGAATGAATTTATTATATAAGAAAAAATATTTTTAAAAGAATTTTCAATTTTTATTAATATTGTTTTTAATAAAATATTAGACCATAATAATATTGCTATTAATAATAATGCAAATAAAACAATATAAGTTCCAGCTTCACCAAAAAATCTTAGGAAAAACCAACTAATTGAAGCTCCAGTAATTCCTCCACCTTTTCCAAGAAAACCATAACGCAAACTTAATTCAGGAAATAAATATGTATGTATAATAGCTAAAAAAGTAAAATATGCTAATAAAAAACCAATCAGCCGAGAATTGAATTTTATTATTTTTAATTTTATTAAACTAATTCCTCCAAATATCAGAAGAAATGGAATTACATAGGCACCATTACCTGTTATATAAAAAAAAGAACGTGATATTAGTTGACCTATATATCCAGTTTTATTAGTAAATAAGGCAAAAATACTTAAAATACCCCAGGCAGTAATTAAAATTCCAGCAATTTCATTTTTTCTTTCTTCAATTTTATTTTGATTTATATTATTATCAGAATTTACTTTTTCATTATCTTCAGAAACAGGTAATTCAGACATAAAATTCACCTCCACGTATATTAATTTCTACAATTATATAAATTATCCTGCTATATTAAATTATAAAACAAAATAAGCCCTACTGAAATAAAACTCAGCAGGGCCATTTTAATATTTTTAAATTAAACTTCCATGATGATTGGTAAAATCATAGGATTTCTCTTAATTTCACGATTAACATAAGATCTTAAAACATCTTTTATAGTTTTCTTTAGAACTGACCATTCAGTAACATTGTTCTTTTCACACTCTTTTAATGCTTCTTCAACTTTATTAGTGGCATTTGCAATTAGTTCTTCAGATTCTCGAATATATACAAAACCTCTAGTAATTATATCCGGTCCACTAAGAATATCTCCATTACCATTAATGGTAACCACAACAATAATTATACCATCTTCTGATAATAATCTTCTGTCTCTAAGAACTATATTACCTACATCACCAATACCCAATCCATCAACTAATACATCTCCGGCAGGAATTCTAGCAACTTTTTTAATTTCATCTTCTCTAAACTCAATTACATCTCCCATATCAGAAATATAGATATTTTCACGAGGTATACCTATCTCCTCAGCTAAATTTGCATGTCGATGTAAATGACGATATTCACCATGAGTAGGGATGAAATATTTTGGTTTTGTTAAATTCATCATCAACTTAAGTTCTTCCTGACTTGCATGGCCGGATACATGCACTCCTGAAACATCCTGGTAAATAACATTAGCTCCTCTATCATATAACTGATTAATAGTTTGGCCAATATATTTTTCATTTCCAGGTATAGCTGAAGCAGATAAAACAACTGAATCTCCTTCTTTTATATTAATATGATAGTGATCACCCCGGGCCATCCTTGTTAATGCAGCCATAGGTTCTCCCTGACTACCGGTAGTAAGTAAAACGATTTTACTATCAGGCATATCACTACAATCACGAATATCTACTATCATATCATCAGGAATATTAATATATCCTAATTTCCTTGCTATCTTAACATTATTTAACATACTTCTTCCGGTAATAGCTACTTTTCGATCATATTTCATAGCAGATTTAAATATTTGATGTAAACGATGAATATTAGAAGCAAATGTTGCAACAATAATTCTCTCTCTTGCACCTCTAAAGATTTCATCAATAGTTTCACCAACTACTTTTTCAGATAAGGTATAACCTTTCCTTTCAACATTAGTACTATCAGAAAATAGGGCTAAAACTCCTGGCTCACTATCTCCTAATTCAGCTAACTTGTGGAAATCTGCTACCTCACCAAAGATAGGAGTTTGATCAAATTTGAAATCACTGGCATAAACTATTGCACCTAAAGGAGTGTGTAGAGCAAGGGCACAGGTATCAGCTATACTATGGTTTACTCTTATAAAATCAACCTGGATTGATCCTACATTAATAGAATTACCCTGATTTACAACTTTAAGTTTTCTATCTTTTAATAGATTATGCTCTTTTAATTGACCTTCCAATAAACCTAATGTTAATTTTGTTCCATAAATCGGAACATTAATTTCTTTTAATAAATATGGTAAAGCTCCAATATGATCTGCATGACCATGAGTTAGTACTATTCCTTTAATCCGTTCTTTGTTTTCAATCACATAATCAAAATCAGGAATAACTATATCTATACCCAACTGATCATCTTCCGGAAACGTAATACCCGCATCAATAATAATCATTTCTTCTCCAACTTCAAGAACCATCATATTCTTTCCAATCTGTCCAACTCCCCCTAAAGGGATCATCCGTACTTTCTTATCATTTTTTATTTTGTTTTTATCTGACATAAATAAAAAAACGCACCTCCATTTATTTTTGCATATAGTTTGATGATAGATTATATCATCGGAAATAAGGTTAAATATATTTTTCCTAACCCGTTCCTATATTATTGTTTTTATTATACAGTCTTAACCAATAAAATACAAGTGTATCTTAGTCCTAAATAAACTTATTAAATAAAATCACCTTTTTCAAGAGCTTTCTTTAATTCTTTTCTTTCATTTTCCGAGAGAGATGTTAGTGGAGATCTTAAACAACCAACTTCCATTCCAGCCATATTTAATGCTTCTTTGACAGGTATTGGATTAGTATTAATAAACATATTATTAAAAACAGTTAATAACTTTTTGTTTAAATTAATTGCTTTATTAAGCTCACCTTGTTTAAATGATCTAATCATTTCGTTTATTTCTTTCCCTACAATATGAGCTGCAACACTAACCACACCATGACCACCTACAGAGAGGATGGGCAAAGTTAAACTATCATCTCCACTATAAACATAAAATCCATCTTCTGTTTGAGAACATATATTAGCCACCTGCTTAAGATTGCCACTGGCTTCTTTTATTGCTTGTATATTATCAATTTTAGCCAATCTTTTAACAGTATCTACTTCTATATTTTTTGAAGTTCGTCCAGGAACATTATATATCATCACCGGTAAATCTGTACTAATAGCAATTTTATAAAAATGATTATATAATCCGGACTGAGGTGGTTTGTTATAATAAGGTACAACAGCCATAACCCCATCTACTCCAATATTTTCAGCTTCAACTGTCATTTTAATACTTTCAGTAGTAGAGTAAGAACCAGTATTGGCAATTACTGTCCCTTTATCTCCAACTTCATCTACTACTTCTTTTAAAATGTTTTTTTTCTCTTTTTCGTTTAATGTTGGAACTTCACCAGTAGTCCCCAAGACAACCAATCCATCAGAACCGTTATTTAGAAGATAATTGGCTAACTCTCTTACCTTTTTATAATTTACTTCTCCATTATCTTTAAAGGGAGTAACCATAGCTGTTAAAACTTCTCCATAAATATCTCCATCCATAAATAACCCTCCTCTTTTCATTAAATTTATTTACTTAAATTAAAAGCCTCATGTAAAGTATTAAGTGCTTTTTTTTCATCTTTAGCCTTTATTAAACAGGATATTGTAGTGTGAGAATCAGTAGTCTGAAAAATTGAAATTCCTTTTTTATTTAATGCTTCTACAACCCGGGCCATAACTCCTGGTCTGCCAGTCATTCCTCCACCTACTAAAGATAATTTTACATATTGATCAGATATATCAAAATCATAATCTCCATTTTCTAAAACATTTATTAAATTATCATATTTACTTTTTATTACTATAAATGAAATAGCCTGTCTTCTTATATTTATAAAATCTACACTGATTTCTTCATTGGCCAGTTCATCAAATATTTTTAATCCTGATTCATATTTATTTTGATTACTATTTTTTATTTTAATAAAAACAATATTATTTCTACTTGCAACTCCAGTAATCATTTTATCGCTCTCTATTTTTTTAAAATTAGTTTTGTGAATTAGGGTTCCTGGTTTATTGCTATAAATTGATTTTATTTTAATAGGAATAAAAGAAGACCTAGCTATTTCAGCAGCACGCGGATGAATTACTCTTGCACCCTGATAAGCAAGTTCACAGGCTTCTTTATAGCTTATTTTATCCAATGTTTTCGCATTATCAACCAGACCTGGATCTGCTGTCATTAAACCATCTACATCTGTATAAATTTCTATATACTCTCCTTGAACAGCATCTGCTAGAATACTGGCAGTAGTGTCACTACCACCTCTACCGAGAGTAGTAATTTCATTATCATCACTTTCTCCCTGAAACCCAGCTACTACAGGAATTTTATCTTCTTTTAAAGCACTGAAAATTCTATCCGGTTTAACCTGTTTTACTCGTGATTCCCCGTGTCTTTTATTAGTTTCGATTCCCGCCTGTGAACCAGTTAAAGCCAAACCATCTAAATCTAATTTTTTTAAATACTGGACAAAGGTAACTGCAGATATAACTTCACCACATGACATAAGTAAATCTTTTTCTCTGGGATCAATATCAGAAGTAATTTCGGTTGCAATATTTATTAAAGTATCAGTAGCATAAGCATCTCCAAATCTTCCCATTGCGGATACAACTACTATCGGTGAATATCCTTTATCTACTGCTTTTTTTACTTTTTTAGCTGCCATTTTTCTTTTTTTATCAGAATTTAGTGATGTCCCACCAAATTTCTGAACAATTTTTTTCATGAAAATCCTCCTAAATCATTTTTTCAGCAATCTGGACCGCATTTAAAGCTGCTCCTTTTCGAAGATTATTAGCAACAATCCACATATTAAGAGCATTTTTTTTGGAATAATCTCTTCTTATTCTTCCAACCATGACTTCATCTTCATTTTCAACCATAATTGGCATAGGATATTTATTTTCGTTAATATTATCAACTAACTTAACATTTTCCATTTTATCAATACTATTTTTTATATCATCAATTAAATATGAAACTTCTGTTTCTATATTTACAGACTCTCCATGTCCATTAAAAACAGGTACTCTTACTGCTGTAGCGGTTATTGGAATTTCCTTATCATCAAGAATTTTTCGAGTTTCTTTTACTACTTTCATTTCTTCTTTTGTATATTTATTTTCCTGAAATTCATCAATATGAGGTAAAAGATTAAAAGCAATCTGGTAGGGATATACTTCACTTTTTATTTCATTTTTATCTATATAATCTTTTATCTGTTGTTCTAATTCACTAATAGCCCTTTTGCCTGTCCCGGAAACAGCCTGATAAGTATTCACAATTACTCTTTTTAAACCATATTTTTTAAAAATTGGTTTAATAGCCATTACCAATTGAATTGTAGAACAATTTGGATTTGCAATAATCCCTTGATGTTCATTAATTTTATTAGCATTTATTTCTGGTACTACAAGTGGTACACTATCATCCATTCTAAAAGCATTACTATTATCTATAACCACCGCACCTTCTTTGACTGCCTGAGGCGCATATTTTTTACTTAAATTACTATCAATACTAAAAAGAGCTATATCAATATCTTCAAAAATACCATTTTCTATACTTTCTACCTTTATTTTTCTATTTAAAAATGTTATTTTTTTACCTTCAGATTTTTTACTTGCGATTAATTTTAGATTATCAACAGGAAACTTTCTTTCTTCTAAAATTTCTATTATTTCCTGTCCTACAGCTCCTGTAGCCCCAACCACTGCAAGATTATATTTGCTCATAAATATTTACCTCCCAGAAATTATTATAAAATATTTTCAAGGCCATAAACCAAATTAGACACCTGATCTATTTTATCTATGGCCATAGCCACCCCGGGCATAAATGATGATCTATCATAAGAATCATGCTTTATACTTAGACTCTGTCCTTCTGCACCAAAAATCACTTCCTGGTGAGCTACAAGTCCTTTTAATCTTATACTATGAATATTAACTCCATTTTTTTGAGCCCCTCGTGCCCCAGATAAACTCTCTATATAATTCTTTTTGTCATCTGCATTTTTAGTAAAATTTTCATTTATTAATTCTGCAGTTCTGATAGATGTTCCAGAAGGAGAATCAATTTTTTGATCATGATGTAACTCAATTATCTCCACATCATCCATATATTTTGCAGCTTTTTTGGAAAACTCCATCATTAAAACTGCTCCAATAGCAAAATTAGGAGCAATAATCATTTTGTTTTTCCCTATTATTTTTCTGATTTCAGTCAAATTTTTATCAGTGATACCTGTAGTTCCTACAATCATATTAGTATTTTTATCTAAAACAATTTTTATGTTATCCATAACCGAATCAGGTGTAGTAAAATCAATCACCAGGTCTATATCTTTTTCAGCTAATATTTGAGCCAAATTATCTTTTATAATTAAATCACCTGAATTTATCTTTTTACCCAATCCTTTTTTATCACAGACTCCAACTAATTTTGTATTACTTTTATTTAAAATCAAATCAACTACTCTTTTACCCATTTTCCCATTTGCTCCATTTACAACAATTTTTTTCATAACAATTCCTCCTGAATTATATTTAACCTGGCAATTCCTCAGCAGGTTGTTCTAATTCTCCATAGTAATTTGTTCCCCAAACACCAATAATTATCATTGTAGCTCCTACAAATTGAAACCAATAAAAATTTTCACCTCTAAAAACTACTCCAGCAATAATGGAGACTACTGTAGTCAAATTTGCAAAAACTGCAGCCTGTGAAGCCTGCACTCTTGAAAGAGTATAATTCATCATAAAAAATGCTACAACTGAAGCCAAAATCCCTAGATAAAAAACAGGAATCAAAACTTTTATTTCAGTTAATGGTTGAAAATAATTTATAAATGTACCATTATATCGAATAATTGCTATTATATTAAATAAAACAGTGCCATACCAGACCATCATATAGGTTATTTCCACAGGAGTAAAATCTAAAGATAGTTTTCTGGAAAGAATATTATAAATACCTCCCATAATAACTGCTCCCATAAGTACTAACATTCCTAAATAATTATTTGCAACATCTGTACTGCCTTTCATAAGAGTAATAAAAATAACTCCAGCAACTGATAAAATTACAAATATTAATTGTTTTTTGGTAGGTCTTTCATTTAAAAATATCGCAGCCATAATTGTAACCACAACCGGGATTAATGATATCATAAGACCAGCTTCTGAAGAGGCAGTCATATTTACTCCTAAAGTTTCAAAAATAAAATATAAGCCTGGTTGAGCAGTAGCCAGTATAAATAAACTTTTCAAATCCTTACCCTTAAATTCAAGTTTAATTAAACCAATATATTTTAAAATTGTCATTCCTATTGCAGCCAGACTAAAACGAAAACCAAGCAAATGAAAAATAGAGACAAACTCTAATCCTTCTTTAGTAAACATAAATGTAAACCCAAAAATAGTACTAAAAGTAATACCTGCCATGAGAGGTAAATATTTTTTTATTTCCATTATTACACCTTCTTTTATATATAATTAATTATTTTATCAATTATCTAATCAATGGTTTATTCATCAGATGAAGGCCAGGGTCCATAATACTGATAAAATTGACATTCAAGTCCTCCATTATATAGTTTTCTTCTTTTACTAGCTTCTTTACCATAAATATTTTCAAATTTTTGATGGGTTGTAAGGATATAAAAAGACCAGGTATTTAATTCCGAAAACTTCTCTCCCATTATTTTATATAATTTTTCAACTTCTTCTTTTTCTCCAGATCTTTCTCCATAAGGTGGGTTAGAAATTACATATCCATATTTTCGTGAACTGGAAAAGTTATAAAAATCTTTTTGTTGAAAATGAATAATGTCAGAAACTCCTGCTTTTTCAGCATGATGTCGAGCAATTCCTACTACATTATCATCTATATCATTTCCAATTATTAATCTTGGTTCTATATCTTCAATTTCACTTCTTGCTTTTCTTTTAACTTCATTCCAGGCAGTAACAGGAAAAATAGGCCATCTCTCAGCTGCAAAATTTCTATATAACCCTGGTGCTTGATTTTTGGCAATCATTGCAGCTTCAATTGGAATTGTTCCTGAACCGCAAAAAGGATCAATTAAAATTCTATCTTTATTCCAGCGACTCAAATTTATCATTCCAGCTGCAATAGTTTCCTGTAAAGGGGCAGTTGTTGATAAATCTCTATAACCTCTTTTATGCAAACCTTCTCCACTGGTATCTAACATTAATAAAACTTTATCTTTATAAATTGTAAACTTTATTTTATATTTTGGGCCATCTTCTTTAAACCAATCTTTATGATAACTTTCCTTCATATTATCAACGACAGCCTTCTTTATAATAGATTGACAGGTCGGTACACTATGCAGCTCTGATTTAACTGAATTGCCGCTAACAGGAAACTCAGCATTCTTAGGCATTAAATCAGACCAATTAAGCTCCTTAGTCTTTTCATATAACATATCAAAATCTGTTGCATCGAATTCCCCTACTAACAAATATACTCTTTCTGCAGATCTCAAATAAATATTTGCTTTTGCAATATCTTTAAATTCACCTTCAAATCTTACCTGACCATTACTAACTTCTATATTTGAAAAACCTAACTTTTGTGCTTCTTTTTTTACTACATATTCCATTCCAAATGTAGTAGAAGCAATTATATCAAAATTTTTACTCATCAGTATTTGTCTCCTTTCAAAAATATTTTTAATATCTTATTTCAAAATTTGTAAATTCTTCATCTATATCATTATTTATTTTTATATTTTTTACTTTTCCAAATCGAGGTCCTTTTTTTACTAATTTAACTAATTTATCAACTTTTTCCTCTGGACCGGAAAAAACTGCCTCTACCCGACCATCATTCAAATTTTTTGCCCATCCTTTAACACCTAATCTATGAGCATTTTCTCTTATAAAAGCTCTAAATCCAACTCCCTGAACTCTACCGGAAAGAAAGATATGAACAATTTTTTCTTCAGACATATATCATACCTCCAGTCTAATATTATTCACAATAATTATTATACAGTAAAATTACTGTACAGTAAAATTAGATATTTTATTTTTGTTTGATTTGACATATAGTAAAAACAATGATAACCTTATTAAGTGTGTGATGGAGAATAAATTCACATTTTTTATAAAAGAATAAACTAAAGAGGTGAGTTATATGTCAATAATGGAAAAAGCGGAAGATCTAGGTAAGGCTCTTGTAGAATCAAGCGAATTTACTGAAATGAAAGAAGCAGAAGCAAAAATCGAAGAAAACGAAGATGCTAAGGCACTTTTGGATGAATTTGAAGCAGAGCAGAAAAAACTGCAAATGATGCAACAAAATGGTCAGCAAATAACTCCTGAGCAACAGAAGAATCTCCAATCTGTTCAGGCTAAAATGCAGGAAAATGAACATATTAATGAATATATGGAAGCTCAGCAAAAATTCAACAAAGTAATGAATAGTGTTAATGAGGTAATTACTTCTCAACTTCAAGGTGAAGAAGAGTAAATAAGTAATACCTATATTAGCTATTACCCCACAGTATTAACTGTGGGGTTTTTTATTTTTAAATATTTATTCCGACAAGATAACCAGTAGAAAATGCTATTTGCAAATTAAATCCCCCTGTATAAGCATCTACATCAATGACTTCACCAGCAAAATATAAATTCTTTACAATTTTTGATTCCATAGTTGCTGGATCAATCTCTTTTACTTCAACTCCTCCAGAAGTAACAATTGCCTCTTCTATAGGACGATAATCCTGAATGTTAAGTTCCAATCCTTTTAGTAAATTTATCAAATTTTCTCTTTCTTTAGTAGTAATTTGATTTACTGTTTTATCATAATCTATTTTTGATAATTTAACAATAACAGGAATCAATTTACTGGGAAGTAAATCTCCTAAAGAATTTTTAAAATATTTATTGGCATATTTTGAAAAATCTCTCTGGATTCTATTATCTAACTTTTCTCTGTCAAGAGCAGGTTTTATGTCAATTTTTATTTTATAGTTCTCATTTTTCATGTTTCTCATATGAGAACTTGCTGAAAGTACAAGTGGTCCACTTATTCCATAATGGGTAAAAATCATTTCTCCTCTTTCTTTAAATATTACTTTGTTATTTTTATTAAAAACAATAAGGTCAACATTTTTTAAAGATAACCCCTGGAGATCTTTTACCCAATCTTCTTCTGTCACTAAGGGCACCAAAGAAGGATAAAGACTATTAATAGTATGTCCCAATTTTTTTGCAAACTCATATCCTGCACCGGTTGAGCCTGTTTTAGGATATGACTTCCCTCCAGTAGCAATAACTACCTTTTTAGCTGTGATTTTTTCATTTTTATTTGTAGTTAATATAAACTGATCATTTTCTTTTTCTATATCTATGATTTCTTTATTCTCAATTTTAGCTCCATTTTTATATAGATATTTTTCCAGAATTTTTAAAACATCCCTGGCTTTATCACTAACAGGGAAAACTCTATCTCCTCTTTCAACTTTTGTCTCTAATCCGAGGTTATTTAATAAATCTATTAAATGATCATTAGAAAATGTATAAAAAGCACTATACAAAAATGATCCATTTATAGGTATATTATCGATCATCTCCTGAATTCCTTTAGCAGAGGTTATATTACATCTGCCTTTGCCCGTAATCAATAATTTCCTTCCTAGTTTCTTATTTTTTTCATACAAAATTACTTTTTTATTATTTTTAGCTGCTGTTCCTGCCGCCATCATTCCCGCAGGTCCACCACCAATTACTGCTAATTCAACTTTCAGAATAAATCACTCCAATTTAATTTATTGTTGAGGCCAATCCCAGCATTGCCCTAAATGTTTTATATATATTTAAATAATCATCACTTTCATAACTCAAAGTTCTACCATCAACAAAATTTGTTCCGGGAATCAAGGAAGCCATTTCGGCCATGGATGTTTTATTAAATTCAACTTCTAAATTAATTTTCCCTTTTTCAATAGTAGGTTTTAATTTTTCTTTTTTATTAAAAAACTCTTCCACTCCATCTCTTATTTTTTGTATAACTTTAGGAAAAGCTAATAATTTTGCTGAATTTCTTCCAATAGCCTCTTTAACCTGAATTCCAATATGATAATTTAACTCTTCTTTTGAACAAGAAATTGCATTTTGATCACCTGTAACTACAGCAACTGGAATACCAAAATATCCAGCTAATCTACCATTTAAACCTGCTTCACTTACTGCTTTTCCATTTATTCTCGCTTCAAAAACAGAACTTGAGCTATATAAATGGTCCATTACAGCTGCTTCTTTGCCAGCGCGTCCATGATAACCTAAAAATATACAATAATCAAAACTATCATCAATTCCTTCCATCATACTTAATGGTTTAGGACTACCACTAATAAGTTCAGCTCTTTCATCAAAATCTTCTATTAAAATATTATCCATACTACCATGTGAATCATTTACTAGCACTTCATTAGCACCTCGAAAATATAAAGCATCAATCATAGTATTTACTTCTTTGGTCATCATCTTTCTGGCTCTTTCATAATCTCTATTTCCAGAAGTTACCTGTTTGCCAGATACAATCCCGGATATACCCTCCATATCAGCTGAAATATATATTTTCATTTTAATCACCTCTAACTGCTTTCTTAAGATTTTCCAATCCTTTTTTAAGAGTTGAATGAGGACAGGCCAGGTTCATTCTCATATAACCACTACCACCTTTTCCAAACCATAACCCGGGATCAAGTGCAAGATTGGCTTGATTAACAAAAAAATCTGCTAATTGCTCATCATTTAATCCCAGTCCTGTACAATCCAACCAGAGTAAATAAGTACCTTCTGATTTTCTGGCAATTATTCCAGGTATATTCTTATTAATATAATTAACAGCATATTTCATATTTTCATTTAGATAACTTAACTGGTCAGATAACCATTCTTCACCATTTTGATAGGCAGCTTTCATTGCCACTAAACCAAAAATATTTCCAGTACCAACCAGACCATTTTTATTTACCATAAATTCTTTTCTCAATTTTTCATTTTCAATTATTACAAAGGACGAATTTAAACCGGCAATATTAAAAGTTTTACTGGGGGCCATAAAAGTGAGAGTATTTTGGCCCAATTCATTATTCAAGGAAGCAATAGGTGTATGTTTTTTGTCTCCATATACAAAATCTGCATGTATTTCATCAGATAATATTTTAACATCATTTTCCATACAAACTTCTCCTAATTCTTCTAGTTCATCTTTATCCCATACTCTTCCTACAGGATTGTGAGGACTACATAAAATCAATAATTTTGTTCTTGATAATTTTCGCGGAGAATCTTTTAATTTATTTTTCAAATCTTTTATATCAAATTTGTAATTACCATTTTCATTTTTTAATTGATTATTAATAACTATAGCACCATTATTTTCTACAGCTGAACGAAAAGGATAATATACTGGAGGTTGAATTATAACTTCATCTCCGTTGTTAGTAAAACTCTGAACAGCAATATTTAAAGAAGGGACAACTCCATTACTAAATACAATCCATTCCTTTTTTATATTCCAATCATAATGCTTTTTTACCCATTCAACTATAATATTTTTTAATTTCTGATCAGGAAAAGTATAACCAAAAATTCCATGGTCTGCTCTATTTTTTATTGCCTTAATTATTGAAGGAGAAGTAGGCCAATCTGAATCAGCTACCCACATTGGCAATAAATCTTCTTTTCCAAATGTTTCTGATAGCATATCCCATTTAACTGAATTACTTCCTTTTCGTTCTACATAATTTGAAAAATTTATTTCCATCTATATCCTCTCCCTATTATTAAAATTACATATTATAATATTTTTCAAATAATTCACTTACATAATAGTGGTCTTTAACTCCTCCAAATTCTCTTATAGAATGCATTGCTAATAAGGGATTACCAATATCCACAGAATCTATCCCAAGTTGGGTTGCAGAAATTGGTCCAATAGTTGAACCACCTTTTTTGTCAGATCTATTTACAAATTTTTGATAAGGAATATCTGCCTTTTCGCATAATGAAGCAAATACTCCACCAGATACACTATCTGAAGTATATCTTTGATTTGCATTTATTTTAAGTACTGGCCCTTTATTTATTGTTGGTCTATTAGTAGGATCGTGTTCATCACTATAATTAGGATGAACAGCATGGGCCATATCAGCAGAAATAATAAAAGAATTGGCAAGTGTTTGAAAATATGAGCTTCTTTTTCCACCCAAATTTTCAACTATTCTTTCTAATAAATGACTTAGCATAGGTGAATTTGCTCCCTGTTTTGTAGCACTACCTATTTCTTCATTGTCAAATAAAACTAAAACATTACTTGCTTTTTGTATTTCTGAATTAGCAATAGCTTTTAAACCAGCTTCAGCCATAGCCAAATCATCCTGTCTACCTATAGAAATAAATTCATCATTTAAACCAGTAATTGTACCAGCATTTGTTTCATATAAAAATAAATCAAAATCGACAATTTTTTCTTTTTCCACTTCAAGTTCATCTGCAAGTACTTTTATCAAAAAGTTTTCCTTTTCAAATTCTTCTTCAACCAAACTTAACAGTGGTAAAACATCTTTTTGTTTATTTAATTCTACTCCTTCATTTACTTTTCTATTCATATGAATAGCTAAATTAGGTATAGTAAGTAATGGATCATTTAAATTAATTAACTTAGAATTTATTTCAAGTGGATTGTCAGTTTTTAAACTAACTCTTCCTGCAAGGGAAAGTGGTCTATCAAACCAGGTATTAAGTATAGGTCCTCCATAAACTTCAGTGTTTAATTTAAGATATCTATCTTCTTCTAAAATTTCTGGATTGGGTTTAATTCGAAAACTAGGACTATCTGTATGGGCACCAATTAATTTAAATCCTTTTTTAGTTAAATCTCCTGTACCTATTGTAAATGCAATTATAGCAGATTCATTTCTTTTGACAAAATATTTTTCTCCTTTATTTAAATCCCACTTATCACTGAAATTTAATTCTTTAAATCCGTTTTCTTTTAATAATTGAGCTGAGTTTTCAACTACATGAAAAGCAGTTGGACTTTCTTTAATAAATCTGATCAAATCTTTAGCTTTTTCTCTCATTTCATTATTTAATTTATTACTCATTTTATATCACCTCATAATTTTTTTTGAAAAATGACTTATCTTAATAAAAATAAATAAATTTTGTTAAATTAAAGGGTTTTAAATAACTTTATAGAAAATAAATAATGGTATAAATCAATTTTATTCAAATTTAATTAATAATGGAGGAATTTTAATGTTGAAAATAGGAATTATTGGTGCTGGCGAAGGTGGAACATCTATTCTAAATACTTTTATTAGTATGGAAGATATAGAAATCATTGGAATTTGTGACAAAGATGCAAATGCTCCTGGTATAAAATTAGCAAAAGAAAAAAATATTCCTTTTTATGATGATTTTAAAAAATTAATTAATAAAAAAGGTGAAAAAATAATTCTTGAAGTTACAGGAAATAAAAAATTATCAGAACTAATAAAAGAAAATGCTGATAATAAAACAAAAGTAATTGATTATGAAACTTCTCATATCATATTTAAAATTGTTAATTCAAGAGAAAAAATGATTAATAAAATAGAAAATGAAGCAGAAAACCTTTCTGATCTGGCGGTTGATATTAGTAGTACTATCAAGGAAGTAAGTCAAATTAATCGTCAAAATATCAAAGACCTTAATGACACAACTAAAAAATTAACAAAAGCTTCAGAAGATAGTAAAGAAAATCTAAATAAAACAAACAAAATCGTTAAATTTATCAAAGATGTTTCTGAACAAACTAAAATGCTAGGTCTCAATGCAGCTATTGAAGCTGCTCGAGCTGATCAAAACACAAGTGGATTTAATGTAGTTGCCAATGAAATAAGAAATTTAGCTGATGAAACAAGTGAATCAGTTAAAGAAATTACTAATTTTATTGAAAAGTTAAATGATTCTACTGAAAATACAAGAGAAAATATTGAAAAAATGAGTGAAAAAATGGAATCATTTAATAAAAATGAAAAAGAATTAACTAATAAATTAAATGAAGCTGCTGAAGAAATAAATAAAATGGCCGACGTTTTATCAGAACTATCCGATTGATTTATAAAAAAGACAATTTGTAGCCCCCAATTTATGGGGGCTATTTTTTATTATTTATTTTCACTTGCTAATGCTGCAACAGCTCCGGCATAAATTTTAGCATTCTGAATTAATTCTGGTATTCCAATATATTCATCTTTTTGATGGGCTAATTCTATCTGTCCAG
>Ga0207714_1000961_pt1 | contig 19328 bp, 18 predicted proteins | sample PonA232FremontCA_2_FD_187270 | JGI IMG/M metagenome (GOLD analysis project Ga0207714, IMG submission 187270) | Marine sediment microbial community from Fremont, CA, USA - Pond A23 Sediment 2 (SPAdes) | ecosystem: Environmental > Aquatic > Marine > Unclassified | place: USA: Fremont, California...
CCGGTCCATGGAGTCGAGCAGATCGCGGTTCTGCGCCTCCAGGGCGACGTCGATCCGGGTACGCAGCAGATCGGTGGTGTGCGAGATGCGCTCGGCGAGCGATCCGCGGCGCTCGGTGACCGTCTCGCAGGTGCGCATCGCCGGGACCAGGCGCCGCTCCATGTACTCCTGGATGGTCTGCACACCCTGGATGCGCTGCTCCCGCAGCTCCTGGATCCGCCGCCCGACGATCTCGTGGTAGGCGCGGGCAGCGTGGAAGCGGTAGTTGGTGTGGTTGCCGATGCGCTCGACCTGGGCGGCGAGGCCCATGAGCTGATTGAGCAGCTGCTGCTCCTCGTGGTGCTGCTTGGCGCTCGTCAAGTGCTCGGTAATCCCCGCCAGCTGCTCCTCGAGCTCGTTGAGCTGGGGGTTGAGGGCGCGCGCCACCGGATAGGCGAGCAGGGCCATCATGCGGTAGGTCTCGATCTCCAGCAGCCGCTGGATCGCGCGCCCGGCCTGGCGCTCGCGCAGGCTCACGTCGCGGACCAGGATCCGCGAGAAGCCGTCCTGGTGGATCCGGAAGTCCGTCCACACGCGGGCGGCGCCGCCGCTGATGTGGCTGCCCACCACGGTGTTGTCGTTGAACAGCGAGACCACCCCGGCGCTCGTCCTCGGCTGGCTCCAGGACGGCTCCAGGGCCAGGTGGATACCCACCAGCCGCGGCCCCGGCAGCCGGTCGAGCCAGTCCGGCGGCAGGCGCTCGATGGGCGGCGCGTCGAAGGGGTGGCTGAAATCCTCCTCGACCAAGAAGGTGTAGGTCGAGAACTCCGTACGCCGCTCCCACTTGAGGCGGAAGGGGCCGAAGTCCTGGGAGATGTGCTGGGCGCCCGGCTCCGGCGGCTCCACGCCGTAGCGCTGGCACAGCTCGACCACGGCCTCGCGGTCGGTCTCGGCCGCGTCACGCCCGGAGAACAGGGCCAGGTGGCTAACCCGCACGGGCGCGCGCAGCTGCTCGTACGGGCGGGCGTGGATCTCGTCGTTGATCTCCTGGCGCAGGGGATGGTCGCTGTAGGCGCCATTTACGGCCTCGGCAGGCGCCTGGTCGATCGCGTTCAGGGGCATATCGCTGGCCTGTGCTCGGCAGTTGGGCCGCCGCCGCACGGCGCGCGGCGGCCGTTAAGGGTATGGTATCCTCCCTCGCGCACGCTAGGGGTAGCGACGTATGCGAGAGCTGATCCTCGGCGGGGTGCGCTCCGGCAAGAGCCGCTACGCCGAGAGGCGGGCCGACGAGCTGGCTGACGAGACCGTCTACATCGCCACTGCCCGCGCGCACGACGCGGGCATGGCCGCGCGCATCGCGGCCCACCAGGCCGAGCGTCCGGCGCACTGGCGGACTATCGAGGCCCCGCTCGCCCTGGCCGAGGCGATCCAGGCGCACGACGCCGCCGGGCGCGTCCTCCTGATCGACTGCCTCACCCTGTGGCTCACCAATCTGCTAGCCGGCGCCGGCGAGACCGAGGACCCGGCGCCGTCCGCAGCCGAGCTACAGCGGGAGCGTGCCGAGCTGGGTGCGGCCGTCGAGGCGGCCCGCGGCCACCTCCTGCTGGTCAGCAACGAGACCGGCCTCGGTGTCATGCCGATGGGCGCCCTCGCCCGGCGCTTCTGTGACGAGGCCGGAGCGCTGCACCAGCAGATGGCCGAGCGCTGCGAGCGGGTGACCTGGACCGTCGCCGGCCTGGCTCAGCCCTTGAAGAGCTGCCCCCTCGACGACGGGCCGACAACGCACCAGGAATGAGGAGCACGACGTGAACCGACCGGAGTGGCTAGACGCACCGATCCTGCAAGCCAGCCAGGCCCACACCGATCGGGCGCGGGCCTACCAGGACCACCTCACCAAGCCGCCGGGCTCGCTCGGGCGTCTCGAGGCGATCGCCATCCAGCTCGCCGGCCTCCAGGGCACCGACCAGCCCACCGTGGATCCGGTCCACACCACCCTGTTCGCGGGCGATCACGGCATCGCCGAGGACGGGGTCTCAGCCTTCGACCCCGTGGTCACCAAGCAGATGATGACCAATTTCGCCGACGGGGGCGCGGCCATCTGCGTGCTCGCCGAGGAGATCGACGCCAGCCTGGAGGTCGTGGACGTGGGCACCTGCTGGCAGGGCGAGGTCCCCGGGGCCGTCCGCGATGAGCGTATCGCCGCCGGCACGGCCAACATGCGGCTCGGCCCGGCGATGAGCGAGGCGCAGCTCTACGCGGCGCTGGACGCCGGCGCCCGCGCCGTGGACCGCACCGTCGAGGCCCACGGCACACGGGTGTTCATCGCCGGCGAGATGGGTATCGCCAATACCACGGCGGCTGCGGCCGTAGTGGGGGCGCTGCTCAACAAGCCGGCGCCGGGGCTCGTCGGGCCCGGCACGGGCCACGACGCCCACGGGCTGCGCCGCAAGGCCGAGGCCGTGGACGAGACGCTGGCCCTGCACCGCGAGCAGCTCGGCGGCGCCGGCCACCTCGCCGCCGACCCGTGGGAGGCGGGCCGGCGCGTAGGCGGCCTGGAGATCGCCGCCATGGCCGGCGCCTACCTCCGTTGCGCCCAGCGCGGCGTGGTCATCGTGGTCGACGGCTTCATCAGCGGCGCGGCAGCGCTGCTCGCCGAGCACCTGCGCCCGGGCACCCGCGCCTGGATGCTCCTCGGCCACAGCTCCGCCGAGCCGGGGCACCACCGGATCGTCGCCGCCCTCGGCGGCCGGCCCATGGTGGAGTTCGGCATGCGCCTCGGCGAGGGCAGCGGCGCCGCCACGGCCATCCCCCTGATGCGCATGGCCTGCGCCATCCACAACCGCATGGCTACCTTTACGGAGGCCGGCGTAACCCCGGAGGGCGAGGCGTGAGGCCGCCGCTCCAAGGCCAGGAGACCTGGGTCGACCTCATCCGCCACGGCGAGCCGGAGGGCGGCCGGCGTTACCGCGGCGCCCAGGACGACCCGCTGAGTGCCTACGGCTGGGAGCAGATGCGCTGCGCCGCGCTGGAGCCGGAGGCCCTGACCCGGATCGTCTCCTCGCCGCTGAGCCGGTGCCGGGGCTTCGCCGAGCGCTACGCCGCCGAGCAGGGCCTGCCCTTGACAGTCGAGGAAGGCTTCCGGGAGATCGGCTTCGGCGACTGGGAGGGCCTGACCCCGGCGGAGCTCCACGAGCAGGACCCCGAGGGGCAGGCCCGCTTCTGGGCGGACCCGCTCGGCTTCACACCGCCCAACGCCGAGCCCATGGGCGCATTCCAGCAGCGGGTGGTCACGGCCTGGCAGGCCATGATCGACCGCTACCGCGGCGAGCACCTGCTGGTCGTGGGCCACGGCGGGCTCATCCGGGTGGTCCTGGCCCACCTCCTCGAGCTGCCGCTGCGGGGGTTCAACCGGCTCTACGTCCCGTACGCATCGGTCAGCCGCGTCCGGCTGGAGCCCGGTACCGAGCCGACGCTCTTCTTCCACAACCGCACCACGACGACCGGGGAGGGCGAGCGATGAACCTGCTACGGCTGCTGCTGATCGCCACCGCCTTCCTCACCCGCCTCCCGGTCCCGGCCCTGGGCCGGGTCAGTGACCGGGAGAGCGGCGCCTCCCTCGCCACCTACCCCCTGGTAGGGGCCGTCATCGGCGCCCTGCTCCTGCTCGCCGCGGCGCTCACGCAGCCACTGCCGTCGCTGCTCACCGCGGCGGTGGTCGTCGTCCTGTGGACGCTGATCACCGGCGCCCTGCACCTGGACGGGCTCGCGGATAGCGCCGATGCCTGGATCGGGGGCATGGGCGATACCGCACGCACGCTGGCGATCATGAAGGAGCCGAGCTGCGGGCCGATCGGGGTTGCAGCCATCGCCGGCGTACTGCTGCTCAAGACCGCCGCCGTGGCCGCCCTGCTCGACGCCGGGGCGGCGCTGGCCATCGCGACCGCGGCGGTGGCCGGCCGCGCCGGGCTGACGCTGCTCTTCCTGACCACGCCCTACGTCCGGCCGAGCGGGATCGGCGAGGCCCTCGCCTACTACGGGCCGCCTGGCGCCTCGCTGGGCAGCGCCGCCGCCGTGACGCTGCTCGCCGCCCTGCCGGCGGGCTGGCCGGGCCTGGCGGCATTAGGCGCGGCGGCGGCGATGCTGATCGCCGCGCAGCACGCCATGTCCCGGCGGCTCGGCGGCATGACGGGGGATACCGCCGGGGCGAGCGTGGAGCTGACCGAGACCGCGGCGCTCCTCGGCGCCGCGGCGCTGGCGGCGGGCTGAGGCGCCGTGCTGACGGCCTCGCTGATCCTGATCGGCGCGTGGCTGCTCGACCAGGGCCTCGGCGAGCCGTACCGGTACCACCCGCTCAACGGCTTCGCCCGGCTTGCCGGCCGGCTGGAGGGGCGGCTCAATCGCCGAGATCTGGCACCGGCCGCCCGGCGCCGGGCGGGCCTGCTCGGGGTGGCGGCGCTGGTCCTCCCCGCGGTGCTCGCCACGGCCCTGCTCGCCCGCGGCCCGCTGGGCTGGGCCGTCGAGCTCGGGGCCCTCTACCTCTGCCTGGGCGGGCGCAGCCTGCGCGAGCACGCCCGCGCCGTGGCGGCGCCGCTGGGCCGCGGTGACCTGGACGCGGCGCGCGCCGCCGTCAGCCGGGTCGTCGGCCGCGACACGCGGGCGATGGACGCTAGCGAGGTCGCGCGGGCGAGCGTCGAGTCCACCCTGGAGAACGGCAACGACGCCGTCTTCGCCACGCTGCTCTGGTTCCTGGTCGGCGGCGCCCCGGCGGCCGTGGCGCACCGGCTGGTCAACACCCTGGACGCCCTGTGGGGCTACCGCACCGAGCGCTTCAGCGACTTCGGGCGTGCCGCGGCCCGGCTGGACGACCTCCTGGGCTGGCTACCGGCGCGGCTGACGGCGGCGACCTACGCCGTGGTCAGCGGGCGCCTCCGGGCGAGCTGGGCAGCGGTCCGCGATCAGGCCGGCCACTGGCCCGGGACCAACCCCGGCACGGTCCTCGCCGCTGGCGCCGGCGCCCTGGGCGCTACCCTGGGGGGGACGGCCCTCTACGCTGAAGGGCCGCGGGAGCGGCCGCTCCTCGGGGATGGAGCACCGGCCGGCGCGGCCCACGTCGAGCGGGCCGCCACCCTGGTCGAGCGCGGGGCGTGGCTCTGGTTGGCCCTGGCCGCCCTCCTGGGGGCCGTGGCCTGTTGGGGACCTTAGGCTAGAGCGATCCGGCAGCGAGGAGCGAGGCGTGCCCGAGCACGGCGGTAACCTCCACGAGGCGACGGCCCGCTTCGGCGAGCCCGAGGCGGGCTGGGTGGATCTGTCCACCGGCATCAATCCCACCCCCTACCCGGTGCAGGCGCCCGCTGCCACGGCCTGGCACCGGCTACCCGAGGCGGGAGACGGGCTCGAGGACGTGGCCGCGGCCGCCATCGGCGCCCCTGGGGCCCTGGCCCTGCCCGGCTCCCAGGCGGCCATCGGCCTCCTCCCGGCGCTGCGCAGGCCCGCCCGCGTGGCAATCCCAGCGCCGGAGTACGCCGAGCACGCCACGGCGTGGCGCCATTGGGGCCACGCCGTGGAGCGCCTCGACCCGGCGGTCCTCGCCGCCGCCCCGCCGGAGCCGCTGCCCTGGGAGGTAGTCGTGCTCAGCCACCCCAACAATCCCACCGGCCGGCGCTACCCTGCGGCGGCCCTGCGCGCCTGGCGGGCGGCACTGGCCGCGCAGGGCGGCTGGCTGGTCATCGACGAGGCGTTCTGCGACGCCGAGCCGGCCACCTCCCTGGCCGCGGAGGCCGGAGCGGAGGGGCTGCTGATCCTGCGCTCGCTGGGGAAGTTCTACGGCTTGGCGGGGGCCCGGGTAGGCTTCCTGCTCGGCCCGGCGGCCGTGCGCGAGCGCCTGGCCGCCCTGCTCGGCCCCTGGCCCCTGGCCGGCCCCTCGCGGGCCGCGGCCCGCCAGGCCCTGCGCGACAGCGCCTGGCAGCGGGCGCAGCGCGCGGCGCTGGCGGCAGCGGCGGAGCGCCTCGACGCGGTGCTCGCGGACGCCGGCCTGCCCGCCAGCGGCGGTACGCCGCTGTTCCGCTGGGTACCGTGCCGGGCGCCGCGCGAGGTGCAGGCACAGCTGGCCCGGGCCGGGGTCTGGGTCCGCGCCTTCGACGTGCCGGCGGGGCTGCGCCTCGGCCTGCCGGCCGGGGCGGCAGCCTGGCAGCGGCTCAGGAGGGCCCTGGGCGTCGAGCCCTGAATACCCGTAGACGCCCCTTTTTGGTAGAGTAGCGCGATTTCACCGTAGGCACCCTCGAGCGGGACACCAGCGAGAGAGGCTCCGAGCGCCATGGCCAGCACCGAAGCTGTCGAGAGCACCCCCCCGCACGTCGCCGTCGTGGGCGCCGGCGGCTGGGGTCGCAACCTCGTCCGCAACCTCCACGAGCTCGGGGCCCTGCACACCATCGCCGACATTGATCCCGGCCACCGCCGGGCCATGTCCGAGGCCTACCCGGAGGTGGGCGTCACCGCGGACATGGCGGCGATCCTCCAGGACCCGGACATCGAGGCCGTGATCATCGCCACGCCGGTGGGCACGCACCACGCGCTGGTGCAGCAGGCGCTGGAGGCGGGCAAGGACGTCTTCGTCGAGAAGCCCCTGACCCTGAGCAGCGACGAGGCCTGGCAGCTGGTGGCGCTCGCCGAGCAGCGCGGGCGGCTGCTCATGGTCGGCCACCTGCTGCTGTTCCAGCCCGCCATCCACTGGCTGCGCGACTTCCTCGATGCAGGCCGCATCGGCCAGGTCCATAGCGTCCACCAGGAGCGCCTCGGGCTCGGCCGGGCGCGCGGCTACGAGAACGCCCTGTGGTGCCTCGGCACCCACGATGTGGCCGTCCAGCGCTTCCTCCTGCCCGGCCACGCGCCCGAGTCCATGAGCGTGCACGGCCAGTGCATGCTCCAGCCCGGCGTCGAGGACGACGTCCACCTGCACCTGAGCCACGACACCGGGCTGGAGACCCACCTGCACTGCTCCTGGCTGTGGCCGCAGAAGCGCCGTGTCCTGGTCATTGTCGGCAGCGAGGGCATGGTGGAGTACGACGAGCTCCGCCAGGTCATCATCCACCACCACAAGGGCATCGACGGCAGCCTCGAGAACATCGATCAGGGTGCCGAGGAGGTCTTCGAGGGCCACGACCAGCCGTTGCGCCTGGAGCTGGAGCACTTCCTGGCCCGCGTGCGGGACCGCGCCCCCTCCACCTCCGACGGCTACTTCGCGGCGACGCTCGTCGATCTCCTGGCGAAGGCCGAGACCCGGCTGCGGAACACCGAAAATGGATAGGGAGCAGTAGCGTGCAGATCCCGATCTACAACCCCAAGCCGCAATACGAGGCCCTCCGCGGCGAGCTGGAGCGGACCGCCACCGAGCTGCTGGCCTCCGGGGCCTATATCCTCGGCCCCCAGGTAGAGGCCTTCGAGCACGCCGTGGCGGAGTACCTGGGCTGCCGCCACGCCATCGGGGTCAACAGCGGCACCGACGCCCTGCTCATCGCCCTGGCCGCCGCCGGCGTGGGACCGGGCGATGAGGTGGTGACCTCGCCGTTCACCTTCTACGCCTCCGCCGAGGTGATCAACCTGATCGGCGCTACCCCGCGCTTCGCCGACATCGACCCGGACACCTTCAACGTCACCGCCGAGACGCTGGAGGCGGCCTGCTCCGCGCGCACCAAGGCGCTGCTGCCGGTGCACATCTTCGGCCAGGGGGCGGACATGGCGGCGGTGAACGCCCTCGCCCGGCGCCGCGGCCTGTACGTGATCGAGGACAACGCCCAGGCCTTCGGCGCCCGCCAGGGCGGCCGGCGGCTCGGCGCCCTCGGCGACCTCGGCGCCCACTCCTTCTACCCCACCAAGAACCTCGGCGGCTTCGGCGACGGCGGCATGATCACCACCGACGACGACGAGCTCGCCGCCCGGTGCCGGCTTCTGCGCCTGCACGGCCAGGAGGGCCGCGACTGCCACACCCGGATCGGCTACAACTCGCGGCTCGACGCCATGCAGGCGGCACTGCTGCACGTCAAGCTCCCCTACGTGGACGGCTGGAACGCCCAGCGCAAGGAGATCGCCGCCCTCTACGACCACCGGCTCGCCGACGTGCCCGGCTTGAGCACGCCACAGGTCGCCCCCCACGGCGACCACATCTACCACCAGTACACGGTGCGTATCGGCGATGGCCGCCGGGACGCCGTCCGCGACGCCCTGCAGGCCGCCGGGATCGGCTGCATGGTCTACTACGCCGTCCCGCTCCACCACCAACCGGTCTACCAGCAGCACCTACAGGACCGCTGCCCTGCCGCCGAGCGGGCCTGCCAGGAGGTGCTCAGCCTGCCGATGTGGCCCTACATGGGCGAGGAGCGCGCCGAGCGCGTCGCCGAGGCCGTGCACCGGAGCCTGGCCGGGTAGGCGGCCTACGGCTGCTGCACGCCGTTGCGGCGCTCTGGGAGGTCCGGGCCACCGGTAATCTCCGCCACCGCCATCTCGGCGGCGTCCACGAAGGGCATCAGGACGCGGTCCGCACCCTTGCGGCGCAGGTAGTCGGCGTCCATGCGGGTGTGCACGGTCACCGCCAGCCTGCCCTGGTAGCCGGCGGCGCGGAGCGCATTGATGAGGGTGCCGCCTACGTCGCGGTCCGGCGTAGTGCTGATGATCCAGCGCACATCCCCTAGCGGCAGGCTCCGCGGGAACTCGGGGTCCGAGGCATCGCCGTAGTGGGCCATGTTGCCGGCATCGCGCCACTCGGCAACGACCACGGGGTCGAAGTCGATCCCCAGGACCCGCCAGCCCCGCGCCTCGAAGTTCTTCGCCAGCTGGTGGCCGTAGCGGCCGAGGCCGAAGATCACCACGTCGGCCTCGTAGTGCTGCCCCGGCTGGCTGTCCAGGGCGATCTCCGCATACGGGGTGCTGCGCTCGAAGACCTCGAGCAGCGGCGCCAGGCGCTCGTAGATGGGCCGGGCGTAGAAGATCAGGTAGGTGGAGACGCCGATGGTGATCAGGCCCACCAGGGTAATCAGGGCCATGGCCTCCTGATCGATGTGGCCCACGGACAGGCCGAGCGATCCCAGGATCAGGGAGAACTCGGAGATCTGCGCCAGCGTGAGCCCGGTGAGCGTACCGGTCCGCTTGCGGTAGCCCATGATCCCCATGATGGCCAGGATGATGAGCGGCTTGACGAGGAGCACGAAGGCCGAGAAGAGCAGCGCCAGCCCGATCTGATCGCCGATGGTGGCGAGATCCAGCTGCGCGCCCAGCGAGATGAAGAAGAACAGCAGCAGGAAATCGCGCAGCGCCGTCAGCCGCGACGCCACGGCCTCCCGGTACGGCGTGGAGGCGATGGCGATACCCGCCAGGAACGCCCCCACCTCCTTGCTGAAGCCGAGCATATCGCCGCCCGTGGCCATGGAGACCGCCAGGGCGATGGAGAACAGCACCAGCAGCTCCGGCGTCCGCGCCAGCACGTCGAGCAGCCGCGGCAGGACGTAGCGCATCAGCAGCGCCAGGACCGCCAGCACGCCGATACCGGTCAGCACGACCCGGGCCACCTCGTAGCCGATGTGGGCCTCCCCGTCGGCGGCCGTCAGCGAGGTGATCAGGATCATCGTCAGGATGACGCAGATGTCCTGGACGATGAGGATGCCGATGGCGATCCGGCCGTGGAGGGCGTCGATCTCCTTCTTGTCCGACAGGAGCTTGACCACGATGATGGTGCTGGAGAAGGTCAGCGCCACCGCCACGTAGAGCGCCGCCACGGGCTCCAGGCCCGCGGCCAGGGCGATCAGGAAGCCGACCAGGGCGGTAAGGGCCACCTGCCCGAGCCCGGTGACCAGGGCCACGGGCCCCATGGTGCGGATCAGGTGCAGATCGAGCTTGAGCCCGACGACGAACAGCAGCAGCGCGATGCCGATCTCCGCGAGGAGCTCCATCATGGGCTCGTGGCCGTCCACCCACCCCAGCACCGACGGGCCGACGAGGACGCCCACGGCGATGAAGGAGACGACCAGCGGCTGCTTGAGGCGGGTCCCGATGAAGCCGATGACCGCCGCGACAAGCAGCAGGATGGCGAACTGGTTGAAGACGCCCTCGATAGCGGGTATATCGGCCATATCTCAGCCCTGGTCGGCAGCGGCGCTCGCTCGCCGGGAGCCGGCGGCGACCGCGCACGCCGCTGGTAGCGTGGTTAGCGGACGTGGGCGACTTCCTGGCCCAGCATCTCCGCCGTGACCAGGACCACCCCGCCCGGGGTGACGTGGAAGCGCTCCCGGTCGCGGACCGGGTCCTCGCCGATCACGCTCCCGGCGGGGATGCAGCAGCCCTCATCGATGACGGCCCGGCGGACGCGGCAGCCGCCCTCGACGGTCACGCGGGGCAGGACGACGGCCTCCTCCACCTCGGCGCCGGCCTCGACCCGGACGCGGGAGAAGAGCACCGAGCGGCGCACGGCGGCGCCGGCGATGATGTTGCCGCCGGAGACCATGGAGTTGTCCGCCGTGCCGGCGTTGCCCGCTGCATCGTGGATGAACTTCGCCGGCGGCAGCTGGGCCTGGTAGGTCCAGATGGGCCACTCGTCGTCGTAGAGGTCGAGCTCAGGGTCCTCCTCCACCAGCTCCTGGTTCGCCTGGTAGAAGGCATCGACCGTGCCGACGTCGCGCCAGTAGGCCTGCTTGCCGGTCACCGGATCGCTGAAGGGGAAGGCCTGGACGTGGTCCCGCTCGATGGCCTTGGGCAGGACGTCCCGGCCGAAATCCCGGGAGCTGGTGAAATCCTCGGCGTCCTCGCGCAGCATGCCGAAGAGGTAGTCGCGGTTGAAGACGTAGATGCCCATGGAGACCAGGGAGACATCCGGATGGCCGGGCATCGGCTCCGGCTCCCGCGGCTTCTCGGTCAGCGCCGTCACCCGGCCGTCTTGCTCCACGGACATGACGCCGAAGGCCCGCGCCTGCTCGCGGTCCACCTGGACGCAGCCGACGGTGACGTCGGCGCCGGTCTCCACGTGCCGGGCGATCATCGCCCCGTAGTCCATCTTGTAGACGTGGTCGCCGGCGAGGATGAGCACATACCCCGGATCGTGGGCCTTGATGATGTCGATGTTCTGATAGACCGAGTCGGCCGTGCCGGTGTACCAGAGCGGCTTGTCCATGCGCTGCTGCGCCGGGATGAGCTCGACGAACTCGCCGAACTCACCGCGCAGCCCCCAGCCACGCTGCACGTGCTGGATGAGCGAGTGCGCCTTGTACTGGGTGAGGATCCCGACCCGGCGGATCCCGGAGTTGATACAGTTCGACAGCGGGAAGTCGATGAGCCGGAACTTGCCGCCGAACGGGATGGCCGGCTTGGTACGCCAGTCCGTCAGGCTGGAGAGCCGCCCCCCTCGACCGCCGGCCATGATGAGCGCAAGGGTCTCGCGCGTCAGGCGGCTGACGAACCGCGGGTTGTGATCGAGGAACATGCGACCTCCGGGCCGGGCTCAAGTGCGGTCAGGATATAAGGGTGCCGCACCCTTGCCAACGGGCCCGTAGCCGGCACGGCGCTAGCGGCGGCGGCGTTTTCCTAGAATGGGCGGATGCTCCGGACGGCGGGCCGTCGATGACACGCAAGATCATCCACATCGACATGGACGCCTTCTACGCCTCGGTGGAGCAGCGCGATGATCCGGCGCTGCGCGGCCGGCCGGTGGTCGTCGGCGGCTCGCCCGAGGGCCGTGGGGTGGTCGCCGCTGCCAGCTATGAGGCGCGCCGCTTCGGCATCCGCTCCGCCACGCCGGCGGCCCGGGCCCGGCGCCTGTGCCCCCAGGCGGTCTTCCTGCGGCCACGGTTCGACCACTACCGCGCCCTATCTCGCCACCTGCACGCGGTCTTCGCCGACTACGCGACCGCCATCGAGCCCCTCTCCCTGGACGAGGCGTACCTCGAGGTCACCGGCTCCAGCCGCTGCCAGGGGTCGGCGACGCGCATGGCGGAGGCTATCCGGGCGCGGATCCGGGCGGAGACGGGGCTGACCGCCTCGGCAGGGGTCTCCTACAACAAGCTGCTGGCCAAGCTGGCCTCCGACGAGCGCAAGCCCGACGGGCTGTACGTGGTCGCGCCGGGCGACGGCCCGGCCTACGTGGCGGCGCAGCCCATACGCCGGCTCCACGGGGTCGGACCGGCCACCGCCGCGCGCATGGAGCGGCTGGGCATCACCAAGGTCGGCGACCTGCTGGACTGGGACCTGGCCGACCTGCACCGGTCCTTCGGCAACCGCGCCGGGACCCTCCACGACGCGGCGCGCGGCATCGACCACCGCCCCGTCCGGCCGCGCCGCGAGCGCAAGTCCATCGGCGCCGAGCGGACCTTCGGCGAGGACCTCCGGGATACGGCGGAGCTCCGCCACCGCCTGGCGCCCCTGGTGGCCCGGGTCGCCGAGCGGCTGCAGGCGGCCGACCTGGTCGCGCGCACGGTCACGCTCAAGCTGCGCTACGCCGATTTCGCGTCCATCACGCGGCAGGCCTCGCCCCCACGGGCCGTGGCCGGGGTCGCGGATATCGAGGCCCTCCTCCCCACCCTGCTCGCCGAGACCGAGGCGGGGACGCGCCCCGTACGGCTGCTCGGGATCAGCCTCTCGGGGCTGCAGCCGCGCCGGCAGGAGGCGGACCTGCTCGGCGGGCCAGGCTGAGGCCGAGGGGGCGGAGCGGCCTCGGCCGGCGCACCCCTCGCGCCGGCCGATACCGCCCCGGCGCGCGCGGGGCCGGCTAGCCGCCGGCGAGGCGCACCGGCACGCTCCGGGCGCCCCAGTTGCCAGGCTCCGCCTCGAAGACGCCGGCGCAAGGGGCCCCGCAGTGGCGGCACCGCGCCTCGCTGTCGAGCCGCCAGGCCGTGAGCCGGTAGCGGTCGCGCTCGATGAGCGGCTCGCCACAGGCGTGGCAGTAGGTGGTCCCGCCCTCCGGGTCGTGGACATTGCCGGTGTAGACGTAGCGCAGCCCCTGCGCCCTGGCGATGCCGCGCGCCCGGGTGAGCGTCGCCACCGGGGTGGCGGGGTAGTTGCTCATCCGGAAGGCCGGGTGGAAGGCAGTGAGGTGCATGGGTACGTCCGGCCCGAGCTCCTCGGCCACCCACTGCGCCATGGCCTCGATCTCGCCGTCGGCGTCGTTCTCGCCCGGGATGATCAGGGTGGTCAGCTCGAGCCAGCAGTCCGTCTCCTGCCGGATGTAGCGCAGGGTATCGAGTACCGGCGCCAGCCTGGCGCCAGTGAGCTGGTGGTAGAAGCGCTCGGTGAAGGCCTTGAGATCGACGTTGGCCGCATCCATGCCCGCGAAGAACGCCGCCCGCGGCTCCGGGCAGATATAGCCCGAGGTGACCGCCACGGTGCGGATCCCCCGCTCGCGGCAGGCGGCGGCGACGTCGACGGCGTACTCGTGGAAGATCACCGGGTCGTTGTAGGTGAAGGCGACGCTCCGGGCGCCGGCCTGCTCCGCGGCCTCGGCGAGCTGCTCCGGCTCCGCGCGATCCATGAGCGTATCCAGCTCCCGGGACTTGCTCATGTCCCAGTTCTGGCAGAACTTGCAGGCCAGGTTGCAGCCGGCGGTACCGAAGGAGAGTACGGCCGTACCGGGCAGGAAGTGGTTGAGCGGCTTCTTCTCGATGGGATCGATGCAGAAGCCGCTGGAGCGGCCGTAGGTGGTGAGCACCACCTCGCCGTTGCGGGCAGCGCGCACGAAGCACAGGCCGCGCTGCCCCTCCTTCAGGCGGCAGTGCCGCGGGCAGAGGTCGCACTGCACCCGTCCGTCATCGAGCTGCTGCCAGTAGCGCGTGGCCACGACGGACGGATCCGCGGGGTCGCGCTGGCGCTCTGTACCGGTCATCTCGCTCATAGCTCGTCGGCGAAACCTGGCATGGCGTTATATCGTCTAAATTTAGATGAGGATAGCCGATCTGTCGTTCCACGAGCAGCAGGAGGTGACACCCCATGCCACAGGCCACGAACAGCGTCCGCCCGCCCGCTGTCGCCGGGCGCTTCTACCCCGGCAAGGCGGAGGAGCTACGGCGCACCGTGGAGGAGCTGCTCGCCGAGGCCGGCGAGCCGGCCGCCGATCCGGCGCAGGCGCCACGCGCCCTGGTCCTGCCCCACGCCGGCTACCCCTTCTCCGGGACCGCTGCCGCCCGGGGCTACCAGCGCATCGCGCCGCTGCGCGAGCAGCTGCGCCACGTGGTGCTGCTAGGCCCGGCCCACTTCGCGGACCTGCGCGGTATCGCGCTGCCCGAGGCCGAGGGGCTGGCCACGCCGCTGGGCACCGTCCCGGTCAGCGAGGCGCTGCGCGAGCGGGCACTGACGCATCCGGAGGTCCACGTGGACGGCGGCGCCCACGCCCAGGAGCACAGCCTGGAGGTGCAGCTGCCCTTCCTGCAGGAAGTCCTGGCAGACTTCGACGTCCTGCCGCTCGTGGTCGGGCGAACCACGCCGCAGTCCTGCGGCGAGCTCATCGAGCGCTTCTGGCAGGAGGACACCTTGATCCTGGTCAGCTCGGACCTGAGCCACTTCCACGACGACACCACGGCGAGGCGCATCGACGCCGAGACCACGGCGGCCATCGAGTCCGGGACCTTCGAGGAGATCACCCCTGAGCGCGCTTGCGGAGCAGCGCCGCTCCGCGGGCTGCTGTGGCTCGCCCGCAAGCACGGGCTGCAGGCGTACACCATCGCGCAGTGCAATTCCGGCGACGTCACCGGCGATCGTTCCGCCGTCGTAGGGTATGGCAGCTATGTCTTCCACTGAGCAGACCACCGAGCAAGCGGCCGAGCAACATCCGGTTGGCACCGACCTGCCCCAGGAGCACGGGGCGCTGCTGCCCAGGCTCGCGCGGCAGGCCATCGCCCACAGGCTGGAGACCGGCGAGCCGCCGCCCGTGGCCTCGAGCCTTCCGGAGAGCCTGACCCGTCCCGGCGCGGCCTTCGTCTCCCTGTACCGCGGCGAGGGCCTGCGCGGATGCATGGGCACGCTGGCACCCACACGGCCGCTCGTGGAGAGCGTCGTGAGCACGGCCACCGACGCCGCCTTCAACGATCCGCGGTTCGAGTCGGTGCAGCAGCGCAGCGAGCTCGATGAGCTGACCGTAACGGTCTCCGTGCTCGGCGAGGCGGAGCTGATGGCTGCCGACAGCGAGCGGGAGCTGCTGGAGCAGCTGGTACCGGGCGAGGACGGCCTCATCCTCCAGGACGGGAACCGGCGGGCCACCTTCCTGCCGGCGGTCTGGGCGTCCCTGCCGGATCCGCAGGATTTCCTGGCCCAGCTCAAGCTCAAGGCGGGGCTGATGCCCGATCACTGGTCACCGGATATCCAGTTCGCCCGCTACCGGTCGGTGACCTTTACCGATCCGCCGCCGGCGGGCTGAGGCCCGCTGCCCCGGTTCGGCCCGCGGCGAGGGCTTAGATTCGAGGCGCCGGGGCCGGATCGGGCCGGCCCCGGGAGACTGGCGCCTAGAAGCTGGCCTGGAACTGGGCCAGGAAGGTGGTCTCCGCCTCGTCCTCCTTGTCGAAGTTCAGCTGGGTGCGGTGATAGTTGGCCGGACCCTGGCCACTATCGTAGTCCGAGGCCGCCGTATCGCCGCTGGGCACGACCAGGGCCAGCTGGATCCGGGTCTGGTGGGGCGATTGCGGGTTCAGGAAGAAGTTGGCGCCGAGCCAGGTCTCGCCGAGGGTGGCGTCGACGTCGCCGCCGTCGAAGTGGGAGCTGTAGTGCCGGATCACCCCCTCGATGCCGGGCGTCAGCATGTAGCCGCCGTGGACGTACCACACGTTCCGGTCGCGGCCGTCCACGTGCTGCACGTTGCTGCCGCCGATCCACTCCGCCTTGAGGGTGACCCCGGGCGCGGGCTGACTCCGGAGGCCGAGGCCGTAGACCTGGTAATCCTCCGCGCTATCGGCCGTGCAGCTGGTCGTGCTGCCGCCGTAGTAGCCCTCGGCGTAGAGGCCCGAGTCGAGCTGGTAGCTGAGCCGGCCGGCGTAGCTGTTGTCCTCGCCGGCGGAGCCGGGCTGGTTGGCGCCACCTGGGTTGCCGGCACTCGCCCCGTCGGGATCGCACTTGCCGGCACCGGCCTCCACGGCGCCGCTGCGGGTCGCCGGGTTGGCCACGGCCAGGGCGTAGCCCAGCTCGCCGTCGCCGGCGTTGGGCGCCTCGCCGAAGAGGAACGCACCGGCGGAGCGCTCGAGCACCAGGGCCTTCTCCATGGAGCGCTTCGGGATGTCGAGCTTCTTGCCGGAGGTGTTGAAGTCCATCCCCACCGGCATCTTGCGCATACCGGCCTAGAGGTCCAGGTTGTCGTTGACGCGGTAGCCGAGGACGGCGTCCTTGACGACGTTCGGCAACTGGTTGGCGTTGGAGCTCGCGTCTAGAAAATCGCTGTCCTTAGCATCGTCAGCATCTACGCTCGGCGCATTGAAATCCAGCTGCAGCTTGGCGTGGACGCCGTTGCCCCACCGCGCCGTATTGCCGATACGGACCCGGTCGGCATCGAAGGCAAGGCCGCCCCCGTCGCCATCGCCGTCTTCGCCGGTCGTCTCCGCCGTGATCTGGGCGAAGCCGAACCAGTCCACCTCGGGGCCCTGCTGAGCGGCCGCCGGCGTAGCGGCCAGGCCCGTCACCACAGCGGCAAGGAGTCGATTGCGCATCACCACCCTCCTTTAGGATAGGTTTTCTTCTCGGGCGTAACCTGGATGAAACTAGCAACTCATCTCCGGCCGGCGTATCTACCGAGCGGGATACCCCGAGGGGGATAGCTACCAGCCACCAGGCCCTCGCCGAGGTGGGGTGGTCTTGCGAGATCCGGCCCGCTATGGCCTAATAGGGGGTCTAGGAAGGGTGGCCGAGTGGTCGAAGGCGGCTGACTCGAAATCAGCTGTGGGTCCTGCCCACCGGGGGTTCGAATCCCTCCCCTTCCGCCAAGATCTCTCCAAGATCGACAACTTCCGTCTCTTCCATCCGATTATCCCACGCGCCGTCCCGCAGCCTGATAGGTGGTGGCGGTGGCCATGGGAACTCCCCGCACGGCTCAGGCCGCCTCGATCAGGCGCTTGACCCAGAACTCCAGATGTCAAGGCGCAGGCAGGAGCGCTCCTCGTCCATGGTGCCGTCGTAGAGGTACGGCCACTCGTTGAAGACTTGCAGGCGCAGCGCGGCGATCTGCTCGAGGCGCTGGCCGATCTCCTCGCCTTCCAGGTGCTCGATCTGCAGCTCCGTCATGATTGCGGATCCTGGTCGCTCGCTGGGCAGTCTTCCTGCTCTTCCGCCCGCCGACAGATCTCGTTGGCCAACCCCTTGAAGAGGAAGGCATGGCTAGGCTTCATGGCGTACCAGTAGAGCCGGCCCGGCATCCCCTGGGGCGACCAGTAGGCCGTAACGCCGAGCCGGGTACGCCGGGGCGCCAGCGGCTCGACCGTAAACTCCAGCACGCCGGTGCCGGGTGCCCTCATGCCGAAGCCCAGGGCCAGGCGCTGCCGAGGCTGCACCACCAGCACGCGCCACGAGTCGATGACGTCCCCGGGACGCAGGTCGGTGTGGAGTGGGCGCCCGCGGTGCATCCCGTTGCCGCCCACCAGGGCGTCGAGCATCTCGCGCAGGCTCCACAGGGGATTCATGTAGTAGTAGCGATTGGCGCCGCCGATGGCAGCGAGCTGCTCCCATACCGCCTCCGGCGAGGCCCGCGTCACGGCGGTGGCGCCGTCGTAGTTCGGGAAGCGGGCGTATTCCAGGGGGTTCGTCATGGGTCGAGTATATCAGCCCAGGCCGCCGATAGGCCGATAGGCCCGATGGGGGATGGACCCCCGCGCTACCCCTCGAGCAGCCGGCGCAGCCCCGCCTCGTCGAGGACCTCGATCCCGAGCTCGCGGGCCCGATCGAGCTTGCTGCCAGCGTCAGCGCCGGCGATGAGGTAATCGGTGCGCTTGGACACACTGCCGGTCATCCGCCCGCCGTGGGCCTCGATGGCCGCTCGGGCCTCGTCGCGGGTCATGCCCGCCAGGGTGCCGGTCAGCACGAAGGACTGGCCGGCGAGCGGGGCCGGGGCGGCCTGGGCGCCGGGATCCGGCGGCTCCGGCCAGTGGACACCGGCAGCGCAGAGGCGCTCGACCACCTGCCGGTTGTGCGGCTCGGCGAAGAAGCCGGCGATAGCCTGGGCCACCACCGGGCCGATGTCCTCGAGGCCCTCGAGCTCGCCGGCCGGGGCGGCCATGACCCGCAGCAGGGCCTCGCTGGTCATCGCCGAGCCCGCCTCCAGCCCGGCTGCCTCGAGCAGCGCCTCGCGGCCGCCCCGCGGGATGTCCGGGCGCAGGGTGTAGGCCGACTCGGCCAGCCGCCGGGCGGTCGCTTCCCCCACGTGGGGGATCCCCAGGGCGTAGAGGAAGCCCTCCAGGGTCGTGTGCTTGGCCTGCTCCAGGGCCGCCAGCAGGTTGTCGGCGGACTTGTCGGCCATGCGCTCCAGGCCGGCGAGCTGGGCGTGGCTCAGGTGGAAGAGGTCGGCCGGATCCCGGACCATGCCCTTGGCCACCAGCTGCTTGACGATCTTCTCGCCGAGGCCGTCGATATCCAGGGCGCGGCGCGAGGCGAAGTGGCGGAGCGCCCCCTCGCGCTGGGCGGGGCAGTAGAGGCCGCCGGCGCAGCGGTGGGCGGCCTCGCCGGCCAGCCGCTCCACCGCCGAGCCGCACTCCGGGCACGCGCGCACGCGCTCGTCGAAGCGCCACGGCTCGGCGTCCGCCGGGCGCTTGTCCAGGATGACGTCGGTGATCTGCGGGATCACGTCGCCGGCGCGGCGCACCATCACGGTATCGCCCTCGCGGACGTCCATGCGCTCGATCTCGTCGGCGTTGTGCAGGCTCGCCCGGGCGACGGTCACGCCCCCCACCTCCACCGGGTCCAGCCGCGCCAGGGGGGTGATCTTGCCGGTCCGGCCCACGGAGGGGACGATCTCGCGGACCACGGTGGTCGCCTCCCGGGCGGGGAGCTTGAAGGCCACCGCCCAGCGCGGCGCCCGGGCGGTGAAGCCGAGCGCCTCGCGGGCGGCGAGGTCGTCGACCTTGAACACCGCGCCATCGACCTCGAAGGGCAGCCCGTCGCGCCGCTCGATCAGGCGCTCCCGGTAGGCCAGGCACGCCGAGGCCCCCTCCAGGCGCTCCAGCGGGCTCGTGGTCAGGAACCCCCAGTCCTCCAGGCGCTCGAGGACCTCCCAGTGGGTAGCGACCCCGACGGCCAGCGGCTCGCCGACCCCGAAGGTGAAGAGGGTCAGCGGCCGCCGCGCGGTGACGCGCGGGTCGAGCTGGCGCAGGGAGCCGGCGGCGGCGTTGCGGGGGTTGGCGAAGGGGCGCTCGCCG
>Ga0207714_1000962_pt1 | contig 19321 bp, 16 predicted proteins | sample PonA232FremontCA_2_FD_187270 | JGI IMG/M metagenome (GOLD analysis project Ga0207714, IMG submission 187270) | Marine sediment microbial community from Fremont, CA, USA - Pond A23 Sediment 2 (SPAdes) | ecosystem: Environmental > Aquatic > Marine > Unclassified | place: USA: Fremont, California...
AGCCGGCCGCGATCGAGTCGGTGCTCGTCGGCGATTCCGGCCGCTACCGGAAACCGGAGTTTCAGGCCGACGCGCTCGGGGAGTTACTCGGCAACGGACTCCTCCTGAGCGAGGGCGAGAGCTGGCAAAAACAGCGGAAACTCGCGAACCCGGCGTTCTCGATGGGCCGGTTGGCCAGATTCGACGACCGCATCGCGGGCCATACCGAGTCACTGCTCGAGGACTGGGAGGCTGGCCAGCAACGCGATATCGAGGCCGAGATGACCCGCGTGACCATCGATGTCATCACCGATCTCATGCTCGGGACGGATCTCGAAGACCGACAGATCGAACACCTCCGGGAGAACCTCGAACCGATCGGCCAGCAGTTCGAACCCGACCCGCTCCGGTTCGCGCTCCCGGGGTGGGTGCCGATGCCGGGCGACCGGGAGTACGAGTCGGCAGTGGCGGCTGTCGACGGGATCGTCGACGAGATTATCGAGCGACGGCGGGGGACCGAAGGCGACGAGGGCGGGCCGATGGATCTGCTCTCGGTGCTGCTGCGGGCACAGAACGAGGGCGAACAGTCCGACGAACAACTCCGCGACGAGGTCGTCACGATGTTGCTCGCGGGCCACGACACGACGGCACTGACGCTCACCTACACCTGGTATCTCCTCTCGGAACACCCCGAGAAGCGGGCCCGCGTCCACGAGGAAGCCGACGCCGTCGAGGGGATGCCGACGATGGACGACGTCCGGGAGTTCGAGTACATCGAGTGGGCGATCAACGAGGCGATGCGGCTGTACCCGCCGGTGTACACGCTGTTTCGCGAACCCAGGGAGGACGTCGAACTGCTGGGGTACGAGGTGCCCGCCGGCGCGACGCTGATGGTGCCACAGTGGGCGGTCCACCGCTCGCCGACGCACTGGGACGACCCCGAGACGTACCGCCCGGAGCGGTGGCACCCCGACAACAGCGAGGGCCGTCCCCGCTTTGCCTACTTCCCCTTTGGCGGCGGGCCGCGCCACTGCATCGGCAAACACCTCGCGAAACTCGAAGCACAGATCATCCTCGCGGTGATCGCCAAGCGGTTCGAACTGGCGTACACGGGCGAGGCCCTCCAGTTGCGGCCGTCGCTGACGATTCACCCCGCAGACGGGATGGAGATGCGACTCGAGGAGCGTTCCTGACCCGAGTCGTGCCGGTTTCCCGCCACTGAACGGGCAAACCGTGGTGGTTTGTCGACCTGTGTCCGCTAACCTTTTCAGATCCCGGTACAGTAGCGGTCGTATGGCAGAAGGTATGCACCGTCGTTCGGGTGCCTGGCTCCGGGAGAGTCCACTCACCGCCGGGTTCCTGGTGATCGCGGCGCTATTTTTCCTCGATCTGGTCCGGCAACTCGCAACCGGCGCCGTCAGCCCGGACACGGTCGCCACGTTCCTCTGGAGCGGTATCGTCTTCGGGATGGCGATCGGGCTCGCCGGGATCGGGCTGGCGATGACATACAGCATCCTCCAGTTCGCAAACTTCGCACACGGTGATCTGATCACTGCGGGGGCCTTTGCCGGCTGGAGTTCGACGTTCGTGATCGTCGGCTTCGGACGGATCGCCACCGAGACACTGATACTGGTCGGGCAGCCCGCACGGATCTCCAGCGATCTGGGGATCTCCGTGACGACCGAACCGCTGGCGATCGTCGTCGGGTTTCTCGTCTCCGTGCTGTTCACGGCCGCGCTCGCGCTCGGTCTCGACCGGGTCGTGTTCCGCCCGATGCGGGATCAGAGCGGGATCTCGCTGCTGATCGCGAGCGTCGGGGTCGCACTGGCCCTGCGGCATATGATCCAGTTCATCTACCAGCCCTCGACACCGTCTGTTGTCCACGACCCCGAAGTACCGAAGCAGTCGATTCCGGTCGGCTCCGGCTCGTTCACGATCGACGCCCACCAGATCACGCTCGTCGTCGTTTCCCTCCTCCTGATGATCGGTGTTCACGTTCTCCTGCAGTACACCAAACTCGGGACGGCGATGCGCGCGATGGCCGACAACGAGGATCTCGCCAAGATCACCGGTATCTCGACGGAACGGGTCGTGTTGTACACCTGGCTCATCGGCGGCGGGCTCACGGGTGCGGCGGGCTACCTGCTCGCGCTCCAACAGGGCTTCCTGGATCTCACGCTCGGCTGGGATCTCCTGCTGGTCATCTTCGCCGGCGTCATTCTCGGTGGCATCGGCTCCGTCTACGGTGCGATCGCCGGCGGGCTCACTATCGGGATCGTCAGCCAGCTCTCGATCGTCTGGCTCCCGGCCGAGTTCACGACCGTCGCTGCGTTCGTGATCATGATCGCGGTGTTGCTCGTCCGTCCGAACGGGATCTTCGGCGGGGTGACGTCGGTATGAGCGAGTCGGAACCACCAGCGGGGGAGACGACTGCCGAGGCAAACGCTGAACAGTCGATCCGCGACCGTGTCTGGACGGTTGCGAGTGCCAGCGATATCCGTCTGATCGCGGTCGTCATGCTCGTTATCTACGCGGTCTTTCTGTTTCTGGGGATCGTCGGCGGGCTGGATGTCAACGGCCTCTACAGCTCGCTCGAACGGGTCACCTTCTTCGCCGCGGTGTACGCGCTCGTGGTGCTCGCGTTGAATCTCCAGTGGGGGTACGCCGGGCTGTTCAACATCGGGATCGCGGGCTTCATGGGAATCGGACTCTACTCGATGCACATCCTGACAGTGCAGATCGGGCTGGCGTACCCGATCGGCGCGGTCGGGGCGGTACTCATCACCAGCCTGTTCGGCGCCATCGTCGCGCTCCCGGCACTCCGGCTGCGGGCGGACTATCTCGCGATCGTGACACTCGCGTTCGCGGAGATCATTCGGAGTATCCTCGGTTCACAGCGGTTTGCGGAGTTTACCTTCGCCGGCTTCGACATCGGCTTCGGCGGTGCGACCGGGCCGAGCGGAACGCTGCCCGATCCACTGAAATTCCTCCTCTACAAGGATCCGTACAGCCTCCGGCCGGAGCCAAATTGGTTCGGTGAGATGTACTTCGGGTTGTTCGATCTCTTCGTTATCGACGACTCGACGGCGGAAGGGATGCTGTACGCACTGGTTTTGATCGTCTTCGTCGGACTCTTCTACTTCCTGCTCGTCCGGGTCGGCGGCTCACCTTTCGGCCGCGTGCTCAAGGCGATCCGGGAAGACGAAACCGTCGCCAACGCACTCGGCAAAGATACTCGACAGTTCAAAATCAAGGTCTTCGCGCTCGGATCGGCGCTGATGGGACTGGCAGCGATCCTCTGGTACACCAAACGGGGCGGTGTCAACCCGACGAACTTCGAACCGGAGGTGACATTTTTCATCTTCGTCGCGCTCATCATCGGCGGCGCAGGATCGAACACCGGCAGTGTCATCGGTGGCGCTGTGTTCGGTGCCCTGCTCTTCCGGGGCCCCGTGTTCATCGAGCGGATCATCAATCGGCAACTCGAGGCGGAGGCGGATCCGACGACCATCTTCGACGCCTTCAACGGTGTCGACCCGTTTATCGTCTACACGACCGATAACCTCTCTGCACTCAGGATCGTCCTGCTCGGCGTCGTGTTGGTCGTGCTGATCCAGCGCAGACCGGAGGGGCTGCTCGGGAACCGCAAGGAGATCGCATCCGGAATCGATCTCGAAGACCGGGGTGGGGACTGATGACGACGACAGCGCGAACGGAAACCGACGACGACCGGGACACGGCAACCGAGGGGACCACCGGCGAGCCGATCCTCCAGGTCAGGAATCTGCAGAAACGTTTCGGTGGCGTCGTGGCTGTCGACGGCGTCGACTTCGATATCGAACCGGGAACTGTCACCGGGCTCATCGGGCCGAACGGCGCGGGGAAATCGACGACGTTCGATCTCATCACGGGCGTTCAGACGGCCGACAGCGGGCAGGTTCTCTTCGACGGCACCGACATCACGGAGCGTCGGCCCGAACAGATCGCGAACCGCGGGCTGGTCCGGACCTTCCAGATCGCCCGCGAGCTAAGCGAGATGACCGTCCTCGAAAACGTGATGCTCGCACCGCCGGACCAGCAAGGCGAGGCGATGTGGCGGTCGGTGCTGCCGTGGTTCCGTGGCCGTGTCAACGACCAGGAGCGAACGCTCCGGGAGGTGGCCTGGGAGACACTCGAATTCTTCGATATCGACCATCTCGCCGGCGAGTACGCCGGCAACCTCTCCGGTGGCCAGCGAAAACTGCTGGAGATGGCCCGTGTGTTCATGACCGATCCCGACATGATCCTCCTCGACGAGCCACTCGCGGGGGTCAATCCCACACTCGAGGAGCGACTGCTCGACCGGATCCACCAACTCCAGTCGGAGGGATACACGTTCCTGCTGGTCGAACACGACATGGATATCGTCATGAACCACTGCGATCCGGTCATCGTGATGCATCAGGGTCAGCTCCTGACAGAAGGCACACCCGAGGCGGTCCGCAAAGACGACCGTGTTCTGGAGGCATACCTCGGCGGGGAGGTGGAGCAATGAGCTTGCTGTCAGTGCAGGCTCTGGATGCCGGCTACGGCGACCTCCAGGTTCTCGATGGCGTGGACATGCGTATCAGCGAGGAGGAGTACATCGCCATCGTCGGCCCCAACGGTGCGGGCAAATCAACCGTCATGAAATCCATCTTCGGGCTAACCGACCAGATGGGTGGCGAGATCGTCTTCGACGGCGAAGATATCAGCGAACTCGATCCGAACGACATCATCACCCGCGGACTCAACTACGTCCCCCAGTCGGAGAACGTCTTCGCGGGGCTCACTGTGCAGGAGAACCTGGAGATGGGGGCGTACATCCTGGACGAGGTCCCGACAGACCGACTCGACGAGATCTACGAGCGGTTTTCGATACTCGAACAGCGCAAGAGCCAGAAGGCCGGCACACTCTCCGGCGGCCAGCGACAGATGCTCGCCATGGGGCGGGCGCTGATGCTGGATCCGGATCTGCTCTTGCTCGACGAGCCGAGCGCGGGACTCGCACCCGATCTGGTCGACAGCACACTCGACCGGATCGACACGATCAACGACGACGGGACTGCCGTTCTCATCGTCGAACAGAACGCGAAAGAAGCGCTCCGACGGTGTGACCGTGGTTACGTGCTCGTGCAGGGCCAGAACCGCCACGAGGACACCGGTCAGGCACTGTTGAACGACCAGCAGGTCCGGGAAGATTTCCTCGGTGGCTGATCAGAGCTGGATCGTCTCGATAATCTCGAGGTCGTTTTCGGTGAATCCGAAATACTCGTAGGCGATGTTGCTCTGGTCACCGTTCTCGTCGTACGTGATCTCGCCGGAGACACCTCTGTACTGGATCTCGGTGCCTTCGGCTGCCATCTCCGCACCTTCGACGATATTCCCGGGTAGCACCTCCTCGCCGCCGGAGGAGGTGACGTTCCGGACCTCGTCGCGGACAGCCACACCGTCGTTTTCGCCCGCTGCGGCGTTCGCCAACACGAGCGTCGCAGCCGCGTCGTAGGCCTGTCTGACGAACGCCTGTCCGGTCGGATCCTCGTCGTAGGTATCCTGATACAGTTGATTGAACGTATCCACGCCGGGACCGGAGCCGATCGGTGCGGTTCCGGTGACGTTGGTCATGTCGAACCCGACGGCGTCGGGAAGCCCGGAGTCCTGGAGCCCGTCAGAGACCAGGATGTCCATATCCGCCCGGTCGAAATCCGAGTAGAAATCCGAGAAGATCCGCTCGCCGTCCTCCGGGAAGGCGACGATGAGCAGCGTATCCGGATCGTCCGCGAGTAGGGTTTCCAGTTGGGCTGTGTAGGAGGTCTGTCCCTCCGGGAAGATCTCCGAGCCGGTAATCTCGCCGTCGTGCTGGCTTTCGAAGGCGTCGGCGAACGCACTGGAGAGCCCCTGGCCGTAGGCGTCGTCTTGAGCCAGCGTCGCGGCGCTGTCGGCACCGAGCCGATCGGATGCAATCTGGGCGAGCACCTCGCCCTGGAAGCTGTCCGGTACCGCCGTCCGGAAGGTAAAATCAGCCTCAAGGTCGGAGTATCCGGGCGCCGTACTCGCGGGAGAGTTCTGGACGATCCCGCGCGGGATCGAGACACTCCGGGCGACTTCCAGACTGACCGCCGAAGCCAGCGCCCCGACGAACATCGGATACCCCGCGTCGTCGAGTGCCTCGGCACCGCTCACACCGACGGTCGGGTCCGTCTCCGTATCCTCGAACTGGGTCTGGATCTCCAGTTCGGTATCCGCATCCTCGAACTGGCTCGGGACGAGCTGGGCCGCATCGCGGATCGGCGGGCCGAGTTCCTCGAGTCCGCCGGTTACACCCATCAGAATACCGAGGTTGATCGTTCGAGCCATGCTGCCACCGTCATCGCCATCACCGCCGTTATCGTCACCGCCACCGCCATCGTCACCGTCACCGCCATCGTCGCCGTTGTTCTCGTCGTCTGCGAGACAACCCGCCAGTGCGATTGCACTGCCAGCACCGATCGTCTTCAGCAGGTCCCGTCGCCGTGATTGCTCTACCATAGCTATCGGTGTCATTATATCGGCTTTAATATAAATCCTTCCCGGAAGTACCCGATAGATTGGAGGCCCAGATACACTGATTCCGGCTCGACGCGAGTATCTTTATCAGTATTGATATAGTTCGGGACATCCCTCTCGTTCGGTGCGGGCCTCGCCTGCGAGAGGAGGATGAAACGGCTTTAACCCTCACTCCCCAAGCCGCGGGTATGACAGGGGACGAGACGAAAGTCGACTGGCGTGACTGGGGAGCTGACGTGTTCGACGTTGCCGGGCGTGCGGGCAAACCGATACTGCTCGCGCTCGTCGCTCCCTGGTCCGAGGAGTGTGCGGAGATGGACCGGACGACCTACGCGGAGCCGCGTATCGCCGCCAACGTCAACGACGGCTTCGTCCCGGTCCGTGTCGACGCCGACCGCAACCCCCGGGTTCGCGAACGGTACAACATGGGCGGCTTCCCGTCGACGGTTTTTCTCACTCCCGAAGGCGAGATCCTCACCGGCGCGACCTTCCTCGGGATCGACGGTTTCCGGGGAATCCTCGACAGCGTCCGGGAGACGTGGGACAGCAGGGGCGAGGCCGGCGGCTCGGTCCCCCGCGCGCTCCGGGACACGACGCCGCCGAGCGGTACGGTCGACGGACGGATCGAGGAGGTGATGACCGAACAGTTGCTCGGTGCCTACGACGAGGAGTTCGGCGGCTGGGGGCAGGACACGAAGTTCCCGATGCCCCGGACCGTCGAGTTCGCGCTCGTGCGGGCACGCGAACAGGCGACGCGCACGCTCGAGGCGATCAGTGCACACCTCCACGACACCTACGATGGCGGTTTCTACCGCGTCGCGGCCAGCCGGAACTGGGGTGCGGTCCGCCGCGAGAAACTGCTCGACGAGAACGCGGCACTGATCCGCGCGTTCGCGCGTGGGTACCGCTACACCGGCGAACAGAGCTACATCGAGACGGCCGGCAGCGGTGTCGAGTATCTCACGACGACGCTGTGGACCGGTGACGCCTTCGGGGCGAGCCAGGGCGGCGATGAGACGTATTTCACGCTCCCGCCCGCCGACCGCGAGGAAGCCGACCCGCCGGCCGTCGACGGGACGGTGCTCGCAGACCGCAACGGCGCCGCGATCGACGGGCTGCTCTGGTACGTCGCCTACACGGACGACGAGAGCGCCCGCCGGTACGCCCGCCGCGCACGGGACCACGTCTGCGAGACGCTCGTCGACGACGGCCGTGTCAGCCACTACGGAGCCGCGGACAGCGAATCGGGACTGCTCCTCGATCAGGCCCGGCTGTTGCTGGGGTTGACGACCTCCTGGGAGGTACTCGGCGAACCGGGGCCGGCACGTGCGATCGCTGACTGGACGATCGAACACCTCCAGGACGACGACGGTGCCGTCCGTGACGGTCCCGCCGAGGGTTCGGGGCTGCTCGACAGACCGCTGTACCCGCTCGATGGGGCCGTCGAGTGTGCCGACGCGTTGTTAGACCTGGCGCTGCTGACCGGCGAGCAGCGGTACGAGCGGGCCGCCCGAGACGCGATCGAAACCTTCGCCGGTGCCGCCGACCGGATGGGTGTCGAGGTGGCCCAGTACGCGACCGTCGCGGCCCGCCTGCAGGAGCCACACGTCCTCGAAGTCGGCACTCCCGCCGGGACGGATCTGCACCGTGGGGCGCTCCGGCTGGCCGACCACGAGACAGTCGTCGCCCCCCGGAGCGGTGTGGGCGGTGTCGGAGACGAACTGCCCGACGGCGAAGCCCGACTCGTCGTCGCCGGGGCCGAGCGCGGCCGGGCGTCGTCGCCGGCGGCGCTCGAAAGCCTCCTGACCGACTAATACTGGTGGCTATAAATTCGTACAGATATTCGCCCCCCGTAGGGTCGAAATTCTTCTGCTTTCTGTAGCCACCAGTATAAGTAGCCGTCCCCGTTTCTCACGGCAGGGGACCGCTCGCAGTCGAGCACTGGCCAAGTTCGAAAGCCCTTAATCAGTCTGCTGTCCAAAGACCAGACGGGCCAGGATGGCCGAATCTGGTAAGGCGCACGCCTGGAAAGCGTGTTCCCATTCGGGATTCTGGGTTCAAATCCCAGTCCTGGCGTTTCTCCCTACCGGCGCCGACCGTCCCCGACACTCCGGAGCGCGGATGCCCCGACTCGACACCGGAGAGCGTGCTGTTTAACCCTCTCCCGTCCGGATCTAGAGATCATGACTGACGCGGGCGACGGCTCCGGGAGTCTGGACGACGGAGTGGACCGGGTCAGCGAGGAAACTGCTGGAGCGGCCACCTCCCCCGCCGAGAGTGGCGAGTCCGACTCCTCTGCCGACAGTGGCGAGTCCGACTCCTCTGCCGAGGCCGGGACACCACAGTTGACCGAACCCACTCCCTCGACCGTCGGCTCCTCCCGCAGTCGCCTCGACGAGGAGACACTCGCCGCGTACACGACCGACCGTCGCACGCTTGATCCGACCGTCCGCATCCAGTGGAGTATCCGGACCACGCTCACTGCGGTCGTGCTCGGGCTCATCCTGAGTACGATCCTGGCGAGTTTCGGCGTCTCGCCGGTGTTCGGCGCCGCTGGCGTCACGGCGCTTTTCGTCCTCGGTCTGGTCTGGGTGTTTCTCCGGTACCGGGTCTGGGTGTACCAGATCCGCGACGATTCTGTGTATCTGGAACGCGGCGTCGTCACACACGTCCGGACTATCGTTCCGTACGTCCGCATCCAGCACGTCGACACAAGCAGGAGTGCGCTGGAGCGTGCGCTCGGGCTCTCGACGCTTGTCGTCTACACCGCCGGCTCGCGGGGGGCGGACGTCTCCATCCCGGGGCTCGAACCCGAAGAGGCCCGTGATCTCCAGCAACGGTTGAAAGAACTCGCGATCGAGGCCGAAGGCGACGACGCGCTGTGATTGTGTCGTCAGGAACGCTTCCCGTTCTCGAAGACCCTCTCGTCGATGTCGAGATAGCCATCTATCGGTCCCGGTTCGGTCACTGCCGACCGTATCCAGCCGCCTTCATCGCCGGTGTACGCTCCGACGGTCCGGGCAAACGCCGCCAGGGTGAGACGCTCGTCGCGCTCGTTGATCTGCCGGAACACGTCGACGAGGGTTCGCTCCCCGTCGGTCTCCGCGCGGATCGCCGCGTCGATGCGGTACAGCAGCCGGACACCGCGGGTGTACGGGACGTTGCCGCCCGCCCACGTCGACTCGCTTGCGAGCACTGACTCCGGATACGTCGGCTCTGCCGCCAGTCGCTCCAGCAGGTCGTCGTTGGTGACGTTCCCGTACTGTTCCTGTAACATCCGGTATGAGAGATACTCGGCGCTCGCTTCCCTGAACCACTCCATCTCGCCCGACAGCGAGAATGACTGCCGGCCGTGGACGAACTCGTGCATCCAGACGCTCCCAACCGTGCCGTCCCAGAACGCCGATTCAGTGACGTAGCCGGTCCCGTTCCCGTACATCGCCCCACGGTGGGGCAGTCCGTCGGGTACCGCGACCAGTGTGACGTCGGCGCCGTCGGGGCCGAGCGCGTACGGGGAAATAAACTCCGAGATGAACTGTGACTTCCGGCCGGGGTCGACGTCCACTCCCGACGGGACGACGACGGTGATAGTCGCGTTCCCGACCGGCCTGGTCACTGCCTCGACCGAGCCGACAAGCGCCATCTCGCCGACCGGAACGACGCCCGCGTCCGGATCACCGCTCGCGTTCGTGAGCGCCGGCGGCAGCGCCGACCGGTCGACAAACGCCCACCCTGCCCCGGTCAGTTCGGGATCGACTGGCCGTGTGACGAACTCCTCTGTCACCCCCGATGCAGTGTCGTACTTGACAGTAACGTTCCCCGAGACGCCGGTGACGGCTGTCTCCGGTTCCTCCGGCGCCGCCAGGAGACCGGCCGGCCCAGCCCCGAGTGCTGTCAGGCCGCCGCCGACCACCAGCGCCAGCACGGCCGCGACGGCGACCGGTCGGGCCAGACGACGGCGAAACAGGTGGCTGTCCGTTCCACTCTCGTCCGTCTGTTTCTGCTCGGCTGTCATCTCTTTGACTCTCTTTGATCCTGCCCGGCGCAGTGCCTGGACACTGTTAGCACAGCCCAGCTATAAGAATAGCGCATTAGTGTCTCGATCCGCTAGATGGATCACATGAGTGTCCCGGGTGAGGCCGTCGACCGATGAAACTCGACTACCGCTCGGTCCCGTACCGGATCGGCGAGAACGGGTCCCGGATCGTCGGGATCCTCATCTTCTCGGTGTTCGTCTCCTCCGGCGAGGCCGGCATGAACGTCCAGCAACTCGGGACGTTCCTGTTTTTCGGCCTGGTGGTCGTCGGTGCCTGGGAGGCCGCGTACGTCCGCAACTACGAGTACCGGATCGACGCCGACACGTTCGACATCTACTCCGGGGTGTTCTCCCGGCGCGAGCGGGAGATCCCGTTCGAACGCATCCAGAACGTCGACATCGCACAGAACGTCTTCCAGCGGGCGCTCGGTATCGCCGAGGTCCGCCTGGAGACCGCCGGCGGCGGTGACGGCTCGGAGGCGACACTCCAGTACGTGACTCGCCAGGAGGCGACCCGCCTGCAGGAACTGATAAGCAAACGGAAACGCGGTGAGCGAAGCGAACGGGCTCCGGACGAGCCCGACACGTTGCTTTTCGAACTGGACGACCGCGAACTCGCGATCCTCGGTGTGACCTCCGCGAACGTCCGGTTCCTGGGGCTGCTGTTCGGGGTGTTCGCCATCGCCTCGCCGGTCGCAGCCGAGCGCGTCTCCCCGCGGCTGGGTATCCTGCTGTTGCTCGGCCCTGCGATCGCGGTCGGGGGGCTGGTGGCGCTGTGGCTCCTGAGCGGCGTCCAGGCCGTGCTCCGGTACTACGGGTTCCGACTGCTGCGCCACGACGAGGAACTCCGCTACAAGCGTGGCCTCCTCCAGCAGTACGACGGGACGATCCCGCTCTCGAAAATCCAGACGTTGATGATCCGCGAGAACATCCTCGCCCGGGCGGTCGGCTACGGGAGTCTGGCGATCGAGACGGCCGGCTACGCACCGGGACAGGAGAGCAACGTCGAGTCGGCGGTGCCGATCGCCAAACGCGACCGGGTGTTCGAACTCGCACGGACCATCGAGGATATCGGCGACCCGACGTTCACGCGGCCCCCGAAACGGGCCCGAACCCGGTATATCGCCCGGTACACGATCGTCGTCGGTATCATCACCGGTCTGGCCGGTGGGTTCCACGTCGCGACCGGGGAACTCCCGTTCTGGTACGCCGCTGCCGGGCTCTGGGTGCTCGTCCCGCCGGCCGCCCACCTCAAGTGGCGGAACATCGGTTACCACGTCGACGACGACTACGTGCTCACCCGCGGCGGGTTCTGGTCGCGGCGAACGACCATCGTCCCCCACTACCGCGTCCAGACGGTCTCGACGTCGCAGACGGTCTTCCAGCGCCGGCGCGACCTCGCCACGCTCGTCGTCGACACTGCAACCTCCGGGAGTTTCTGGGGCGGTGACGCCGTCGCGCTCGACATCGACAGGGAGCGGGCCGGACAGCTCCGGGAGTCGATCCACGACGAGTTCCACGAGTCGGTCCGCGAACGGAGACGCGACCGGGGACCGGGTGTCGCGGCCCGCCGGCCGCCGGCCACTGAGGATTAACGGCAGTTATCCGAAACTATTTTGTTATTATCCCTGGTACTGACACGTAGATGTCGACAAAGAGCCAACTGACCCAGCAACTCGGTGTCGTCGCCGGGTTCGACGATCCGCGAGTCGATCTGGAGCAGTACCGGACACCCCCGGAACTGGCGTCGTATCTCGTCCACAGCGCGGATCTCCGCGGCGATATCGACGAGCAGGTCGTTGTCGACCTCGGCTGCGGGACGGGGATGCTCGCGCTCGCCGCGACGCTCCGGGGGCCGGCGCGCGTCGTGGGGCTGGATATCGACAGAAGCGCACTCCGGACCGCGCGGGAGAACCGGCGCCGGATCGCCTCGACGACGCCCGTCTCGTGGGTTCAGGCCGACGCGACGGCGGTCCCGCTCTCTCCCCCGGCGGAGACGACGGTCATCATGAACCCGCCCTTTGGGGCCCAGGACGGCAACGAACACGCCGACCGGGCGTTTCTGGAGACGACGGCGTCGATCGCGAACGTCTCGTACTCGATCCACAACGCCGGCAGCGGGGAGTTCGTGGAGGCGTTCGCGGCGGATCACGGCGGCGAGATCACACACGCCTACGGCGCGGAGTTCTCGCTCCCGAAGCAGTTCGACCACCAGCAAGCCCAGTCGCGTGTCATCGACGTCGAACTGTTCCGGATCGAGTGGTAGCCGTCAGCGCTCGAACCGCGCGACCGGGAGTTCGGTCCGTTCGTAGGTCGCGACCAGCACCTTCCCGTCGCGCTCGAAGGTAATCTCGGCGACGGTCACGTTCCCGCCGTCCGGGGGGATCTGTGCGTTCCCGAGGACGCTCTGGTTTTCGAACACGACGACGTCGTACGCCTCCGGCGTGGGCTGGATCGCGACCCTGGTGCCGTTGATGACCGGGCTGGCGATGGCGGGTTCGGCGACGAACAGCAGTTCCCGGTCGCCGTCGTGTTCCCCGAAGATCTTGTAGGTCCTGTTGCCGCCGGCGACGGACCACGTTGTCCGCCCGACGCGGACGGTCTCACGCCAGGTCGCGTCACCGACGACGACGGTCGCCGACCCCCGGGACGCGAGTTCGCCCGCAGGGACCCGCTGCTCCCAGATGTTGCGCCGCTCGCTGGCGACGATCACCCCGCTTACGTTCACCGCCGCCCCCTGGTAGGCGGGTAGAGAGAGTTTCGAGATGTACCTGTCCGGGACGTTCTCGGCGTAGGTCACGGTGTAATCACGGATCTCGATGCCGTCGTCGAGTTCCTCGCCACCGCTGACCGAGACGAGGTTGAACGGGATGCCGATCAGCGCCAGCGCGAGCACGAGACAGAGCAACAATCCGACGCCGACCTCCCCGAGTTCGAGGTCGATACGGGAGAGCAACGTCCGGTCGCTATCGAGCACCGCGAGCGCGACGAGCGTGGAGAGTACGAGCACACCCGCAGTGCCGAGCGCCTGGAAGAGGACGTACCGTTCGTTGCCGAGAAACCAGTAGATCGACTGCAGTGACCGGGAGACTGTGAAGACGAGCGCGGCGAAAAACACGTGACGGATGTTCGGCGACTGCCCCCGGTACCGCAGGAAGAGGGCCGCGAGCAGGACACCGACGACCAGCCCGTAGAGGTGTCCCTGGATGGCGATGTCCGCCCAGGAAGGACGGATGAACCGTTCCTGGGAGGCGGCCACGATCCACGGATCCGTGACCGACCGGTACAACAGCTTGAGGACCTGGACGCCGACGATGGCGAGCACCGTCGCGATGGGGGCGGTGACCAGGGCGAAGCCAGCCAGCGCGAAGACGACACCGGAGAAGCCGATCACGGCGCCGGGCACGATCAGCGCGCCGACGATCCCGGCCAGGAACACCGCCAGCACGAACAGTGCGATCCGGGCGGACGGCGTCTCCGCCCACTCGCCCAGCCGGTCACCGGCGGGGCCCGACGTGTCGTCCTGTCGGGCGTAATGGCCCCACGCGTACTCCGCGATCGGCGCGAACGCCACCGTCCCGAAGAGATTCCCCATCAGGTGGGACTCACTGGCGTGTGTAAACGAGGAAAAGAGGATACTTTGGGGGTACAGAAGCGACCACGAGCGAAAGCCGACGACGATCGGGCCGCCGTCTCTCCCCCCGCCCTGGACGAGGTAGTAGATCGCGTAGACAGCCAGCACGACGATCACCGTCCCCCACGGGACGCCGTAGACGAACCGTTCGCGCAGTCCGGCCACGAGGCCGTCCTCGTCGTCCCCGAAGCGGACGAGCACGAACCCCGACAGGAGCAGTGCAACGGCGAGGCTCCCGAGACTGACGATCCGGAGGAGTGTCTCGTCGATACCCAGCAGGCTCATCGTTTGGCCGTCAGGTAGCCGGGGGCATAAATATTCACACCGACGGCTCGTAGGGGTGTGCGATATCGCTTCGCGGTGCGCCCACCCCGAGGACGACGGTCGACTCGTCGGCCCCAGCCGGGTTGTGTGGGCGGTGTGGACTGTTCGGTTCGGCGACGAAGAGTTCGCCGGGGTCGACGACGAACTCCCCCTCCGGGGTTTCGACCTGCAGCGTCCCGGAGCTGACGTAGAACAGTTCCTCCCGCTGTTCGTGGTAGTGGTACGATCGGGGGAGCTGTTCGCCGGGTTCGAGTTCGTACACCGCCGCGGCGAGCACCGAGAGGTCGACCGATTCGCTGATCGACCGTCGGTCACAGGGGTGATCCGGCGTTCGTTCGAGCGCTGCCGGATCGATGCAGTGGTATGTCGGCTCGTCGGATCCAGTCATCGTCGAACCAACGCCCGCGACGGAGGTGTTCGTTTCGGTGCCCGCTGGACTGTCAAGCGGTACCGAAAACCGTCCCAAGACGGAAGCACAATACTTAAACAGGGAACGGAGTTAGGGAGAGGTAGCGGGATGGGATAGCCAGGAGATTCCGGCGGGCTCATAACCCGCAGACCGGTGGTTCAAATCCACCTCCCGCTATTTTTGATGCGACCATGGACGAGGAGCGACAGCGACGAGTCCCGGGCGCATCAAAATAGCAACTGGATTTGAAGCAGGGAGTGGAGCGTCGCGGAACGACCGGGGTTCAAATCCACCTCCCGCTATTTCTGCTGCACTCACACTGCGAGGCGTTGTATCGCCGAGCGACTGCACAGTGCAGCGAACGTTGGACGGAGTGGATTTGAACGAGAAAACACGCAGCGCGAACGGAGTGAGTGACCGTGTTTGCGTGGTTCAAATCCACCTCCCGCTATTTTTGATGCGACCATGGACGAGGAGCGACAGCGACGAGTCGATCAGGCGATAGCGTCGATATCGATCGGATCTTCGACCTCGCCGATGACGGCTTCGAACAGATCAGTCACGGTCACCATCCCGACTACAGAGCCGTCCTCGACGACGAGTGCGAGCTCCTGGGTTTCCGCCTGGAACCGATCGATCGCATCGCTGATGTCGGCATCGGGAGCGAGCGTCATCGGCGGTGTCGCCAGCTTTTCGAAATCAACATCCTCGCCGGAGAGGTCGTCGTGATGCTTGGCGAGAATGGGTGTGTAGACGACACCACGGAAATCGAACAGTTCCTCGCCGACCAGCGGATACCGCGTGTGGGGGTGGTCCTCGATCCGGCGGAAGTTCTCCTCGGTGTCGACAGCCGTCGAGAGTGCAACGATCCCCTCGCGCGGGATCATCACCTCCCGTACCGGGCGCTCGCCGATCCGGAGCGCGTTCATCACTTCCTCGTGGCGGTCCTCGGAGAGGCCACCTTCCTCGAGAACCGATCCGAGCCGGTTCCGGAGGTCGGCCCGTGACTCGATGACGTCTTCCTCTGTTTCGAGCCAGGCACCGGTCATCTCGATACCGAACAGTTTGAGCGTCTTCTTTGCGACCCAGTCACCGAGCGTGATGATCGGCGAGATGAGCGCGTGAAACCAGTACAGCGGCCGGGCGCCGAACTTGCAGACGAACCGCGAACGTTCGACACCCAGGTAGGTCGGCGTCTGCTCGCCGTGGGTCAGATGGACCAGATTGATGATGAGGAAAGCCAGCACAGCGCCCGAACCCACGGAGGCCAGCACCGTATCCGCGAACAGTGGCTCGAAGAGCGCAGCCAGTGCGGGCTCGGCGACGATCCCGACAGCGATACTGGACGCCGTGATGCCGACCTGGCAGGTCGTGAGATAGATCTCCAGATCCTGTGTCATCCTCCAGGCACGCTCGAGGGCAGCACCTCCATCGCCGATAAACTCCGATTTGGTGAACTGGCGTGCGCGTGTAAGCGCGAACTCGATAGCAACGAAAAACCCGTTGGCCAGGATGAGGCCCACACCTGCGACGAGACGCACAGCTAGCTCTACAGTGTTCATTGCAACGGGGTACTTGGAGATCCGGAATCAAATGAGTGGCGAATGCATGACGGATGTAGCCCCCGGTACTGCTTTGGTGATCAGACGTCGCCAACCAGCAGCAGTCGGAGGTCGTTGACGTTCGTTCCCGTCGGGCCACTCCGGAGCAAGGCATGCTGTTCGTCCAGATAGCCGAAGGCGTCGTTGTCCGCGAGTGCCTGCTCCGCGCGGCGGCTGTCGGTCACCGTCGTTCCGTCGACGACTGCGCCGGCGACATCAGTCGCCCCGTCGATCCCGTCGGTGTCGACAGCGGCGGCGAGTACGTCACTCCCCGCGATGTCGATCCCTGCTCGCAACGCGAACTCCTGGTTCGGGCCGCCGGTCCCCTCGCCCGTGACAGTCACCGTGGCTTCACCGCCGGAGAGAACCGCAACCGGGGAGTCGAACGGCTCGCCGGTCTCCGCCGACGCGAGTGCGATCTGGGCGTGAACCCCGCCGACGTCGCTGGCTTCCCCCTCGATCCGGTCCGAGAGCACTGCTGTCTCGTACCCCTCCTCCCGGAGTGTCCCGGCTGCGGCGTCGAGTGCCGTCCGGTTGTCCGCGACGATGTGGTGTGTCACCCGGTCGAAGACGGCGTCACCCGGACCCGGCGTCTCCTGTCGCTCACCGCGGACGCCCGCAGCGAGTCGTTCCTCGACACGGTCCGGCGTCCGGATGTCGTACCGGTCGAGGACGTCGACGGCATCCTGGTAGGTCGACTCGTCGGGGGCGATCGGGCCGCTCGCGATCACGTCGAGGCGGTTGCCGACGACGTCGCTGAACACGATGCCGGCAGTGCGGGCTGGCGCGAGCGCGCGGGCGAGCTGGCCACCTTTGATCCGGGAGACGTGTTTCCGGACCGCGTTGATCTCGTCGATCGTCGCCCCGCTGTCGATCAGCCGGTCGGTCAGTGAGCGGTAGGCGTCGAGCGAGATCTCTGCCGCGGGCGCACAGAGGAGCGCGCTGCCGCCGCCGGTGACGACCATCAGGACGAGATCCCGCTCGGTGGTTTCGCCGGCGATATCGAGTAGTCGACTCGTCCCCTCGACGTTGGCCTCGGAGGGGAGCGGGTGTGTCCCCTCGACCACCTCGATCCGGTCCGACGCTGCGGGGTTGTCAGTCACCACGATCCCCTCGTCGATCAGGTCGTCCAGCAACGCTTCCAGGACGCGTGCGACCTGGCCCGCACCGTTGCCGCCGCCGAGAACGAGCAGCCGGTCGAACTCCCCGAGCGGGTACTCGGTTCCCGCGATCCGGAGACAGCCGTCGCTGTACTCGAGTTGCTCGGCGAGCACACGGCGGGGGGTTGCGGCCTCGATCCCCGCTTCGAGCGCTCTGGAGAGCTGTTCGTGACGGGAGCCATCGGGGTAGTCACCGAACATAGGTGATCTATCTCACCGCACTGGAATAGAACTACGGGTGCATCCCACCTGGGGGATAGCGCGGACGGCTCCGATGAGACAGGATATTTCAACGGTGGCGGAGAAAAGGAGGTATGGAAAACCATCTCCCCCCGGCAGCACAGGAGAAATACCAGGAACTCCAGGACATCCAGGACGAGGCCACGGCAGTCGTCGAAGAAAAAGAGCAGGCAGAGACCAGGCTCGAGGACTCACGGGCGGCGCTCGACGCCGTTGAGGGTGCCGATACCGGGACGGCCGTCCACAGACAGGTCGGGCGGATCCGTGTCCAGACGACGTCCGGCGATATCAGGCCCGAACTCGAAGGACGGATCGAAGAGCTCGAAGAGCGGATCGACGACCTCGAGGGGCGGAAACAGCGTCTCGAAGAGCGGTTCCAGAACCGGAAAGAGGACATCAAACACCTCCTCGGCGGCCACAGTGACGGGCTCGGGACGCCCGGCACCAGCGAGTGAACCGCCACACAGTCGGCGGACGAACCGTCTCTTTCTTGTACGCGGTGGCCAACGGTGAGGTATGTCGCTTCGGGTGCGCGAACGACTCGGTGTCGCCGACGTAGTCACGCTCGCGAACGCGGTGCTCGGACTCGTCGCGATGACCGCCGCTGTGGTCGGCGAACCCGTCCTCGTCGCCCGGCTGATCCTGCTGGCCGCGGTCGCCGACGGGCTCGACGGGATCATCGCCCGAACCTACGGCGGGACCGAGGTCGGCCCGTACCTCGACTCGATGGCCGATATCGTCTCCTTCGGAACCGCGCCCGCGCTGTTCGTGTTCGTCGTCGCGAACGACCCCTGGGGGCCGCTGACCGACGAGACCGCCGTGTTCGCGGTCGCCGCCGGCGCCGCCTCACTCGTCGTCGTCTTCTCCCTGCTCCGGACTGTCCTCTACACCGTCTACGTCGGGGAAGACGAGACGCGGCCCGGCATCCAGAACACACTCACCTCCTCGATTCTCGCGGCGGCGTATCTGGCCGGGATCACGGGCGTTCCGGTCATCCTCGCCGCGACGGTCCTGCTGTCGGTGCTGATGGTCGCACCGGTCCCGTATCCGAAACTCGCTGCACGCGACGCCCTCGCGATGGGTGTCGTTCAGGTGGGTGCCATCGCCGTGCCGACGGTGTTCGAACGCGCCTTCCCCCGTGTGCTTCTGGTCGCGGCACTCGCGTACCTGACGCTGGCGCCGAGATTCTACTGGGAGCAGTGAGGTCAGTCCCCGCCGTCGGTTTTGGCCTCCTCTGCCGGTTTCCCCTCGTCCGCTCCACCCTCGCTTTTCTCTCCCCCGGCGGCGTCCTTGTCGCCCCCCACGCCGGGTTCATCCCCGTCGCTTTCAGCCTCCCCGCCCGCTATAGCGGTCGCCACCAGCTGGAGTGGCTCC
>Ga0207714_1000963_pt1 | contig 19317 bp, 15 predicted proteins | sample PonA232FremontCA_2_FD_187270 | JGI IMG/M metagenome (GOLD analysis project Ga0207714, IMG submission 187270) | Marine sediment microbial community from Fremont, CA, USA - Pond A23 Sediment 2 (SPAdes) | ecosystem: Environmental > Aquatic > Marine > Unclassified | place: USA: Fremont, California...
TTGTCTCAGATTCCGTCTCCGGGCTCTTGCTCTCACAACCCGTACCGATTATGGGCACGGTGGGCCGTTACCCCACCGTCTACCTAATCGGCCGCAGCCGCATCCTGTGGCGCCGTAACGTTTCCAGCTCCCCACATTCCAGTAGGGGAGCGTTACCCGGAATTATCCTCAGTTTCCCGAGGTTATTCCGGTCCACAGGGTAGCTTGGCCACGTGTTACTGAGCTTTTCGCCACGGGTCTAAACCCGTGCGACTAGCATGGCTAAATCGGACTCCGATAGCAATGGCCTCCGGCAGGATCAACCGGAATGTTGCTGGGGATAAACCCCAGCAGGCCAGAGAGAGTCACTCTGGTTGGCGGGTATCGGTAGGCCACGACGAGCGCGGCCGACCAAATTTCACCAAACCATCAAGGCTAACATCAGATCCCATCTTTACGGCGGACCGCAGGGGTGGAATCCTCATTTCCTTCGGACCCAATCTTAGGCGACGATGAGTCATAAACCCATCGAAGGGGCCCGACACCGATGGAACGATCCATCGGAACACCGATGCCGAAAGTAGATCCGCGCCAGGTCGGCAAGGATCGAGGCGATCGGGCGACGGAGACGTCGAGGTCATCCGCCGAACGCATTAAACCCGAATCGCCCGTTAGTACATAAGGGCATCGAACCGAACTTCGGTTCGATCCGAATCCTTGCCAGGACGGCAAAGATCGGCGGCGATCGGCCGGCAGCGGACCGTCGTGGTCCGCCGCCGATCACATTCAATCCGAATCGCCGGTTAGTACATAAGGGCATCGAACCAGTCGTCGGCTCGATGTCGGCATCGTACATCAGTGGCGCCAGTCACCTGGGCCACCTCATCTTCACATCACATCCGAAGCCCGGGTTCCACATAAGGCCGTCGAACCAAACCCGCTTCGTGACGCTCTTTCATGGCAGGACGGCGGCGGGATCGACAGCTTCATCCGGCCTCGTGAGACCGGCGAGAAACGGGCCTGTAGCGCCACGTCGAGTCGGGGGGTTGGAATCGAACCGGGCTGCGTTCAGGAAAATTCGAGTGAGCGGTCAGTAATCACTGGGCGGTGAAACTGTTGCGCGGTCGGAGGGCGGCCTGTCATTCCGCGTTCGTACGCCTGGTCGGGCCGGGAGAGACCGCGCACCGAACGGTTTGGACGGCGCGTGGGTATAGCTTTCGAGTGCTTAGACCTCTTCTAAGTGTTCGATCCCCTGTTTGGAGACGTTGCCTTTCGTGATTTCCTCGGGCATCCAGTCCGGCGAGTCCTCAGGTGACGTCTCGTTCCAGGCCCAGGCCTCGTAGATGTGAACCTTGTCGGTCCCCTTCTCGCGAAGCCGGATTTCTGTTCGAGGCGCCTCAGACTCGGACTCGCCAGGATCCGGCAGTCGACGGGCTGCCTTTTTGGCCGCCTGGCGTGGCGTATTTCCACTGAAAACACTCGGTTCTGACCCATCCTTCTCTCGGAGCGCAAAGTTACGCTTGCCGTCCTCTCGTACCATGGTTATGTCCCATGCGAACCCAACACAAGAGTGTGGTATAAATATACCGGCGATTACAGCCTCAATCGGCGACCAGTCGTCGGGTTCTTCTCCGAACGTGTCCGTTCAGGCGGCGAAAAGCCACTCGGAAGAACTTAAGTAGACGGTACGGCCAAGAGCACCTAAGATCCCGCGATGGTTCGAAAGAAAACCCTCAGCCCCTCGGGTGCGAAAGGCGAGGACGACGCGTACCACAACGCGCACGTGAATTTACACGAGGACGAACTCGCCGTCGCCGGACTCGAGATCGGCGACGAAGTATTCGTGCGGGTGCGTGAAGACAAGATCATCATCCAGAAAGCCGACCCCGAAGACGTGGAGCACGACTTCTGACCGGCATGTACAGCATCCTTCGCCGGCTTTTCTTCCAGCTGCCACCGGAAACGGTCCACGAGATCGTCGTCAAGTCCCTCCAGGCGGGGCAACGCGAGCCGATCCTCTCTGCGCTCGAAGCGACCTTCACAGTCGAGGATCCGCGACTGGAAACGACAGTCTTCGGGACGACGTTTCCGAACCCAGTCGGTGTCGCGGCTGGCTTCGACAAGAACGCCAGGATCCCGCGTGTCCTCGGGGCCCTCGGCTTCGGGCACGTCGAGATCGGAGCCGTCACCAGGGAAGGACAACCGGGCAATCCCCGACCGCGACTCTTCCGGCTGCCGGAGAACAAAGCGATCATCAACCGGATGGGATTCAACAACGAAGGCGCAGACGTCATCGCAGAGCGGCTCTCGGGGGTCGAGCCCTCGGTTCCGATCGGCGCGAACGTCGGCAAGAACAAAGACACGCCCCTCGAAGCGGCCGCCTCGGACTACAAATACACCTGCGAGAAGTTACGCGGCGACGTCGACTTCTTCGTCGTGAACGTGTCCAGCCCGAACACGCCTGGACTCCGCGAACTCCAGGACCGAGAGCCACTCGAAGAGATCCTGACGACGCTGTCCGAAGCCGACGTCGAGCCCCTGTTGGTCAAACTCTCGCCGGACCTCACCGAGCCAGCGATCGAAGACGTCATCGACCTGGCCGAGTCCGTCGGCCTCGACGGCATCGTGGCCGTCAATACGACCACCGATCGCCCGGACGAACTCGCCGGCGAGGCGGCCGCAGAGGAGGGAGGCCTCTCCGGGGCGCCGATCACAGACCGTGCAACGGAGACGATCGAGTTCGTCGCCGAGCGGACGGACCTCCCGATCATTGGCGTCGGCGGGATTTTCACGGCCGAGGACGCCTACGAGAAGATCAGGGCCGGTGCCGACATCGTGCAACTGTACACCGGCTTCATCTACCAGGGACCGGCCGTGGCACGGGACATCAATCGCGGCCTTCTCAAGCGGTTAGAACGAGACGGATTCGATTCGATCGAAGACGCCGTGGGCGCCGATCTGGATTAGCGTAGCGCTTCGAGGTCGAACTCGAAGCCAGCCACCGGCACTTCGACATCGTGCTCGACCAACACGGCCGGATGCAATTCACCGATGACCCCAACGTTCGTGCCGCCGATCATCACGTCGGCGACGCGGCCGTCGATGAAACTCGGATGCTCCGTTTCCGGGGTCGCCAGTTCTGCGCCGAAGTTCTTCGCGAGCGCCTGGAGGCGCCCCTTCGCCGTTTCGTAGGTCGCGTCCGGACCGGCCACCACCGCCGCGACCGAGCGCCCTTCGGCAACGTTCGTGACCGTCGATTCGTCGACCTCGGCGACGAACCCGATTTCCGAGAGATGCTGGGGATAGGACCGGTGCGTGTTGTTCTCCAGGACCTGCAGCAGGGAGGGGAGGAGCCACGTCCGAAGGACCGTGAAGTCCTCGCTGTAGGATTCGAACAGCTCCGGCGGCTGTCCGGCACCATAGGCGTCCTGGCCCGCTTCGAGGTTCATTCGGTCGAACAGCTCGCCGGGATTGGTCAAGTTGAAGTTGAGCAAGTCTTCGAAGCCAAGCCCCACGAGCAGGTCGCGAACGGCCTCCTCGTGACGCGAGGCTTCGGTCCGTTCCCCGACCGTACTCACGTCCGGATACCGCGGGACGAGCTGGTTGAAGCCGTAGGCCCGACCGACGTCATCGACCAGGTCGACGGGGTGCAGAACGTCGACCCGGTAGGGCGGGATGCGAACCTCGTATTCGCCGGCCTCCAACTGTGTCTCCTCCTCGGCCACTTCGAGCCCGGCACGGGCCAACAGGTCTTCTACGTCCTCGGAGTCCAAGTCGAGACCCAACGTGTTCTCGATCCGGTCGTGGGTCAGGGACATCGTCGAAACGGAGAGATCCGGTCGGACCAGCTCCTGGTCGGGGTAGGATACCTCGACGGACTCCACTTGGCCGCCCCGAGCGTCCAGGGCGTAGACCAGGATCGTCAGCATCTTGTCGATGGTCCACTGGTCGGTCCCGGTCAGCTCGATGAAGAGGTCCCGCGAACCTGTCGAGACCTCAGTCCGGGCCCCGTTGATCACCGGCGGGAAGCTGAACAGGCCGATATCGTCGTAAATGGCCGGATACCGCTCGTAGTCTTCGACCCGTTCGGCGTACTCGCGGCCGGTCGGATGGTCGGTCAGCACTTCGGCCGGGGTCATCGCCGCGTCGCTGTCCAGAGGCACAAAGCGGTCTTTCTCCGGTTCGATCCCCACGTATCTTATCGACTTGCTCGTGTCCCCCACAGCTCGTCCCTTTAGCATCGTCAGGTCGTGGACACCGATCGCGCCTTTGGCGCGCTTGCGCCCCATCGTGGCGTGAAGCTTCTCCTGGAGTTGGATGATCGCCTCCAGGTCGGTCTCGTCCAGATCCAATCCGCGAACGACCGCGCCAGTGACATATGGTCGTTCGTCGGGGACGCTCTCGTCGACCTCGATCGTCCACTCCGGGCTGTTCGTGTCCGGAACGTGAATGCCCGTCAGGTCCCCGTAGTGATGGCTCAACGATCGGGCGATGCCAGTTATCGAGAGGCGGTCGAGGCGGTCGGCCTCGAACTCCAGTCGGAGTTTCCCGTCCTCCGTATCGCCCTCGTACTCGATGCCAAGCTCGAAGAGGTCGTCTTTGAGCTCGTCGTCGGTTTTCTCGCGCCCGGTCAACGTTCGCAGTTCGTCGGGGTCGACGTCGACGACGGGCATCAGTACTCCACCTCCACTGACCGCAGGAAGTCAAGGTCCACCAGGGTTCCGTGCACGTCGCGGATGTCTTCGAAGCCGGTCATGAGCATTAAGAGCCGTTCCAGAGCCAGTCCCCAGGCCATCACGTCGGCCTCGACCCCGAGTGGCTCCAGCATCTCGGGGCGGAAGATGCCGCTGTTACCGATCTCGATCAGTTCGTCGGTCTCCGGATGCCGGCCGAAGAGTTCGAAGCTCGGCTCCGTGTAGGGGTTGTAGGTCGGCTTGAATCGGAGGTCCGTGATGCCGAAGTGGCTGTAAAACTCCGTGAAGGTCCCCATGAGGTCCCGAACGGTCAGATCCTCGGCCATCACCCACCCCTCGATCTGGAAGAACTCGAGGAGGTGGGTCGCGTCGAGGGTGTCGTTCCGGTAGGCCTTCTCTACGCTGAAGTACCGTTGGGGCGGTTCGAGGTCTCCGACCTGCTCGCCCGAGAGGTACCGCGCCGAAAGCGAGGTCGTATGTCCGCGAAGGGCCAGTTCGTCGGCGAACTCCCGATCCCAGGGCGAGTGATAGCCGTCGCCGTCCTCCCCAACCCCTTCCCGATGGGCTCGCTCGACGCGGTCGACCAACTCCTCCGGGAGGTCGTCGATCTTGTCGGGGGTTTCGAGGGCAAAGCGGTCCCAGTGAGTGCGCGCGGGGTGGTCCTGGGGCATGAACAGACAGTCGTTGATCCAAAAGTCCGCGTCCACGTGGGGTCCTTGCATCTCCTTGAATCCCATCCCGACGAGGACCTCCTTGACCCGCTTTGCGGCCTGTCGGAGGATGTGTCGCTTCCCTGGGGTCGGCGCTTCGGCATCGGCTTCGACGTTGTAGGCGGCGAATTGCAGGTCCTCCCACTCGCCCGAGCTGAGATGCTCCGGTTCGAGCCGATCGACGCGCTCTGCGGCCTCGACCCCGGCCATGAGTTCGGTCACCCCGGCCTCCGTCAGCGTCACCGCCCGGTGGGTCCGTTCGGCCGTCTCGATCAGATTCCGGGATTCCAGCCGCTCGCGGAGGTCGTCCTCGATCGACTCACCGTCGGCGACGGCTGTCAAGGCCGTCGTTTCCTCGTCGGCCTCCGGCGTCACGTCGCTTGCAGCGGTGATTTCCCCCGCCTCGATCGCCCCGTAGCCCTTCCGGGCGAAGTTCGAGAGGGCGATATCGACTGTCTCTCCCTCGAGGTCCGCACTGCCGAGAACCTCGCCCATCGAGACCGGTGTTTCGTCGGCGCCGGCTGAAAGTGCGGCTTCGTAAAGTCGGACCTCTGGGAGGCCCTCGGCCACGTAGCGACGGCCCTCCTCGGTGAGTGATACCGTCACTTCAGACCGTTCGGAAATGGAGAGCAGGCCCTCCTCCTCGAGCGCGAAGGCCGCACCCGTAATCGTCTCCGGTTTTTCGTCGAGCTGTGCGGCGAGTTCGTCGATTTCGGTCGGATCGTCGGCGCTCGCCCGTTCGAGCACCGCGACCTGTGTTGGTGGTAGTTTCATCGTCTGGGGACAGGATGGATTCGGAAACGGTGCTTTCAGCCGTCGAAAAAGGCGCCGAATCCGGTAAATGGGCAGTAATCGCCGCCGCGCTGCAACCCGTCTGTGGATTCGGCAAGCATGGGTACGAGTGCCGCGAGGACGGCTAAAAACGTTGCGAACCAGGTCAGATTCGGTCGGGCGTGATCGCGACGTCCAGTTCCTCGAGTTTCGGTCGGAGTTCCTCACGGCGTTCCTGGTGAACCTCGAGGAAATCCTCCATCGCTTCGGCGGCCTCGTTCTTGCAACCGCCACAGAGGCGGTCGCCGTCCGCACACTCCTGGTAAACCCGCTGGGCGTACTCGTCGTCGTCACCGGCCAAAAGGTACGCGTACAGCTCGTAGACCGGACATTCGTCGGGTTTCCCACCAAGTTCCCGTTGCTCTTCGGCTGTTTCCCGTCCCCCCGTCGTCGCCGCTCTGACCTTGTCGCCGCCGTCCGCGGGATCGTCGAGGAGGCTAATGTGACTCGCCGGGATCGAGGAGGACATCTTGCCGCCAGTGAGTCCCGTCATGAACCGATGGTAAATCGACGACGGTTGGCGGAACCCGTAGCCACCGTTCTCGACCTCGACCTGCCGGGCAAGTTCCTCGGCTGCCTCGTGGTCCATCTCGAAGGCGTCGACGTGTTCGTCGTAGACCCGCTTTTCGCCCTCGACCGCCTCGATGAGGGCCTCGAAGGCATCCTCGCTTGCGTTTCTGTCCAGGAAGCGCACGCGCGGCCGGACTGGTTCCTGGCCGGCCTCGCGGAGCTTTTCGATAGCCCCGTTCAGGGCAGTGTCCCCTTCGGCGTTCTCTTCGAGCCAGTCGGCAGCCGCCGCGCATCGAACGTCCGCTTCCTCCAGTGCCTCGTACGCCCGTCCGATGTACTCCAGTTCTGCCGGCTCCGCTTCGAAACTCGCGTAGGCGGTCGTTACGCCGAAATACCGCATTCGAGTGGCGACGTCCCGGGCCAGTCGCATGTGAGGGTCCTGGTCCGGGCCGACGGGGATGACGGTCGGCTTCGGCTCGTCCAGCTGCGGGTAGAGGATGTCGGCCATCTGGGTCACGACACTCTGCATGTGGGACACGTCGGTCTCGCCGTCGAAGCCGTAGATCGCCTCCAGTTCCGAGAAGTTGGTCTCGATCCCCAACTCGAAGGCCAGGTCCTGCACCTCGCGGTGCTCGGACTGGCGATAGAGTGTGCCCTCTTCCGGATCGAAGCCGAAGGCCAGAAGCGAGAGCAGGTAATCCTGGGCGTGTTCGTCGATTTCCTCCCAGGTGAGTCCGCGGGCGCTGTGGGCTTCCAGATCAGCGATTAGGGCGTAGGTGTCCCCGCCCTGCTTTTGGTGCCAGATGAGTTCGTCGAAGACCAGTTTGTGCCCGATGTGGGGGTCCCCCGTGGGCATGAACCCCGACAGGGCCGCGAAGGGTTCGTCCGCTCGCATGGCCTGCAGGACGCGATCGTAGTCCCGATGGCCGAAGATGATCGCACGTCTCATGAGGTAATGCGGGTCCGAGACCTCGGGGAGGAGGTCCTCGAAGACCTCGATCCCGAACTCCTCGAAAAGCGTTCGATAGTCCGCGATCGTCGAGGAGCCCCACGGGTCGAGGGCGACACCCTCCTCCGAGTCCTCCGCTTGTGAGTCCGTTGTCATGGCTTAAGGCGTCAGGCGGCCGACCGAGAGCCACCGTGTCTGGTCTTCGTTCGCCCCGTCGAGCGCAAAAACCATTCGCTTCCTGACTCCTTGAGCCATCCGCACGTCGAGCGCGAGCGCCCGCGGCCCGAAGACGTGATCCTCAGGGCGGGCCCGAACCAGAAACTCGGAGTGGCCCAGTTCAGCGGCCGAATCGACCGAGCGATAGACCCGAAAGTCGGCCCCGAACTTGAATCCGGTCCGGGGCACCGCTCCCTGCTCCCGAAGCGTGCGATAGACCCGGAGCCGGCGGTCAAATCGGGTACCCTCTACGGTCCGGCCCTGCTCCAGCAGTGCTTCGAACCCGTCACCCGATTCGAGTTCGAGAATGCCGCGAGCGGCCAGATCTGTTGCTTCGATCAGCGAGAGGTGAAGGACCTCCCGGCTCGCGCCACGACCGGAGAAGGGCTGGCCGTAAAACGCGTCCTCGTACAGTCCAGCTGGCGGATCCCAGACGAGCACGCGGTCGTCGAGGAGTGTCCCGGTAGCCACGTCCCCAACCTCGAAGGTCGTCTCCCCGGCGGGGTCGAACTCGGCGACGTCGAGGTAGGTTATGTCCCCTTCCTCGTCGACGACTGCGATAACCCGGGGCGAAAGCGAATCCGCGTCGATGGCAGCCCGTTCGCCGACGACGTCGATCCGGTAGGCGACCTCGCCGTCCCAGGGCCCTTTCCCCCGCGGATAGACGACGAAGTCCTCGCTTTCGAAGTTGCTCGGGTCGAGACCGTCCGGGAGCCAGCCCTCACGGGCGGGCGAGAGGTAGAAGCCGCGATCCCGCAAATCGACGTACACGAGAAACCGGGGGCCAAAGCCAGCAGCCTGCTCGGTGAGGAAGTCCCGAAACCCCTGTCCGGCCACCGAATCGAGGTCGTCCCGATAGAGCAGGTGGGCGGCCTCCACGGGAGCAAGGGCAATGGTATCCCCGGTGAGCGGACGGCCATAGCCACGTGAGTCGTGGAACCGCTGCCGTGCGTCCCCGCCCACGCGTATCTCGCCGTCCTCCAGCGAAGCGTCCATACCCGATCATCGGCCGGGGTTCGCATCAATGTGACTCTCGACGGTCGCTCCGGCCGTCACCCACACTCGGGGTCGAGACAGCGCCCGCCGTGGTCGGTCTCGAACCGCGGGAGCCCACACTCACAGGTTCCGTCAACAGTACCGCTCGGGATCGGGTAGTGAGTGTCACAGTTGGGGCAACCCGCTCCGAGCGTCCGCTCGCGCTCAATCATCAGGTCCGTCCCGCAGGTCGGGCAGGTCCACTCTCCATGGAACGCAGCGCTAACGGCCTCGTCGATCGGTTCACACTCCCGGTCCAGACAGACCGAAAGCTCGGTCCCACGAGTGACCGAGAGCGTGGGCAATCCACAGTCGTCACAAGAGTCCTCGGTGACGGTCGCGTCCCGCGGGAGCATGTAGGAGTCCCCACAGCCGAGACAGGTGACCGCGCCGCCGGCTCGGACGAGGGGTTCGCCACAATCGGGACAGGTTCCCACAGTCTGTCCAGCGGCTGTCGCCGGAAACTCCGCGACGGCGGGATCGTCGCCAGTGACCCGCAAGCGTTCACCGTCGGATTTGGCTCGCAAGTCGAACTCGCCCTCGGAGAGCGAGAGCTGGACCGAATCCGCTCTGGTGAGCCACCCAGCCGGTCGGTACCCGTCTGCGTCGTGGACCAGGACCGTGTTGTCCGGCTTGACGAGCACCACGACGTCGCCCTCGGTCTCCGATTGCTGGTCTGCCTCGTGACGAACTGTACACCGACCGGCGATCACGCGAATCGTCTCCGCCATGGGCCGGTCTGGCCCGATCTTCAGATAAAAGGCTTAGTGCCGCTCGACGGTGACCGTCCTGGTTTCCGTCCGCGGTCTGAGCGGGAGGTCTGGAAAGGTCACTTCGACGGCGTACGTGAGTTCGTCGTCCTCGGCGCCGAAAACCCCCACTGGAACCGACGTCGCCGGGTCCACGTACCGTATCGTTCGGTTCATCTCGACGCCGTTGACCGTGACCCGAATGCCGAGTCGAGCGCCGTGGCCGTCCGAACGGACGGTCACTTCCCGAAGGACGTTCTCGCCTTCCGACACCGACGCTGGGAACTCCCCCCAATCAATCCGGACGCGTGGCAGGTTCGTGGCCCGCTTGAAAATTGTTCGGGCCACCTCCTCCCCGAGGCCCGCTTCCTGCAACCCTTGGACGCCGGCTTCGACGATGTCTCCGGGGTCAGTCAACCCGGCCTGTGCCAGTTTGCGTCCACGGCCAGCCCCGACGCCCTCGATCGCAGTTAAACCTACAGCCTCCGGTGGGACGCCACTCTCCACACGGGCCTCGATCCGCCGGCAGAGGTTGGCCCCAGCGGGCCGTTCGTAGCGATCGAAAAAGGCCCGTGCCGCGGCGAGCATCCGTAGCGCGTTCCGCGTGATGATCCACGCGTCTGAACGGAGTTCCGGCGGTAGATCCCCGTCCATGCTCGCTTCCAAGATCGCGAGGATCTTCCGCTCCCCCTGATCGAGCGAGCCAGTATCCGCCCCAAGGATCGCCTCGATGGCGTCCCGTTCGTCGCCGCGGGCACTCACGCTGTCGAATTCCTCCGCCTGCGCGACGGCACGGAGCACCGCCCGTTCGTCAGGTTCGGTGTCGACGACCGATCGGAACCGTTCGGCGGTCGGGAGCCGGAGGTAGTACCGCGACGCCAGTTGTCCCATCGGGGTCCCAGTCAACCCCGACTCCGCCGTTTCCTCCACGAAGCCGCGTTCCTGGAGAGACTCGAGGACGTTCCGGACCCGTTCACGCGCGTCCTCGAAGGCTTCGTTTCCGGGCTTCCCGTCGGCCCGCTGGAAGTAGAAGGTCGTTTCGAGCCAGTTGAGGGCGTCCTCGGGGTCGTCAATCGTCCCCAGCGCGATCTCGGCGTTGAGGTGTTCGGCCAGGTTCTCGGCCAGCTGGGACTCGATTTCCTTCCCGTCTCGGAGCAGCCGCCGATACTTATCGGCCTCCTTGCGGTCGGCGACGACCCACCCGTAACCCACGTCGTCGTAGCCCGGGCGCCCGGCTCGCCCCAGCATCTGCAAGATGTCGAGAGGGCTCATATCGACCTCGCCTTCCAGCGGGTCGTGGAGCTTCGTATCCCGGATCACGACACAGCGAGCGGGGAGATTGACCCCCCACGCAAGAGTCGAGGTCGAGAAGAGCAGGTCGATCCGTCCCTCGCGGAACCACTCCTCGACGTGGTCCTTGTCGGCCTTCGACAGTCCCGCGTGGTGGAAGGCCACGCCGTCGAGCACGGACTTCCGAAGGGTCTCGTCCTCGAGGACCTGGGTCCGCTCGTGGAACTCGAAATCGCCTCGGTCTCCGACGTCTATGTCGCGCTCCGCAACCTCGTCACGGGCCTTCTCCGCGGCTTTGACGGTATCCTGGCGGGAGGCGACGAAAACCAGGGCCTGACCATCCTCTTCGATATGGGGCTCGACGAGGTCCAGAGCACGGTAGAGCCGTCGGTACTTGTCGGCGAAGGCGTTCTCGCCATGTTTGTAAGTCTCCACGCCCGCGTGGAGGTCGACCGGTCGATGGGACGACCCGAAGTCGAAGGTCGACTCCGTTGGCGCCCGGAGCCAGTCGGCCACCTCCTCGATGTTCTGCATCGTCGCCGATAGCGCCACGAAGCGTGGATCCACGAGGCGACGCAGCCGCGAAACAACGACCTCTAGGACGCTGCCCCTGGAGCGGGAATCCAGAAGGTGCACCTCGTCGATGACGACCACGTCCACGTCGGTGACGAAGGCATACCGGGGCGTCTCGTGTTTTCGCGTCGCCGAATCGACCTTTTCGGGGGTCATCACCAGGACGTCGGCTCGTTCCGCCCGCCGCGGATTGAGGTCCCGCTCGCCGGTCACGACGTACACGGAGTAGCCCAGGGATTCGATGCGGGACCACTCGCTTTCCTTCTCGTTGGTGAGCGCCCGCATCGGGGCGATGAAAAGTGCGGTCCCGCCGGTCCGCAGGGCCTTGACGATCGCGAGTTCCGCGAGCGCGGTCTTGCCACTGCCCGTAGGTGCGCTGATCACGACGTTCTCCTCGCCGTCGAGAACGGCCGGCAGCGCCGTTCGCTGCATCTCGTTGAAAGCGTCGAAGGAGAACACGTCGGCGAATTCGGGGACAACGTCGGCGACGTCCATCTGACAGTGGACAGGGGAGAAAAGCGCAAAGGCGTTTCGTCCCGGCCAAACGAACCGCTCAAGAGGAGGGAGCCAGAAAAGCGGCGTAATGACAAGTGATACGGAGGCCAATCACACGGACGTCGCAATCGTCGGAGCCGGGACCGGGGGGTACGTCGCCGCGATTCGGGCCGCTCAGCGCGATCTCGATGTCACCCTGATCGAGGCCAGCGAGTTCGGTGGCACCTGTCTGAACTTCGGCTGCATTCCCTCGAAGGCGCTCATCCACGCCACGAACACCGCGTACGAAGCGAGCCACGCCGAGGAAATGGGCGTCTACGCCGATCCGGAGATCGACTTCGGTGAGATGGTCGAGTGGAAAGACGGGGTCGTCGACACCCTGACGGGGGCGGTTGAGAAACTCTGCAAGGCCAACCGCGTCAATCTCGTCGAGGGCTTGGCGACCTTCGAAGACGAACACTCCCTCTCGGTCGACCTCAACGACGGCGGCACGGAGTACTACGAGTTCGAGAACGCCGTCATCGCGACTGGCTCCCGGCCGATCGAGGTCCCGGGCTTCGAGTTCGACGGCGAGCACATCCTCTCCTCCAAACACGCCCTCGATCTGGACGAGCTCCCCGAGAAGCTAGTCGTTGTCGGAGCGGGCTACATCGGCATGGAACTCTCGATGGTCTTTGCCAAGCTTGGGGTTGACATCACCGTCGTCGAGATGCTCGACGAGATGCTGCCCGGCTACGACCGGGACCTCACGCGTCCGGTCGAGAAGAAGGCCGCGGAGTTCGACATCACCTTCGAGTTCGGCGAAGCCGCAAGCGACTGGGAGGAACAGGAGGACGGCATCCTGCTGAAGACCGAGAACGAGGACGGCGAGATTTCCTCGTACGAAGCGGACAAAGCGATCGTCGCCGTGGGTCGCGAGCCGGTCACCGAATCCGCGAACGTCGAGGCGCTCGGCGTGGATATCGACGAGAACGGGTTCATCGAAACCGACGACCAGGGTCGCACGACCACGGACCACGTCTTCGCCATCGGGGACGTGTCCGGGGAGCCGCTTTTGGCTCACGCCGGGAGCGCCGAAGGCGAAGTCGTCGCGGAGGTCCTCGCCGGGGGCGACGCCTCCATGGAGGACACAGAAATCCCGGCCGCAGTGTTCACCGAGCCGGAAATCGCCATGGTCGGGCACTCACAGGCAGAAGCCGAAGAAGCCGGCCACGAGACGATGGTCGGTGAGTTCCCCTTCCAGTCGAGTGGCCGCGCCCTCAGCACGGGCCACGTCGAGGGGTTCGTCCGAGTCATCGGCGACGCGGAGACCGGCACTGTTCTGGGCGCTCGCATCGTCGGCCCGAAAGCCTCCGAGTTGATCGCGGAGTTCGGCCTGGCCGTGGAGATAGAGGCGACGGTAGAAGACATCGCGGAGACCGTCCACACCCATCCGACGCTCGCCGAGTCCTCGATGGAAGCCGCGGAGAACGCCCTCGGCCAAGCGATTCACACGTTGAACCGGTAAGCAACTGTTGCCGGGGTGGGTAGCGCCGCCGGATCTATAGTGGCTGCTTCTCTCGGTTGTGTCCCCGACGCGTTTTTCCCACGGGCCCCTGTACCACGGGGCATGACAATTGTAACGCTCGGCCCCGAAGGCACCTACTCCCACCGTGCTGCAAACGCCGTCGCCGACGGCGAGGTGGCCTTTCGGGAGTCGGTTCACGGAATCGTGAGCGGCGTTGCCTCGGGCGAGTTCGAGGGCGGAGTCGTCCCCATCGAGAACAGCATCGAGGGCTCGGTAACCGAGAGCCTGGACGCTCTGGCCGAGGCTGAGGTTTCGGTCACCCGGGAGATCGTAACCCCGATCCAGCACGCCCTACTGGCCCAGACCTCGGACTTCGAAGTCATCGCCAGCCACTCCCAGGCTCTAGCGCAGTGTCGTTCCTACCTCCTCGAAGAGTACCCCGACGCTACACTCGAAGCCGTCGCCTCGACGGCCCGGGGGGTCGAGCGAGCGCGGGAGGACCCTTCCGTGGCTGGTATCGGTCACCCAGATAACGCCGGGGAGGAGCTCAGGGTGCTTGCGGCTGACATTCAGGACCGCACCTCGAACGCGACCCGGTTTTTCGCGATTGCCGGTCCCGAGGCCCGAACCGAGTCAGGCGGCAAGACCTCCTTGATCGTTTACCCGAACACGAACTACCCAGGACTGCTGCTGGAACTGCTCAAACCGTTCGCGCGGCGGGACATCAACCTCTCCCGGCTCGAATCCCGCCCAAGCGGGGAGCGGTTGGGCGATTACATCTTCCACATCGACCTTGAGGCCGGTCTGTACGAACAGCGGACCAAAGACGCAATCGAGGACATCGAGGCGATCGCGGAGAACGGGTGGGTCAAGCGAATGGGCTCCTACGACGTCGAACACGTCGTCTAACTGGGGAATATCTTTTTGTCCTTTGCGGCCCGATATAATACTGCATGAGCAACAAGAAGAATCCATTCGAGGAGATCGAACGGCTCTTTGACCGCATGAGCAAGCAGTTCGAGGACGTGGATCGCATCGGTAACATTGAAGCAGCCCTTCCAGGGCGGCTGAACGTCGACCTGGCGGAGTTCGAAGAGGCCTTCGAGGTAACCGCCGACCTCCCCGGCTTCGACACAGAAGACATCGACGTCCAACTCCTGGACGAGTATCTTCACATTCGGGCCGAACGGGAACGCGAAGTCGAGGAGTCCGAACCGGACCGGTACATCCGACGAGAGCGAAGCGAGAAGTCCGTCGACCGGCGGGTGCGCCTTCCCGAACCGGTCATCGAAGACGAGGTCGAGGCGTCGTTCAAAAACGGCGTCCTGACAGTCTGTCTGCCGAAGGCCGAAACCAGCGAAGAGACCCACCAGATCGACATCGACTAAGGCCTGGCGCGGGTCACAAGCCCTTTTATCGCCGACCCGCGATCCAGTTGTATGGACTACACCCCCCGGGACGTCGAACGGAAATGGCAGGAGCGGTGGGCGGAGCGAGGCCGGTACGAAGCCGACCCCGATTCGGGGGAGTCGACCTTCGTCACCGTCCCGTATCCCTACCCCAGCGGCGGGATGCACATCGGACACGCCCGCACCTACACCGTGCCGGACGTCTACGCTCGCTATCGCCGACTGCAGGGGGACACCGTGCTCTTCCCAATCGGCTGGCACGTGACCGGCACGCCCATCGTTGGAGCGGTCAACCGACTCCAGAAAGGCGAGGAAGAGCAGCTCTCGGTGCTGCGTGACACCTACAACGTCCCGGAGGACGAACTCGAGTCCCTGGAGACCCCGATGGGGTTTGCCCGGTACTTCATCGAGAACCACTACAAGAAGAACATGCGCTCGTTGGGCCTCTCCATCGACTGGCGCCGGGAGTTCACCACCAACGACGAGCGCTACTCGAAGTTCATCACCTGGCAGTACGAGACGCTGCGGGACCGTGGCCGCCTTGAAAAGGGCCTCCATCCGGTAAAGTACTGCACCGAGGAAGAAAACCCGGTTACGACTCACGACATCCTCGAGGGGGAGGAAGCCGAGTTCCAGGAGTACACGCTCGTCAAGTTCGGCCACGATAACGCCACCATCCCGATGGCGACCCTACGGCCCGAAACCGTTCGGGGCGTGACAAACGCGTTCATCCACCCAGAGGGAGACTACGTCGAAGCCGACGTCGACGGGGAGGAGTGGATCATCTCGGCCGCGGCCGTCGAGAAACTCGAACTGCAGGCCAGGGACGTGACGGTCAACCGAACGTTTACCGGCGAGGAACTGGTCGGCGAAACCGTCGAGAACCCCATCACCGGCGAGTCGGTTCTGATTCTCCCGGCCTCGTTCGTCGATCCGGAGAACGCGACGGGCATCGTGATGTCCGTGCCCGGCCACAGCCCCGACGACTGGGTGGCTCTGGAAGCAGCAAAGGAAGACACAGATAGGCTGGAAGAGTTCGGAATCGACCCTGAAGCGGTGGCGGCGATCGAGCCCCGGTCGATCATCGACGTCGAGGGTTACGGCGAGTTCCCGGCCAAAGACGCCGTCGAGGCGTTCGGGATCGAGAGCCAAGATGACCCCGCCCTCGAAGAAGCGACTCAGGAGGTCTACAACCGCGAGTTCCACAGCGGGACGCTCAAGCCGATGTACGAGGAGTACGCCGGCGAGGTCATCGAAGACGTCCGGGAGGACCTCGACGAGCACTTCCAGTCCCAGGGGGCCTTCGACGGCATGCACGAGTTCTCCGAGGAGGTCGTCTGTCGCTGTGGCGGGGCCGTCGAGGTCGCCAAACAGGAGACCTGGTTCCTGACCTACAGCGACGAGGACTGGAAGGCCCGAACCCGGGAGATCGTAGAGGGGATGGACGCCATCCCGGAGAACACCCGGGAACAGTACTACCACACGATCGATTGGTTGAACGAGTGGCCCTGTATCCGGAACTACGGCCTGGGTACGAAGCTCCCGTGGGACGAGGACTTCGTGATCGAGCCGCTCTCGGACTCGACGATCTACATGTCCTACTACACCATCGCCCACCGGATCGATGACGTGCCCACCGAGGACCTCACGCGAGAGTTCTTCGATACGCTGTTCTACGGCGAGGAGGCCGTCGAGGAGCCCGACGAGCAGGCCCTCGAACTCCGCGAGGAGTGGGATTACTGGTACCCCGTCGATTACCGCTGCTCGGCCAACGACCTCATCTCCAATCACCTCTCCTTCTACCTCTTCCACCACGCCGAACTCTTCGAGGAGCCCCAGTGGCCCCAGGGAATCACCATCATGGGCATGGGCCTGCTCGAAGGTACGAAGATGTCCTCCTCGAAGGGTCACGTCGTCCTCCCGACAGACGCCATCGAGGAGTACGGGGCCGACACCGTCCGCTTCTTCCTGCTGAACTCCGCGGAGCCATGGCAGGACTACGACTGGCGGGCCGAGGACGTCCAGGGCACGCGGGATCAGCTCGAAGGCTTCTGGCGACGAGCCCAGGAGATCATCCGCAGCGACCGGCCGGAGACGAAACCGGAGCTCCAGCGGATCGATCGGTGGCTCCTCTCGCAGTTGCAGGGAACGATTCGGGACGTGACCGAGGCGATGGAGGGGTTCAGTACCCGCCACGCGAGTCAGGACGCGTTCTATCAGCTCGAAGAGGTACTACGCTGGTACCGAAAGCGAACCGATCTGGACCGGCCTGGAGCCCGTTGGACGCGGGCCGAGGTGCTTCGCACCCGCCTCAAGCTTCTGGCACCGATCATCCCCTTCATGACGAACGAGCTCCACGAAGCCCTGACCGGCGAGCCAGTCGAGGACACGGCCTGGCCGGAGCCGGACCCGGCCCTGGAAAGTGACACCGTTGAGGTCGAAGAAGAACTGGTCGAGGCCGTCTACGACGACGTTCGTGACATCGTCGACGTGACGGGGACCGACCCAGAAGAGATCCGCCTCTTCCTGGCCGCCGACTGGAAACACCAGGTGTTCGAGGCCGTCCGTGAAACCGGGGCAGACCAGGGCGCTGCGATGGGCCAGGTCATGGAGGACCCAGACCTCCGCGAACGCGGCGAGGCGGTCAACGACCTCGTGGGCACTCTCGTCGAGACGATGCGGGAGCTGAGCGACGCCGAATTGACGGCCATGAGCGAGATCGACGAACGGGCACTCTACGAGGAGGCCGCCACCTTCCTCGAAAACGAGTTCGACGCGACGGTGTCCGTGGTCGCGGAGGCAGAGACGGATGCGGAAAAGGCCGACCAGGCCGAACCGTTCCGGCCGGCAATCCTTCTAGAGTAAGAGTTTAGACGCCGAGCAGGTCGAATTCGGTCCCGATGTCCTCTTCGAGCGCGTGTTCGTACACCACGTGGGCGGCGGCCACGTCCTGGATCGCGAGACCAGTGCTGTCGAAGACCGTGACGCCCTCGATCCCATCGCGGCCAGCCCGGTTCCCGGCGACGATCTCGCCGATCTCGCCGTAAATGTCCTCGTCAGTGAAGTCGCCGTCGTGGAACGGGACGTTGATTTCGCCTGAGTGGGTGCACTGTTCGTAATCGTCGATGACGACGGTGGCATCCGCGAGGAGGTCGGCCGCAAGCTCCTGCTTGCCCTCGGCGTCGGCGCCCATCGCGTTCACGTGGGTGTGCTCCCCGACGTCCTCGGGGTCGACGATCGGTTCCCGGACCGGGGTGACCGTCGAGAGGACGTCACAGCTCGCCGCCTCGCTGATCGAGCCCGAGCGGACGTCGAACTGGTCGTCGTACTCCTCGATGAACGCCTCGACTTTCGCCTCGTCCACGTCCGAGACCACGACCTCCTCGATGTCCCGAACCGCAGAGACCGCTTCGAGTTGGGTATGCGCCTGAATGCCGGCCCCGATCAAGCCCAGCGACGAGGCGTCCTCGATTGCCAGGTGATCAGTCGCCACGCCGGCGGCTGCGCCGGTGCGTTTCATCGTGAGGACCGTCCCGTCGATCAGTGCCAGCGGATAGGCATTTTCGGGATCGCTGTAGATGACCGTCCCCATAACGGTCGGCATGTCGAATTTCTCCGGGTTGTCCGGATGAACGTTGACCCACTTGATCGCCGCCGCGTCCCAGTCCTCGGTTTCGAGGTAGGCGGGCATCGAGCGGAAGTCACCGTTGTACTTCCGCAAGTCGATGTAGGATTTGGCCGGCATCTGGGCGTTACCGAGCTCGTAGGCTCGGAAGGCGTCTTCGACTTTCTCGATGAGTTCGTCCATCGGCATCTCGCGGTCGACCTGCTCGCTTGTCAGAAGCCGCGTCGTGCGCGCTGGCATAGCTAGGGGTAGGGCCAACTTTCACTAATAATGAATCGGATTCGTTCCGGCATCCGTAAGGGCGGGGTACCGATCGATCAGCAATCGTTCGAATCCCCCGCCGACAAGAAGGGGACTCGTACCTTAGTGGGATTGGGCCCACTGGGATAACGCGATGACGCTACAACTCGATTGTCCAGTCGATGGCTGTGACGCGGTCTGTCAGGCCGACAGTGAAGAGGGAGTCATGGAACAGGCCCACGACCACGTCGGGGACGCCCATCCGGAGATGGAACTCGACGACCCGACGGTCAGTCAGCTCAAGGGAAGCATCTACGAAGTCTAAAGCCGGCGCTATTTTTTTGGGACCCGGGAAAACAAAGCGGGTAGTCAGGAGTCAGTTCGGGCCGGTTGGCGTAGAGGGGATGGCGTGTTGGGCCTCGCTTACATCGCGGACCTGCGGTCCGCTCGTTTGTTTGGAGAGACTCGCTTCGCTCGCCTCTCCTACATCGCGCCGCCCATGCCA
>Ga0207714_1000965_pt1 | contig 19311 bp, 12 predicted proteins | sample PonA232FremontCA_2_FD_187270 | JGI IMG/M metagenome (GOLD analysis project Ga0207714, IMG submission 187270) | Marine sediment microbial community from Fremont, CA, USA - Pond A23 Sediment 2 (SPAdes) | ecosystem: Environmental > Aquatic > Marine > Unclassified | place: USA: Fremont, California...
GAGGGGGAGCGAAAGGAGCGCGTCCACGAACGCGAGGAGGTGACACAGGAGACGCTGATCACCGAGACGGAGACGACCGAGACACAGAAGCGTGACCTCCAGACCTCGGAACAGTTCGAGATGGTGCGGGAGTCACAGGAGACGATCAAACAAAAGAGTAGCATCGAGGCCGGGGTGAAGGTGTCTGCGTCGTACGGACCGACGGTGCAGGTGGACGCGTACACGGATTACTCGCGGAGTCAGGCCCGCGAGCGCTCCGAGCAGGCGTCTCGGCGGTACTCCCGGGAGGTGACCAAACAGACGGTCAACCGCATCCAGCGACGGAAGTTCCGACGCGAGGTGGAGAAGCGAAAGCAGCGAGTGACGGAGACGAACACGCACGAACTGAACAACAAAGGCGACGACGAGAACGTCACCGGCATCTATCGGTGGGTCGACAAGATCCTGCGGGCACAGGTGTTCGAACACGGACGCCGTCTGATGCTCGAGTTCGTCGTTCCGGAACCGGCGGCTTTCTACCGGCAGGCGACGGCCTCCAACCCGGCGGATCAGATCATGATGCAGAAACCGGAGCCGCCGCGGTACGCGTCGATCGACCGATCGAACGGCACGGTGGAGCGAACGGTCCGCCCGCTCGAGCCTCGAGATCTGGGCAACTGGAACTACCAGCACTACGCCAGCCGGTACGGCGCGACGGACATCTCGCCCCCGCCGAAGGCGGTCGTCAAGCGGGGGACGAAGGTACAGAAGCCGGGAACCGTCCCCCAGAAGAACAAAAAGCCCATCTACAAGAGCGGGACGGTGACGATCCCCGAGGGGTACGAGGCCGCGCGGGCGAGCGTCGGGTTCTCGGACGTGGTGCGAAACAAGCGCAACTGGCGCTGGAAGCTTCAGGCGACAGTCGGCGATCAGCCGGTGTCGGTCGGCTGGCGGGGGACGTGGGGCGTCGGCGGCCTGTCGAGAGCCAGCAACGACAATATCGTCGAGGATCTCGTCGACGCCGTCGACGCGAATACGCGGTTCCCGATCCCGCACGATCCGGCCGAGTCCGAGCTCAGAAAGGCCATTCAAAACACCACCGGCGTCAGCCTCGGCGCACAACAGGGCGGTATCACGGAGGACACGTTCACCTACGAGAACCAGCTCGGCATGTCGGAGAAACAGCGGCCGATCGCGCTCGACTCCCGGAAGGGCATCACCCCACAGTCCGTGCCGCTCCCGTCGATCTCCAGCGAGTCGGCGGACGGCAGTCAAACCGGCGTCCCGGTGACCGTCTTCGCGTACAACCTGCTGGGGTTCGGCGTGACGATCACCGTGACGTGCCGGCGGACCCAGGAGCACTACGAGGAGTGGCAGATCGAGACCTACAAACAGATCCGCACGGCGTTCGAGAACGAACTCGCGGAGTACCGGAAGAAACTCGCGGAGGCCCGGGCCGAGGAGGGGGTTCAGATCGAGGGGAACGCCCCGGAAGAGAACCGACGCATCGAGCGCGAGGAGCTGAAACGCCTCGCCATCTCCATGATGCGGGAGACGCACGTCGACATCGACGCTGTCGAGGACATCACCGACGACGACGCCACCATCCCCGGCGTCGACTTCTCCGCCCTGAAATCGGCCAGCGACGTCATCCAGTTCTGCGAGCAGGCCTTCGAGTGGACCGACATGACGTACGTCTTCTACCCGTACTTCTGGACCGACCGTGACGACTGGGCCGAACTGGAGCAGTACGAGGCCACCGACCCCGCGTTCGAGAGTTTCCTCAGCGCCGGCGCCGCGCGCGTCGTCGTGCCGGTGCGCCCCGGCTTCTTCGACAGCGTGCTGTGGTTCCTGCAGTCCCAGGAGATCGACTTCGATCCGCCGGACATCGGCGACGAGCGATACGTCCCCATCGTCTCCGAAATCAAGGAGCAACAGGGCGTCGACGAGGACGCCGAACCGACCGACGATCCGTGGGCCGTCCGGGTGCCGACCGAACTCGTGAAACTCCAGCAGAGCGAGACGCTCCCCGACCTCCCACCCGACATCGACGGGAGCTGAGGCGGATGTCCGTCGATCTCGGCGAGGATCTGACGTTTTTGAACGCGGTCGAGGCACAGCTCCAGAAGACCGAAGACGTCGAGCCCGGGGAGGCTCCGCGGGCGTTCGAGCGACTCCTCGAACTGACCGAACTGACCGCCGCCACCCGCGCGGCCATCTCGGACGAGGAACTCGACCGCTCGCGGCGACGCCGGGAAGCCTACCGGGAGTTCGCCGGGCCGTTCGTCGAGTCGCTCTCCGTCCCGACGTACGGGGATGGCACGGTGGTCCGACACCGGTCGATAACGACCGCGGAGTTTCACGACCGACTCGGGACGCTGCTGGAACGACTCGTCGCCCGTCTGCAGGTCCTCTTCCACGAGTTCCTTGCTTCGCGGCACCTCCACGGACAGCCGCGACCGCAGTCCGGCGCCTTCGCCGGTGGTACGACGACGGCGCCCGCACCACAGCAGATCGACGCCGAGGCGTTCCGGACGCTGGATCGGCTTCACAGCGCGCTGGCGTCCACGCTCGACGCACGCCACAACCCAAACGTCGTCCACGAACTCGACCAGTTGTCGCTGATCGTCACCCGCTCCGACTTCCAGCGACGGATTCACGAGGATTACTTCGACGTGCCCGTCCCCGACCGCACGCTGCACTTCGGCTACTACTCGGCGGACGTGCAGGGGGACCCCGAAGAGCGACGGCTGACGCTCCTCACCTGTCTGCTCGTCCGGCGGTGGCAGGCGAGACTGATCCTCGACCTCTACGCCGCCAAGTTTCAGGATGCCGACCGCCGCCGCGGCCTCGATCTGTCCAGCGGTCGAACCTCGTTTCCCCGATTCCTGTACCACGACGACGACGACCTGCGGTCGTTGCTGACGACCCGCTTCGACCGCCTCGGCGGCGATTACCGGGCGTTCCGAGAGACGCTGGGACTGCTCGTCGACTACCTCCGGTCGTTCACCATCAGCACGCGATACAACGCCCTCGATCCGCGGTCGATCGACGAGAACTACTTCACGAAGGCGTACCCGAAGGCGCTCACCGGCCAGCTCATCCACGACTGTGGGGTCTACGCCGCCCGCAACGCCTATCTACTCGGGGGAATCGCACGCCAGCGCGGCTGGAAGCGCTACCTGATCCTCACGCCGTTCCACGTCGACGTGGTCTTCACCCGGTCCGCGCCCGACAACCTCGGCGTCGCCGAACTGCCGGTGCTTTTCACCTACAACGCGTCTTTCTTTGGCGATCCGCGCCTGTTCTCCGACTCCGGATCCGGGTCCGGCACTCGCCCGCGACGCTGGTATCGAAACTGGCGTGGCTCCTGCCCGGACGTCTACCCGACGGCTCGGCGCACCCCCCGAACCACGGCGTTCGTCGGCGACGTCGTCCTCGCGGGCCACCAGAAGGTACCAGTCCTCGACACGCCGTTCAAACTCCTCGCGGTCCCGCCGGCGGCGACTCCGGCTCGGGACCGCCAGCGCCTCTGGTCGCGGCTGTCGAAGATCGATTCGGACCGCTTCCTGTTCGAGCCCCCCGATCGGGGGAGTGGTCTGAACGATCTCGAACTGCGGTATCTCGCCTTTCACGGGGCGAACGCCGCGCTCTACAACGACGACATCCGACACCTCTGGAACGTCGCGGAGAAGCGGGCACGGTCGAAACTCCGGCCAGATCCGGAGAACGCCGTCGACGCGTTCTTGTCAGCCCTGCTCGGGTACGATGTGGAAGTGGACGTAGACGCGTACCTCGACGCGCTCTGGCCGGATCCAGCGGCCGGTCGGGCGGCCGACGAGACGGGGCTGGACGCGTATCTCGATGCCTTCGACGCCGCGATCGACGCGTTCCGCGACGCCGTCGACGAACTGGACGAGCGGTTCGCCGAGACGGAACGGCGGCTCCGGAGCGACCCCGACGAGTGGCTGGTCGACGACGCCAAGATCGCCGTCGCCGACTGCTCCACACCGGCGTTCGGCTTCACGAGGCAACTCAATGACTACCGGGCCCACGCCGACGACGTTCGAACTCCCTCGGAGCTCAGTCCGGACGACTACATCCGACCGTACCTCCCGCGCCGTCGCTGAGCGGCGATCCCGTCAGTCGCCGCCCGGACGGGGGCCTGAGCGTCAGACGAACCGTAGCGACACCAATGACAGAGGCGCTTTGATGATCGCCCACGGGTCGCATCTACCCCCGAAACAGACGACGTGACCGATTCCTTCGCGGGCGACGACGTGGTCGATAGCCGGCGGAAGCCGGTCGACGAGGTCCCGCGCTATCGCGACGCCACCAGCGGTGTAGCGAGTCACGGCTGTCACTCTCTCCGGCGCTTCTCTCGGCGCTCGGCTTCGATTTCCTCGGCCACCTTCCCGCGTTTCTCCTCGGAGATATCCTCGTCACCGAGCATTCCACGCCCCGGCGACCGACCGGAGGGCGAGGCCGACGAGCACGCCGCCGCCGACGCTTCCCACCACGACGAAGACGCCGCTCTGCGAGTCCTCGGTCGGGTTGACGACGGTTCGGTCGGTCGCGGGCCACCCTCAGTTCGACCCGCTCTGTGTCGGCAGCTTCGGGACGAGCCACGAGAGGAAGGCGTCGGGGCTCCGGGTCTGGGTCCAGAGGGTGCCCTCGCCGCTGAACGCACAGACCAGCCCTTCACCGCTGCACAGCGTCGACGTGAGGCCACCGACGCGTTCGACCTCGAAGTCGAGCGTCTCCCCGAACGCGACGACGTGGCCGGTGTCGACGAGACGCGTCTCGCCGGGGGCGACGTGGTGTTCGTCGATGGCGCCGTAACTGGAGATGAAGGCCGGCCCCGTTCCCGACAGCGTGAGCAAGAAGAGGCCCTCGCCGCCGAAGAAGGTCTTGCCGCCCCCGAACTTCGTGTCGACTTCGATGCTCGGGTCCGAGGCGACGAACGGGGTGGACTGGACGAACAGCGTCTCGCCGTCCAGCGCGTGGTGTTGTACGTCCCCCGAGAGCGCCGGCGCCAGGTCGAGTCGACTCTCGTCGTTCGCGGTGAACGTGTTCATGAAGAAGGATTCACCGCCGAACACCGACCGCGAGAGCGACTGCAGGAGGCCGGCCTCGGTTTCGACGTCGCCCGTGTAGCCCACCATCGCGCCGGCTTCGGCGCGCACCGACTCGCCGGGAGCGAGCGAGCGCGTGAGTCGAGTGTCGAACGGGTGGTGGGTGATTTCGTGGCCCGTGGCGTAATATCGTCGATATTATATATGGTCGTGACGCCCCGGCCGACGCGTCCCACGCCCGTACCACTATATCCCTCCGGCGTGACCCCCTGCGGTATGCCGACACCTTCGAGACGGGCCGTCCTCTGCGCCATCGGTTTCGCCGCGACCGGCGGCATGACCGGCTGTCTCGACGCCCCTCGCTCGGCCCCTGGCCGTATCGACGACGACGGCCGCACGCAGTCGGTCGTCGCCACGACGTCGTTCCGGGGCGGTCTCCACCGCCGCGGCGTATACCCCGACGCGACGGTGCCCGACGAGCCACGGATCGACTGGACGATCCGTGACGTGAACACGGGCGATCACACGGCGGCGAAGGCGAGTCCTGTGGCGACACCCGACGGCGACGTCGTGGTTCCCGGCGACACTGGCGAAGTGCGGCGGGTGACGCCGGGCGGCGACGTCGTCTGGACGGCCGCGGTCGAGGCGTCGACACGGGGCATCCACGGGACGCCGACCGTCGTCGACGGGACGGTCTACGTCGGCGCCTACGACGGCGCGCTCTACGCGTTCGACCTCGAGACGGGCGAGCGGTTCTGGCGGCGGAAACTCGGCGACGCCATCGGGTCGAGCCCGGGCTATCACGACGGCGTCGTCTACATCGCCGTCGAGTACTACGAGCCAAGCGGCGCGATGTTCGGCGTCGACGCCGTCACCGGCGAGGTGGTCTGGGCGGACCGCCGGCCGACGGACCATCCACACTCGACCTGTGCGATCGACCGCGACGCCGGTCGACTCGTGGTCGGCTCGAACGACGGTCGGCTGTACGCGTGGACGTATCCCGACCTGACCTTCGCGTGGTCGTTCGAGACCGGCGACGCGATCAAGGGACCGATCGCCGTCTACGACGGGAGCGCCGTCTTCGGTTCGTGGGACGACCGCGTCTACCGAGTCGCCCTCGACGACGGGGCCGAAGAGTGGGCCGTGGAGACGGGTGGGATGGTGATGTCCGGCCCGGCGGTCGAGGCGGCCACCGACACCGTCTACGTCGGGGGCCACGACTCCCGACTCCGCGCGCTCGACGCCGCGACCGGGAACGCACGGTGGACGTTCGACACCGACGGGTGGATCATCGGCTGCCCGACCGTCGCCGGCGACGCCGTTCTCGTCGGCTCCTACGACCGGCACTGTTACGCACTGGAGAAGCGGACGGGCGTGGAGCGCTGGGCGGTCGAGGGTGTCGGCGACGTGACCAGCGCGCCGACGGTCCTCGACGGCGCTGTCTACGTCACCGACCGGGCGTCCGCGGCGCATCTCGACGGCGGCGACGGGCCGACCGGTGGACTGTACAAGATCGTGGACGCCGACGGCGGGTGACGCGGCGAGGGAGCCGTCCGCCCACCGTCTCGACGCGGCGGGATTGCCCGCCCCGTTCGCCGACGACCGTCCTCTCGCGGACGCAAGATTATGAACCCCGAGTCACTAGCCGACGTGTGATCTCCCTGGAGTCCGGAGACCGATCGGCCGGTATCCGCGCCCGCACCCGCGGGTTGGCCGATACGGTGACGCTCGCGGCCGACGCGGAGGCGTTCGTTCCCGTCGAGGAGCCGTTCACCGCCGAAACCGTCGGCGAAGTCCCGGCGTGTACGGAGCGGGACGTCGACGTAGCCGTCGAACGGGCCCGCGAGGCGCAGACGCGCTGGGCCGAGTGGGCCGTCGACGAGCGGGCCGACGTGATCCGCGACTACCACGACCGGGTGTTGGACGAGCGGGCGGCGTTGCTCGACCTCGTACAGCTCGAAACCGGGAAGGCCCGCCGTCACGCCCACGAGGAACTGCTCGACGTGGCCGCCAACTGCAGACACTACGCCAACCGAGCCGCGGAGTATCTCGCCCCCGAGCGGCGTTCGGGGGCGCTCCCGCTCGTCACGCGGACGGAGACGCGCCGACACCCCGTCGGCGTCGTCGGACTCATCTCGCCGTGGAACTACCCGCTGAATCTCGCGATTTCGGACGCGATTCCGGCGCTGCTGGCCGGCAACGCCGTCGTGTTCAAACCCGACGAACACACCCCCTACGCCGTCCTGCGGGCGGTCGAACTGCTGTCCGAGGCCGGCCTCCCGCCCGACCTCTGCCAGGTGGTCACCGGCTACGGGGACGCCGTCGGGCCGGCGCTGATCGACCGCGTCGACTACGTCGGGTTCACCGGGTCGACGGCGACGGGCCGACGGGTGGCCGCCCGGGCCGGCCGGAACCTCGTCGACTGCTCGCTGGAGTTGGGCGGCAAGAACCCCGCGCTCGTCCTGCCCGGGGCCGACCTCGACGCGGCCGTCGAGGGACTAGTCCACGGCTGTCTCGCCAACGCCGGCCAGCTGTGTCTCTCCATCGAGCGCATCTACGTCCACGAGGCGGTGTACGAACCGTTCCTCGACGCGTTCGTCGACGCCGTGTCGGCGGTCGACCTCGGCGCCGGCTACGGGTGGGACGTAGAGCTCGGTTCGTTGATCTCCGCGTCGCATCTGGAGGCGGTCGAGGCTCACGTCGACGACGCCCGCGAACGCGGTGCGACGGCCCACACCGGCGGCTCGGCCCGTCCCGACGTGGCGCCCTACGCCTTCGAGCCGACGGTCCTGACCGGCGTGACCGACGACATGGCCGTCGGGTGCGAGGAGACGTTCGGTCCCGTCGTGAGCGTCCACCCCGTCGACTCGGTCGACGAGGCGGTGGCGCGTGCCAACGACTCCGACTACGGCCTGAACGCGAGCGTCTGGGCCGGGAGCGAGGACCGTGGGATCGACGTGGCCGACCGAATCGAGTGTGGAACGGTCAACGTCGACGACCCTTACGGCGCCGCGTACGGCTCTCTCGACGCGCCGATGGGCGGCATGAAGGACTCGGGAATCGGCCGTCGACACGGCGCCGAGGGGATTCACAAGTACACGGAGGCCCAGACGGTCGCCGCCCAGCGCGTGCCACTGACGCCGCCCGACCGGGTTCCCTACCGACTCTACGCCGGCGCCCTCGCCCGGACGATGCGACTGCTGAAGCGACTCGACGGGTGGCGGTGACGGTCGGTCCGGTGTCACGCGTCGCGGCACCGATCCACACCCACCCGCCGCCCGGACGGAGGGCCTAAGAGTCCGACGGGCCTACTGCCCCCAATGAGTGAGGCACTGCTGATCGTCGCGCACGGGTCACATCTGAACCCGAAATCGAGTGCGCCGGCCCAGGACCACGCCGACGCCATCCGGGTTTCCGGGGCGGTCGACGAGGTGCGCGAGGCCTACTGGAAGGAGGAGCCGTCGCTGCGGAACGCCCTCCGGACCGTGAGCGCCGACGAGGTGTACGTCGTCCCCCTGTTCGTCAGCGAGGGCTACTTCACCGAGGAGGTGCTCCCCCGAGAGCTACGCCTCGAGTTCGACGCCGACGACTGGGACTCCGACGGCACGAACGCCGACGTCGCAGCCTGCAGGCCCGCGGACGTGGACAAGACGGTCCACTACTGCGGGCCGGTGGGTACTCACGACGCGATGACCGACGTGGTCGTCCGCCGTGCCGAGACGGTGACCGGCGACCCCGAGGTGGGCGACGGCGTCGGCCTCGCCGTCGTCGGCCACGGCACGAAGCGCAACGAGAACTCCGCGAAGGCCGTGGAGTACCACGCCGACCGAGTGCGCGACCGGGGTCGATTCGACGAGGTCCACGCGCTGTTCATGGACGAGGAGCCCGAAATCGACGACGTGACGGATCACTTCGAGAGCGACGACGTGGTCGTCGTCCCCCTCTTCATCGCCGACGGCTACCACACCCAGGAGGACATCCCGGCGGACATGGGCATCGCGGACGACGCCGGGGGGTACGCGGTCCCGACGCGCCTTGACGGCCACGACATCTGGTACGCCGGCGCCATCGGCACCGAGGCGCTGATGGCCGACGTGATCCTCGAACGCGCGGCGGATGCGGGGGCGGCTATCGACCGCGGCCCCGGAAACCGCACCCCGACGCCGGCCGCGGACGGTGACTGAGATGGTCGATACCGACGCGCCGACCCCCGCCGAGGCCCTGTGCGAGGCCGCCCGCGACGGCGTCGACTTCGACGGTCTCCGGGCCGCCCGGACACCCGACGGGTTTCGTCTCGCTGTCCCCGAGGCGGAGTACGCGGACCTCTCCGCGGCCGCGTTCGTCGAGGCCGCCCGAACCCACCGCGCGTACGTCGACAACTGGCTGTTCTGGCACGCGACGGCGCCACAGGCCGCCGCCGAGTGGGCGTTCCTCCGGTGGCTCGAACGGGCCGACGAGCGGTCCGTCCCGGAGCGAGACGACCGCCTCGCCGACGGCTGCACCCGCGAGTGGGGACAGATCGCCGTCACCGTCCGCCTGGACGACGGCCGGCGCCGCTACGCGCTCCGCCACGCCGACGAGACGGACGCCGACCCGGAGACCCTGTCGACGTACGCCGACCCCCACGAGGCTCGACGGCTGCGGAAGGTCGACGACGACGGCGACTACCGACCGCTGTCGACGGCGCCGACGCTCCCGGGTGGCTGGGCGTTCACCGACCTCGACGCGACGGCCGTCGTCCGCGCCGTCGACGGGTTCTATCCGGCGACGATAGCGAACTGGCACCGCGAGCGCGAGGGGGACCTCGACGTGACCCACTGGCACGACGCCGTCTCCCGGCAGACCGGCATCTACGGCGTCGTCCGGACGTGGGACCGCGGCGAGGGGCACGACCACGTGAACTGGGTCGCGGAGGCCTGCTGTGCCGACTCGCAGTGTCTGAAGCGCCGCGAGTGGGAGTACGACGACGAGACGCCCCTGGACGTAGCGGGCGGCGACGGCGTCTTTCCCTGCCGCGAGCCGTGTTCGCTGGTGATCGCCACGGCGCGCACATGGACGCGCCTCGAATCGGAACGCCCCCGAACCTACGCGTTCGACCTGACGCCGAGCGAGAAAGCACAGATCGAGGAGATCGTCGACGCCGTCGCCGACGGCCGGGTCGATGGGGTTCGCGACGGCGACACGAGCGACGGCGCCAACCGGTTCCGGGCGCGCTTCCTCCGGGCCAAACTGTTCGACGACGACGGCAACCTGTGTGGGGTGCCGACGGACGCCGAGGTGGAGTGAGCCGTCACGCCCCGGCGACGATGCGGCCGCGCACACCTTAATCTCCGATTTGCCGCCGCAAACGGCTGATTAGCTAACTGGTCGGGTGTGTTCGCCTTCCTGTGAGACGATGACACACGACGACCTCTCACTGTCGCGACGGAAGGCACTCGCCGCGCTGGGTAGCATCGGCGTCGCGTCCGCGGGTGCCGGTCTCGGCACCTCGGCCTACTTCAGCGATCAGGAAACCTTCGAGAACAACGAGTTGACCGCCGGCACCCTCGACATGAAGGTGGCGTGGGACGAGCACTACTCCGACTGGATGGACGGCGAGGCGGCCGTCGCCGAAATGCCGGACGGCGGGACGCCGACGTTCCGGCTCCCGCCCGGCTCCGTCGACGACGGCGACGCCATCGAACTCGTCGTCGACGACGGCCCGGCTTCCTGAACGCCACCCGGCAGGAGCAGGGCAACGGCGGCCTCTACGGCGGCGCGGCCGACCTCTGTACCGACGCCGACGCCGACGCGACCGGCCAGCCGTTGATCGACCTCGCGGACGTGAAACCCGGCGACTTCGGGTTCGGCCTCTTTCGCTTCCAGCTCTGTGACAACCCCGGCAAGCTCTGGCTCACCGGCGGGCTGGAGGCCGCCGCCGAGTCGGGGCAGACCGAACCGGAGGCCGACGACCCAGACGAGTACGGCGACGCGGGGGCGACGAACCCGGCGCTCGTCGAACTCCTCGACGCGATTCAGGTGGCGTTCGGCGTCGGCACGACGCGGGACCTCGCCGCGGCCGACCCTGCGGCGAACCTCCTCCCCGAACCGGACCCCGACAGCGCCGTTCCCCAGCCGGCGACCCAGTTCTCGCTCCGGGAGTTCCTGACGCTCGCGGGGAGCGGCGACGGCATCCCCCTCGCCGGCGATATCGACGCCGAGACGGGTGGTGGCTCCGGCCGTGACTGCTTCGCCGGCGGCACCGCCGAATCCGGCGAGGGCCACTACGTCCCGGTCGTCTGGTGGCTCCCAATCGACCACGGCAACGAGGTACAGAGCGACGAGGCGACGTTCGACCTCGGGTTCTACACCGAACAGTGCCGACACAACGCGACGGCCGACGCCTACGTCGAGTCGGGCGAGTCGATTCGGGACGCTATCGACGCCGCCGACGAGGGCGACACTGTCGAAGTCGCGGCCGAGCGGTTCGAGGTGCCCGACGACGGCCTCGTCGTCGACACGCCGGGGCTCACGCTCCGGTCGGTCGGGACGCGCGCAACGCTCGTCCAGACAGCGACGGGAACCGGATCGACCGTGGTCGACATCACGGCCGACGACGTGACGTTCGAACGGTTCGAGGTGACGAATCCCGACGGATTGCTCGGAATCAAGGTGACCGGTCCATCCAGCGGCGTCACCGTCCGGAACAACCGCGTGCGCGACCTGGGACCGGTGGGCACCCTCGGCGTGACCGGTATCATCGCACAGGGCGGCACCCACGAGACCCTCACCATCGAGAACAATCTGGTGGCGGGGCTGCGCAACGAGGTCAACGACACGTCACCGTCGGGATTCTCCGGGCGACCGACCGTCAACGGTATCTCCGTCGACGACCCCGGCTCGGTCGTCGACTCGACGGTCTCGAACAACGTCGTCAGGGACCTCGCCAGCGACTACGCCCCCATCGGCATCATCCTCAACGCGACGGCGACGGACACCGCCGTCGCGGGCAACTACGTGACCGGACTCCTCGCGTCGCCGTCGGTCGACGCCGACGACACCGACGACGCGGCGAGTTACTCGTTCACCTTCGCACAGGGCATCAACGTCTCCTCGGGGACGACGACGAACCTCTCGGTCGTCGAGAACACGGTGACCGACGTCGAAAGCGACGTGCAGTTCCGGGGCGAGGCGGTGAAAATCGACGGCGACGCGAGCGGCGTCGCGCTCAATCGGAACAACCTGCTCGCGCCCTTCGGCGTCACCAACGCCGACGCGAGCGAACTCGATGCCACCGACAACTGGTGGGGGAGTCCGGCCGGTCCGGAGGTGGCGAGTTCGAACCCGCCGTCGACGACCGACTCCGACAGGCGCGACGTGCTCGGTAACGTCGACTTCGACCCGTTCCTGACCGCGTCGTTCGACTGAGACGCGGTCCCCCGCGTGGACCGCTGTCGGCGGAGGCTCGCTGCCAGCGACGCCGCCGTCGGCCGCCCGCCGCTCCGGTCGTCGTCTGCCAACAACAAGGATTAGTATGCTCGTACCCACATTTGAGTGTACACAGTAATGACGGACGACACACCCTCTCACGATGCGGAACACGTGGACGACGACGCGCTCGCGTCCGACGGTGGCGCGACGACCGATAGCGGTTCGACGGTCGATAGTGGCGCGCCGGCCGATAGCGGCGCGACGGCCACCAAGCGCGGTCCGAAGTCCAACGAGGACTGGTGGCCGAACCGATTGAACGTCGACCTCCTGGACCGAAACGCCCGCAACCTCGGACCGTATGGCGACGACTTCGACTACGGCGCGGAGTTCGAAAAACTCGACCTCGAGGAGGTCAAAGCCGACATCGAAGAGGTCATTACGACCCCTCAAGAGTGGTGGCCGGCCGACTACGACCACTACGGGCCGTTCATGATCCGGATGGCGTGGCACAGCGCCGGGACGTACCGCGCCGCTGACGGCCGTGGTGGCGCGGCCGGCGGTCGACAGCGCTTCGCGCCGATCAACAGCTGGCCCGACAACGCGAACCTCGATAAGGCGCGCCGACTGCTCGAACCGGTCAAACAGAAGTACGGCCGCAAGCTCTCCTGGGGCGACCTGATCATCCTCGCGGGGAACGTCGCCGTCGAATCGATGGGCTTCCAGACCTTCGGCTTCGCCGGCGGCCGAACGGACGACTTCGACGGCGACGATGCCGTCAACTGGGGTCCCGAAGACGAGTGGGAGGCCAACGAGCGGTTCGACGAACCCGGCGAGATTCAGGAGGGACTCGGCGCGTCCGTGATGGGCCTCATTTACGTAAACCCGGAGGGGCCGAACGGCAACCCGGACCCGATGGCCTCCGCGAAGAACATCCGCCAGACGTTCACCCGGATGGCGATGGACGACAAGCAGACGGCGGCCCTCATCGCCGGCGGACACACGTTCGGGAAGGTCCACGGCGCCGAGGACCCGGAGATGGCACACGGTCCCGAACCGGAAGCGGCTCCGATAGAGAACATGGGCCTCGGCTGGCAGACCGACGACGACGTCAAACGCGGTGGTATGACCACCAGCGGCATCGAGGGTCCCTGGACGTCTGCGCCGACCGAATGGGATATGGGGTACGTCAACAACCTGCTCGATTACGAGTGGGAACCCGAGAAGGGGCCGGGCGGCGCCTGGCAGTGGAAACCGAAAGAGGGGGAGGCGGTCGAGGCAGCGCCCGACGCACAGAACCCCGACGAGGAGACCACGCCCATGATGCTCACGACGGACATCGCGCTGAAGCGCGACCCCGAGTACCGCGAGATCATGGAGACGTTCCAGGAGAACCCGATGGAGTTCGGGATCAGCTTCGCGAAGGCCTGGTACAAACTGACCCACCGCGACATGGGGCCGCCCGAGCGGTTCCTCGGCCCCGAGGTCCCCGAAGAGACGATGGTCTGGCAGGACCCCGTCCCCGACGCCGACTACGATCTCGTCGACGACGAGGCGGTCGCCGAACTCAAGGAGACGATCCTCGGGTCGGAACTGTCCACCGGCCAGCTGGTCAAAACCGCCTGGGCGTCCGCGTCGACGTACCGCGATAGCGACAAGCGCGGCGGCGCGAACGGCGCTCGGATTCGCCTCGAACCCCAGCGGAGCTGGGACGTGAACGAGCCCCAGCAGCTGGAGACGGTGCTCGACAGCCTCGAGGAGATCCAGCGTGAGTTCAACGACTCCCGATCGGACGGCACGCGTATCTCGCTCGCCGACCTGATCGTTCTCGGCGGCAACGCGGCCATCGAGCGGGCAGCGGCCGAGGCCGGCTACGACGTCGAGGTCCCGTTCGAGCCGGGACGCACGGACGCCTCACCGGAGCAGACCGACGCCGACTCGTTCGAGGCGCTCAAGCCCACGGCCGATGGGTTCCGCAACTACCTCCGTGACGACATCGACCGGCCGGCCGAGGAACTACTGGTCGATAAGTCGGAACTGCTGACTCTGACGGCCTCCGAGATGACGGCGCTGGTCGGCGGCCTGCGCGTGCTGGGCGCGACCTACCGAGACTCCGACCTCGGCGTCCTCACCGACCGCCCCGGGACGCTGACCAACGACTTCTTTACGAATCTGCTCAGCATGGAGACGGAGTGGCAGTCGACCTCCGAGGACGACACCGTGTTCGAGGGTGTCGACCGCGATACCGGCGACGTCCGGTGGAAGGCGACCCGTTTCGACCTCATCTTCGGATCCAACGCCCGGCTTCGCGCCATCGCGGACGTCTACGGCTCCGAGCCGGAGGAGGAAACGTTCGTCCACGACTTCGTCGACGCGTGGCACAAGGTGATGACCAACGACCGGTTCGACCTGGACTGAGCCGCGCCGCCGGCTCCGACTGTACGGCTCGCCTCGCGACCCGACCGGAGCGTATTCCCGTCCCGCACTCCTACCGCGGCACCGATGGTCTCCCAACGTGCCGCCGACGTGACCCCGTTTCTCGCCATGGACGTGCTTGAACGGGCGAACGAACTCGACGATGTGATTCATCTGGAGGTGGGCGAACCGGATTTCTCCCCGCCCGCCCGTGTCATCGAGACGGCCGTCGACTCGCTGCAGGCGGGGAACACGAACTACACCGCCGCGCGGGGCAAGGCCGAACTCCGTCGCGCCATCGCGGCCCACTACGACCGCGAGTACGGCGTCACCGTCGACCCCGGCCGGGTGGTCGTCACTCCCGGCACCTCGCCCGGCCTCTTTCTCGCGATGGCCGCCTTGGTGGACCCCGGCGACGAGGTGGTGCTCACCGACCCCCACTACGCCTGCTACCCCAACTTCGTCCGGGTCGTCGACGGCGAGGTCCGGACCGTCACCCTCCGCGCGAGCGAGGGGTTCCGTCCCCGCGTCGACGACTTCGCGGCGGCGGTCGGCCCCGACACCAGCGCCCTCCTGTGCAACTCCCCCGCCAACCCGACGGGGGCGGTGATGGACGGCGAGACGCTCGCGGGGCTGGCCGAGGTGGCGGCCGACGCCGACGCGACGCCCGTCGTCGACGAGGTGTACCACGGCCTCTCCTACGACGCCGCCGAGCACACGATGCTCGAATACACGGACGACGCGTTCGTCCTCAACGGCTTCTCGAAGCGGTTCGCGATGACCGGGTGGCGGCTGGGGTGGGTGATCGTCCCCCCCGACTACGTCGACGCGGTGAATCGCCTCGCACAGAACGTGCTGATCTGCGCCCCGAACTTCGTGCAGGACGCTGGCGTGGCCGCTCTGGAGACGCCGGCCGACCGACTCGACGAGATTCGGGAGACGTACCGCGAGCGCCGTGACCTACTGGTCGACGCCGTCGAGGACTGGGGGCTCGACCTCGGCTACACGCCACAGGGGGCGTACTACCTGCTGGCGGACGTGAGCGACCTGCCGGGCGACGCCCTCGACGTCGCCGACCTGTTTCTGGAGGCGGGCGTCGCGGTCACCCCCGGCGTCGACTTCGGCGACGCCGCCGCGGACTACCTCCGTTTCTCCTACGCGACCGAGGCCGCGGCCATCGAGACGGCGATCGAGCGGATCGACGCGCTGTTGGCGACGGTCGAGCGGTAGCCGTCGGCGGCTATCGCTCCCCCGGTGTCGGCCGTCGCCCACGCGTCGTCGGCGACGCTCCCGAGGTCGACGGCTTCGGCTTCACCGACCGTCTGCCCCTGTTTCGCCAGCGTGAGTACGTCCCCGATCAGTTCGTCCATCCGGTCGAAGACGTCGACCAGGTCGTCGAGGGAGTCGTCGTCGCCGGCCCGGGCGACCGCGAGCGTCGCCCGCGCGGTCTGTAGTGGGTCCCGCAGGTCGTGCGCGACGAGGTTCGCGAACCGTTCGAGCCGTTCGTTCTGTCGTTCGAGCTCCGCCTCGCGCTCCACGCGATCGGAGATGTCGCACATGATGCCGGAGAACACCCGTTTGCCCTCGTAGCTGTGTTCCTCGAACGTGATCGAGAGGGGTGTCTCCTCGCCGTTTCGGTGTTCCGCCGGCAGCTGGATGTCGCTCCAGTCGAGTTCCCGCTCGCCGGTCTCGATGTAGCGGTCGACGGCGTCGAAGTGGTCGCCGCGGAACCGCTCGGGCATGATGATCGTCAGCTTCTCCCCGATCAGTTCCTCCGGTGCGTAGCCGAACACCCGCTCGACCGACTAGTTCGCGTAGAGGATCGTGCCGTGTTCGTCGATGGAGACGATTGCGTCGGAGCCGTTCTCGACCAGCGACCGGAAGAACTCGGTGTCCCGGACGAGCGCGCTCAACTCCCCCGTCGCGACGCCCATCTCTTCTGACGGTCCGGACGATGCCATTGCCCTAAAACTGGCATCCTCGTACTAATAATCCTGGCCGTCCGAGCCGAGACGACAGTCTCGCGCCGTCGAACGAGCCACAGCGGCGTTATCGGTCGGCCTCCCCATCGACGATATCGACGCCCGTGATCTCGAAGCGCGCCCCGCCCGCCTCGCTCTCGGCCACTCGGATCGACCAGTCGTGGGCCTCGACGACTTCCTCGACGATGGCGAGCCCGAATCCGGTGCCGTCCGGACTCGTCGAGTAGCCGCTCTCGAACACCGCCGCCCGTTCGGATTCCGGGATGCCGGGGCCGTCGTCGGCGACGTAGAAGCCGTCGTCGAGGGATCCGACGGTGACGGTTACGCCGGCGTTCGTCGAACCGTGTTCGACGGCGTCGTCCGCCGCAGGCTGACTGCTCGTCGAACCGTGTTCGACGGCGTCGTCCGCCGCAGGCTGACTGCTCGTCGAACCGTGTTCGACGGCGTTGTTGACGAGGTTCTCCAGCAGGTGCTGGAGCCGTCCTGCGTCAGCCCGGATCGTCTGGTCCGTCTCGACGACGAGGATCGCGTCGCCCGTCACCACGTTGTCCCAGCATCGTTCGACGGTCGTCGCGAGCGCGACCGGTTGGATGTCGTTCACTCGTTTCCCCTCCCGGGCGAGTTGGAGCAGGTCCCGAATCAGCTCGTCCATTCGGTCGAGCGCGTTCGCCGCGTCGTCGAGGTGAGCACTGTCGCACTCCTGGCGTGCGAACTCGATCCGCCCCTCGGCCACGTTGAGCGGGTTCTGGAGGTCGTGTGAGACGACGCCGACGAACTCCTCCAGCCGCTCGTTCTGCCGCCGGAGTCGATCCGCCTGTCGCCGGCGCTCGGTGATGTCGACCGCGACGCCGATGACGCCCGTGACGGTCCCGTCGTCGACGAGCGGCTGGTAGGCCGTCTCGAACCATCGCCCCTCGATCCGCTGGACGGCCGTGACTTCCGCGCCGTCGAGCGCCCGTCGGATCGGATCGAGTACGTCCGGATTCCCCGCGTACACGTCGAACGCCGACTCCCCGACGATGTCGCCGGGCTCTAGCCCCAGCGCCTTCAGGCCCCGCCCCTCCGACAGCGTGAACGTCCCCTCGGCGTCGAGCGCGAACAGGACGACCGGCACGTTCGAGATGACCGTCCCGAGTCGCTCCTTGGTGGCCTCCAGCGCGCGCTCCCGTTCGATCCGTTCGGTTACGTCCCGAACCGTGACGACGACGGCTGACGGGGTGCCGTCGTCGAACACCGGCGAAAACTGGTATTCGAAGGCCACGTCGCCGACGTCACTCTCCACGTCGAGTTCGAGTCGCACCGGCTCGTCGACCGGTGGCGTGGCGTCGAACGTCCGGTCGAGCGCCCCCTCGAACCGCTCGACTCCGCCCGGTTCGGCGACGAACTGCTCGGCGAGCGTGACGATGTGTCGCCCCACGATGTCCGCGGCGTCGCTCCCCGAGTACTCGAGTCCGGTTTCGTTGACGTACGCGACGGTCCGGTCGCCGTCGACGACCATGGCGACGTCGTCGATGGTCTCGACGACGGTCTCGTAGCGCTCCAGTTCCCGCTCGCGCGCCTTTCGCGCCGAAATATCGCGGCTGACGACGACGAACCGCGCCTCGCCGTCGAGGTCGACCCGTTGGACGTGTACCTCGACCGGGAACGTCGACCCGTCGCGGCGCCGGTAGACGCCCTCCAGCCGTCGCCGGTCACCGGTCTCCATCTCCCGCCAGACCTTCCGGACGGCCGCCGGGTCGGCCGCCTCGTCGATCTCCCACACCTTCCGGCCCGTGAGCGCCGACGCGTCGTACCCCAACTGCTCGCAGAGTCGTGGGTTCGGCTCCACGATGGTCCCGTCGATGTCGTGGACGTTGATCATGTCCGGCGAGTTCTCGAAGAGGGCTTCGAGCCGAGCCCGGTTCCGTTCGAGTCGGCGTTGGCGCTCGATCCGGTCGGTCACGTCCCGAAACTGTGAGAAGATGGCGACGACGGCCCCGTCGTCGTCGGTTACGACGTGGTTGTACCACTCGCAGACGATCCGCTCCCCGTCGGCCCGGACGTTCTCGTTGACGCTCCGGTAGCCGCCGCTGTCGTTCAAGAGCGCGTCGACCACATCGCCGACTGCCTCGCGGTCGGACTCGGGAACGATCTGCTCCCACGAGACGCCGATCAGGTCGGCGGCGTCGTAGCCGAGGATGTCCTCGGCGGCGCCGTTGACTGCGGCGACGTCGAACGTCTCGTCCCACTCGATGACGCCGAGCGGCGACTGTTCGACGAACAGCGAGAGTCGCCGTTGGCTGTCCTCGAGCGCCCGTTTCGACCGGTACTGTTCGACCGCGTTCACGATCCGGTTGGCGAGGACGGCGTACTGCCCGAGGCCACCCTGCTTCTGGAGGTAGTCGGTGATGCCCGCCGAGATGGCCTCGCTCGCCACCTCCTCGCTCCCCTTCCCGGTAAAGAGGATGAACGGG
>Ga0207714_1000966_pt1 | contig 19302 bp, 18 predicted proteins | sample PonA232FremontCA_2_FD_187270 | JGI IMG/M metagenome (GOLD analysis project Ga0207714, IMG submission 187270) | Marine sediment microbial community from Fremont, CA, USA - Pond A23 Sediment 2 (SPAdes) | ecosystem: Environmental > Aquatic > Marine > Unclassified | place: USA: Fremont, California...
CCGCCGCAACCATAACCTGCTGGTGGGCGAGGGCTCGGCCGAGCGCATCAAGAAAGAGATCGGCTCGGCGTGCCCGCCGGATCACGGCGAGGAAGGGCGCACCATGGAGATCAAGGGGCGCGACCTGATGAACGGCGTGCCCAAGGAACTCGTGATCTCCGAGCGCCAGATCGCCGAATCCCTGGCGGAGCCGGTGGGCGCCATCGTCGAGGCGGTCAAGGTCGCCCTCGAGCACTCGGCGCCCGAACTCGCCGCCGACATCGTCGACAAGGGCATCGTCTCCACGGGGGGCGGCGCATTGCTGGGCAACCTGGACTATGTGCTGCGCGCCTCCACGGGTCTGCCGGTTTCCATCGCCGACGAGGCGCTGTCTTGCGTCGCCCTGGGCACGGGGCGCTGTCTCGAAGAAATGCGCACGCTGAAGAACGTGCTGATCTCCATGTATTAAGTTTTCGCTTGCTGCGAATCGTGTGCCTCGCGCATCCTCCGGCCGGCGTTATTTCGTTGTTTACCACACGCGGCGAATCTGGACGCCGGCGCGGGCGGGCAGGGCTGTCCGCGTGTAGCTAAATGCGGGATGGAGACCGGCGTGAATCGGCCCGCGGGATCTTTCGCCAGGATCGCCACGCCCATCAAGGCATGGGCGCAGCGATTTGCGGTCCTCCTGCTTATCGGCGCGTCGTTCGGCCTGATGCTCATGGGCAAGGCCGACGTGGTCATGATCGAGCGCGCGCGCACCACCGTCAGCGATGCCGTCGCGCCCGTGCTCGACGCGGCCTCGCGCCCGGTTGCGTCGGTCGCCGAGCTCTTGCGCGAGGGCAAGGAACTGGCCGCCCTGCGCGCGGAGAACGCGGCGCTGCGCCGGGAGAACCAGCGGCTCGAGCACTGGCGCATGGTCGCCCACCGGCTGGAGGCGGAAAATCGGGCCCTTGGCGAGCTGCTCAACCTCGCGCCCAAGCCGGACACGCGTTACGTCAGCGCGCGCGTGGTCGCCGACAGCGGCGGCGCGTTCGCGCGCTCGGTGCTCATCAACGCCGGGCGCAAGCAGGACGTCGCCAAGGGCCAGGCGGCGCTCACCGGCGACGGACTTGCCGGCCGCGTCGCCGAGGTGGGGCGCAACAGCTCGCGCATCCTGCTCATCACGGACATCAACTCGCGCATCCCGGTGGTCATCCAGAGCACCCGGCAAAAGGCGATTCTCGCCGGGGACAACTCGGACATGCCGCGCCTGCGCTACCTTCCCGACGAGGCCACTGTGGCACGCGGCCAGCGCGTGGTGACCTCCGGCCACGGCGGCGTTTTTCCGCCCGGCCTGCCCGTCGGGCGCGTGGTCAAGGTCAGTGATACCAACATACGCGTGCGTCCGCGGGTGGACTGGAACCGCATGGAGTACCTGCGCGTTGTCGATTACGGCATGTCGGGCATCCTGATGACCAAGCCCGACCCCTCGGAGCAGACCGCGGCCGCGAGCGGAGGCGCCCCGTGAAGCTCACGATCTGGCAGCGGCTGGACCTCGTCGCGCGCCAGATGGTTCCCTTCGTCGCGACGCTGTTGCTGGTGATGCTCGCGCTGGTGCCGCTGCGCCTGCCCAACGCCGCGCCGGTGGTGCCCTGGTTCGCCCTGATCGCGGTGTTCTACTGGACGGTCTACCGCGCGGACCTGATGCCGCCCGTCGCGGTGTTCGGCGTGGGCGTGTTCCACGATTTCGCCGCGGCGACCAACGTGGGCGTGGGCGCGCTGCTGCTCCTGCTGGTGCATCTTGCGGTGATGCCGCAGCGCCGCTTCTTCATGAGCCGCAGCTTCGCCATGACCTGGATCGGCTTCGCCGTGATCGCCGCGGGCGCGATGCTGCTGCTCTGGATGCTCAACGCGCTGCTCGAGGGCACGCTGCTCTCGCCGGAGCCCGCGGCCTTCCAGTTCCTCACCACGGTGGCGGCATACCCGCCCACGGCTTGGCTGTTCACCCGGCTGCAGCGCTGGCTGTTGCGCACGTCGCGGCAAGCCGGACCCTAGACGATCGGCGGGGGTTTACGCGATGGCGCTGCTCAACGAGGACCACAGCCGGTTCAAGACCTACACCCGCCGGGCCGCGCTGCTCGCCGGGGGCAAGACCGTGCTGCTGAGCGCGCTGGCGGCGCGGATGTACGACCTGCAGGTCCTGGACCGCGACAAGTATGCCACGCTGGCCGAGGACAATCGCATCTCGCTGCGCCTGATCCCGCCGCCGCGCGGGCGCATCCTGGATCGCTTCGGCGTGCCGCTGGCGGTGAACGAGCAGAACTACCGCGTCATGCTGGTGGCGGAAAAGGCGAACGACGTCGAGGCGACCCTGGACAAACTGGCGCGCATCATTCCCATCCCGGACGAGTCGCGCGCGCGCATCCTGGAGGAGGTGCGCACCAAGCGGCCCTTCGTGCCCGTCCTGGTGCAGGAGAACCTGTCCTGGGAAAAGGTCAGCCGCATCGAGGTGAATGCGCCCGAGCTGGGCGGCATCCAGATGGACGTCGGCCAGACCCGGGCCTATCCCTACGGCGCGGACTTCGCGCACGTGGTAGGCTACGTCGGCCCGGTCTCCAAGGCGGACCTGGAGAGCGACGACCCGCTGCTGCGGCTGCCCGGTTTTCGCGTGGGCAAGTCCGGCATGGAAAAGCGCTACGACAGCCAGCTCCGCGGCTCGGCGGGACGAAGCCAGGTCGAGGTCAACGCCGTCGGCCGGACCATCCGCGAGCTTTCGCGCACGCCGGGCGAGGCCGGCGACGATCTGGTGCTTTCTCTGGATACCGAGCTTCAGAAGCGTTTCCAGCAGCGTCTGTCGCAGGAACGCAGCGCCTCCGGCGTGCTCATGGATACAGTGACCGGGGACGTCCTGGCCATGGCCTCGGTGCCCAGCTTCGAGCCCAGCGCGTTCAGCCTGGGCATGTCCGACGAGGCGTGGCGCAAGCTCGTCAACGATCCGCTCAACCCGCTGACCAACAAGGCCGTGGGCGGACTCTACAATCCCGGTTCGACGTTCAAGATGATGGTCGCCATGGCAGCGCTCGAGGAGGGCATTCAGCCGGCGCACGAGGTGTACTGTCCGGGGCACTACGATTTGGGCCGGGCGCGCTTCCACTGCTGGAAGGGGACCGGCCACGGCCGGCTCGACATGATCGGCGGGATGAAGCATTCCTGCGATGTCTACTTCTACGACCTTGCACACCGTGTGGGGATCGCCGCCATCGCCAGGACCGCACGGCGCTTCGGCCTGGACAGCATTACCGGCGTCGAACTGGCCGGCGAGGAAGCCGGCACCATTCCCACCAAGCAGTGGAAGCGCAGCCAGATCGGCGAGCCCTGGCAGGGCGGCGAGACCCTGGTTGCCGGGATCGGCCAGGGCTTTGTCTTGACCACGCCGCTCCAGCTTGCGGTGATGACCGCCCGCCTGGCCAGCGGGCGTGCGGTGACGCCGCGCCTGACGCGGCGCCTGCTCGCCCCCTCCGGGCGCGTGGTGCGCCCGCTGGCCGAGCAGGATTTCGCCCCGCTGGATCTGCCGGGGGCGCATTTCGACGTGGTGCGCCAGGGCATGGATGCGGTGGTCAACGAGCTGGGCGGGACCGCCTACGGCAGGCGCATCCGCAAGGACGGCATGCACATGGCGGGCAAGACCGGCACCGCGCAGGTCCGGCGCATCACCATGAAGGAGCGTCGACAGGGCGTCATCAGCAACGAGGATCTGCCCTGGCGCCAGCGCGACCATGCCCTCTTCGTCGCCTACGCGCCGGTCCAGGCGCCGCGCTACTGCTGCGCCGTGGTGGTGGAGCACGGCGGCGGCGGTTCGACCACGGCCGCGCCCATCGCCCAGGACATGATGCTCGCGGTGCAGGAGCGCGATCCGGCGAACCGGCCCGAGCCCGGGCGTGTCACCGGGACAGCCGAGGTCGCCAGCCGGAGTGCCGGTCGATGACCATCAACCCGTTCCACTACAACCCCGAGCTGACGCTCACCCAGAAAGCCCTGCAGATTAACTGGGGGCTCGTGCTCATCGTGTGCGCGCTCGCCGGAATCGGCTGCGCCATGCTGTACTCCGCCGCCAACGGCAGCATGCAGCCCTGGGCGGCGCAGCAGGGCCTGCGCTTTCTGGCGGCGCTGCCCATGATGCTGGTGGTTGCGCTGTTCGATGTGCGCTTTTTGTTCAAGTGGACCTGGATCATCTATCTGGGGGGCCTCGGCGCGCTGATCGCTGTGGAGGTCATGGGCACCGTGGGCATGGGGGCGCAGCGCTGGATCGACCTCTACATCATCCAGCTCCAGCCCTCGGAGCTGATGAAGGTGGTGCTGGTGATAACGCTGGCCCGCTATTTCCACGGCCTTTCCGAGGAGGACACGACGCGCCCCGGCCGCCTCATCCCGCCGCTGATCCTGCTCGCCATTCCGGTCGCGCTGGTGCTCAAGCAGCCCGATCTGGGGACGGCCGGCATTCTGATCATGATCGGCGGGGCGATGTTCTTTGCCGCCGGGGTGCGGCTGTGGAAGTTCGCCGCGGTGGGCGGCGCGACGGCCGCGGCGATCCCGGTGATCTGGCAGTTCCTGCACGACTATCAGAAGCAGCGAATCCTGACCTTCCTCAACCCGTCCAGCGATCCGCTGGGCGCGGGCTATCACATCACGCAATCCAAGATCGCGCTGGGCGCGGGCGGCGTGTTCGGCAAAGGGTTCCTCCAGGGCACGCAAAGCCACCTGAACTTCCTCCCGGAAAAGCAGACCGACTTCATCTTCACCATGCTCGCCGAGGAGTTCGGTCTGATCGGCGGGCTGGGCTTGCTGGGGCTGTACGTGCTGGTTTTCGCCTACGGCTTTGCCATCTCGCTGCGCGCGCGCAACCATTACGGCCGTCTCATGGCGATCGGGCTGACGGTCAATCTGTTCCTTTACGTCTTTATTAATATCGCCATGGTGATGGGGTTGATCCCCGTGGTCGGGGTGCCGCTGCCGCTGATTTCCTATGGCGGAACGGCCATGCTGGCGGTGATGGTTTCGTTCGGGCTGCTGCTCTCGGTTTCGGTCCACCGCGATGTGCGCATTCCGCGCCGCGGCCTCGACGACGACGGCTGAGCCCGCACCGGGCGATTTTTTGCCGCCGCCCGTGTGCGCATCCCCTTCACAATGCGGTACCGACTTGCTATGTCCCCGATACCCGCCGGGGGCCACTAGCTCAATCGGCAGAGCACCCGACTCTTAATCGGTAGGTTCTAGGTTCGAATCCTAGGTGGCCCACCATTCGCCCCGGTGCGACACGGGATCCGCCCGCGACGCCGGCAGGGCCCGGTGCACGCGCATCCCGTTCGACACCGCCGTTCATCGCCGTCCCCCGGAAAACCAAGGAGCGCGAGAGCATGGCCGTCGAACGCACGCTGTCCATCATCAAGCCGGATGCCACGGAGCGCAATCTCACGGGCACCATCAACAAGCGCCTGGAGGACGCCGGGCTGCGCATCGTGGCGCAAAAGCGCCTGCGCATGACCGTCGCCCAGGCGCAGGAATTCTACGCCGTGCACAAGGAGCGGCCGTTCTACAACGATCTGGTCAACTTCATGACCTCGGGCCCCGTCGTGGTCCAGGTCCTCGAAGGCGAGAACGCCATCGAGAAGAATCGCGAAATCATGGGCGCCACGGACCCCAAGAAGGCCGAGTCGGGCACCATCCGCGCCGACTTCGCCCAGAACATCGAGGCCAATGCCGTCCATGGCTCGGATTCGCCGGCGACGGCACAGGGTGAGATCAAGTTCTTCTTCGCCGATATCGAGATCGTCGGCTGAGACCGGTATCGCGCGGGTCCGTGCGCCGGGCCCGCGCGTGCGGTTCTCGTCGAACGCGGCGAAATGTCTGCTTAACGTTTCCCGGCTACCCCTTCCGGTAGCGCGACCGCGCCCGCCAAAACTTCGGGTTCGCATATGCCGGCACCGCCGTCGCCGCATCGGATCGTGTGCACCGCCCGGCCGTGGGCCGCGGTCGCCGACGCGGCGACGCCGGGTGTGTTCCGTTGCGCTGGCGGCGTGTATCGGATCGGGGTCGTGCACGTGACGAAACCCAGGGTCTCCGCTCGGCGAAACAGGATTGTGCCATGTCGTTGCAGGTGAAGCTCGCACTCGCCTTTTTGATTGTCGCTGCCATCGCCGCCGTTCCGGGGGTGGCCGGCGTGGGCCCGATCGGCTCCGGGGCGGCCGGCCTGATCGCGCTGCTGATCGGCGTTGCCGCGGCTTTCGTGCTGCCGCAGCCGGTCGGGCAGACAGTCGGATTCGCGAATGCCATCGCCCGCGGCAAGCTGGATCACGACCTGGATTCGGAACGCGCCGACGAGGCGGGTCAGCTCTTCGCCGCGCTGGACCGCATCCAGAAAGCGATGAAGGCGGACAAACACGAGCTGGAGCGGCTTCAGCAGCAGCACCAGCAGGACACGCAGACCGCCAACGGGCGCCAGGGCGCGATCCACGAGCTTGCCGACCGGTTCAACAGGGACGTGAGCCCGATCATCGACGAACTCAAGGCGAGCGGCGAAAAGCTGGAGCCCACGGCCCAGCAGATGTCCAAGGTCGTCCACGACGCCCAGGCCAAGATCGATACCGTCGCCAACGCTGCCGGCCACGCCAGCAGCAACGTGGAAACCGTCGCCTCGGCGGCGCAGGAGCTGACCCAGTCGATCGAGGAAGTGGCCGGGCAGATCCAGCAGGCTTCGCAGACCGCGCAGAGCGCGCGCGATCAGGCGGACAGGGCGAACCAGCAGGTGCAGTCGCTGCGCAGCGCGGCCGACGACATCGGCCAGGTGGTCCAACAGATCCAGGACATTGCGGAGCAGACCAACCTGCTCGCGCTGAACGCCACGATCGAGGCGGCCCGCGCGGGCGAGGCCGGCAAGGGCTTCGCCGTGGTGGCGAACGAGGTGAAGAACCTCGCCAACCAGACGCAAAAGGCGACCGAGGACATTTCCAACCGCATCCAGCGCGTGCAGAGCGAAACACAGGACGCGGTCCAGGCCATCGAGACCATCTCGGGCAGCATTCGCACCATCGACGAGACCGCGTCCTCGATTGCCTCGGCGATGGAGGAGCAGACCGCCTCCACCCAGGAGATCGCGCGTAACATCCAGGAAACCTCGGAAAGCGCGCAGAAAGTCACGCAGAACATCGAAAGCGTGAAGGAAGCCACCGATAGCAGCCAGAAGTCGGCGGACGATGTCCTGTCCGGGGCGCGGACGGTCACCCAGAAGTCCAACGAGCTGGAAAACAAGATGGCGAGCTTCACCAAACAGGCGCGGACCGGCTGAGCGCGGCCGCCGCGCTCACCCGCGGCGTTGGGGCACAACGCCCGGGGCCGTGTGTCCACGCCGCGGCCGATCGGCGTGGCGCTCGCCCGTATCCGCCGACCTTATACCAGGAAGATCGCCAGCAGGATCAGGACCAGCGCCACCGCGGCGAGCCCATAGCCCACGAAACGCATGAAGGCGCCGTAGGTGCGCCGATGCGCCGCGCCTTCGGCTTCGTGGGGCGCCGGCCCGCTGTCCCGTCCTGTCCGCTCGCGATCGGTGCCGTGCTTGCCCGTCATGAGGTACCCGCCGCGCTCGCCGTGGAGGTGGGTAGGGTGCACCGCGGTCCGATCTGCGCGCAAGTGTCGCAATCCGATCGGTGCGCTAGACGGCGGGGTTGGTCAGGACCGCCTCGGCCGGTGGCTCGTCGTCCATGGTCACCCACTTGCCCACAACGCTGACTCCGCCGCGGGCGATGCGGGCGACGCAGCGCGGCAGCAGCGCGTGCTCCACCGTGCGGATGCGCGAGCCCAGGCTGTCCGTATCGTCGCCGGCGAGCACGGGCACCGCCGCCTGCGCCAGGATGGGCCCGTCGTCCACGGCCTCGCGGACGAAATGGATGGTGGTGCCGGTGACCTTCACCCCTGCCGCGAGCGCGTCGCGCACCGCCGCGGCGCCCGGGAACGCGGGCAGCAGCGAGGGATGGACGTTGACCAGGCGGTCCGGCCAGGAATCCACGAAATCGGCCGTGAGCACGCGCATGAACCCGGCGAGCACCACCAGCTCCGCGCCGGCATCGATCAACGTGGCGTTCAGCGCCGCCTCGAAGCCGGGGCGACTCTTGAAGTCCCGGTGCTCGACCACCTCGGTGGGCACGCCGGCCGCTTCGGCGTGGGCGAGGCCGGGGGCGGTGGCCTCGTTGGAGATCACCCGGACGATCTCCGCCGGGTAGTCGGGGTCTGCCGCCGCGGCCAGCAGGGCCTGAAGGTTGCTGCCGCGGCCGGAGATGAGAACGGCGACCTTCAGCCGAGCCATGCTGCCTCCGCGTTTGCCACCTTCACGCGCGGGGAATCGTCGTCCGGGTGCAGTGCGACGGTGCCGATCCGATAGGTCGGGTGGCCGGCCTCTCGGAGCGCGTCCGCGGTCGCCTCGGCATGGGCGGGGTCGGTGACGGCGACCATGCCGATGCCGCAGTTGAACGTGCGCAGCATCTCCGCCATGGGGACCTCGCCGTCGCGGGCGAGCCAGCCGAAAACCGGCGGCAGCGGCCACTGCGCGGCGTCCAGCCGGGCTTCCAGCCCTTCGGGCAGGATGCGCGGGATGTTTTCCATCAGCCCGCCGCCGGTGATGTGCGCCAGGCCCTTGATGCGTTCGGCCCGGATCTCGGGCAGCACACCCGGAACGTAGATCCGCGTCGGCGTGAGCAGCGCACGTCCCAGGGTCTGGTCCGCATCGAACGGCGCCGGGACGTCCAGGGGCAAGCCGAGGTCGGCGATCACCCGCCGGACCAACGAAAATCCGTTGGCATGCACGCCGTCGGCGGCGAGTCCGAGCACCGCGTCGCCGTCCTGAACACGGCCCGGGTGCAGGCCGCCATCCCGCTCGTAGGCGCCCACCGCGAAGCCGGCGAGATCGTAGTCGCCGCCGGCATAGAGGCCGGGCATCTCCGCCGTCTCGCCGCCGATGAGGGCGCAGCCCGCCTGCCGGCAGCCCGTCGAGATGCCGGCGAGCACGTCGACGCCCGTACCCACGTCGAGTTCGCCGCTGGCGAAGTAATCCAGGAAGAACAGGGGCTCCGCCCCCTGGACGAGCAGGTCGTTGACGCACATGGCGACGAGGTCGACGCCGATGGTGTCGTGCACGCCCGTCTCGATGGCGATCTTGACCTTGGTGCCCACACCGTCGGTCGCGGCCACCAGGATGGGGTCGCGAAACCCCGCCGCGCCGGGGTCGAACAGGCCGCCGAAGCCGCCCAGCGTGGCCTCTGCGCCCGCGCGCGCGGTCGCCTGGGCGAGGGGCGCGATGCCCTCGACCATGTCCTGGCCGGCGTCGATGTCCACGCCCGCGTCCTTGTAGCTGCGCCCTGTCATCGGCTATCTCCCGCACCGGCGGTGCTGCTCGGCCGAACTCCTGTGCGCTTGCGCCCGCCGCGGAAAGCAGCGACCATGCGCGCCACGAACGCTGCGACCGTAACGTCTATCGCTGGCTTTGCAATGTCGTCCGCACGTATCGGCGCCCGGCTGCGCGCGGCGGCCGTTCTCGCCCTCTGCATCGTCGCGCTGAGCGCGCTTCCCGGCCGCGCCGTCGGGGCGATCTATACCGTCGGGCCGGTGAGCGTCGACGTCACCGCGGAGTCCGCGGCCAAGGCGCGCGAGCAGGCCCTGGCGGCGGCGCACGAGCGCGCCTTCGACCGCCTGATCGGGCGCATCGTCCCCGAGCGCGCCCAGGCGCGGGTGCCGGATGCCGGCTACGAGCGGATCGCCACGCTGGTGCGCGACTTCGAGGTGGGCAACGAGAAGCGTTCCTCGGTGCGCTATCTCGCGGATCTGACCATCCGCTTCCAGCGCAAGGCGGTGCGCGGCTTCTTGCGTGAGCACGATGTGCCCTTCGCCGAGACGCGCAGCGATCCGCTGGTGGTGCTGCCGCTCTACGGCGAGGGCGGCGGTGCCGTGCTCTGGCAGGAGCCCAACCCGTGGCGGGCGGCCTGGGCGAACCGCGGCGCGGACGACGGCCTGGTACCGCTCGAGGTGCCCCTGGGCGACCTCCAGGACATGCAGACCGTGCGCGCGCGTGCTGCGCTGGACCTGCGCTGGAAGCCGCTTTCGGAAATCGCCGCGCGCTACGGCGGTAAGGACGTGCTGATTACCCAGGCGATTCCGGACGGGCCCTCGGCCCGGCGGTTGCAGCTCGTCTCCCGACGCGTGGGCGCGGAAGGTCAGGAACAGACCTGGGTGGCCACCGTTCAGCGCCGTGCGGACGAGGCCCGGAAGGACATGTTCGACCGCGCGGCCGGGCGCGTAGCGCGCGCGGTCGAGCGGAGCTGGAAGCTGGCCAACGTGGTGCGTTTCGAATCCGAGGCGCAGATGCGCGTGTATGTGCCCCTGGATGGCCTAGACCGCTGGGTGACCGTGCGGCGCCGGTTGAACGGCATTCCCCTGGTGGGGGACGCACGGCTGCGGCGTTTGTCGCGTGCCCAGGCTGAGGTGGCGCTGGTGTACTACGGCGACGTGGCGCAGCTCCGCCGGGCGATGGCGCAGCGCGATCTGACGCTGACCCCGACGCCGTCCGATGCCGCGGGTGCGGGCGGCGATACCCCCGAGTGGACCCTGCGCCCGGCCGGCGCCGAGAACCCGCGTGGTGCCGGGAATGACGCCGCGGCGGAGAGCGGCGCGAACGGCGCCGGGTCGGAAATTTCGCAATAGGACCGACTGTGGAGGGAATCGCTGTCCGCTATTGGCTGCCCACGGCGATTACGCTGGGTCGCCTGATCATCGTCCCCGTGGCCGTCTACCTCATCGTCCAGGAGCGCCACGGCGCCGCATTCTGGTTGTTCGTCCTCGCGGGGGTCTCGGACGCGCTGGACGGTTTCCTGGCGCGCCACTTCAATGCCATTTCGCGCATCGGCTCGTTCCTCGACCCGTTGGCGGACAAGGCGCTCGTGGTGGCGATTTTCGTCACCCTGGGCTGGCTCGGCCGGATGCCCCTGTGGCTCGTGTTCCTGGTCGTGTTCCGTGACATTTTGATCGTGGGCGGCGCGGTCCTGTATCACACGCTGACCCACGCGCTCCGCATGGAGCCGCTGTGGATCAGCAAGATCAACACGACCGCCCAGCTCCTCCTCGCCGGGCTGATCCTCGCCCATCTGGGACTGGGTGTGTTCGCACCGGATGTCACCTACGTCGCCATGTACGTGGTGGCGGCGCTGACGATCCTCTCGGGCGCCAGCTACGTCTGGACCTGGGGTAAGCGGGCCATGGCCTACGAGCACCACTCATCATGACCGCCTCGCGTCAGCTCCTCTGGTTCGCCGGGGGCCTGCTCGCGTTCCTGGCGCTGATCTGGCTGTTCAACGCCATCCTGGCGCCGTTCGTGATCGGCATGGCGATCGCGTATTTCCTGGATCCCGTGTGCGACCGCCTGGAGCGTGTGGGCATGTCGCGCACGCTGGCCACGCTGGTGGTGACGCTGCTCTTCGTGATCGGGCTGGCGCTGCTGGTGGCGTTGATCGCGCCGCTGGTGGTCAGCGAGGTGATCCAGCTCGCGGGGCAGCTTCCGGCGTGGTTCGAGAGCCTGCGGGCGCAACTGGGCGAGCTTGCGCAATCCTTGCAATCGCGCGTGGACCCGCTGGTGATGGAGCGGGTGCGCAGCGTCCTGGTGGGCTCGCAGGAGCGCCTGGCGAGCTGGGCGACGAGCCTGGCGCGCGACGTGCTCTCGGGCGGTTTCGCCCTGTTCAACGTGGTCTCACTTTTGCTCATCACCCCCATCGTGGCGTTCTACCTGCTGCGCGACTGGGACCGCCTGATCGCCGAGGGCGACAAGCTCCTGCCGCCCGCCTATGCCGAGACCATCCGCGAGCAGGTGCGCGAGGTGGACCGCACGCTCTCCGGGTTCGTCCGCGGGACCGGGACGGTGTGCATCGTGCTCGGAACGTACTACGCGCTCGGCCTGACGCTCGTGGGGCTCGATTTCGGCCTGGTCATCGGCATCACGGCGGGATTGATTTCCTTCGTCCCGTATCTGGGGGCGACGCTGGGCCTGGTCGCATCGGTCGGCACGGCGCTGGTACAATTCGATGGCTACCTCATGGCGGTTCTGGTCGCGGTGATCTTCTTCGCCGGCCAGTTCGTCGAGGGCAACATCCTCCAGCCCACGCTGGTGGGCGAGCGTGTGCGCCTGCACCCGGTCTGGGTCATCTTCGCCCTGCTCGCGGGCGGGCTGCTTTTCGGCTTCGCCGGCGTGCTCCTGGCCGTTCCCATCGCCGCCGTCGTGGGCGTGCTGGTGCGCTTCGCCGTGGGGCAGTACAAGGCCAGGATCGTCGCCGCGCCGACGCTTCCCGCCGCATCGAAGGACGAGGGCCGATGACCGGGCGGCCACGCCAGCTTCCCCTGGAGCTGCCCCATCGTCCGGCGCTCGACCGGGCCGATTTCCTGGTCACGCCGGCCAATGAGCTGGCGGTGGCCTGGATCGATGCCTGGCCGGATTGGCCGCAGCATGCCCTGCTGCTCCACGGGCCGGCGGGTAGCGGCAAGACACATCTCACGCGCGTGTGGCAGCACCGCGCCGGGGCCGCGATCCTGGACGGCTACGCCCTTGGGCGGCTGGATGCGCCGGCCCTGCTGGGCGCGGCGCGCGCGGCCGTGGTCGAGGACGCGGGCCAGCTTCTAGCCGACGCCGCGGAGCCCGGTGCTGTGGCGCGCGGCCTGCTGCATCTCTACAACATCCTGGGCGAGCGCGGCGGCCATCTGCTGCTCACCGACGTCATGCCGGCCCGCGCGTGGCCGATTCCGCTGCCCGACCTGGCCAGCCGGCTGGGCGCGGCGCCGAGCGCGGCGCTGGGTGCGCCCGACGACACCCTGCTCGCCGCCGTCATGGTCAAGCTCTTCGCCGATCGCCAGCTTGCCGTTCCGCCCGATGTGGTGCAGTACCTGCTCACCCGGATCGAGCGGTCTTTCGCCGCCGTTCGGCAAGTGGTCGCGGACCTGGATCGCGCCGCACTGGCCAAGCGCAGCGCGATCACCGTGCCCCTGGCGCGCGACGTGCTCAACGCCGCGCACGGCGGAAGCGACGGCGACGGTGACGGTAAAGGTGACGGCACGGACACGACGCCGCCCGACCATTAGGGCGCGGCATTCCCAGACAGCTTGATCGTGCCTTGCCGTCCGCATACGACAGGTCTGCAAGAGCAGAAAAAGGTTTGTGCGCGATGACGCGACGGGGTCCGGCTGAGGAAATCGAACTCAAGCTCGCCATGGACGGCGCGGCGCTGGCGCGCCTGCCCCAGTCGGCGCTGTTGCACAGCCTGCAGACCGAGGCGGGCCGGGCGAAAAAGCTCGCGAGCACCTACTACGATACCGCCGATCTGCGCCTGAAACAGGCGGGGATGGCGCTGCGCGTGCGGCACGACGGCACGGGGTATGTCCAGACGCTCAAGGCGCCGCGCCTGGACCACAACGGACAGCCGCGCAGCGATGGCGGGCTCCAACATCTGCGCGAGTTCGAGGCCGCGCTGGAGGCTCCCGAGCCGGATCTGTCCCGGATTGAGGATCCGGCGATCCAGGCGTTTTTCAGCGAGTCCAGGATCGGGCGCGACCTGGAGCCCATCTTCACCACGGATATCGACCGGCAGGTGCTGCCGCTGGAGCTGGCGGACAGCCGGGTCGAGCTCGCCATCGACCGCGGGCGCATCGCCGCCAACGGAAGCGAGTTGCCGGTGTGCGAGGCTGAGCTGGAACTCCAACGCGGCGAGAGCGGCAAGCTGTACGAGCTGGCCATGATGCTCCACCGGGAGGTGCCGTTCCGGATCGAGCGCGCGAGCAAGGCCGCGCGCGGCTACGGCCTGTACAGCGGCGCGCGCCCGGTGCCCCAGAAGGCACGTAAGCCCGCCCTCGAGCCCGGGATGACCGTGGGTGAGGCGTTCGAGCGCCAGGCGCGCGCCTGCGTGTGGCAGATGCGGGCGAACGAAGAGCCCGTCATCGACGGCACCGACGCCGAAGGGGTGCACCAGATGCGCGTCGCCATCCGGCGCATGCGCGCCCTCGTCTCGGCGTTCTCGGCGGCCGTGGACAGGGATGTGGCGAGCTATCTCAAGACGGAGCTGCGCTGGATGCAGCGCCAGCTCGGCCCGGCGCGCGACCTTGACGTCTTTCTGGCGGACACCTTCGGGCCCTTGCGCGAGCGGCTTCCCTCGGCGGAGAGCCTGGCCCAGCTTGCCGAGACCACCGAGAACCTGCGCGCGGAAGCCTACGACGACGCCCGCGCGGCCGTGCACGACCCGCGCTACACCGCGCTGTTGCTGCGCCTGGAGCTTTGGCTCGACACGGGCGCGTGGCAGAAGACCGTGGGCCCCGACGAGACCGACCCGGCGGCACAGCCGGTGACGCCGTTCGCCCAGGCCATCCTCGACCGGCGGGCGAAGAAGTTCAAGAAACTGGGCAAGAAATACGATCGGCTCAGCGAAAGCGACCTGCACGAGCTGCGCATCCGCGGCAAGAAGTTGCGCTATGCCGGAGAGTTCTTCACGGGGCTGTTCAAGAAAAAGGATACGAAGGCGTATCTGGACGCCCTGGAGGAGATCCAGGATCGGCTCGGCGCGCTCAACGATGCCGCCACGGGCCAGACCCTGCTCGACCGGATCGAGGCGCGTATGCGCGAGCACGGCGAGCGCGAGCACGACGTCGCCAATGCGGCCGGGCTCGTCCAGGGCTGGCAGGTCGCGCGGATCGCGCAGGAACTGCAGGATTTCGCACAGGTGTGGAAGCGCTTCGGCAAGCTCGACCCGTTCTGGCGCTGAGGTCGGTCGGGCCCGCCGGCCGGACCGGCTCCGTTCGGCGGCACAGGCGGGCGTGGTGGCCTACGGGTGCTTGCTCCGGTAGAGCGCCTTGTCCGCCAGGGCCATGGCGGTCGCTGCGTCGCTGTTCGGGCCGTAGACGGCGTAGCCGAGGGAACAGCTTACCGGGATGTGTGCGCCCTCGTGCGCAATCAGCGTCCCGTCCAGCCGGCCGCGCAACGGGTCCAGGCGCGTGTTCGCCAGCGCCGGGTCGGCGTCGACCAGGATCACGGCGAACTCGTCGCCGCCCAGGCGGGCGACCACATCGCTGGCGCGCACGGCGCCGCGCAGGAGCTTGGCCGTTCCGTGCAGCACCGCATCCCCGGCGATGTGGCCGTAGGTGTCGTTGATCGCCTTGAAGCGGTCGAGGTCGCAAAGGACCAGCAGGCCCTGCTCGCCGTTGCGCCGGGCGCGCGCCAGGGTGCGCGAGAACTCGGCGTCGAAGCCGCGCCGGTTGAACAGCCCCGTGACCTCGTCCGTGACCGACAGGCCTTCGAGATAGCGGATGCGCGCGTCCTGTTCCGCGATCTGGGTCTCCACCGCCTTGGCCTGGGCGATGACGGCATCGATCATGGGTGCCACGGCGGTGGTACAGGCGCCCGCCTCGGCGACCGCCTTAAGCCGCTCGACGCTGGCGAGCAGGCTGGGCGAACCGTCCGAATTCGTCTCAACGGCGCCGCTTAGAACACTGCTTTTCAAGGGTTTTCTCCCGCCTGTCCAGCTTTTGCAGCGCACTAAGCAAATGATGTGCCAATTGGCCGGGTGCCGATTGCGGCGCGCCTTCGCGCGGGAAGGTGCCGCGGCGGCGCTGTGCACCCGCCGCCGCGGCAATTCCTGCCCATCTCAATCAGGTGAAAGCTGCCGGGTCGACCGCCGGTTCACGCCACCCGGTTGGGCGGCGTCGTGCCGTCGAAAACGGCGTCCAGGTTGTCCAGCACCATGAAGCCCATGGCGTTGCGCGTCTCCACCGTGGCGCTGCCCAGGTGGGGCAGGATGAACGCGTTGTCGAGGTTGTAGTAGCCGGAGTGGATGTTCGGCTCGCCGGCGAAGACGTCGAGGCCGGCGGCGAAGAGCTTGCCGCGCTTGAGCGCGTCGATCAGCGCCTCGTCCTCGACGATGTCGCCGCGGGCGGTGTTCACCACCACCGCGTTGTCGGGGAGCTTGGCGATGCGCTCGGCGTTGAGGAAGCCGATGGTCTCCGGCGTGGCGGGGACGTGGATGGACAGGATGTCGGACACGCCGAGCAGGCTCTCCGGCGTGTCGTGGAAGGTGGCGCCATGCTCCTTGTCCGCGGGCAGGCGCTGCTGGTCGTAATAGTGCACGGGCATGCCGAAGCCCTGGGCGCGCCGCGCCACGGCCTGACCGATGCGGCCCATGCCCAGGATGCCGAGGCGGCGCGTGCTGACCTCCACGCCCATCAGCTGGATGGGCTTCCAGCCCTGCCACGCGCCGGCCCGGATGAGGCTCGCGCCCTCGTGCGCGCGCCGGCACGCGGCGAGGATGAGCAGGAACGCGATGTCGGCGGTGGCCTCGGTGAGCACGCCGGGGGTGTTGGTAACCACGATGCCGCGGCGCTTGGCCGCTTCCAGGTCGACGTGGTTGGTCCCGACGGAGAAGCAGCCGATGGCCTTGATGCTCGCCGGCAGGCGGTCGATGACCTCGGCCGTCATCTTGTCCGGCGGGGTAACGATGACGGCATCCTTGCCCTCGGCGCCGGCCACGATGTCGTCGGCCGAAAGGCCGGTGTCCGCCGTGTTGACGGTGGCGTCGTAATCGCGGTGCAGGCGCTCGGCGACCGCCTCGGGGACGTTGCGGGTAACGTAGACCGCGGGCTTGGACATGAGACGACCTCCCTTTGATACGTGTGTTCCGCTGCGCCCGGCGCGCGCCGAGCTGGCGGCTTGTCCTCCGGTATGGGATTGCTAGGCTGGCGCAGGTTGGCGCACGACGCCAGCGGCCGCGTTGGCATGCATGCCTGCCTGCGCCGGAGGCGTTGCGCGATCGCGACGCACACACCACGAACGGGAAGGAACCCCCACGACAATGCGCCGACACCGTTCGTTTGTCTATTGCCTGATTCTCGTCGCGCTGGCCGCGCTTCCGGTGGCCGCGCACGCCGCCGGTGCAATCGCCCCGCATCGCGCCGTCTACGATCTCAGCCTGGCGAAAGCGCGCAGCTCGCGTGCGGCCAGCTCGGTGGACGGCACCATGACGTTTTCCTGGAAGGATGTCTGCGATGGCTGGTCCATCACCTACGACAGCCGGATGGAGCTGGTCTTCCCCGAGCGCGGCAGCCGCTCGGTCGGCTGGCGCTACACCGCCTGGGAATCGAACGACAGCACGCGCATGCGCTTTTTCCTGCAGCGTTTCATGAACGGCCAGAAGACACTCGAACGCCGCGGGCGGGCGCGCAAGGGACCGGACGGCGGCGAGGCCGTGATCACGCGGCCGGAAAAACGCACGCTTGCGCTCGAGACGGGAACCATGTTCCCGGGCGAGCACTCGCGCGCCCTCCTGGATGCCGCGCGCAAGGGCGAGCGTTTTCTCTACGCGCAGGTCTTCGACGGGACCGGGGAGAACGACGGGTTGTTCGCGGCAAATGCGGTCATCCTCGACGAGAAGGCGGGCGCGGGGCACGACCTCGACTCGCCATTGCTCGACGGGACGCCGTCCTGGCGCATGAACCTGGCGTTCTACGCGCCCGGCGACACCGACGGCACGCCGCAGAGCGAACAGAGCGTCCGGTACTATGCCAACGGGGTGGCCGGCACGCTCACCCTCGACTACGGCGATTTCGTCGTGCGCGCCAAGCTGGCCGAGTTGACGCAACTGGACCGGCCCGCCTGCGACTAGGGCGGTGCACCGGGCGCGCTTACCAGCGCAGCAGCAGGTCCGCCACCGCTTGCCGGCCCGCGGGCGGGATCGCCGTGCCCTGAGAAATCTGCAGCACGAGCTGCGGAAAACCCGGTTCCCCCAGCGCCGTGCGAAGGCCGGGGCGCAGCGCATCCATGGCCACCGGTTCGGTGAGATAGGCGTTGGTCAGGCCGGCCGTGGCGAGGGTGAGATGGATGCGGCTGAGCGCGCGGCCCGTGCTGAGCCACGCGGTGGGCGTTTCCATTGCGGTGGCGACCAGGGCGAGCGCGGGCAGGTCGTCGGGCCCGGCCGCCCCCTCGTCCGCGGCGCCCAGGGACTCGCTGCGGGTCATCATGCGCGCTTGCGCGGACAGCCGGTCGGGCATGCCGTAACCGCGCGCGCCGCGCGGGTCTCCGCCCATGCGATGCGCCCGGGTCCAGGCGGCGAGTTCGCGCGGGAACCGCGGGTCGGCGAACTGGCGGCGGTTGCCCTCGCTCACCAGGTCGGCCACGCGCATCAGGGTCGCCTTGTCGCGTACCACCCGGAAAGCGACCCCGCAGGCCTCGGCGGCCTCGCGGCACGCCGCCATCGGATCGGCCGGCGCGTCCTCGGCCGCGACGACCGGATGCGGCGCCGGGCCGCGCACGGGCATGGCGCGGAACAGCCGTTCGTCCGCGCGCTGTGGCGTGTGCCGCCCGGTGACGGCAACCCGCGCGAGCGGCCGCTCGGGCGTGAACTGGTCGGCCGGCATGACGCGCGGGACAAAGCCGAAGTGGCGCAGCGCCACCTCGAGATGTCCGATGGCCGCGCCGCAGCTCGTGACCACGTCGCGGTCTTCCGGATCCACGACGGGATGCTCACGGGTCCCGTTGGCGTAGACCTCGACGCTGGAATTGCCGATCCGGAAGAGAAAGGGCCGTGTCGCGTGGCCGGTCGGGGCGAGGCAGGCGTAATTGAGGCAGAATGCCAGCTTATCGCCGAGAGCGGCATGCTGCGGGAATGCGGTTGCGTCGACTTGCCATGGGTCGTCGGGAAGCTCGACCACGACAGCCCCCTTTGCCGAGTTCGGCCCGCCTTGGACCGGTTTCCATAGGCGCACGCACGGCCGCGTCCGTCCTTGCGCCACATCAAATTCATTCCAAACTGGCGCCGCGTGCACTGCGGTTCTCAGCCGCATGCCGCTGCCGGGTGTAGGTGCTGACAATGGTCAGGGCTTTGCGCGGCCCCGTGACCGTCCAGCCCGTGCGATGCGCCTCCGGCCCGGCCAGGGCATACCAGCCGGCGTATCGGTCGGGCGGGCAGGTGTGCGCCACCTCGGCCGCCCCGGTGTGCAGATCGAGGGCGTGGAAGTACCGGCCGTCGGCGAAGCGCAGCTCTGCCGACCACGGGCCGGTCGCGATCAGACGGTAACACCGGTGGCCGTCCAGCGGGCGGCCGTCGGGCGCGGTCCAGCGCACGCGCTCGGTGTAGTGCAGGCCGTCCAGCGTGGGCGTGTACCACGCCGTACCCACCATGCGGTAGTCCCGGCCGGCGCGCCGGTCCGCGACCACGCGCGCGAGGTGCCAGGTTCCCGCCAAGTATGCCATCAGATCATCCATTGTGGGGCATGTATGCGGCCGGGGCC
>Ga0207714_1000967_pt1 | contig 19286 bp, 22 predicted proteins | sample PonA232FremontCA_2_FD_187270 | JGI IMG/M metagenome (GOLD analysis project Ga0207714, IMG submission 187270) | Marine sediment microbial community from Fremont, CA, USA - Pond A23 Sediment 2 (SPAdes) | ecosystem: Environmental > Aquatic > Marine > Unclassified | place: USA: Fremont, California...
CAAAATCCCCACCGTGGGCTCTGACGAGCCGCTTTTTGTACGCGTCTAAATCTGTTGATCCCTCGCGTTGGGCATCTTCATCGGTCAGCTCACCCAGCGTCATCTCCTCGACGCTCGTGACCGCGTAGGTGTCGCCATCGATCTCGAACTGATCGCCCTCGTCGGCGTAGGCCTGTCCGCGGGTCAGCTGTGTCATCTCGCCGTCAGCAACCAGTTCCTTGACGTGTCCGTTCGGCAACAGCGTATCGGCATCGATGTGTGCCATGGGAGCGTTTGAGCGTCTAACAGCAAAAACATCCGGCTGTGAGCGACAGCGCGGGCCGCCCCCAACCCGCGGGATTCAAGAGCGTTCGGCGACCCACCTGCAACAATGCGTCAGGACCACCTCATCACCGCGACCCAACTCTCGCGGGCCGACATCGAGGCGGTGCTCGACCGAGCGGCGGAGATCGACGCCGATCCCGGGGCGGTCGCCGACCGATACCGGGAGGCCGTCCTCGCCCTCTGCTTTTTCGAGCCGAGCACGCGCACGAAGATGAGCTTTGAGACCGCGATCAAACGACTCGGTGGGGCGACAACCGACATGGGGACGGTCGAATCCTCCTCGGTCAAAAAGGGCGAAAGCCTCGCCGACACCGTCCGCGTCGTCGAAGGCTACGCCGACGCGCTCGTGCTCCGGCATCCCAGCGAGGGCGCGGCAAAGATGGCCGCTCAGTTCGTCGACGTACCGGTGATCAACGCCGGCGATGGTGCGGGCCACCACCCGAGTCAAACGCTGCTTGATCTCTACACCATCCGCGAGAACGTCGGCCTCGACGACCTTTCGATCGGCATCATGGGCGACCTGAAATACGGCCGGACGGTGCACTCCCTGGCCGACGCGCTGACCAACTTCGATGTGCGCCAACACTTCATCAGCCCCGAAAGCCTTCAACTCCCCCGCAGCGTCCGGTTTGACCTCCACAACGCCGGCGCGCAACTCCGCGAACACACCGAACTCGACGACGTGCTTCCGGAACTTGACGTGCTCTACGTGACCCGGATTCAGCGCGAGCGGTTCCCTGACGAAACCGAGTACAAACAGATCGCCGGCGAGTACCAGATCGATGCCGACACCCTCAACGCCGCCAGCGACGATCTTGCGGTGATGCATCCCCTGCCTCGCGTCGACGAGATTGATCCCGCCGTCGACTCACTGCCACAGGCGACATACTTCGAACAGGCGCACAACGGCGTCCCGGTCAGAATGGCACTGCTTGATGTCCTGCTGTCGGAGGGTGAGCTATGAGCGACCGTGAACTTCGCGTCTCAAAGATCCGCAACGGCACTGTCATTGACCACGTCTCTGGGGGCCAGGCCCTGAACGTGCTGTCGATTCTTGGCATCGACGGCTCCGCGGGGTTGGGCGTCTCTGTCGTGATGAACGTCCCCAGCGATCGGTTGGGGCTGAAGGATGTGGTCAAGGTCGAAGACCGCGAACTGAGCCAATCGGAGGTCGACGTGATCTCGCTGATCGCCCCCGAGGCGACGATCAACATCATCCGTGAGTTCGATGTCGTCGAAAAGAACCGTGTTGACCGCCCGGAAACCGTCGTTGGTCTCCTGACGTGTCCAAACCGCAACTGTATCACCAACGCCAACGAGCCCGTCGAAACAAAGTTCGATGTTGTCGATGAGGGGGTTCGCTGTACCTACTGTGGGACGATCATCCGCGAGGAGTTGGCCGCACACATCGCCCCCGAGTAGGCCGGCGTCGCCCCGCCCACGCAAAGCCTATAACCCACCCAGCCATGAGGTGAGGTATGTCCAAGAAACTGAAACTGCTTGGCGTCCTCGTCGTTATCGTACTGGCCTACGTCCTTTTCTCGGGCGATACCGAACCCGTTGAGGTCAACGTCGACGAGTAACCCTTCCCCCTTCCGGTGACGCTCACCGCCACCGAGTCACAACGCCGGAGAGCGAACCACTTACCCACGGCTGTGGCCAACCCGGTGTATGGATGGGATCGTCACGCGGAACGAACCGGAGACCAGGTGGGACGAGTTCGACCGCACGTTTTACGAGGTCAAAGACGTGACCGGCCGTCCCAACGAACCGATCGCGGGCGCGATCAACATGGTCTCCTGTTTCGGCGATAATGCTGCCGCAGCCGAGAACCCGGATCTCGTCCCCGTCGACAGCGAAGGCCGACCGGCGACCCGCGAGCGCGAGTACTTTGATTGGGACTACATCTGTCCGACCCACGACGCCTACCGCGAGGGATTGTTGGAGATGATCGCCGACTGTGGGGCCACACACGACGATGTTCGCGTAGACGATGTTGGCTTCCCCCGGGATGACTACTGCCGGTGTGACCGCTGTGAGCGACGGTTTGCCGACAGCGAGTTCGACGACTGGCACGCGTGGCGGGCCAACGTGATCACCGATTTTGTCGCCGCCGCCCGTGAGCGCGTCCCGGGACGGCTGTATCTTACGCTCTACCCGGATCCCTATCCGGGCCATCTCTCCAAACGAGCAGGGCTCGATCTCGACGCGCTCGCCCCCTATGTTGACGAGTTCGTCGTCCCGCTGTATGATCTGGACTACGGCACTACCTACTGGCTGGAGTCGCTCGCCCGGGGCTTTCGGAGCGCGCTCGGTGGCGGGTACGCGGTCGACGACGCCGATCCCGAGGTGCCGTTTTCGATCGAGCTCTACGCGGTCGATGTCGACGTCGACAACCTGATTCAGGCCGCCGAGGTGGCCGGCAGCTACGCACACGAGGTGTTTTTCGGCTACGATGCCGCCCAGGCGTCGGCGGCGATCCGGCGACAGGGTGCCGACAAACAGGACGGCAAAACCTATACCCCGGAGTGAGCGTCGTCGATCCCCGCCTCAGTTCGTGTAGTAATCGGCCCACGCGATCCAGAGACACATCACAGCCGAAAAGCCGAGTATCGCCAGATAGAGAACGGTGAGACCGCCGCTAACCCACAGATACATCGCCCCGAAGAGCACAAACAGCAGCCCAAAGCCGCCGATCCGCCTGCTCTTGAGGTTTGGATACGCCGCGAGCCACCCCACGACCCCGTCCTGATCGCGTGTCATCGTGCTCGCAGCAACCACCGCCGGTGGCTTAAATCACCCTCTCCGCAATGGCGGAGTCAGACCTACCGGAGGTAGCTGAGATAGTAGATCACGCCGATGCCGAGGATGAACACGAGCAGCGCGACCCCACCAAGCGCGACCATCAACGTCAGTCCATCGTCGGCTTCGGCCGCAGCCTCGTCAGCACTCATTGGTGGCTGTATGACCGCCAGCCGTTTAGCTGGTGCGTTGGTCGCCGGTCAGTGGACGGTTCGGTCGTCGCTGTCGTCGACGGCCTCTATCGGCTCGCTGTTCCCGAACTCCGGGGTCGGCCCGTCGCCGGGGGCCGCCCACGCGACCGCATTGGCAAGCACCTGCTGAACCGCCTCGTTGTGATAGATCGGATACGTCTCGTGGCCCGGTCGAAAGTAGAAGAGCCGCCCGTTGCCGCGTCGGTAACAACAGCCCGACCGGAACACCTCCCCGCCCTCGAACCACGAGGTAAAGACGAGCGTGTCGGGGGCGGGGATATCGAACCGTTCGCCGTACATCTCGGCGTCGTCGAGTTCGATGTACTCATCGAGGCCGTCGGCGATCGGATGGCTCGGCTCGACGACCCAGAGCCGCTCGGTTTCGGCGGCCTCCCGCCATTTCAGCGAACAGGAGGTGCCCATCAGCCGGGTGAACGGCTTCGAGTAGTGGCCGGAGTGGAGGACGATGAGGCCCATTCCCGCGCGGACGCGCTCACAGACGCGGTCGACGATCTCATCGCGCACCTCATCGTGGGCCGCATGGCCCCACCATGTGAGCACGTCGGTGTCGTCAAGGACGGCCTCGGTCAGCCCGTGGTCGGGCTCGTCGAGTGTGGCGGTTCGGGTCTCGAAGCCGGCCGCGCTAAGCGCGTCGGCGATGACGGTGTGAATCCCCTCGGGGTAGACCTCGGCGACGGTGTCGTTGTGGCGTTCGTGCCGAAACTCGTTCCAGACGGTCACCTGTGTCATAGCTACCCGGAGTCGACCGCCGGTGATAGCGTTTGGGCCGCGCTGGGTGGTGCTACAAAACTCGTGGCTGCCGCGTGCTGCGGCTCACCGGTTGAGAGCAACACACAGTCCGAAACTGTGTTAGTCTGCGTTCGGCGCCAGCGGCTCGGCGGTCTCGGCGTCGACCTCGTCCATCGAGGAGGTGATGCCTTTCGCCAGTTCGAAAACAGCTGCTTTGTGGTCGGTCTTCGATTTGTGGATCGATGTCGGCTTGATGCCAAGCGATTCGTACTCAGTAAGATCAACGTTGTCTTCCCACGCTTCACACTGCGTACGTACCTCGGCAAGCAGGCCGTGTAGGTGGATGAGCTCCTGCTTTTTCATGAGCAACAAGTCGTAACGACTGGAGGGTTATAGTAGTATCCTGAGATAGGTTACCATAGGTCGCCCACAATATGACCCGGTAGTTTCGCCGCTAACCCCCGTGTAGACGGCTGAAAAACACCGATCAGCACCGGGTTCCACGATGCTCACGCTCCGCCGGTTCGGCTTCGACTACTGTACCAACTCGCCGTGATCGAGTTCGAGCAGTTCCTTGTAGCGGTTGCGGATCGTGACCTCGGAGATGTCGGCGACCTCGCCGACCTGGCTCTGTGTGACCTTCTGGTTTGTCAGCAGCGCGGCCGCATACACCGCGGCGGCAGCGAGACCGACCGGCGATTTCCCGCTGGTGACGGCGGCGTCCTTGGCGGCCCGCAGCAACGCCCGCGCCTCACGTTCGACCTCCTCGTCGAGGTCGAGCCGGGAGACAAACCGCGGGACGTACTGTTCGGGGTCGGCCGGCTTGACTTCGAGGCCGAGCTGCCGGACGATATACCGGTAGGTGCGGGTCATCTCCATCTTCTCGACCCGGGAGACCGCGGCAAACTCATCGAGGCTGCGCGGGTTGTTCAGCTGGCGCGCGGCGGCGTAGAGCGCGGCGGTCGCAACCCCCTCGATGGAGCGACCCGGGAGGAGATCCTCGTCGAGTGCGCGACGATAGATCACCGATGCGGTTTCCCGAACTGCCTTCGGGAGGCCCAACGCCGACGCCATCCGATCGATCTCACCGAGAGCCTGCTTGAGATTCCGCTCCTTGCTGTCGCGGGTGCGGAACCGCTCGTTCCAGGTGCGGAGCCGCTGCATCTTCTGGCGTTGGTTCGACGACAGCGACTTGCCGTAGGCGTCTTTGTCCTGCCAGCCGATGTTGGTCGACAGCCCCTTGTCGTGCATCATGTTCGTCGTCGGCGCGCCGACACGGGACTTCGAGTCACGTTCCGCGCTATCGAAGGCGCGCCACTCCGGCCCGCGGTCGATCTCGTCGCTCTCGACGACAAGGCCGCACTCACGGCAGACGGTCTCGCCGTGTTCTTCGTCGGTGATGAGCTGGCCGCTACACTCGGGGCAGCGGGTCGTCTCATCGGCCGACTCCGTTTCGGATTCGGTTTCGTGCTGTCGGACGGTTGGTGAGGGTCGTGGTGTGCTGTTGCTCATTGATTGGGTGAGTGTGGATGGCCGCTGCCCGGAGAAAGAACATGTAGGGGCAGAGCCGAGTCCGTATGGTATACACGTGATCGAAGCTTATAAATATACCGGTCAAATTCAGCCCCGTGATAGCTACGTACGTGCTATTTTCATGGGCAACGTTCGTGATATTTGGATCAGACTCGCTACCGCGCTGCTATGGCTCGTTTCGCCGTGTCGTCACTGCTCGCTTACGCTCGCAGACAGCAGGCATGGTGGGAGTCCCGCGAGCGAACGTAGTGAGCGAGGGGGACTCAGCCATGCCCGAGACCGACCTACTGGGAGGGAACGGGCATGGTGGGATTCGAACCACGGTCGAACATGCTCGCTGCCGCTGCGCGTGTTCTCCCTGCTTCGAATCCCTGCAGCCGCTGCTGCTCACTATCGTTCGCAGACAGCGGGCACGGTGGGATTCGAACCCACGATCGAGCGGTTAGGAACCACTCGCCTTGTCCACTAGGCCACATGCCCCAAAAATCAGGTTCGCGGTCGGCGACTCGAAGCGGCTCAGTTCGTCGATTCCTTCTCGGTTTCAAGCTCTTCGTCGTCGAGCTCCGAGACGTCCTCGACCATATCGGCATCCGGATCGGCGGCTTCGTTCAGTTCCTTCTCGATCTCCTCACGACCCTTTTTGAACTCGCCCATCGCTTCACCCGTCGAGCGGGCAAGCTTTGGGATCTTGTTCGCGCCGAACAGCAACACGAGCACGAGCAGGATGATGAGCATCTCTGGGCCGACCGGACCAAACAGCGGAAGCAGACCACTCATGTATCTGGCTACTCCGGTGGCGAATATAGGCCTTTTGCTCCGTCTACCGCGCCGCCAACCGTAATCTTCAACGCAAATCGCCGTGTTGGGACGGTATGCTCACCGTTGGCGACGATGCACCCGATTTTGCGGCCCCACTGGTCGGCGCGGAGACCGAACCGTTCCGCCTGTCGAACCGCCGCGGCACCGGCCCGGTCGTCCTCGCGTTCTTCCCGGCGGCGTTTTCGACGACCTGTACCGAGGAGCTGTGTACGTTCCGCGACGAGTTGAGTGCCTTTACTGACCTCGACGCCCGCGTCTTCGGGATCAGCACCGACCTGCCATATGCCCTCAGTCGATTCCGGGCTGAACACGAGCTTGGTTTTGATCTCGTTAGCGACAACGATGGGGCGATCATCGACGCCTACGATGTCGTCGACGAGTGGGAACAGATCAACCTCTCACGGATCGCCCAGCGAGCCGTTTTCGTCATCGACAGGGCGGGAACCGTCCGCTACGCATGGCGCGCAGACAATCCCGGCGAAGAACCCGAGTACGACGCGGTCGCCGACGCGGTCGAATCACTGGATTGAGCGGCGGCGACCGGTGCGCGACGACCGCTCACGGCCGCTCGGCGCGGCAGATCGTCGACACGCGGGCGTTTTCTTTGAGTGTGAGCCCGGCACCGCCGACGCTGAGAGGCACACGCCCGAGTTCCTGTGTGTGACGCGTTGGGTGGAACGCCCCGCGCGTCAGGATCTCATCGCGGGTCTGGACAACGAGGAACACGTCTTCGGGCGGTGACAGCGTCTCGTTGTACTCGATGAGATACTGGCCAGCGTCGAGTGTCCACCACTCGTAGTCGTCATCCGGGTTGCGTTTGGCCGAGGGATGAGGCTCGATGTCGGCCGATTCTAACTCGCCGCCGCCGAAATCGACACGCCCCGGTGCCGTGATCTCGTAGATCTCGCTGACGGTGAGATCGACCCCTGGGCCCTCGGTCTGTGTCGGTTCGTGGACGATGCCGTCGACGAAGGCGGTGAGATCTGTGGTCGGCATATGTCGCCATACAACACCCGACAGTAAAGCAGTGGTGTGGGTTTTTCATCGCCGGGCGGCTACGCTACCGGTATGCGATCACCCGATGGCGTCTCGGCGTACGACCCCGACGCCGACCACCCGTTTCCTGACACAGCACTCAACGACATCCTGCCGGTACTCACCAGCGATCCCGAGATCACGACCTATCTTGACGCCCAGAATGTCACCGCTGTCGATCGGATGGGGTACAGCGACCACGGCCCGAAACACATCGAGATCGTCCGCAACCGCGCGCTTGGGCTGTATACACTGCTGAAACAGGCCGATGTCACCTTCAACGGCGCGAGCCAACAGGGCCTCGACGAACGATTCGAGCCCGTGATCCTCGTCCTCGCCGCTACACTCCATGATATCGGCCACGTTGTCCACCGTGAAGATCACTCCTACTACTCGATTCCGCTGGCGGCCGATATTCTCGATCGGCTGCTCGGCGACCGTTACGACACCGAGACCGCGGTTCGGCTCAAAAGCGAGGTGTTGCACGCGATCCTCTGTCATCACACCGAGGAGACACCGCTGACAACCGAGGCGGGGGTTATCCGGATCGCCGACGGCCTCGATATGGAGCGGGGTCGCTCACGCATCCCCTACGAACACGGCGGCCGCGGGATCAACACGCTCTCGAATCAAGCCATCGAGGACGTACGACTCAAAGCCGGCGACGACACACCTGTCTTGGTCGAAATCGAGATGAACAACGCTGCTGGCGTCTATCAGGTCGATAACCTCCTGAAAGCAAAGCTGGCAAACTCCCGGCTCGAAGACCAGATTCGCATCATCGCGGTCAACACGAAAGGCGACGACGGGCTGGTCGAACGGATCGAGCTGTAGCCGGCGAGATTTTAAACCGGAAGCGGCGGCCACAGCGGCCTACCACCGCATGTCGAACCCCGACCGCCCCGAACCGATCGATGCCGACACGGCAGCCCCCGATGGGTCGATCGCTGCTGAGCTCCTGGCCCGCCTGCGTCGGGTCATCCGCGCGCTTCGTGGCTCGACGTTCGACCCTCGCCCCTACGATCCCGCGGTCGACGACCCGCTGGCGACGTTCTCGGTTCCCGATGGCGAACAGGAACTCGACCGTTACTGGGTGAACCGGCCGTTCGCCTTCGTTGTTATCACCGAACATGTCGCCGACGGCGACCGATCGTACTACGCCGTCGAGCCGGATCTCGATGCCTTCGAGGTCGACCTGCTTGACCGCGTCCGCAACGACATCCGCGCGCCGTTGCTCTACGAGCCCGGCGACGGTGACACCGAACCACCAGCCGATGTCGCTACCGACGCCAGCGAGATGGCTGTCGATCACGACATCGGGGCGGCCACGCCTGCAGCGGGATCGAACGACGACACCGATATCGATGCAGCCGTTGTCGACACGGCTGCCGAAACTGATGACGACCGCAACGATCCAGTCGCTGACTCTGCTGCTGATCGCGTTGCTGACGGGGGCGACGCTGACGGTGCCGGTGGCGGTGGCGGTGCTGACGCCGCCGGTGCTGACGCTACCGGTGCTGACGCCGCCGATGCCGACACTGCCGCCGAGCGACTGCGTACCGAACTCGCCGCGCTGATCGAGCGTTATGGGATCACCATCGACAGCCGGACGTTCCACGCGCTGTGGTACTATCTGTACCGCGATTTTCGTGGCTATGGCCGGCTTGATCCGCTCTTGGCGGACGACCACATCGAGGATATCTCCTGTGATGGCCCCGACCATCCGGTGTTTATCTACCACGAAACCCACGCCGACCTCGAAACCAACGTTGCCTTTGAGCCCGCCGCACTCGACGATTTCGTCGTCCGACTGGCCCAACAAGCCGGCCACCACATCAGCGTTGGCGACCCGCTGGTCGAGGCGACGCTGCCGGATGGCTCGCGGGCGGAGCTCAGCCTCAGTGATGAGATCACCCCACACGGCTCGGCGTTTACCATCCGGCAGTACGCCGCCGATCCGTTCACCCCGATCGACCTCATCGAGCGCGGCACCTTCGACGCCGCGGGGTTGGCCTACTGCTGGCTCTGTATCGAGCACAACAAGAGCCTGCTGGTGGCTGGTGGCACCGCCGCCGGCAAAACCACCACGCTGAACGCGCTGTCGATGTTCGTGCCGCCGGGCGCGAAGGTCGTCACCATCGAGGACACCCGCGAGCTTACCCTCGCCCACGACAACTGGCTGGCGGCGGTCACCCGGGAGCAGCTGACCGAGGGCACCGCCATCGATATGTACGATCTCCTGCGCTCGGCGCTCCGGCATCGCCCGGAGTATCTGCTTGTCGGCGAGGTACGCGGCGAAGAGGCCGAAACGCTGTTTCAGGCGATGAACACCGGCCATACGACGCTGTCGACGATCCACGCCGACTCCATCGAGACCGCCGTCACCCGGCTGGAAAACGAGCCGATCGGCCTCCCCCGGACGATGGTCGAATCGCTGGATCTGTGTGCCGTCCAGACACAGCGACGCCTTGGGGGCCAGCGTGTCCGGCGGGTCGAACGCATCGCCGAGATCCGCGGGATCGACGATCGCACGGGCGATCTCGATTACGCCAATCCCGTCGCCTGGCAGCCACAGGATGATAGCTTCACCCGATCGCACAGCGAGGTGCTGGACTCGATTCGGGCCGAACGCGGCTGGGACCCCGCCGATCTGCGGGCGGAGCTTGCCGCCCGCGAACAGTTCCTGAACACGCTGTGGGAGCAGGGGGTGACCGACTACCGCGAGTTCACCGCGCGCCTCAGCGACTACGACGCCGCCGACGCCGACGACGCCGACGACACCGATCGCCGGGAGACACAGCCGACCGCCGCGACGGTGCTGAACAGCCAACCCACCGCCGCATCGCCGACGCATGAATCCGCCGATGACGCCTCGTCGACAACGGCTCCTGAGACCGCCGCCGATGCCGCGGTATCGGACGCCGCTGCTCCCATCTGGGAGACCGACGATACCGACGACGCTGTCGACCAGTTCGGTGACACGCCATCGTCGACCACGGGGAGTTGATCGCGCTGATGACTCCCACTCAACTGATCGGTTCTCGCCGCCTGCCGAACCTGTTGGCGACGATCCGGTCGCTCGGGGGTCGACTGCGGTGCGGTCTTGATGCCATCGCGCTCGCGTGGTGTCGCCCGCTCGTCCCGGCGTCCGGTCGCCGCGAGCGGCACGCGCAGTTGGCGGCGATCCACGCCGACAGCCCACCGGATCTTGTTACCGCCCGCACCGCCTTGTACGCCGTCCTCACCGGCCTTGCTGGTGGATTGGCGACGCTGTCGGTGGTTCTCCTGCTCCGTGCTGAGCCCGCAATAGTGACCCACCACACCAGCCGGATCGGCACCGATGCGATCGCTCTCCCGCCGGTACCGACGGCCGCGTTCGCGGGTGGCTGTAGCCTCCTCGTCGCCATCGCTGTCGGGGTGTCGACCTACCGACTTCAGTGGGAGCTCATCGATCGGCGAGCGGCCGCCCGCGAGCGACGGATCGATCGGACGCTTCCCCGCGCTGTCGCGTGTATGTACGCCCTCGCTCGCAGTGGGATGCCGTTGCCGGCGGTGTTGCGGACGGTGGCTGCCCACGAGGATGTGTACGGCGAAACCGCCGCCGCCATCGCGGTGACCGTCCGCGAGATCGACCACTTCGGGGCGGACGTGATCTCCGCGCTTGCGGCGACGAGCGACCGCACACCGTCGGCCGAGTTCGCGGAGTTCACCTCCGATCTCGCCGCTGCTGTCGACAGCGGACAACCGATCGACGACTACCTCCACCAACAGCATGAGCGGTACCGTGAGGCTGCCGTCGACAGCCAGCAGGGGGTTCTCGACCGGCTTTCGACCGCCGCCGAGGGGTATGTGACGGGGCTTGTTGTCGGCCCGTTGTTCGTCGTCACAACGCTGACGATCGTTGGGTTGGTCGTTACCGACACGCTCCCGGTGTTGGGCGTGGTCACCTTCGGGCTCATCCCGATCGGGACGGCCGGCTTTCTGTTCGGGCTCGATCGGCTGCTCGCTGGTCGGCGGTTCCCCGCGGCACCCCACGATCACAGAGGGCCATCGCAGCGATCTACCGATCCGCCGGGCGATCATGCGCGGCCCCGGCCGACAACAGCCACGCAAGACTGGGTCCAACAGCGATCGATGCTTCGGATCGCGGATCGGCTGTCGCGGTGGCGTCGCTGGCTGCGGCGGCCGACGGCAACGCTTGCGGCCAACCCGTGGCTGACGCTGGTCGTGACTGTTCCGCTCGCTGTCGGCTGGATCGGTGTCACCACCGAGCCACCGCGGCTGTCGCCGGCGACGCTCCCAACAGCCACCCACCCGCTGTCGATCGCAGCGATCGGCGTCTGTGGCGGCTACGCGGTCGCCTACGAGCTTGGTGCTGCCCGCCGTCGCCGACTCACCGCGGCCGTGCCGGCGTTTCTCGACCGGCTTGCCGGCGTCAACGAGGCTGGCCTCTCGGTCGTCGACGGCCTCGATCAGGTGGCCGACGGCGATCTCGGCGCGCTCTCGGAGCCGATTTCCCGGGCGCGGCGTGATGTACGGTGGGGAGCCGACGTGACGAGCGCGCTCCGGCGGCTGGCACAGCGGTGTCGCTCGCCGGCGGTCACCGGTGCTGTCGCGTTGGTCACAAACGCATTACGCGCCAGCAATCGGATCGGGCCGGTCGCCGCCATCGCCGCCGCGGAACTCCGCGCCAGCCAGCGGCTCGCCCGGCGTCGCCGGCGCGCGATGGCAACGTATCTCGTCGTGATCTACGTCGCCTTTCTCGTCTTTCTCGGGATCATCGCCGCCCTCTCGGTGTCGTTCATCCCGGCGATCGAGACCGCGGATGTGGCAACCGGTGCCCCGGCGACCGCTGGGGTTCCCGGCCCCGGTGTCGGTCGTGTTGGCCGCGTGGCCACCAGCGTCGATCCCTACGAAACGCTGCTCGCACAGGTTGTAGCCGTCCAGGCGGTGTGTTCCGGCCTTGTTGCCGGCCGCCTCGGCGAGGGCCGGCTCCGAGCCGGCGTCAAACACGTTGCGGTGCTGTTGGTGCTCGCTCAGATCGTCCTCCGGGTGATCTAACTCATCCGTACCAATCGCTATATTGGAGCAGACATATTGTCCCCGTAATGGACCTACCTCCGGGTCGAGCGATGACCCTTCACCCACAGCAACGGCGAGCAAGGCGCGGTGAATCCGCTGACAGAACGGCAGTGAACTCCCACCTCAATCGATGAGCCGCGCCCGCGTCGACGCCGAACAGACCGGGCTGTTGGGGACGCTCAGACAGTTTTTTGCCCTCCAGCGGGACGTGCTGGTGTTGTCGCTGGCGATGTTCGCTTTCAGCCTCGGCTTCCAGATGACGAGTCGGTTTCTCCCCGAGTATCTCGTCGCGCTTGGAGCCTCGGGGTTCGTCGTTGGGCTGTTTGGTACCGTCGGCAACGTCATCTCGGCTGTCTTCCCGTATCCGGGTGGGGCCATCTCCGATCGGATCGGCTCCCGGTACGCGCTCACGTTGTTTGGGCTGCTGTCGACGCTCGGCTTTGGGATCTGGCTGGTCGCACCGACGCTCGGGGCGATCAGCGTCGCCGGCCTGACGGTTCAGCCGTGGGTGTGGATCTTCGTCGGATTGCTGTTCGCACAGGGGTGGAAATCCTTCGGGCTTGGCGCGACGTTTGCGGTCGTCAAACAGGCGACCGACCCCTCGCGGCTGGCTGCCGGCTTTGCCAGCACCGAAACGGTTCGCCGGACGGCGTTTCTGATCGGCCCGGTGGTTGCGGCCGTCCTCATCGACCTCCATCCCGCGTTCACGGTGAGTTTTCGGTACGTTCTCGCTGTCGCCGTCGGCGTCGGTGTCATCGGCACGCTCGCCCAACACCTCCTCTATGACGCCAGCGAGGACGCCCTCGGCGACTCGTTTGCGGGGATCGATCAGATCAAACGCGATCTGCGGGAGCTCCCCGATCCGCTTCGCCCGCTGTTGGTCGGCGACACGCTCGTCCGGTTTGCCAACGGGATGGTGTACGTCTTCTTCGTGTTGGTGATCACCCAATTCTACGAGGTTGGCTTTGAGACGACCGTTTCGCTGGCGGGGTTTTCGTCTCCGATCGACCTCTCGCCGCCGGCGTTTTTCGGTGCTCTGCTCGGCGTCGAGATGCTGGTCGCCCTGCTCTCGATGATTCCGGCCGCGAAAGCCGCCGAGCGGGTGGGGCTCAAACCGGTGGTCGCCGTTGGGTTTGCGGTGTACGCGCTGTTTCCGGTCGTCCTCATCGGCGGGCCGGCGGTGTTGGCTCCGGCGATACCGCTGCAGTGGGCGATGGTGCTCATCTTCGCGTTTTCGGGGCTGCGGTTTGCCGGCCTCCCCTCGCATAAGGCGCTGATCGTCGGCCCGGCCGAACAGGGTGCTGGCGGCCGCGTCACGGGAACGTACTACCTTCTGCGCAACACGATCGTGATCCCGAGTGCCGCCCTCGGCGGCTTCCTCTGGGAGTTTGTGAGCCCCGAGATCGCCTTCACGATCGCCGCCGTGATCGGGCTGGTCGGCACCGGCTACTTCCTTGTGTTCGGCGAGGAGTTCGCGGCGTATCTCTGAGATGGCTACCGGTGTGCTCACACCGTGAGCAGCACGCCCCCACCGAGCAGGATGGCGAGCCCGATCACAACCGTGGTGATCGCCCTGGCTGTCTGGGGCTCGGCGATGAGAAACGAGTGGGCTGGCTCGTCGGGATCGTAGTAGACGGTTGTCTGGCTGCCGGGCTCGAAGTCGGCGACCGCCGTTTCGGCGGCGGCTTCGGTGCCGAACTGTTTGGCAAACTGACTGTTGCCGGGGTAGACAGCCGTTCCCTCCCGTCGTTCTGTTGGGGTTCGGTACTCGTAGTCGACGACGGGCACATAGTTCTGTGCGCCACTGGAGCCCCTGATACGCTGGATGGTCACCTCGTTGATCGTGCCGGTTGTCTCGACGGCCCGCCGGTCGACCGCACGCAGTCGACGGTATCGCCGCCCGCCAACAGCCGCGATGAGGATCCCCCCACCGACAACAACGACGGCGAGGAGATCCACCACGCCAAGCGTCGAGCCGATCATAGCCACCGTAGTCGATCCTGCTACTTAACAACCGGATCACCAGCGGTGCCCCGGAGACGGCCGTGTGGTGGCGTCACAGCACCGTTCGCTGCTGTGCCACAGGTACACTTATACGATTTCAACCACAACTGTTGGGTAGCGGTTACCATGTTCAGCACTGGTTCGCGCGGACAAGTAGGGACAGGTACGCTCCTCGTCTTCATCTCGGTGGTGCTCGTTGCGGGTGCCACCGCCGGTGTCGTCACCAACACAGCCGGCTTTCTGCAGTACCAATCCGATCAGACGAGCGAGAGCAGCACAGCGGAGGTCAGCGACCGCCTTGAGGTCGCCTACTCGGTCGGTGTCGTCGATGGGACGACAGCCGAACTCGACGGGCTGGAGCTCATCGTGAAACCGGCCGCCGATGCGACCGCCATCGAGTTGGACAACACGACAGTGGAGTATCGAAGTCCTGAGGGGGTGACGACGCTCGTAAGCAACGGCTCACAGGATGCGACAGGGCCGACGTTCACTATTGAACCGCTCCAAGGTGACGCCGCTGACGGCGTCCTCAGCGACCCGTCCGATCGGGCGAAGCTTGCGATCGAACTTGACGGCGAGACGGCAGCCCTGGAGTCGCTCCGCCGCGGGGAGGCGGTTGAGCTCACACTCACGACCGACAGCGGCGCGGACACGCAGGTACAGCACACGGTTCCAGCGGTCGCCCCGGATGACGGGGCCGTCAAGCTCTGATACGGTTTGCTGTCGGAAGGTACCGTTCGACCGCCGCCCGGTGGGCGGTCGAGGCGGTACCCGTCTACGGTAACCAGTATGCGTGAGCGGCGGCGACTCGGGGTTCGCGTGAGCGAACCGCACCACGCTGCTCGTCCATCCTGCCTCAGGTTCCACCACGACGGAAACGGGTCGGCCGTTCGGTGCCGAGAGATTTACATCCCGGGCCCTTGAGGGGACGGTATGGTGTTTGGCCCACTGACGACGCTGCTCGATCTTGTTGGGCCGTTTGTGATCCCGGTCGTGCTCTTTGTTGGTGGGCTCATCGGCTATCTCGTGTTGCGGTGGCTGTTTCAGCGACGCGGCAGCGACACGGGGTGAGCGGTGGACGACTGGTACCGTCTCGCATGCCGGTGACGGCAAGATGCCACGATTTAACTGGCTTCGGAGCCCCTACAATGGTGTGTCAGAAGAATCAGGCCGGAACGATCTCCGGATGCCAGACGAAAACGAGATGTTCGCGGTCGTCACCGATATGCTCGGCGGGGGTCGCGTTCGACTGCGCTGCAACGACGGCAAAGAGCGGATGGGCCGCATCCCTGGTCGGATGCGGTTCCGCACGTGGATCAACGAGGACGACATCGTCCTCATCGAACCGTGGGATTGGCAAGACGAGAAGGCTGATGTCGAGTGGCGATACGACAGCCAGGATGCCGACCAGCTTCGCCGCGAAGGCCACATCGACTAACGAGTCTCGATTTTGCTGATCGCAATCGATCCCCACCAGTGTTGCTGATCGCAATCGACCCTCCCTCCTCGTTACGACCGCCATCCGAACCGGAGCGGTGGCTGTCGTGCCGCTGTCGGGTACGTCGGTGGCGTGGTTGCAGGCCCTGAAACCCTGAACCGCCCGTTAGGCAGCTGTCGCTCCGACAGCCGGCTATGACGCTCAGCATCGGTGCCTCCCTCCAGAACGGACTCCGGCGAAGCGCGACGCGAAGCGGTCTCGTCGTGTTTCTCCTGACGCTCGTCTACCAGCTCGTGTTGATTGCCGCGACAAACACCCTCGCTGTCGACCTGTTACAGCAGATCGGTGTCGATGACGTTCCGGCTGTCGGGGTGACGCTGCCGGTTTCGACGCCGGTCGCCGCAGCGATCGCGGTCGGCGCGCTGCTGTTCGGGCTGGCAAGCTACCCGATCTCGGTTCGGCTGTTGAGCCGGGAGCAGACCGCTCTGGCGACGCTTCCGCGGTCGCTGTTCACCCGGCGATTGGGCCGGCTGGTGGTGTCGACGCTGGCGGTAACGCTCGTGATGACGCCGCCGATCGTCCTCGGCTTTCTGTTGATCGTTCCGGGGCTGTATCTCGCTGTCAGCCTCCAGTTTACGGTCTTTGCGATCGCCACCGAGGACGCCGGGTCGCTGACCGCTTTCCGCCGGAGTTGGACGCTGGCGACCGGCAACCGCTGGCGGCTGCTCGGGATGCTGCTGGTGGTCGCCGCGCTCATCGGGCTCGCAAGTGGTCTCGGAACGCTCGCCGCCGCGATCAGCCCGGCGGCCGGCCAGGTCGTCGCCGCAATCGCCACCGCCGCGGCTGTTGTCGTCACCTACGGCGTTCTCGCCGACGCGTTCCGTCAACTGGGCGGCGAGCCACCGACCCGGCGGCGACAAACCCCACCCGGTGTCGATCCGTCGCCGATGTAACCGCCGGCCGTGACGATTACTAGATGGTGAGGCTTACACCACGGGACGATCACACGCGGATATGTCGCTGATCGATACGGATCGAGTCGCCCTGCTCATCGGAACCCAGCCCCGTCGTCATCGGGACGCCGGTCGTCGCGGTCGATAGCGCCCATGGACGATGCTTCCGACCCGCCCGAGGCGACGCCACTCCCGCCGGACGCGCTGCCGGTGCCGATCGTCGGCGTCAACCACCAGGACGATGAGCCAGCCATCACAACCGTCAACGACGCCTTTGGTGGACGGTTCGGTGACCCCGTCGGAACGGCGGTCGAGGCGTGGATCGACGGCCACGCCGCGTCGACAGCGTCGTCGGCTGCGATCGATGACGCCGTGGCCGTCCTCCGTGGTGACGCCGCCGACGATGCCCACCTCCGATTGCATCCCGCCGGCGACGGCGACGCGGCCTGCTACCGGTTCCAGCCGGTCGACCGCCCCACCGCGGCGGTGACCTACACGCTGCTGACCCCTTGCGAGGCAACCTCAACCGTCGCTGTCGACCGCCTGGCCAGCGTTATCAGCCACGACCTCCGGAACCCGCTGGACGTGGCCAACGCCCACCTGCAGGCCGCCCGCGAAACCGGCGATCCAGAACATTTCGAACAGCTGGCGGCCGCCCACGACCGGATGGCCCGCATCATTCAAGACGTGCTCACCCTTGCTCGCGGCGAGGACGCCCTCAACCCGGTGGCCGGCGTCGATATCGCGGCCGTCGCCGCCGACGCGTGGGCGACCGTCGACACCGAGGCCGCGTCGCTGTCGATCGCCGACGAGCTGCCGACGCTGGCGGCCGATCCCGACCGCCTCCAACGACTGTTTGAGAATCTGTTTCGGAACAGTGTGGAGCATGGCTCCACGGGCAGCCGGTCGCAGACCGGTGAGGATACCCTTACCGTTACCGTCGGCCGCGACGGCGACGGCTTCTTTGTCGCCGACGACGGCATTGGGGTTCCGGCCGACGACCGCCAGCAGGTCTTCGATTCGGGCTACGTCCGCGACGACAGCGGCCACAGCACCGGTCTCGGGCTGACGATCGTCGAGGAGATCGCCGACGCCCACGAGTGGTCGGTCGCACTCACCGACAGCGCGGCCGGCGGCGCGCGCTTCGAGTTCCATCCACGGGAGGAGCCGTCAACCACATGAGCCCACACGTTGTACACGCGTTCACCACAGACCGATGAACGAGGCCTTGGCGAGTGCCCCGATCGGCGTGATTGAGGCGACGATCGACGGCGAGATCACCGCGGTCAACGAGCGGGCAGCAACGCTCATCGAGACCGCCCCCGCAGCCGCCGTCGGCGAGCCGCTGGCGACCGGCTTTCCGGCCTCCGCCGCCGACCATCTTAGTGAGATTCTTGACGACGAGCCGACGCCGACGGCCTTCGAGGAGTATTACCCCCGGATCGATCGCTGGCTCGCCGTCGACGTACAGGTCGATGATGGTCTCCGGCTGTTCGTTCGTGAGACGACCGAGAAACACGCCCTCCAACAGCGGGTCGAGGGACTCGATCGCCGGCTCGATCGCGTCCAGCGGATCGACGCGCTGATCGTCCGCGTCCTCCAGCATGTGATCGGCGCGGCCGACCGCGAGGAGATCGCCCAATCAGTCTGTAAACGACTCGGCGGGGCCGACCGGTACGACTTCGTCTGGGTCGGCAACCGGGAGTTCAACACCGACCGGCTCCGGGTCGTCGACACCGCCGGCACCGCCCCGGAGCTCCGCGACCGGATCGACACCGCCCTCGGCGAGACCGACAGCCTGCCGGGCCAACGCGCCGTCGACACCGGGGAGACACAGGTGATCGATGCCTTCGCCGACGACGCGTCCTCGCCCCGTGGGGTTCGGCAGGCCGCCTTCGCCAGCGGCCTCCAATCCTGTCTGGCGGTCCCATTGCAGTATCAGGAGACGGTGTACGGCGTCCTTTCGGTGTACGCTGGCCAAGCCGAGGGGTTCAGCGAGCAGGAACGGGCCGGGCTGGAAACCCTTGGCCGGGTCGCCGGCTTTGCGATCCGGTCGATCCGCCAGGAGGATCTGCTCGTCGCCGACACCGTAACCGAGGTGACGCTGTCGGTTTCCGGGGAGTCGATCCCGCTGGATCGAGCGGCCGCCGAAACCGACACGACGTTTTCGCTGTCGGGGGCTGTCCCCCGCGGCGACGGCCCGGTCATCTGTTATGTCACGCCGGAGTCGGATGTCGTTGCTGTGGCCGGTGACGGGGATGATGAGGATAATGAGGCTGATGAGGGTACCCCCGATACCGACCCGAGTTCTGCTGCCAACGGTGCGACCGACGAGACCACAGCGACCACAGCGAC
>Ga0207714_1000968_pt1 | contig 19274 bp, 22 predicted proteins | sample PonA232FremontCA_2_FD_187270 | JGI IMG/M metagenome (GOLD analysis project Ga0207714, IMG submission 187270) | Marine sediment microbial community from Fremont, CA, USA - Pond A23 Sediment 2 (SPAdes) | ecosystem: Environmental > Aquatic > Marine > Unclassified | place: USA: Fremont, California...
GGCTCCCAGACGTCCTCCTCCTCGCCCGTCCCTATCCACGCGCCGCGGTCGGGTTCGCGCGCCTCCAACGGATCGACGCCCTTGTACCACGGAACGTCCATCAGGTCTTCCATGGAGTATTCGAGTTCAGCCTTCGTTCCGGCATTTAGTTCGAAGTGCTGTGTAAGGATGATAGCATCGACAGGACAGACTTCCTCGCAGAGGCGGCAGTAGATGCACTGTCCGAGGTTGAGGTTGTACTCCTCGCCTTCGCGTTTCTCGTTCATCTTTATATCGATGGTTCCGTTGGGACAGACCTCCTCGCACATACGGCACCAGATGCACCGCGAGAGGCTGAACTTGTGCGTCCCGCGGAAACGCGGCGAGATACCCGGCGACTCGTCGGGGTATTCGACCGTGAACGTGTCTCCTTTTATCGCGTGCTTTGCCGTGACGCCGAGTGACTTGATTATGCCCATCATGTTATCACCATCCACAGAACACCTGCTGTAAGAAGCAGGTTGAGAAACGTGAGTTCTAAGAGGTACTTCCATCCGAGGTCAAGCAGTTGGTCGATACGGACGCGCGGTACGGTAGCGCGGAGCCACTGAACGACGAAGTAGAACGCCATCATCTTGACGAGGAACCAGACGAAGGCAGGCAGGAACGGTCCCGAACCGCCGCCTAAAAAGAGCGCGGTGAAAAGCGCGCCACCGAAGAAGATTGCTGCGAACTCAGCGAGGAAGAGCAGGACGAAGTTGACGCCGCCGTACTCCGTCAGGTATCCTGCGACGAGTTCGCTACCTGCCTCAGGTAGGTCGAACGGGTTGCGTGAGAACTCTGCGAATATGGCGACAAGGAAGAGCGCGGCGGCGACGGGTTGGGCAAACAGGAACCAGTTGGGTATCGGCAGACCTTCGATGCCGAAAAGAGGCCCCTGCTGTGCGGCGACTATCTCGGACATCCTGAGCGGTGCGGACGTGTCGGCGAAGACTGCGACTAGCGGAACGACGGCTATCGCAGAGACGACGAGAGGTATCTCGTACGCTATAGCCTGCGCAACCTCACGCTCGAAGCCTATGAACGAGTACTTGCTATTGCTGCCGTAGCCCGCCATCACGATAGGTATCGCGCCGAGCGACGCGAAAGCGAGGGCGAATATGAGTCCTGTCTCGGGGTCGGCTACCTGCAGACCGCTACCGAAAGGTATGAAAGCGAACGCTGTGATGACGGCGACGACCGAGAGTATCGGTGCGAGTTTGTATGAAAACCCATCCGCTCCCTCTGGCACGACTACCTCCTTCGAGAGTAGTTTGAGCGAGTCCGCGAAAAGTATGAACAGACCGAAAGGTCCGACACGGTTTACGGCGATACGGTCGCCGAAACGTGCGTTCAGCTTTCTCTTCAGCCAGACAGCGGAGAGACCGACAACACCCAGAAGGATAGTTGCGAGCAGAGCCGCACCTGCAAGAGCAACGCCGAACTCCGCGAGAGGCGAGAGTTCTCCCCCGAGGTAGTCGGCGACTGTCTCTGTGAACGTCGTCGCCGTCATAGGAACCGCGCCAGCCATCCTATCTGTCCACCTCCCCGAAGACGAGGTCGAGGCTTCCGAGCGTCGCTATCATGTCGGCGAGGTATTCTCCTTCGGCAAGTTCGGAGAAGACGGAGAGGTTGGAGAAGCACGGCGAACGTATCTTAAATCTGTGCGGCTTCTCAGTACCGTCGCTGACGATATGGATGCCGAGTTCGCCCTTCGCGCCTTCGACGGCGGTGTAGTTCTCTGTGTCGGCGGGCGGCTTGACGCTCCTTGGCACCTTGCTCTGTATCTCTTGCTCGCCGTCCCAGTCTTCGAGTATATCGATACACTGCTCGACGATACGCGCGCTCTGTTCGACCTCGCCGAGACGTACGAGAACACGCGACAGGTTGTCGCATCCGTCGTACGTCACGACGTCCCAGTCGAGTTCGTCGTAATAACTGTACGGGTCTACTTCGCGCACGTCGTAGGCGACGCCGCTTCCGCGTAGCACAGGACCTGTACAGCCGTACTCCTTCGCGAGTTCGGGTTCGAGAACACCCGTGTTTTCAGCGCGTTTCATAAGGAGTTCGTTTCGCTCTATCAGGTTCCTGTACTCCTCCATCTTCTCCGGTACTTCGTCGAGGTACTCGCGTATCTTGCCGAACCATTCTTCGCGGGGTTCGGGCAGGTCGTATGCGACGCCACCGAGACGGAGGTAGTTGAACATCAGACGCTGACCCGACAGGTCTTCGAGTATCTCCTGTAGAATCTCGCGGTCCTTGAAAGCGTACATGAAGATGACGTTCAACTCGCCGTAAAGGTCGAGCGCGAACGTCCCTACAGCGAGCATGTGCGCCGCCATACGTGAAAGTTCCTGTGCGAGCGTACGTACGACCTGCGCGTACGCGGGCACGTCGATATCCGCGAGGTCTTCGATACACCGCGCGTACGCCATCTCGTTTAGCATCCCCGCGCTGACGTAGTCCCACCGGTCGGGGTACGGCATTATCTGATACTTGTAGTTGAGACGTTCGCAGAGGTACTCCTCGCACCGATGCAGGTAGCCGATGTCGGGTTCGACATCGACGACAACCTCTCCGTCAAGAACCGTCTTGAGATGCAGAACGCCGTGTGTCGCAGGATGGTGAGGACCGATGTTGACGAACATCGTGTCCAAGTCGCCGTCATCGTCTACCTCGTAACGCTCCTCTATCGGGTTTGCGTGCGCCTCTAGAGTCGTGTACTGCGGCTGGTCTACGTCGTACTCCTCGCGGAGGGGGTGTCCTTTCCACGTCTCGGGAAGGAGTATACGCCGCAGGTCGGGGTGGTCGTCGTAACGTATACCCATGAGGTCGTACGCCTCGCGCTCGTGCCAGTTCGCACCCTTGAAGACCCCCGAGACGGTCTTTACCGCAGGCTCGTCCTTGTCGGTCATCGCAACTACGTTCATCTCGTCGAAGTCCTCGCGGTCGTCCGTGATACGCCGAAGGTGATAGACGCTCTCGTACCTGTTCTCGTACTCGACAGCCGATACGGACGAAAGATGGTTGTAGCCGTTCTGTTTGAGAACACGCACAACGTCGTCCACGCGCGAAGGGTTTGCGAGTATCGCAGGCGCGTTGTGGTGATCTTCGATGCCGAGAACTGCGTCCGGCAACTCCTCCTCAACAGTCTCCTGTATCTCCTCGTGCCTGCGTGTCACGACGCTCATTAATCGTCAGCCTCCGGTTCGGGCTTCTCAGGAGGCGTCGTCTCGTTTACGCCTTCCTCAACCTCCGCCGACTCACGGAGTTCGGGCGAGTGGGTGTAGTTCATGACCATCGTCTCGGGGTCAAGTTCGTCCTCGAAGAAGTCCGCGACCTCGTCGCGGTTCCAGTCTTGGAGTTCACGTATCTCGTACGGCTTGACGGTGACAGGCGAAGACTCGCCGCGTTTCGTCTTTTCCTGCATCTTCATGACACCGTAAAGGAGAGCCTCGGGACGCGGCGGGCATCCGGGTACGTGTATATCGACGGGCGCGAAAGTCTCCAGCCCTTTCACGACGCAGTACCCTTCCTGAAACGGACCGCCCGAGATTGTGCAAGAACCCATCGAGACGACGAACTTGGGTTCGGGAATCTGGTCGTAGAGCCTCTTGACACGCGGCGCGAGTTTTGCGTTTATCGTCCCCGGAACTATCATCAGGTCCGCCTGACGAGGCGAGTTGCGGAACACACCCGCGCCGAAACGGTCCATGTCGTGTTTTATCGCGACAGTATGCATCATCTCGATGGAACAACAAGCGATACCGAACTGAAACGGGAACATGCTCGAAGCACGCGCCCAGTTTAGAACCTTGTCGAGGCTCGTCGTCACTATCGGGAGCGAGCCGAACATCTCGCGTAGCTTCGAGTTCATCCGCGGGTCTACTTCGCCTTCTCGTCTTTCCGCTATACGTGTCTTGCTGGTATCTAACATTACGTCTCACCCTTGACGGTTGTTTCCGTAGGCGTCGTCTGCGGCTTCAGCCACTCAATTCCGCCGTTGCGCCAAGCCCATCCGACGCCTATGAACAGTATGAATATGAAGACGAAGGCGGGCAGAAGCGTCTCAGGGCTGTCGGCAAAGACGACAGCCCAAGGTACGATGAGCACAGTCTCTATGTCGAATATTAGGAACATAAGAGCGACCATGTAGTACTGTATGTTGAAACGCAGACGCGTGTCGCCTGTCGGCTGTTCTCCGCTCTCGTACGTCTTCGACTTCTGTTTTTCCGGTACGGAGGGTCGAAGAATCTTGCTCAGAGCTACAAACGACAGAGGAATCGCCGTGGCTACGATGAGCATAGCCGCAACTGCTGTCCAGTCACTCATTATTTCTCAGTCACGGTGATATACCGATTTTCAGGACTTAAACCTGTTGTCACACCCCTCCTGCACCGACTACGACGAGCCACACACCGACGACCGAGAGCAGAAACGCACCTGCGATATCGCAGAGTCTGTCGGGTAGGTGTCTGCGTACCTCAGAACCCAGCAGGATACCGACGAGTCCCGGAACCGCGGCGACGACAGAGACGGCGAAAAGACCGACGGAACCGTACAGGTTGAGTAGCCAAGCGAACCCGACACGCGCACCAGAAAGACCGACAAGTATCATCGAAAGTACACCGACGAAGGTCGTACGGTCAAGTTTGAGGCTGTCGAGGTATTCGACGACCTGAACGCTGACGTTCGTCGCGCCGAAGACTACGCCTGAGACGAATCCGAGGGCGGCTTTCGTTACGGTTCCTTCTGTGAAACAGACCTGCTTGAAAAGTTCGGTTCCAGGGATGGCGAAGATTCCTTGCTTCGAAGCGACGTAGGCGAGAGTGACGACACCTATGCCGAAGTTAAGCGGCGCGACCTCGAAAGCACCGAGAGCGACCATGCCGAGAACGGTTCCGAAGACTGCGGCGATGAGATACAGCCAGAAACGCGCGACACACGGCTTGAGTTCCGCGGTGTCGAGTTCTCCGACAAGCGAGAGGCTGGCGACGAGCAGAGGTATTATCATCACAGCAACTGCTTCCGAAGGGTCGAGAAAAGCGGCGAGGACGGCGGTTCCGGCTATCTCGTAGCCGAAGCCCGCGACGCCTCTTACTGCTCCACCGACAAATACAGTTGCGACGACGAGGGCAAGGAAGGTTAGAGAGAAGCCCCCTATGGCGGTCATGTTCTCGTTTGGACGCGAGGAGTATTTTTTCTTCGGCGGTCTTGCGCTTCTACTGCATCCGCGTCAGTGGTTCGCTCAGACGTACCCTACGCCGTCGAGCACCAGACGCACACCGATGACGGACAGAAGGAAGAAGACGCCGATTTCTAGCGTCCTCTCCGTCAGTTTCCGACGCAGGACCGCGCCTGCACCTACGCCGACGAGACCGGGTGCAGACGCGACGGCAGAGACAGCGACGAGTTCGTTGGAGCCGTATAGTCCGAGTTCCCACGCGAGGACGAGACGGATTAGAGAGATGCCCACGACTATCACGGCTAAGACGCCGATGAAGGTTGAGCGGTCGAGTTCGAGGCTGTCGAGGTACGCGACGACCTGTACGGCGATGTTTGTCGCGCCGTAGACGACGCCTGATGCGAATCCGATTGCCGCACCTACGGGTTTGCCCGATGTTGCGTCAGCGAGGTACGATGACGAAAGCCCCGGAACTTCGACTGTGTTCTGTCTTGAAGCGACGTAGCCGAGCGTGATTACTCCGATTCCGAATGTGAGCGCGGCGACGGGTAGGATGTCGAGCGCGAAGACGCCGAGCCCTGTTCCGACGACTGCGGCTACGAGGAATAGCCAGAAACGCGCGGCACAGGGGCGTACGTCCGACTTGTCGAGTTCGCCGACGAGGGAGAGGTTGGCGACGAGCATCGGAAGAATCATGATTAGACTCGCAGACACGGGGTCGATGAGAACTGCGAGTGCCGCGGTTCCTGTCACGTCGTAACCGAACCCCGCCGCGCCCTTGACGACGCCGCCGACGCAGACGACGGTGAAGACAAGCGCGAGTGTCGTCGCTCCGTAGCCCGCGAGCATGTGGCAGAGATGCCGGTACTGCTGTTGAATCTTTCGTGTGCGTACGCGGATTTCGGTACTTGTCCCCGCCCAAGCAGGAGTTATACGGAAAGAGGTCGAAGGTTCGGTATGCCCGCGAAGATAACCGAGTACGCGACGGAGTACGAGGAGGTTGACAGGTGGGAAGGTGGTGTGGGATGGATAGCCCATCCCGACGAGTATATGCAGCGGGCAACCACGCACTCAAAACCGACGGCGGCGTCTGGATTATTGATCCTGTTGACGCAGAGGGCATCGACGAACTCGTCGCAGAGTACGGGGAGGTGGCTGGTGTCGTACTCCTCTCTAACTACCACACCAGGGACGCCGACGTTTTCGCGAACAGGCACGGGGTCAGCGTATATCTTCCGGAGGGGATGGAAGGTATCGAAGAAGACCTCGACGCGCTCTCGAACTCACGTCGGCGGTTTCCTCGCTCGCTTATGTCGCACGGCGCGAAGCAGATAAGGACGTTGACCGCCTCAGTACGGACTTAGCACAGAAGCGACCTACGGAATCAGTCTGCCGAACGTTAGAAAGGCGGTATGCGGCACCGTCTGTGGTTCGGGACGCGCAGGAAAGACGCGCCATTCGCGCCTTGATGTTTCGACAGTCTCGATGTGTTCTAAACCTACCTCTTCGAACTCCTCTACACAGTCACGCACCTGTTCGAAGACGGGGCAGTAGCAGACGACGTAGCCACCTGCCTGTGTAGCGTCGGTGGCTTCCTTGATAGCCTCTTCCGGATGCATCATGTCTAAGACGACGAGTTCATGTTCGTCCTCGCCGTCGAAGCCCTCTTCCTTCACGTCTCTGAGTGTCAACGTCACGTTTTCCGCGCCGATCTTCTCGACGTTTTCGCGTGCGGCTTCGAGATGGTCTTCACGCTCCTCATAGCTTCTCACTTCACCGACAACACGTGCGAGCGAGAGCGTAAGGAAAGCCGAACCAGTGCCCGCCTCCGCAACCGTCGAGTCCTTTCCGATTCCTGTACGTGCGACGATGTATCCAGCGTCCTTGTGCGAGATTGTTTGGGTGCGTTGCTCAAGGGCGCGCTCGAAAAGGTCGTTGAGGTCGGGCTTCACGACGGCGAACTCCTCGCCTATATGCGTCTCGACAGTCTCTCCGTAAGCCGCTTCTAAGTCCTCTGGGTCCAAGACGCCTTCTGCGAGTTCGACCCTTTCGCCGCGCTTACGCAGATACGTGTTCTCGTCTCCGACGAGAAGGAGGTGTTCCATGCCTAAGCGTCGCCGTCGTGTCGCAAATGGCTGGCGGTTCGACGCTCTTTAGCGACACGAAGACGTATTTCAGTGTATGGAAGAGACGGTCGCAGGACTCCTACAGCGCGCACCGAACGACGGCGTAGCGCTCGCAACCGAGACGAAGGAGTACAAGGAAGAAACATTCTACACGACGTGCCACAAGACGGCGAACCTGCTAAATCATCTCGGCGTACGCGAAGGAGGTGAAGTCGTCGTCTCGTCCGCGCCTGAACCCGAGAGCATCTTCGGCTTTTTGGGTGCGTGTCTCGTAGGCGCGCGAACACGTTTCGCAGACGGAGGTTCGGTTGGTGCCGACGCTCTCGTCTGTGACGGTGCCCATCTTGACGCCTACGAGGTTTCGGCGTCGTGCTCCGTCTTGGCTCACGGTGACTCCCCGTCACACACGACGAACTTTGAACGCGAAATCTGGGGCGAAAACCCCGTATTCCCTCGCGACCTCGGGGCGAGCAGCGACGCTGCCGTCCTTGCGGACGGTCGTACCTCCGCAGAACTTGTCGAAAAAGCACGTGAAATCGTAGAAGAACGCGATATATGGAACGGAGACAAGGTGAGTGTCAAGAAACTTGAAGACGTGACAGCCGTTGACGTTGTCGCTGCGTTAATTGCGCGCGCCACAGTCGTTCTCGGAGCCGATTTTAAAAAGACGGAGCATTAAGATAAACACTTAATGCTGCGGTTCGTATATAAGATATGGAGCAGAGCATCCTGAGCAAACTGAGGGACTTCGGAACGAGATCGTTAGTTACACACGTGCTGATGGCGGCTGCGATGTCGGGTGCCGTCCTTTCAGCCCTCTTCGTTGAGGGCACAGTAGGGGATCTTTCTGTAGTGGCACTCATCAACCTTGCAGCGGGGATGTGGATATCACAGTCGGTGCATTCGCTCGGAAACTCGTATACGGATAGCGACTACAAAGGCGTTCTGAAGTATCTCATGGAGAAGGTATGAGCGTCGACAAGGGTCGGTTTGCCCGGGTCTTAGTCCTGATAAGCTTCGTTACAGCGGTTATACTCCTCACGACGGCACAGAGGTTCGGTACCGGAGGGCGGGTATTCCCTGTCGCGGTTGTAGCTGTCGGCACCATCTCGCTCGTGACAGCGATAACGGGGTTCTTGATAGCAGCCGCGGAAGGTCTGGAGTCATAAGGGGGTTCGGACGTGTTACAACCGCAGGAAGTAGTTGACGACGGGAAGCTGAGACGCTCACTCCTTTTCGTCGGTGCTGTTCTACTCTTCGTATCGGTCGTCGTGACCGAACCGCAGACGACGACCGACATGGCTGTCGTCACCGCGGGTGCCGCCATGGTTCTCGTCGGTCTGTATCTTTCACGTAGGGCGGAAGAGACTGTTTTAGAGAAAGCTGAAAGGGAGGAGGATATTCTTGAAGCCGCGCCGGATGTCGTTCCCGAAGAGGGGGAGCTACCAAGGAGGAACCCTTTCGATGGAGAAGGATGACGCGAAAGGATTCGTTACCGACTTCAACAGAACATACGAGGAGAAGACGGAGTTGAGACGTATCTTCGGGCACAGGTTTTACGGTTCGGGAGACGCGACGGAAGAAAACGCTCTCAGCTACTTCCAGATAGGACGCCGTACCGCGTTACCCGTGAGTCTCGTCGAAGAAGGTCGGTATAGCTATGTCTCCGATGCCGTCGTCGGCGCGCTCTGCGAGGGCGAAAAAGGCTTTTTAGCCGAACGTCTCTCGGTCGCCGCGGAAGACGGCGGGGTACCGACCGTCACGGACGAACCGAGGCGGACTGTCGAAGCCGCTCTGGAGCAAGTCGAGACACCCGACTACCTCCTGCTACCCCGTGACGAGGCGTACGACGAAGCCGTCGCGGACTGGGAGGAAGAAGGACGCCTGCGGCGGTTGGGTGACAGCAGTTACCTCAGAGGACCGGGCGACGACGAGGAGAGCGAGGCGGACTGCTGGCTACACAGGTACGACCCGACATCCGACGCAAGCGAAGCCTTCGTTTTCGAAGACGGCGGCGTGACAGTCGTACAGAAGAAAGACAAAAACGCGTCGCCACCCGACTTCGGCTACGTCGAGGGGTACGACGGTATCGACGACGACATGCCGCTGATGGTCTACTTTGGCGAAGAGACGCGCGAAGGTGACGGAAGGCACGACGAGTTCTTCGACATCCTGTACCGAGTCGTTCTCTCGGAACCTGTCGTGCGTGAGGGCGATGTCTGCTCCGTGAGTCGCGTCTAACTCGCTTCGCGCACCTCGTCGAGTGCCTCCGGGTTCTCCATCGACGAAAGGTCGCCGGGGTCTTCTCCTTGGTGTACGGCGGAGACGGCACGCCGGATTATCTTTCCGCTCTGCGTACGCGGCAGGTCTTTGACGAAAAGAATCTCCTTCGGACGGAACGGCTTTCCGTGTTCTTCGCCGACGAGTGAACGTAACTGACCGCGTAGCTTGTCGCCCGTGCGTGCGCCTTCCTCGGGTATGACGTAACAGACGACCGCCGTGCCGGTCGTCTCGTCCGGCACTCCGACCGCGACGGCTTGGTTCACGTCGTCGTGGTCCATCAGAACGCTCTCTATCTCCGCAGGTCCGACCTTCCGTCCTGCGACGTTGAGTGCGTCATCGGCGCGACCCATGAGGAACCACATTCCGTCTTCGTCCATGAGTGCCCAGTCGCCGTGGTCCCATACGTCGTCCCATGTGGACCAGTACTCTTTGAGATAACGTTCGTCACCGCTCCAGAGCGACTTCGTCATTGAGGGGCAAGAGTCACGCGCGACGAGATAGCCGCGTTCATGATCGTCCCTGACGCTCTCGCCTTCTTCATCCACGATATCGATGTCCATTCCTAAGCCCGGACCGCCGAGTGTCGTGGGTTTTAGAGGCTGTATAGGCATAGGCATCAGGAAGCATCCGCAGATTTCTGTGCCACCCGAGATGTTGATTATCGGTGCCTCGCCGCCGCCGACGTTTTCATAGAACCACCGCCAAGACTCGGGATCCCACGGTTCGCCGGTTGAGCCAAGAAGACGCAACGAAGAAAGGTCGTGTTCTTCAACCCAGTCGTCTCCGTGTTTGCGCAGTGCACGTATCGCAGTCGGCGAGATACCGAACTGCGTCAGCGAATGACGGTCTATCATCTCCCAGTACCTGTCGGGTTCGGGATGGTCGGGCGCACCCTCGTACATAAAGACAGTACCGCCGAAAGCGTGGTTTCCTATGAGAGTCCAAGGACCCATCATCCAGCCGATGTCGGAAACCCAGAAGAAACGGTCCGAAGGCTTCTGGTCGAAGCCGAAATGTATCTCCTTTGCGCACTGAACGAGGACGCCTGCATGCGTGTGGACGATACCTTTCGGCTCCCCTGTCGTTCCGGACGAGTAGAGGAGCATCGACTCCTGCGACGAACCGAGTTCCTTCGTTTCGTAGTCGTCGTCCTGTGTTTCGACTGCGTCTTCCCACCATTCGTCACGTTCGTCGTTCCACGGTATGTCCGCGCCCAGTCTGTCGTATACGATGGTGTGGTCAACCGAATCCGTCTCTTCGATGGCTTCGTCTGCTGTCTCCTTCAGAGTGACCTCGTTTCCGCGTCTGTAGAAGCCGTCTCCAGTTATCAGAACGTTACAGCCGGAGTCCTCGATACGTGTCGCAGTCGCCTCGACGCCAAATCCGCTGAATATAGGTACGGCGATTGCGCCGACTTTGAAACAGCCGTAAAGAATCGATATGACCTCGGGCACCATCGGCATGTACAGACCGACGGTGTCGCCTTCTTCGATTCCGCGTTCTTCTAAGGCGTTAGCAACCTTGTTGGTCTGTCTCTGTAGTTCGTGAAATGTTACCTCGCGCACCTCGCCGTCCTCCCCCTCCCATATGCAGGCGACCTTGTTGCGCCGCTCGTTATCCTCGGCGGCGTGCCTGTCCACGACGTTGTGTGCGATGTTTACCGTCCCGCCCGGGTACCAGTCTGTGAACTGGGGTCCTTCCGAATCATCGCGCACCTCGTCGTAATCTTCGTAGAAATCTATGCCGAGGTAATCGACCATCTCGTCCCAGAACCAGTCCAAATCGCCGCAGGTGCGTTCGATTAACTCGTCGTAGTCATCGATTCCGTACTCCTGCATGAACTCCCATACGTTGGTCGATTCGACGAACTCCTGTGAAGGCTCGTGTACTATCTCGTCCACGTCTTCTAGGCTCTCCATTTTTGTTCCCAAGAAAAGTTGAGAGTCATCCGTCTTTTTTCTTTCCGTGGTGTGCGCGTCGGTTGCGTCCGCGACACGCACTAAGAAAGATGGTACGACGGTAGGGTAGAATACGTTTTACTACTCTTCGCTATCTTCGAACGGAACTGTCGTCACGTTGTACCTATCTACCGAACTTGTCCCAACTTCGTCTTCGTGGATTATCTCGTCTACGTCTCCTTCTGCGTTCTCGGCGACGTGCGCGACAACGTTCGGCGCGGAAGTATCGACCTTCTCGTCCTCAACGACGTACCCCGTCGCACCCGCGAACTCGACGGGCGTGTACTCGCTCGCGTCGAAGTTGTGTTCATCCGCCGAACCGACGGGGACGTGGTAGTAGTCCGCCTCGCCGTCGTAGTTGTCCTCGCGCGAACCCACGTCTGTGACGTCGAACCCGTCGCTTTCGCCGCCATAGACGTGTACCGCACCTTCTTCGTCACCCGGGCTGTTCGTCTCAATGCTGTATCTGTAGCCGTCTTCGTCATCCCTTTCCTCGTCTACGAAATCGTCGCCGAGTTGGAGCGTGAACCCCTCGTCGGCTGTGATTTTCTCGGGTTCTTCTTCGTTCTGTGCTTCGTCGTGCGCGTCGCCCGTGGGCGTACCCGTGTCGGTACCCGCCGCACCTGCGACGGTAACGGCACCAACGACGAGAAACGCCGCGAGAGCGAGCACGAGCGTTTTCTGTCCTGTGTTCATTCTTTCACCTCAGAAGCCTGTCGCCGGTTCACATCTCCGCTCCGGCGCGCGGCTTCCGTTCGCCCCTAACGTGAAACACCATAAGAGGATTCCTTAGAACGGCTTGACAAGAAGTTAGGGCGCAGAAACGCACGGCGTGGTTCGGCTGTCCCGTCTCCGAAAGAGACGTTAAGCTCGGTCTAACGAGATTTCGAGTATATCCGCTCGGAATTAAGGAGTTGACAACGCGTCCCGGCGGCTTGTCAACGCGTTTGGGAGAAGTTTCAAGAAAAAATGATATGTTGTTTCGTGCAAAGTATACTTGACAATGGACAGAGCAAGGCTGTTGGCGTCGGCGGTCGTCTGCGCCTTCGTCGTCGCTGTCGCTGTGAACGCCGTGACAGGCGCGACGGAGCCTGCGCGGATGGAGTTCGAGAACGACACCGTGACCTTCGTCACAGCAGACGAAAGCTACGACCTCGGTATCGCAGACGGAGATTCGTTCGAGGAGATAACCGTCGAGACGCGACCGTCCGGTGCGGTAAGCCTGCGTGTAACCGACACCGTGACTTACGACGAAGCTTTCGAGGTGACTGGCGGGAATGAGACGTTCGAGGTAGACACCGAGGAGATAAACCTGAGCGTCGAAAGCGAGTACCGTATTGAAGAATCCGAGGAAGACGGAGAGACGGGCGTGACGGTACAGAGGGTGCCGACCAACGTGAAGGTTCTGAACGCAACAGACTCCGAGAAGGTTGAGTTCAACGTCTCGACGAACGAGACTTTCGACGTGTACGTGACAGGAAAGGAGGAGACGGAGGTCGAAGGAGGATACATCATAAAAAAGGAGGTGAAAGATGAGCACGAAGAAGACACTCGGTAGACGTAGACGCCTCACGAGACGTGACGCCGTCGCGGGTGTCGTCCTCGCCGTCTCGGTGGCGGTCTTGGGCGTACAGCTTCTCAACCCGACGCCGCTCGTGATAACCGTCAAGGGCGGAACCACAGAGATGGAACACGCGCCGAGCTTCTTTACTTATCGCGACATCGCTGTCGTCGTCGTCTCGTCCCTGCTCGCAGGAGCGAGCACGACCTACCTACTCAGAACGTCGTCCGTGCCCGCGTCCGAACTGACCTCTGAGGAGGTGGAGGAAACTGAGGAAGAAGTAAGAAACGGGGAAAACGGCGAGGGCGACGTGAACGTTATAGAGAGACGCAAACAGGAGTGGGAGGATTACGCAGAGGACCTGCGAAACGGCGAGAAGGAAATATACGAGGTGGTTTTGGAGTCGGACGGTGTCGTCCAGCAGAGCACAATCGTCGAAGAAACCGACCTGTCGAAGTCACATGTCAGCAGGAAGCTCGACGTTCTCGAAAGCAGGGAACTCGTCGAGCGCAAGAGGCGCGGCATGGGGAACGTCGTGGTTCTGAAGTGAGCACAGCAGAAAGCTTTTGTTTCGCCGAACAGAAAATAACAGAAATGAACCCCGAGAGAAGATACGACTACATCGTGGGGGTCGCCGCGCTCGTACCGGGCGTGGTCGTCGGCGGTAGCATCGCAGGCTACCTCACCGCACTCGCCTTCAGCGGCATGGTTTCACTGCCTTTCGAGTTGCCCGTTTTAATCGTTTTCGCGGTTTCGCTCGCCGTCTTCGTGTCGGTCGTCGTCGCTGTCTCCGTGGCGTTCGCGCGCCTCTACTACGCGCTCGGACTTCCTTCGAGTCCCGGAGACGTACGATAAAAACGCGTTTTATACCTCGTCAGCGTGCACGACGTCGTCCCTGTCTATCTCCGACGGGGCGTCTCTGCCTGCGAGACCCATGGTCAGATCGAAGTCGGCGAGGATAGTTTCGAGGACGTGTTCGACGCCTTCCTGCCCACCGAGCGCGAGACCATAGACGAAAGGACGCCCTAAGAGACAGGCGTCGGCACCGAGAGCGAGAGCGCGGAAAACGTCGGAACCGCGCCGTATGCCCGAGTCGAATGTTACCGTCGTTTCGTCGCCTACTTCATCCACAATGCCGGGCAAAGCTTCTAACGCAGTAACTGAGCCGTCAACCTGCCTTCCGCCGTGTGTTGAGACACCGACACCTTCCGCGCCCGCCTCAACTGCATTGCGTGCGTCTTCGGGATGCAGGACACCTTTGACGTGGACGGGAAGGTCGGTGTTTTCGAAGAGGAAGGAAAGGTCGTCCCACGTCAGCGACGAGTCGCCGAATATTTCGAGGAACTTCTCTACCGCCGCATCGGGGTCTTCCTCCGGCGGCGCGTCGAGGCGTGAACGGAAAGCAGGGTCGGAGAAGTAGTTTGCGACGCCTTCGCCCTCCAAGAACGGATAGTAACCACGCTCCACGAGACGTTCGCGCCAGCCTAAGATTGGCGCGTCAACGGTTAGAACGATCCCGTCGTATCCGGCTACTTCGGCACGGGTGAGGAAAGAACGCGCTATGTCTTCGTCCGAAGACCAGTAGAACTGGAAGTACTTTGGCGTGCCACCAAGGGCGTCTGCGACATCTTCCATGGGTGTCGAGGAAAGCGACGAGAGTATGAAAGGAACGCCCATCTCGCGTGCCGCACGCGCCGTCGCAAGTTCACCTTCTTCGTGCGCGAGCGTCTGAACGCCGAGCGGCGTTATCATCAGCGGGAAATCTATTTCGCGTCCCAAAAACTCCGTCGAGAGATCACGTTCCTCGACGCCCTGAAGCATACGCGGCAGGATACGCCATTCGGAAAAGTCCTGTTCGCGCCGGAACGTTGTCTCGCTGCCAGCACCGCCGTGTATGTAGGCGCGTGCCTCCTCACTCATCGCGTCGTGCGCCTCCTCGCGCAGGTCTTCGTAGCTTACAGGATATTCGGGTGTCTCGCCTTCGAGCATTCCCTTACGGTAGATACGGTTCAGAACATCGTCGCCGAATCTCATGTCTGCACCGATGCGTGGGGTGCTCATAGTACCTGTGGGTCTTCTCTCTGTGGTCGTAGCTTACCTTCCATCATTACCGTCGTGTCAGATTATGAAGAACGTAGGTAGGTACAGAAGTACGCAGACGACGGCGGCTTTTCGGTCGATGCCCCGTCGCCAGTAGAGTATTCCGAGGACGGCGACAGAGACGACGAACATGTACGACAGAGAAAGCCGTATCGTCGCAGTGTTCCCGATGATTACGTCAAAAAAAAGCGCGCCGATACCCAGCGAGAAGACGGGGTCTGTAATATTACTGCCCAACAGAGAGCCTACCGAGATACCCCCCCGTCCTTCATGCGCGGCGATTCCTGCGACGACTATCTCGGGTAGCGTCGTTCCGAAGCCTGTCAGAAGCCCGATGAGGTACTCAGGAATACCGACCAAGCGTGCGAGTTCGACACCGTTTATAACCATTAGCTGTCCGCCGACTACGACCAAGAGCAGACCTCCGAGTATCCAGGGAAACGTCTCACGCGGACTCCTTGGTTCCTCTATGACTTCCTCCGTTATCTCTTCTCCACCTTCGTTCGTGTACAGCGTGTAGATGAACTGGGTGTAAGCCAGCATCATCAGGAATCCTTCTGACCGACCGACGACGCCGTCGTCAAGCGTGAGAATCATGATTATCATCGCCAGCAGCATGGCGGAGCCGTAGATAGCGATGTTACGCCGGACGGCTACGATAGGAGAGATGAACGCCACGACGGCTACTGCAAGGGTTATCTGGGTAATCTCCGAACCGACTATGTTTCCGACGACTAAATCGCCTGCCCCGTAGTAAGCCGCGTAGACGGACGTGACCATCTCGGGTATGGAGGTTCCTATGGAGATTACCGTGACACCGATGAAAAACGGCGAAACGCCGTAGTAGAGTGCTAAGTCGCCGCCCGCGTTGACGGCGCGGTCTGCACCTGCTATAAGCGCGGTCAGACCGAGCAGAAACAGGATAAACTCGATTATCATCTCAGGTTCTGTCTTATATATTTACACACTCACTTTTGTGTACCGAATATGGTTGCAGTTTCCAGTTAGTGAAATAATATTTAGGTCACATAAACCGAGTTGGCTACAGTAAGGTCAGCGAAAAGCATCAAGCTTGAGACTGTTCCAACCTTCTGGGAACCAGCATCAGGGTTTAATTCTCTTCCGAATAAATCCTCGGCATGGGAACCGTTCTCTTGGCGACGGATGGTAGCGAGTACGCGCGACAGGCGGCTGAACTTGCTATCGAACTCGCAGAAGAGACCGGTGCGACACTGCACGTCATCTGCGTTGTGGACCAGCGGCGGTTCGACCATCCCGCGTTAAGTACCGCGGAGTTGGCGACGATATACGCCGAGGACAACGCCGACATGTGTGTCAGAGAGGTAACGGAGATGGCGGAAAGGAACGGTGTGCGTGTCAAAGACGACACCCGGCATGGGACGCCCCACAGGGTAATTCTCGATTACGCCGACGAGATAGACGCAGATGTCATCGTAATCGGTGAACACGGCGACCACGAAGACCATCTTCCCGGCGTCGGAAGGAGACTTATCGACGAGAGCAACCGTGAGGTTCGTGTCGTCGAAGCAGGTGGCTGGAACCGAGAACAGATAAGAAACCGAAAGATGATCGCAGATAACCGAACCAAGCTTCGAGAAAACTCGCCTCGCCATGAATGCTAAAGAGGAGCCAAAGACTTCGTCCTTCGATGCCCTTCTTTCAGCCCGAGAAAAAGCCCTCGAAACAGCCGAGGAGATGTTCCGTAAGGCTACCGTCGCACCCGACCGTCTCGAAGACGCCGGCTCCGTGGAGGTCGGTGAGGCACCGAGCGAGACCGTGTACACCGAGAACAAGCTCGAACTAATCCGGTACGAACCGATGACAGAGCACAGTCACACGGTTCCGATTCTTATCGTCTACGCGCTCATCAACAGACCGTACATACTCGATCTTCAGCCCGACAGGTCTGTCGTTCGTCGTCTGCTCGAATCCGGTCATGATGTCTACCTCATCGACTGGAACGAACCTTCGCGGCTCGACCAACATCTTGGTCTGCAGGACTACGTCTGCAGATATATCGACAACTGTGTGGACGTGGTGCGCGAACGCTCAGGTCGTGAAAGCATAAACATACTCGGCTACTGCATGGGCGGGACTATGTCGGCGATGTACGCTGCACTCTATCCCGAGAAGGTCAACGCTCTCGGTCTTATGGCTACGGGACTGTGCTTCGTGGACACGGGCGGCGTGCTCGAACTCTGGGGCGACGAGGAGTACTACGACCCGCGGTCGCTGACCGACGCCTACGGGAACGTGCCCGGCGAGTTCTTGGCAGCGGGCTTCGACATGATGGACCCCGTAGCCAATATGATTACGAAGTACGCACATCTGTACGACCGTCTCGAAAACGAGGACTTCGTAAGGAACTTCGCGCGTATGGAGAGGTGGCTCTCCGACAGCGTGGACGTAGCCGGTGAGGTGTACGCCGAGTTCATAGAGGAAATCTACCAGAACAACCGCCTGTACAGGAACGAACTCGAAATCGGTGGCGAGCGCGTCGATGTGGAGGGGATAGAAATGCCTATGCTCCAGATAATCGGTAAGTACGACAGTCTCATACCTCCAGAGGCGAGCAAGCCGTTCAACGATGTTGTAGGCACCGACGACGTGACGACGATAGAGTACCCGAGCGGTCACGTCGGACTTGCTATGTCCAACGGTTCTCACCGCGATGCTTGGCCCGAAGTCGCGGAGTGGTTCCTCGAACAGTCCGAGACACCGACGTTAGCGGATGTAATCGGCGAAGGGGTTGAGAAGGCACTCGGTGTCGATGTCGAAACCGACTCGACCGTCGGGGACGCGCACGAGATGATGGTCCGGGTTGGAGACAGAGACGGCGAGATTGCGCACGGGATAATCGAGAGGGACGCGAAAGCCATCGAGACGTTCCTTGAGGACGCGCTCGGCGTCGAGATAGGCTTAGAGATAGGAACAGAGGGTGTCGCTGTCGAGGTCGAAACAGACGACGGTGTCAGGACTACGGTCGTCGAGAACGTAGGAGAAGCAATTCGTGCGGAGGTCGAGGAGGCGGTCGAAGGCTTGAACATCGCCGCCCATTACAACCTTGAGGACATCGAAGGGATAGGACCGACTTACACCGACAGGCTTCGGTCTTGGGGTATCGAGTCAGTCTCGGAACTCGCTGTCGCAGACGAAGCCCGGGTTGCAGAAGCCGCGAAGACCAGTCAGAAACTGGCAGGGAACTGGATTAAGAGGGCAAGGAATCTCGTACGGGCGGATGAATCCGCCGAGGCGGCACCTGACTAAACCTTTGTTGTCACTCGTTTCTCGGACCGCTCGGATGGTACTCAGTGTCGTACTCGCCCGGTTCGTCGTCCAGACGGTCCGGACTTATCCGTCCGCCCAACAGCATGAAGTCCACCGTCGTCAGGGCGAGAACAGCCTCCACCACAGGCACTGCACGCGGCGGCAGAACGGGGTCGTGTCTTCCTATTACCTGTGCGTCGTCTACGACCTCGCCCGTCTCCCAATCGACCGTCGTCTGTTCCTTCGGGATGCTCGTAGGTGCGTGCCAAGTCGCTTCGCCGTAAATCGGTTCGCCCGTTGTGATTCCGCCCTGAAGACCGCCGTGGTCGTTTCCGACAGGCACGGGGTCGCCCTCCTCGCTCACGACATCGTCGCGTGAACCGTCGTCGAACTCCCAGTCCTCGTTGCGTTCCGAGCCTTTCATCGTGCGTGTTTCGCGTCCCGCGCCGAACTCGAAAGCCGTCGTCGCAGGTATTGCGAACATCGCGCGTCCGAGTCGCGCGGCGAAGGAGTCGAAACGTGGCGCGCCTAATCCGCGCGGAACACCGCGCATCTCGAACTCAACTGTGCCGCCTATCGAATCGCCCTCATTCTGGTACTCGTCTATGCGTTCCTTCATTTTCTCGGCGGTTTCGGGATGCGCGCACCGCACCTCGTTCTCCTCCGCCCTGTCTAAGTCCTCGAAGGACACTTCTGGCGCGCGTATATCGCCTATCTGTCTCACGTGTCCTTTTATTTCGATGTCGTGGATAGAG
>Ga0207714_1000969_pt1 | contig 19259 bp, 20 predicted proteins | sample PonA232FremontCA_2_FD_187270 | JGI IMG/M metagenome (GOLD analysis project Ga0207714, IMG submission 187270) | Marine sediment microbial community from Fremont, CA, USA - Pond A23 Sediment 2 (SPAdes) | ecosystem: Environmental > Aquatic > Marine > Unclassified | place: USA: Fremont, California...
TGAGTTGAAGGAAGCAACGGTTTAGTTCCCCTTTCGAGACTAAAGCGGATGGAATCTCGAAACCCCGTATGAAAAAGGCTAAAACCAGAGTTTTATAAACTAATTAAGACTAGCGGTTTTTTATTTTGACTATGGTCCGTCATTGTTTAACATTATATGAAGGTTTTATGAATGGGGTCGGGAGCAGAAATTACCGGGTTATATGAAGTTGAATCGAGTGAGGGAGGCGCTGGTTAAAAGGTTGAGACCGAAATTTACCCGCCCCAGGGAGGCAATCTTTGACGGACGAAAACCTGGAAAGGTATTTTAGTGAGGTAAAGGAGGACATACTTTCCCGCCAGGAGGAGGTCGAACTGGCCAAACGGATAGAAGAGGGCGATGAGGCCGCAAAAAAGGAACTTGCCCGTCATAACCTTCGTCTGGTTATCAGTATAGCTAAAAAATACCGCAATTATGGTTTACCCTTCCTGGACCTTATTCAGGAGGGGAATCTCGGATTGATGCGGGCCATAGAGAAGTTTGATTACACCAAGGGTTATAAGTTTAGCACTTACGCTACATGGTGGATTCGGCAACGTATCTTTCGGGCAATTAATAACCAATCCAGGACGATTAGGATCCCGGCTCATATGAACGAATTGATCCGGGAGATCTACAAACTGGAGCAGAAGCATATCAATGAAAACGGGGAAGAGCCTATCGTGGAAGAAATTGCCGAAAAACTCGACGTGGCCGAGGAAAAGGTACTAAAGGCGAAGAAGTCGGCCCATAAAACGACGTCGCTCGATAAGCCTCTGGGTGACGATTCCCCGGAAGGAAACGTGCTGGGGGATATGCTCGCGGATGAAAGCGCGCCCCGACCGGAGGAGGAAACCCTGGACAAGCTGGTGACGGATAAGCTGGAAGAAGTTCTGGAGGAAACCCTTACGGATAGGGAGAAACGGATTCTCCAGCTTAGATACGGTCTCAAGGATTACCATCCTCGCACACTGGATGAAGTCGGTAAAGTATTTGACATTAGCAGGGAACGGGTAAGGCAGATACAGAAGCGGGCGATTCAAAAGCTCCAGACGCCGGAAGTAAGAAAAAAATTAAAGGGACAATTTTGATCGAACTTACAGCAGGGGTTATGATTTAGATCGGTTAACGACATGGAAGAAAACTATTCCAAATTCGCAAAAGTATATACCGCCGGATCCTACCCGGCCTATAGTAGGTATATGGCGGAACGCCTCCCGGATACGCTCGGTCGTCTCAATTACAGGGCAAAAAACATTTTAGACCTGGCCTGCGGCGAAGGAACTTTTGCTCTCGAAGCGGAGGAAGTGGGTTTCGAAGTGACCGGGGCGGACAAGTCGGAGGAGATGGTGGAAATCGCCCGAGAAAAAGCTAGCCGTAAGGATTCCAGGGCCAAATTTTTTCAGGGTGATATGAGAGAACTGGACCTCGAGGAAAGAGAGTTTGACCTCGCAACCAGCTGGTTTGACAGCATGAACTACCTTTTGACCGAGTTTGACTTCAAAAAGACCCTGGAAACTGCCTGTGACCATTTACGTAATGGTGGTTTTTTCATATTTGACGTCAATACTATACACGGTTTGCGTGAGGAATGGCAAAAAGAGGAGTGTTACGTCCAGCGGGACGATTCCGAAGTTTTTGAGATTCACAGAACCGACTACAAACCATCCAGGCAAATTGCCGAACTGAAGATAACGTTTTTTCGTTCAGAAGGCGGAAAGTGGGAAAGGCACGAAGAAGTGCACAAGGAGAGGGGTTTCGAACTGGGACGGATAAAGGAACTTGCCACCGACGCCGGTTTCGAAGTTCGAGCAATGTGGGATGATCTGGAGGAATTTACTCCCCCAACCGAGGAATCCGGCAGGGTGTGGATGGCCCTTCGGAAGGAGAACTCGTCTCGGGAATAAACCGGCTGAAAGTAGACCTACCCCAAGCCGGGCTTGCAATATTTAACTTTTTCGATAAACTTATCGAAATAAATTTTGGAAGTTTGCTCGTTCCCGAACCCGAGGTGAAAATTATGACCCACCATTTCAAAACGGCCTCAGGTTGCGGGGACGTTGAGCCCGTCGATCCAACCTCAGTCATCAAATCCAACCCAAAAAATCCAATCACTGGAGACTAAAACTAGAATGAGTACTTTTCAAGAAAAAATTACGAAGAGAAGTTCGGAGCTGGATTCTCAGTTAATCTTTGCGCTAGACCTATCAAGCCCCCTCTATTCTCTCCCGAAAGACGAAAGGAAGGAAAAGAGGGATCAATTTTTCGAAAATGCACTCGAAGTTCTTCAGGGCGTCGACGATCACGTTGCAGCAGTAAAGATAAATTACCCTCTCTTACTCACTCTTGGCCCGGACCTGACCGCGGAACTACTGGATCGAGTTGAAGTCTTACCAATTGCGGATTTCAAAGTTGCGGATATCGACAATACCTGTAAATGGATAGCGAAACAGGCCATGGAAATGGGATTTGAGGCGATCATTGCACACCCGTTCGTTGGATACGAGAAAGGATTATCCGGCCTGTTTGAAGTCGTTTCCGAAGAAGATGGTGGCGTAATACTGGTAATAAATATGTCCCACCCGGGCAGCAAGCAATTTATCACTCCTGTGGCGGAAGAGCTGGCGGATTTCGCACGCGATAATAAGGCTGACGGTGTGGTTGCCCCCGCTACCAGGCCGGATGAAGTTTCCCGGGCCCGGTCCTGGATTGGCGAGGAAGTTCTTCTGCTAACTCCGGGAATTGGAGCCCAGGGCGGCAAACCCGGAGACGCGATAGCGGCGGGGGCGGACTTTGAAATAGTGGGCCGAGCCATATATCAGGCGGACAACCCTGCCAGCTCCGCGGAAAAACTCAAAAAACAAATGAGGGCGGCCGGTTCCGAATAATGAATAGCTCAGTGGATTCAATCGAAGAGAGGAGTAAAGAGCTGGCCCCTCTGCTGTGGGAAAGTAACTGTCTTGATTTTGGCGAGTTTACTCTGACTTCCGGAAAGAAGAGTCCTTACTACGTCGACCTCCGGCTTCTACCGTCTCACCCGGAAAAATTTGCTAGATCAATTGAGATGGCTGCCGATTTTCTGGGGGCCGAATCCAAGGAGTTCGACGCGATATGCGCCGTTCCCACCGGTGGCCTTCCGTTTGGCACTGCGCTGGCGCAGAGGATGGAAAAACCTCTGACGTACGTGAGAAAGGAAGGCAAGTCGCACGGCGAAGGTCAAAAGATAGAGGGAGAAATGAACCAGGGTGACCGTGTGCTTCTGGTGGACGATATTATTACTACCGGTGGTAGCGTTATTTCGGCCGGTAAATCCGTTATAGAGGCGGGGGCTCAGGTGGAACAGGTAGCGGTACTGGTGGACAGAACTGAGGGAGCAACTGAGAACCTTGCGGAAGAAGATTTTGATCTCTTAAAACTCGCGAACATTGGGCCCGTGGTTGAGGAGTTAAAGGTAAGCGGCAGGATTACAAAAGAAACCTATGAAAAAGTAAAGAACTATCTTTCAAGGAGGTGACTGATTTGCCCGATACTTTTGCAGGACAAGACTTTACGACTATACGAGACAAATCCAGAGAAGAATTGGAGTACATTATGGATGAAGCGCGGGGAATGGAAAAATATACCAAGGTTGGTACCGATTCGGCCAGTGGCCGTCTCATGGGTACGCTTTTCTTCGAACCGAGCACCAGAACGAGGTTGAGCTTTCAGGCGGCCATGAAGCGCCTGGGTGGCGATACTATTGGTTTTTCATCCAAGGAAGGGTCGAGCGTCAAGAAAGGGGAAACACTTGCGGATACGCTGCGGACCGTCGAACAATACGTAGATATCCTGGTCATGCGTCATCCGAGCGAAGGTTCCGCAAAACTCGCCTCGGAATTGCTTGATATTCCGGTGATCAACGGTGGGGACGGGAGTGCCAATCATCCGACTCAAACCCTGCTGGACCTTTATACGATTAGAGAAGAGCTCGGAGAAATTGATGGTAAGACAATCACTTTGGCCGGTGATTTGCGGTACAGTAGAACGACCAGGTCACTTTCACGGGCCCTTACGGGCTTCGATGTGGAGTTGATCCTTAATTCTCCCGAGCAGTTACGGATGAAGGACGATTTGCTCCTCGAACTCGAGGAAGAAGGATTGAAACCAGAGGAGATGAGCGACCTGGAGGCGTCAATGCAAAAGGCAGACCTGGTTTACGCCACACGGATTCAGAAGGAGCGGTTTCCCGACGTATCCGAGTACAGAAAAGTGGCAAATGCTTACAGAATAGATCGAGAGCTCCTAGAGCGCTGCAATAACCCGCTGCTGCTCCATCCTCTCCCGCGGGTAAACGAGATAGACCCGGACGTGGACGAGCTGGATAACACGGTTTTCTTCGACCAGGCAGGAAACGGCGTGCCGGTAAGGATGGCTTTAATTTCGAACTTACTAAACTTATCCGATAGGTGATAACATGGTTCAGGAAAAACAGGAAATGAAGATTACCAGGATCGAAAACGGGACGGTCATCGACCATATAACGCCCGGCTCGGCCTTAAAAGTTTTTGAACTGCTCGGGTTGGAAGGGGACGACGAAAACGCGATAACGATAGCTATCCGGGTAAATAGCGATAAAATGGGGAAGAAGGACCTGTTAAAGATCGAGGACAGGTTCATTACGGCCAAGGAAAGTGCGATGATTTCGCTCATTTCCCCGGAAGCTACGATAAATATCATTAGATCCTTTGAAGTCGAGAGCAAGGAGGTAGTCGAGCTGCCGGAGGAACTTGAAGGTATATTTAGCTGCAGCAACCCAAACTGTATTACCAATCAGGAAAGGGAACCGGTAGAGGCCCGGTTTGAAGTAACTGAAAAGAATCCATTGTCAGTTCGCTGCCTTTACTGCGATACACTGATGAACGAGGAAGAGGTCACCCACCAATTGATCCAGGGTAGTTAAGCTTTGGGGGCATATTGATGAGTACTGAAGAGCCCAGGACGAGTCAGATCAGGGGAGTTAGAGAGGAAACCCCGACGGTAAAAACTTTTATGATTAAAGATTCCGGTGCACCGGTGGGGAATCCGGGTCAGTTTATGATGGTCTGGGTTCCCGGCAGCGGAGAGATCCCGCTCGCGGTCTCGGCGAAGTCGAACGAGACAATACAGCTGACCGTAAAGCGCAGAGGAGACACCTCGGAAAGCTTACACGAACTCGGGCCCGGCGACGAAATCGGACTGAGGGGACCTTTTGGAAACGGGTTTTCCGCGCCCTCCGGTAGTAGTTGCCTGCTGGTTGCGGGTGGATACGGTATAGCTCCTCTGAGGCACCTGTACAGGAGTGCTGGGGACAAAGATGAGCTTTACGTAATTGCGGGGGCGGCCGCGGCGGAGGAGCTCCTTTTCCTCGACGAGCTGAGTCCGATTCACGTCGCTACGGAGGACGGAAGCAGCGGTCGGCGAGGTGACGTGATCGAACCGACGCGGGAAACCCTGGAGAACAAAAGCATCGACAGGATATATACCGCTGGCCCCGAGAAAATGCTCCAGGAAATTTACACGATATGTCAGGAGCGAGGGGTTGATATGGAAGCTAGCCTCGAGAGGGTAATGAAGTGCGGTGTCGGGATATGCGGTTCCTGCCTGATTGACGGTTTCCGGGTTTGTCAGGATGGTCCGGTGGCGGACCTCCAGAAATTAAGCCAGCTCGAGGAATTCGGTGAGTGGGAAAGAACGTTTTCCGGGAAGAGGGAATCGCTGTGAGTTACGAGTTAAAAATCAAGAGCGGCCGGGTATATCAGGAAGGGGGATTTAAAGAACTCGAGATTGGAATCAAAGACGGTCGGATCGCCGGGGTGGGGCTAGATCTGCCTCCGGGAAAGGAAGAGGAAGATTTTGGAAATAACATGGTAATCCCCGGAGTTATAGATGGTCACGTACACTTTCGTGAACCGGGAGATACGGAAAAGGAAGATTTTCGTTCCGGCTCAAGGGCGGCCGTGCGGGGTGGAGTGACTACGGTGGTAGACATGCCGAACAACGATCCACCTATCAAAACCGAAAAACTGTTCAGGGAGAAAAAGAGGAGTCTGGAGGTTAAGTCCCTGGTGAACTTTGCCCTTTATTCCGGGATCCCGAAGGATCTTACCGAGATAAGGCCGATTTTGAAGGCGGGGGCCGTTGGGTTTAAGTACTACATGGCCGAGGAGGAAGTAGACATGGAAGAGTTAACCAGGAGAATCGACGAAAGCGGCGCTCTGCTCGCAGTTCATGCTGAGGATCCCGAATACCTTCTGCCTTTTGGGTCTCCGGAAGGCCCGTCAGAATATCTGGATTCTCGGCCGGCAGAAGCGGAGATTTCCGCCGTCAGTAAGTTGATGAATGACCGACCGGAGCGACTTCACGTGGTGCACGTTACGCTGCCGGAGACGGTATCTCGGCTCGGTGATAAGGTTACGCAGGAGGTAACTCCTCATCACCTTATCCTGTCACGAGCTGATCTAGAACTCGATGACTTTAAGGCCGTGACCAATCCACCGATCCGGAATTCCGATGAGGTAAGCGGGTTACAGGAATGTTTCAGTTCCGGTAAGATCAAAATGATAGCGAGCGACCATGCACCGCACAGGCCGGGAGAGAAGCTGACGGACAATCCGGAAATAGCCAGTCCCGGTATTCCCGGAGTAGAAACGATTCTGCCGCTGAGTTTGACTTACGCCAGGGAGAATAATCTGCCTATCTCTCTACCAATTGAGGCTCTGACAGCGAGACCGGCGGAAGTATTTGGGTTTTCAAAACGAGGAAGGATCAAAGAGGGTTACTGGGCCGATTTAACGGTAGTCGAATCCGAAGTTTCCAGGAAAATCCGTGGCGAGAACTTTTTCTCAAAAGCCAGGGTTACCCCCTTTGAGGGTCACGAAGTTTCCTACTGGCCGCAGGTCACTTACGTCAACGGGACTCAGATTTATCGGGAAGGTAAGCTCAACGAGTCCGCAACCGGAGATTTCCTCGGAGGGAGTTTAAATGTCTAATGACTTGAGTCTGGCAGTCGATATTGCCGATCTGCACCTATCAAACCCTCTGATCCTGGCTAGTGGGGTGATGGGTACTACGCCCGGTGGTTTGAACCGGGTAGCCGAAGCAGGTGCCGGTGGAGCTGTGACCAAGAGCCTCGGTCTCGAGGCCCGTGATGGGCACGACTCCCCGAACGTAGTTAAGGTTTCCTGTGGCTACCTCAACGCAATGGGGCTACCGAACCCGGGTGTTGAGGAATTTGGGGAAGAAATGGGTCGGAAAAGTGTCAAAACGACGGTTTTTGCCAGCGTTTATGGGGAAGGGCCGGAAGAGTTCGCGGAAGTTGCGGGAAAGATTGCTCCTGAGGTGGACGCGATCGAGTTGAACTTATCCTGCCCACACGCGGAAAAGCTGGGAGCCGCGATCGGTTCCGACCCCGAACTGGTCGAAAAGGTCGTGAGGGAAGTTCAGGGAGAACTGGACTTGCCGGTCTTCGCAAAACTCACACCAAACGTGACCGATATAAGGGAAATCGGTCGAGCGGCAGAATCAGGCGGTGCAGACGGTCTGGTTGCAATCAATACCCTGCCTGGGATGGCAATAGACGTTGAAACGGAGAGGCCAGTTCTGGGTAACGGTTCCGGCGGGTTGTCCGGTAGCGCAATTCATCCGGTGGCCGTAAAATCCGTTTACGACCTCTACGAAGCAGTTTCCCTGCCGATAATTGGCGTCGGCGGAGTCGAGACTGGTGAAGACGCTATTGAACTCGTTCTCGCCGGAGCGTCTGCGGTCCAAGTAGGTACGGCCATAGCAAATAGAGATCTGGATGTATTCAGAGAAATTAACGCTTACCTGGAAAGCTACCTGGACTCGAAAGGGATCAAGCTGGGAGAACTAGTCGGTAATGCCCACCGAGTTCCTACTGGCCGGGGATAATTTTATAAGGAGATCCCGATCAGGGAAAGCAGCAGAACTGATAGCGGAGCGATGAAGATAGCGGGGAGGAAATTGCTTACCTTCACGTCCTTGATTTCCAGCAGGGCCAAACCAATTCCGATTATGAGCATTCCACCCGTAGCGGATAGTTCTCCGACGGCCGTCGAATTTGCGACTGCCTCCGCCCCAAGACTGCCCCGCGCCAGCAGGGCCAGAAGCGTAATTCCGCCCTGGTAAACCGTCAGGGTAAGCACGGAAAACAGGACACCAACCCCGAGCGTGGAGGCGAAGATCATCGCGGCAAAACCATCCAGCCCCGATTTAACGGCAAGGAGCTGGAAATTCCCGGTTAAACCGTCCTGAATTGCGCCAAGGAAGGTCATCGGTCCGACTGCAAAGACCAGACTGGCAGTTACGAACCCCTTCGTGAAGTTGCCCGTTTCCGAGTTGAAGGACAATAACCGGGAAAAGGTTCTTTTCATTAAGTCGCCCAGGCTGTCTAGTCGGGTCTTAATTCCCAGCAATTCACCAACCAGGCCCCCTAGCGCGACACTGGCCATCGGAATAAAGATGCTTTGCGTATCCAGAGCCATCCGAAAACCGATGACCAGCGTCACCAGGCCCAGCCCTTTCATCACGATATCCTGCAGGTTTTCCGAAAGGCGTTCCCCGAGGAGCAATCCGACCGATCCACCGAGTAGTACCGTGACGATATTTAAAAGCGTACCTGTACCTGGCATGCTGCCCCCGAGTTAACCGGATAGATAGTTTTTAATTTCCGCGAGAGTACTGTCTATATCATCGCTGGTTATCCCGAGATGCGTTACGAACCTGATGTTGTCCGCGTCCCGGGGGCCAATTACTATTCCCCTGTCGGCCAGATAGTCGGCTAAATCGTGGGCGTTTACATCTATTTGTTCTGAACTTACAAAGAGGATATTGGTTTCTATGGGGTCCGGTTTAAGTTCGAAACCCAGGTTTTTCAGTTCTCTACCGAGTTTTTTCGCGTTTTCGTGATCTTCTTCAAGCCTATCGACGTGGTTTTTTAACGCGTAAATTCCGGCAGCAGCTAGAATGCCGACCTGCCGCATGCCTCCGCCGAACCTTTTCCGTCCGACGAGAGCCCGGTCGATGAACTCCTGGCTACCGACGATCATCGAACCAACCGGAGCAGCGAGTCCCTTGGATAAGCAAAACATTACGGAATCAAAACCCTGAACCAGCTCGGATGGTTGCCTGCCCGAAGCTACGGCGGCATTGAAGATCCTTGCACCATCGAGATGAATTGGGATCCCTATTTCATCGGCAAATTTAGTGGTCTCTTCCAGTTTTTTTGGAGGATACACCCGGCCACCCTTGTTGTTGTGAGTGTTTTCCAGCGTTATCAAGCCGGTTTCTGGCAGGTAATACTTGTCCGGGTTCAGTTCTTGTTTGATCCGTTCGGGAGAAAGCGTGCCGTCGCTGGAACGAATCGGTCGCGGAGTCACGCCGGAGAACGAGGCCATCGTTCCCATTTCGTAGTTAAAAACATGACTCTCCTCTTCTACAATGACTTCCTCGCCGGAGTTAGTATGGGTCCAGATTGACACCTGATTCCCCATACTACCGGATGGAACGAACAAACCAGCTTCAAAGCCCATGATTTGAGCTGCCAGGTCCTGCAGCTCGTTGACTGTAGGGTCCTCGGCGTAAACGTCGTCTCCTACTTCTGCTTCCGCCATTTCTTTACGCATCTCGTCCGTGGGTTTGGTTACGGTGTCGCTTCTCAGATCGATCCGATTCAAATTATCACTCCTATTTTATTAACTTTAACAAGACTAATATAGAAAAGCAGTTTACACAACTTTCGCTTCGACTCGGGTTAGGTGAAATATACTTTAAGATAGCAGCTGTAAGATAAAATAATACAAGTATTAGGAGTAAAATAATTGACAAACCAAACCAATAAGACTTGACATGATCTACCTCATCGTGTAAATTGATTATAGTCAATTAAAATAATGATTAAGATCAAATTTAATTGCTACAATACGGGTGAAAAAGATGAAAGTAAAAACCAAAGAAAACGTAAAGTACTGGGAAGCACTGCCGATGCCAAGAGAATGGAGAATTGTAGAGGGCCCGGAGAACGAGGCCGCCGAGAAGAAACGGGAAATGGCCAGATCAGTTATGGAGGAGTGGTTATCCTCCCATCCGATGGACGGGGATTAAGTTTACAGGGCAAGGTGTCCGTTTATATTGTATGAAACTTTAGAGGTGTAGGCCTTGAGCGATATCTCGTAGCTCCTTTCCCGAGCTAATTAGCTTACTTTCCTCTTCTTCGCTGAGGTCGTGGGTCAATACATCTTCCACGCCATTGGAGCCAACTATACTTGGCAGGCTCAAAGCAACCTCATCTAAACCGTACTGGCCCTCAAGAACGCTCGACACGGTAAGCATAGTACGTTCGTCATTGAGAATCGCTTCAAGGATTCTGGAAACTGCCAGCCCAACGGCGTAATTTGTAGCCCCTTTCCTGTCTATTACTTCATAAGCGGCGTTCTTGACTGATTCGGAAATGCTTTCTTTAAAGGAAGTTCTGTCGCAGTTTTTGGGGCAATTCGAGCAGTACCTATCGAAGGGCACGCCGCCGAAGTTCGTCAGGCTCCAGGTTACTACTTCTCTATCTCCGTGCTCACCAATTACGTAACTGTGTACGTTTGAAGTATTGATGTCACAGTGGTCTCCAATCAGGTAGCGAAGCCGTGAGGTGTCCAGAACCGTTCCGGACCCCATGACGTGACCTTCCGGTAGATCCGACAGTTTTTCCGCCACGTAGGTCAGGATATCTACCGGGTTCGTTACTACAAGTATTTTTGCCTCTTCTGTATGCTCCGTAATTTTCGGGATGATATCCTTGAAAATTTCCGTGTTCTTATTTACAAGATCCATTCGTGATTCCCCGGGTTGTTGACTTGCGCCGGCCGTTATTACCACTACGTTGGAGTTCTCGCACTCCTCATAACCCCCGCTGGTTACCTTTACCGGCTTCACGAAGGAGGCACCATGGTTGAGATCCATTGCCTCCCCTTCTGCCTTTTCCTTATCTATATCTACCAGCGAGATGCGAGAAGCGGAACCACGATTCATTACGGCATAAGCTATTGTGGAACCGACGTAACCGGCTCCCACTATAGTGATCTTGCTTTTCATTTTTGGACCTCCCACTTTTTCTATGACTCGGAACTGGCTTTTGTTCTCAGTACCTTTAAATTGTCCGTGTAAATGAAAAAAAATCAAAGTTGCAAAGGTTTTTGATTCGGTTGTTTAGAGTTATATTCGTAGCAACCCCTTGAAAAATGAATTCGCTTCAATATAAAATTGTGAATACATTCACCAAAACTTGCCGAGGAAGCCCCAGGGCTTGCCCTGGGGAGGAATCGGCTGGTTTTTGTCCAGCAGTCAATCGAGCCCGTTTCCCAACTGATACCCAATATGGGAAATAAACTAATAAATAATCACCAGAAACTATCAAGGATTATTCCTCGATTGACTGCTGGGTCGATTGTCGTTAAAGAAAAAGGTTTCTGACCTTACGGGTTTGTGGTTACAAGCCTCGCACCTTGGTGCGGGGTAATTGACTAAAGCGAGGTGAAAAAGATGGCGATGGATTCATGCGACATTTGTGAGGCCACAGTTGATGTCGGTGAAAAAAAGGTCCGTTCCAGCAAACTGGAGACCTTCGTTCTAGGTATTCTTGCGGGGGCTTTTATCGGTCTTGGCGCACTTTTTTATACAATCACTACAACTAATTCGGGGCTCGGTTTCGGTCCGGCGAGGTTGCTCGGGGGAGCAGTATTTTCTCTTGGGTTGATTCTCGTTGTAATAGCTGGTGCCGAACTGTTTACTGGCAATAACCTCATCTCCGTAGCCGCGTTTACCGGTAGAATCACTACCAAAGAGGTTATAAAAAACTGGCTCTGGGTTTACCCGGCTAATTTTGTCGGTGCCATACTGGTGGTGGGGTTGATATATGGAACTGGCGTGTGGGAGTTTGCGGATTACGGAGTTGGTGCAAAGATGGTAAGTATTGCGGCGGCCAAGACCGGTCTTGCTCCCTTAGCTCTATTCACAAGAGCGATACTCTGTAACTTTCTTGTCTGTCTAGCCGTGTGGATGGCAGCTGGAGCAAACTCTATCTCCGGGAAGGTAATGGCGATGATATTTCCGGTGGCTGGTTTCGTTGCGATGGGTTTTGAACACTCTATAGCCAATATGTACTTCATTCCCATGGGTTTAATCCTACAGGGAAAAGCGGAAGTTGCCGCCGTAATCGGCTCCGGTTTTCCGAGCCTTTCCTGGATAGGTTTTTTCTATAACCTCGGCTGGGTAACTTTTGGTAATATAATCGGTGGGTGCCTTTTCGTCGGGGTGCCTTACTACGTATGTCACGTGGTTTGTAGCGGCAGCGTCGATCTTCCTCAGGAATAAAAAATTGCTTCCGGGCTTAACGATCCGGGGGCAAGGTCACGTGATAAGGTATCAAGCTTCGGTGCCTTCTTCCGAAAATATTATCGTTACCTTGGAGGCTATTTCTTCGAATTTCGTTTTTGAACTCGTTTCGGCAGATAGTTCACTTGCCTTTTCCAGGAATTCTTCCAGGGTGATTTCCACGTCCTTTTCGTTTCTGAGTTCTATTACGGAATCGGTCGCCAGGTTTGCGACCTCGCTTTTCGTGCTGGAAGTATTTGTCGAAATTTCATCCAGGATTTCCGCAAATTTTTTTACCCTGGCGTCCTGTTCGGAAACGTAATTACCGGCGGAGAAGATGGCCAGTTCGTGTGCAGGTGATCTTTCATCTACTGGTACCCTCGTTTCCGGCTCTTCCCTGTCCAGCTGAGTCAGGACGATTATTGCTATCAGGGCAATCGCGACAGTCACAACGATAAAGCCGAAAATACCCCTTTTACTGTCCCGCATAAAATTACCTCCAGGGAATTATAAATAAAGGGTCTGGTTTCACCAAGTAGTGCATCGAGTTTATAAGGTAAACTTGCGGGCCAGCTGGTTCCGGGTTGATTTTGTAAATTTGTGAATCAAAACAGTGGGGCTGGTGTCGGAATTAGGCGTGTGGTTTGCGAGTTATTAACTAGTTTTATCCCGGTACATCTCCTCATCCGCTTCCTTGATCGCGTCTGCTACGTCCCTTTCCTGGCCGGGGCTCCAGTGTGAAACTCCCATGGCGAGCGTGAGGTCGAAGTACCGTTCCTTGTTTTTCTTGATTCCCCTCAGAGATTTCGTTCGTTCCGAAATATCTTTTGCTAGGGTTAGTACCACCTTTGCTCCTTCAAGCTCAATAAGGTGGGACTTTAGCTCAACCGGAACCTTTCCTCCCTCACTGGTTTCATGAACTCTCTCAAACTGATTAACCTTTTCATTTGCCAGTTTCTCCGGGAGGCAGGGTAAAATCAAATCTCTCTTACTCGCATCAAACTCCCCCAGTGCGGTACCAGGGAGATCTTCTCTGGCGTGATCAAGAATCTCAGCAGCTTCCTGGTTGACTTCCAGCAAAACACCCGAATCGTCTTCTTCCGTAATACCGGTTAAGAATATAGCGTCGCAAGCTTTGTCAATTATTAGCCTGATTATCTGCTTACTTTTCCCAAAAACGTTTCTATCCATACTTCACCTTTGTTGCTCAATCAGTAGATCGGACCCGGGGCATTATTCAGAATATCGATTTCCGGAAAATTACCTTACGTCCCGCTACACAACAAGTGTTGCTCAAGCGAAAAATATCATTCAGAAAGTTCCTTTAGAATACTACCTGTAATTAGGTTTCAGAAATCCTGAATTTTACTTACTGTAGTAGCTATCTTCTTTTGTTTCCTTTTTATTCTTGTACATCTCCCTATCAGCTTCCATGAGTGCGGCCTCGATGTCTCCTTTCTCTTCCGGTAACCAGTGTGAATGCCCCATGGCGATTCTGAGTGGGAATTCAATTAAATCGGTTTCGCTATTCCAGCGTTCTATTTTAATTCTGATCCTTTCCACGACGTTCTTGGATTCACCGTTTGTTTCCGGCATGACCAGCATGAACTCGTCTCCTCCGTAACGGACGAGCATGTCCGACTCCCTTATGTTGTCCCTGAGTAACGTTGAAATTTCTTTTAAAACCTCATCACCGACCATGTGGGAATACTGGTCGTTTACCTCCTTGAAATCGTTTATATCCATCATGCAAAAGGCGATGGGGTGTTTGTACCGTCGTGCCCTTTCGGCTTCTTTGTCCAGTGTATTTTCAAAGAATCTCCTGTTGTAAAGACCCGTCAAGGGATCCTTAAGTGATTTCTTTTTCATTTGTTCCTTTAATCGCAGTGAAAACCTTCTGGTCTTCAATAGAGATTTGATCCTGGAACGCAATTCGACCTTCCTTACCGGGCTCGTTATAATGTCGTCTACGGGATCGCCAAGGTACTGCTCGAAGGCCCCTGAAGTACCTTTCTTAACCAGCAGCAGTACGGGCAAGAAAAGAGGTTTCTCCTTTTCTATCCTTTCCTGGCATTCTTCCTGGAGTGATTTAAAGGTTGGTAAGTCGAATATTACGAGATCGAAGGATTTATTACAGTCTTTTTTGCCGTTTATCTCAATTACAGAATAACTTTCCTCCAGGTTCTTCTTTATTAACTCTGAATTTCTTTTGTTGTCCAGAGCGAGCAGTATAGTGGGCACGGTAAGTTATTCTCCAAGCATGACTTTAACGAGCTTTAACAGCCTGCTTTTCTCCAGTGGTTTGGTTAGAACATCGCGGGCACCCTCGTTCAGGCTTTTTTCCTTGGCTTGTCTGTTTTTCTTTGGAGAAATTATAAAAAAAGGTAAACCGTCATTTCTAATTTCCTCACAGCGGTCCCAGATTGAATGGTCAAAACCGGAGACGTCTATCAGGGCCATGTCAGTTTCGTCCTTGCTCTCCAAAATCTTGTCCAGGACATCGATACTTGCTGCTGTCTCTGCCAGGTAGCCGTGCTCCTCGAGGAATTGAGCTAATAATTCCAGGTTCTTTTCATGTTTTGCCACTACCAGTATAGTTTTTTCGCTCATTTGGTTGCCTGGTCCTTTGGGGAATCCTTGTTCTGCCATTCGGGCTGGCCGCTAAGAATTCCTCGGAGATCCTTCATTGGAGACCCAACCTTTATGCCGTGTTCTGTAATGTTAAACTCCCTGAGGCTCCTTTCAAAGTCGCTGACGCGTTTTTTCAGGACCCCTATTGCTTTGCGTAGCTCTCCTTTCAGTTCAAGGTACCTGAAGAACAATACGTTATCCGCTATTACAGTAATGTCGAGATCAGAGGCTTGGAATTCACCGGTAATCTTGCTTACCTCGTTCGTGATAATTGCGGTAATCCCCATATTACGGAAATATTGACAGAGGTTGAATAGAGATTTTCTTAGTTCATTTCCCCGAACGGAGAGGTTATAGCCGTTTACGCTATCGAGCACTACTATCTTAGTATCTTTTTCTTCTACCTCGTGCCTTACTTTCTGAGCGAATTCGTTGTCAGTTAGTTCAAGTGGTTTTATTTCATTTACGAGAAGGTTGCCACCTTCTTTCATCTTTTCTATTGGGATGTTGATGGCCTTACTCCTGGAATTGAGCAGATCGCTGTCCTCGTCAAAATTATACACCGCCGTTCTATCTCCCCGACCGGCCGCTTCCTTCGCAAACTGTAAGGCGAGGCTCGTTTTACCTACGCCGCTTGGACCGGTAAATAAAGTAACGGTTCCCCTTTCCAATCCACCGTGCAACATTTCGTCCACTTCTGGAACTCCTGAGGAAAGGGTAGAGTTATTAAAGCCTGCCCCGTAACGTTTCGAAATTAATTTAGGGTAGACTTCTACACCTGCATCAGTTATTTCCATGGAGTGTTCACCTTCCTGGAAACCCGACCCCCGGAATTTTTGTACTTCTATCGATCTACGTTTGTCGGTTGATTGAAGCTTTATTATTCCATCAGCCATAAACTGAAGGTCGTGGTCCGGGTTTTGTGGGCTATTCTCCGAGGTGAATAAAACCGTCGAGTTTTGCTGGCCAAAAAACCGGGAAAGTGATAACACCTGTTGTCTGAACTGGTGTTGATCGTTTGTCAGGTGGCGCAGTATGGTGATGGCGTCTATAAAAACTCTATCGGGATTTACGCTGGTGACTTTTTCCTTGATATCTTCTACAATAGGTTCCTGCTCGACCTCGGAAGGGTGAAAAACGTCGTATGATTCCTCTTCGGCAAACCGTGTGGAATTGGGAGATAGGTCGAGGAAACTTACACTTTCCATATCCATTCCGAGCGCTTTTGCGTTTTCTTTGACCTGACTTTCCGGCTCTGAAAAAGTTAAGAAAAGCGAGTTATCGCCCTCTTTGGTTCCCTGTACCAGGTAATCGAAGCCAAGGATTGTTTTTCCGGTACCCGCTTCTCCCCGCAACAGATAAGAACGCTTCGGGATCAAACCGCCGTGGAGAATTTCATCCAGACCTTTGATACCAGTAGATAGTCTGCTTTCCTTATCTATTACCATAAAAATATAGCCTCCTGGTTATTGCAACGATAAAATCCCTATTATTTTACAGGTAAGCTTGATCAGTATCAATTACTGGATAATTTTAAGTAATTACAAAAATATATATGGTTTATCACTTTTTCTTTTATAAATATATACAGATAAAATTTAGCTATAAAAGTGGGGTTAGTAATCTACAGAAATAGGGTCCCCGGCTAAAGGGACCCTACTAGTCGATACTGTTCATTCTGCGATGGCAGCCTCGACCCAGACCATTCTATGGTCCGAAGCGTTCTTAACCACCTCTTTTAAAAGGAGCGAATCAGGTCCGAGTCCGGGCCAGAATACGCCCGAGCCTTTGATACCGATTTCTTCTGATGGCAGGACGTAATCAACCCGGAGGTCGCTCATCGTGTTGAATCTGGCGGACGCTCCAATATCAATTCCCCCCTGACTCATCGGGAAAGTAGAAGTGTTCATCCCCGTATTCTCGATCAACAATCTAGCAGCTTCGAAGTTATCCGCCCCACCGGGCGATGCATTCATGTCTCCCATCAGGACGAATTTAGCGTCATCGGGGAGACCGCCCTTTTCGCCGCTGTCGTCATAGATGTAGTCCTTTCCTTTTGCGTAATCAGTCAAGAGCCTGACTTCGTCATGGTTTCGCCGTCCGTTGATGTTTGCCTCCGCGTCGAAGACCGGGGGAGTTGGGTGCGCCATGAGCACGTGTACTGTCGTTCCGTCTATGTTAACCGGTACGTCCCAGTGACTTTTGGAGGAGAGCCTGAACTTTTCGGCTTCCTCTTTGTTCAGATACATGCCACCGTGTTCCGAGCCGACGGGCATCAGGTTGTCCGGCATGTCCTTCCAGAGAAACTTCCGGAAGGTCCGGACTTCGTCCCGTTTGATCGGGTACTTGCTCAACAGGGCCATCGCGTACTGTCCCGGGTATTCTCCGTAACCGTAGCAGTCGTTACCATAAGCTTCCGTACCTTTTTCCGTCACTATTTTTCCGTTGTTGTCGAGGTCCATCCCGCTGGGAATCCCAGTATTTGATTTGGCCACGTAAATGTATTCGTAATTCAGCCCCGGTAAACCCTCTTCTTGTGGCTCTTTCAGGTAATTGTTGACGAAAGCTCGAGCGTTCGATACTTCCGTCATTTTGCCTTGCTGGAGGTTGTTCGCGATCTCGTTCAGGCTAAGTACGTCCGGATTAACTCGCTGAATAACCTCTGCTGCCGCTGAGGCTTGAGAATTGCCTTTCTTTTGAACCTGTTCAGTCGTCAGGTTTTCGATGTTGAAAGTAGCGAATTTGACTTCCTTTTCGGAAGGTTCTTCTTTTTGGTTGACTACCTTCTCGTCTATTACCTCACCCGATTTATCTATTGCCCTGACAGTTACCTTTTCCCCGTCGACGTGGATACCGACGTAGTGTGCCGCTGATTTGAACTTTTTCAGATAACTTCCCCAGGGGGCGTACATTCGCTCGTATTTCGGTGCCCCGGCACCGCCGGAGACTATTTCGTAGAAAGAACTGCCGTAATTGGCCGAAGTCATATTCGTATAAACGGGGGTATCATCAGTGACCAGGAGCCGCTGATAGTTATGTTCGTCGCTCGCCAGAACCACGGGAACAATTCCGCTTTCACCAAATATTTTCAGCATTTCGTCCCTCATTTCCAATACGTAGCGTTTCTGCCCCTTGTACCACATGGTGTCGTCTATGTGTGCACTGTTTGGGAAAGGCGGTTCGTGCATTACCGGGAACACGTGGTCGATTTCGGGGTCTTCCTTTGCGTCTTCTACGACGTTTTCGATCCATTCCATCTGGTTTTCCAGAATAAAGCCCTCCAGGTTGCCGCCGTGTTTTTCCGGGTTGGTGCTAATCCAGTAGTTGGTATTGATGACAAGAATTCTGGAGTTATCATAGTCAAAGTAGTAGGCGTTTTCACTGTAAGTGGGTGCGTTGACCCCTTCCGGCTCGGGACTAATTTTTGGGTCCCCGGAGTCCGGCCTCTTAGTCGGATTGACGAACTCTTCCGCGAATACTGCCTCGGTACTGTTTTCCCCCGTTTTGTCGAACTGGATACCGTAAGTACTTCCGTCATCGTAGGCCGTGTACAGGGATTCGTGGTTCCCTATTCCTTCGTAAATCGGGACGTAAGCGCCAACGGGTTCCGTGGTATCCTTCCAGGCTTCCAGCTGGTTGTGAAAACCCTGGACGTTATTGGTGTAACCTTTGACGAGATCACCGGCAAAAACGGTAAAGTCCATGCCGTGCTGGTAGATGCTTTCCATCAATTTGGTCATCGTGTCGTAGTTCGTACTGTTGGCGTAATTTACCAATCCTTCGGTGTGTTCGGAACCCTCGTATCCGCCGCGACTGTCTCCGAGGAAGGCGAACTTGAACTCACCGTCCGTGGATTCGGTCTCGAAACTGAACCTTTTCGTACTCATTTGGTAATCCGAATCCGGGTCCATCACCGTTATGCTGTACTTGATCTCGGACTCCGAGGAGAGTCCGGTTAGCTCAACTTTGTGTTCCCTGGTGGCTTCGTTTCCACCGAAGGTTTTTCCTTCCACCATGACTTTGCCAGTTGTTGCCACGTTTGTTTCCCAGGAGATAACGGCACTATTTTTTTCTACCAGATCGACAAAAGGTCCTTCTTTGATGTAAGGTACTAACTCGTATTCTTCTCCCGGGCTTACCCGGAAGCGACCGCCGTAGGGAATTCCGTCGACGAAGAGCCTGTACTGGATTGTCGTTGGCTCCTCCAGGTCCAG
>Ga0207714_1000970_pt1 | contig 19246 bp, 14 predicted proteins | sample PonA232FremontCA_2_FD_187270 | JGI IMG/M metagenome (GOLD analysis project Ga0207714, IMG submission 187270) | Marine sediment microbial community from Fremont, CA, USA - Pond A23 Sediment 2 (SPAdes) | ecosystem: Environmental > Aquatic > Marine > Unclassified | place: USA: Fremont, California...
CGCCGTCGAGTTCGTCCGGATCGAGTGCCTCGCTGTAGGCGTCTTTCCCGACGAGTGTCGTCGAGAGTGTGGTCGTATCGATATCCAGTCCGAGCAGATTGCTCACGACGTAGGTCGGATCGTCGGTGTCGAACTGGTCCGCTTCCTGCCCTGCAATCTCCTCGACAGCATCGAGTGCTGGAGCAAAGACGAACTGGACGCCGTCGATCGCTACCGGGCCACGTTCCCCGTCGCCACCGGCGGGATCGAACAGCACCGTCTCGGCTGGACAGCGCCGGCGAAGCGTGTTCATCGCTCGTGGGGCCGGTGCTGTCCCTGCCAGAACGACCCCATCCGGATCGACGTACGAGAGCCAGTCATCGACTGTCGTCGCCGTCGCTCGCTCGAGAAACTCCGGGGTGACCGCGGCCAGTCGAGCCGTAGCGAGCGACATCCTCTCACAACCGGCTACGACTGCGACGGGCTTGAGAGTTTCACCCCGTGGCCCTCGTGTGGGAATCACGCACAACCACGCGTCTTTGATCTGGTCTCACGTGCTATTTCTGTTCAATGATAGAACATCTTTCCCGTCGCTCGTTGCTCGCCGCTCTCGGTGCCGGTGCCGTAGCGCTCGCTGGCTGCAGTTCGTTGACCGGCGACGAGGGACAACCAGTTTCGCAGGGTGAGGCGGAGGCGAGTATACTCGTCGGTGAGAACCCACCGACCGACGAACCGCCGAATGCACCGCCCTTCGGCGACCGCAGGCTGCCGATTCCCGTCTCACTCGCCGAACTGGAACGGAACGCACGGGACGGCGGTCCGCCGAAAGACGGGATCCCCTCGATCGACGAGCCAACCTTTGTCTCCCCCGAGGAGGCGAGGGGACTGGACGACGATTCGACGGTGCTGGCCGTCGGTGGCGCGGAGCCGAAAGCCTACCCGCGGCGGATCCTCGTCCACCACGAGATCGTCAACGACGAGATCGACGGCACTCCAGTCAGCGTCACTTACTGCCCGCTGACCGGGACAGCCCAGGGGTTCGAACGCGGCGAGACCGAGTTCGGTGTCTCCGGACAACTGATCAACAACAACCTCGTGATGTACGACCGCGAACTCGAACGCTGGTGGCCACAGATTCCCGCAGTATCGATTCCGGGCCCGTGGCACGATACCGCCGGGGGCGCGACGCTCCGGGAGTTCGAGGTCGTCCGGACCACCTGGGGGCAGTGGCGGTCGCTGTATCCGGACACCGCAGTGCTCTCGGAAGACACCGGGTTCGCCCGTAACTACGATCGCGACCCCTACGAGCCACGGGGCTACTACACGAGCGACAGTACGATCTTCCCGAACATCTTCACCGACGGCGACGACCGGTTCCACGCGAAGGAGTGGTTCTACGGCGCGCGAACCGAGAACGGTGCTGTTGCCTTCCTGCGCGAGTCGGTCCACGACGAGGGCGTCGTCCACGGCTCCATCGGGTCGAACCCCGTCGTGGCCGTTCACGATCCCACCCTCGATACGGCCTACGTCTACCGGAATCCCGACGACGAGACGTTCAGCCACGAGGCCGGACAGGTCGTAACCGAAAGCGGTGAGACGTTCGCGCCGGCGGAACTGCCACGTGACCGCATCGTCTCTTTCGATGCCTACTGGTTCGCGTGGTTCGCCTACTATCCGAACACGGAGGTCTACGAGTAAGATGGGTGTGGTCGTCGACACGCTGACACAGACCAGCCAGGCAGTCCGGCTCACGCTCCGCGACCGTCGCGCACAGGTGGTCATCGGGGTTTCCACCGTGGCCTATCTTCTCGCCTACCTGTACGCCATCGACAAGTTCACTGCGGGCAACGGCGAGTTCGGGGTGATCGTCGCAGCACGGCCCTGGGAGGCGCTCTTCCGACAGTCATTTGGCACCTTCACCTACGAACCGGTTGCCCTCTTCCGACTCGGGATCGTCACCTACCAGTTCTCGCTGAACACGATTATCGGGCTCGTGATCGCAATCCTCGTCGCCGTCAACGTCGGCGTCTCCTATTTCGTCTGGCAACAGCCGTCGGCCTGCGGCGTCGGGTCCCAGTCCGCTGGCGTGTTGGCCGGGATTCCGGCACTGCTCTCGGGTGCGGCCTGCTGTGGCCCGATCCTCGCGCTCATCCTCGGGATCCAGGTGACCAGTGGACTGCTCGTCGTCTTCGAGTGGCTGCTCCCGGTCTCTGTCTCGCTCTTGCTCCTGGCGCTGTTGCTCGTCGGCCGGCAGGTCGATCCGGCCGTCGCTGGCTCGTAGAGTGTCTCCGCCCAGTTAGTCCGCACTCGCTGACTCGGTCTCACTCGGTGTCTCCTGTTGTCGCCACTCGATGCCACGGTATCGCCACCAGACGAGCAGCGCGCTCGGCAGGACGAACACGCTGACGACGAACGCCGACAGGAGGGCGAGCGTCACCAGAATGCCGAAACTCTCGATCTGTGGGTGTGGGTGGATCAGCAGCGAGATGAACGCCGCTGCGGAGGTGAGCGCACTGCCCAGCAGCGCACCACCGGTCCCGACGACGGCGGTTTCGAGCGCCTCCGGCCCCGACCGCCCCCGGTCGAGTTCCTGGAGGAACCGGTCTGCGACGTGGATGTTGTAATCGATCCCCAGCCCGATGACGAGACTCATCAGGAGTGCCGTCAGAAGCGTCAGTGGGACACCGAGCAGGTACATTCCACCGACGACCATCGCGGTGACGAGTGCGATCGGGACGGCGGTGACCGCGCCGACGGTCGCGCTGCCGTGGACACGGCGGAAGACGGCGATCAGGGTGAGGAGCACCGCCACGATGGCGAGCACCATCACCTGCAGGATCCCGTCTGTCACCCGGTCGAGTTGCGTCTCCGTGACGATCGATTCACTGACTGCTGTCGCATCCAGCCCGGAGCTACTGCTCTCGATCGCTCCGGCGGCAGCCACAATTTCCCCGCTCCGGTCGTCCTGGAACCCCGCGCTCTCTGCCGGGCCGATAATTCGCAGGGATTCGTAGCCGCTGTCGGTCCGTTCGACGACTCGCTGTGCCTTCTCCGGTGCAACCTCGTAGAGGTGGTCGAAGACTGTCGCGAGATTACTGTCCGGGATGCCGTCACCATCCCCGTCGGCAGCGGCGACAGTCTCGCCGAAGGCCTCGTTCTCGGCAGCCACCGACTGGACCACCGTCACCGGTGAGACCAGTCGTTCGGTCGGGTGGCTACTCTCGAAGACCGCTCTGTCGGTCGCTTCGTGGATCGCCCGCAAGCTGCCGTCGCTGGTGACGGTACCCTCGACGAGGATCTGGAACCGGTCGCTCTCGTCGCTGGCGACTGCCCGATACTGCTCCTGGACGTACTGCTGGTTGCCGGTAAACTCGGGGTCCTCCCAGGCGAGCGGGCCGGGCAGTTCCTGTTTCCACTCCGCGGCTTCCCCGGTCTGTTGCTGGAAGCTCTCCTCGTCGAGCGCCGACCAGGCAGCGATCCCGCCGGCACCGACGACGAGCGCGACGACGAGGACGACTGGCGCACCGCGTCGCGCGAGGGAGACGGTCCGCTCCAGGGCCGGTCGGAGGAGTCGGCCGTGCCCGAGTGGCTGGTTTCGTCTGTCGAAACCGACTCGTCCGAGAAGACGGTCGATGGTGATCTTCAGCGCGGGCACGAGCGTCAGGAAGATCACGAACGCAGAGACGACACCCAGGGCGATACCGATCCCAAGATTCCGGACGGTGCCGACCGTGTTGACGACGTTCGAGAGGAAGCCGATCGCTGCCGTCACTGTCACGAGTGCCAGCGCGACCGCGACCGAACGAACACCACGGCCCATCGGCGCTCGGATCCCGTCACCGCCGTCTCCGGCACGCTGTTCTCGATACCGGTTGAAGACGTGGAAGCTGAAATCGATGCTCAGCCCCGCGATGAGCACCGGTCCGATGAGCGTCGTCATGCCGGCGCTGATACCGAGCCAGCCGAGGATCCCGAACATCCAGATGATCGAGGCGACGACGCCGACCATGCCGACGATCACGTCGACCGGATCACGGTAGGTGACTGCCAGGATGCCGACGAGCAGTATCAGCGCGATGGGGACGACCAGTTCCATCGTGTTCTCGACCAGCCGGTCGTTCGCGTCGGACATCGCGTGCTCACCGAGTGTGAAATAGCCAGGGCGGTCGCTGGCTGCCGAATACAGCGCCTGCTGGGCATCGCTTGGCACCGCTCCATCCTCGCTGTCGGCGAACTGGAACAGCATCTGGTGGCTCGCTGCGGTCGCCGTCCCGGGCTCGTAGCTCTCGGGCACCAGTGCGAGCGCGTCAGTACCCGGTGCCAGCACCGTCTCGACTGCTGTGGATACCTCTTCCGTGGATGCGGATTCGAGCGCAGCAATCTGCTGGTCCAGTGAGGGACTCTCGCCCGGTTCCCCATCGCTCCAGGCGAGGAGTTCTGTTGCGACGAGATTCGCGACGCTGTGGGTCCCATCGTCCGCAATCGACTCCGCGACTGCCTCGTCTTCGAGGACGGTTCGCTGGTACTGCAGCGAACCGAGTAGCCCGTCCTTCGAGAGAACGTTCCCGTTCTCGTCTTGCACGTAGACGACGCTGTTCGTTACCTGTTCACCGTTCGCGTAGGCTGTCTCGATGTACTCACCGGCTGCTGCTGCGTCGGTCTCCGGGAATGCATCCGCGTCGGCGCTGTCTCCTGTCCCCAACTGCGCCGCGCCAGCGACCATCCCGCCGGTGAGAACCAGCATGACGGCCAGTATGGCCAGATTGTGTCTGGTCACCATCTCGACGGCCGTGTCGAATCGATTTTGACTCATTCTACAGTCGAATGTAGATGCGCTTTCGACATAAGTTCTATCGAATATTTTAAATATTTACATTACTGTCACAAAAATCTGATTGAGTAATGTAACGGGGTCGAGAGGGGATAAGGACGTGAATCTACTGTCGCACCTGCTCGGCGTCCGATTCGCTCAAAACTGCTTTTGAAAGAATTCTGATTGTTTTCTGCTCAGAGCTGTCGCCCGCGGACCCGTTCGGTCCGGGTTACCGCGGCCTCGCTATCGAGCGACAGGTGGAGCGCGTTATCGTCGTACCGCAGCCTCACGCGGAACTGTTCGGGGTCCTCGCAGACGCGTTCGGCGTGCCAGTCGTGTTCCTCGGCAACCTGGGCGAGTTCCCACATCCCCGTCGCGGTCATGTCGATTCCCTGCTCCCAGTGAAACGCGACCGATGCGGGGTGATAGGCCACGCTGTAGACGAGTGGGCTGTTGTACCGCCGCAGACAGTGCTGGCAGCGATCCCGGACGAGAAACTGGTATCTGCTCTCCGGTGGGAGATCCTCTTTCCCGACCAGTTCCGTCGAGAGCCGGCCGCTACAGCCGATGCAGATTCCCTGCCGGATCTGCCTGTACTGGGCTGCCATCTTCCGGGCCACGACGTCGGGAACTGTCGACTCGTCGAACGACTGGATCTGTGCCGGCGTGACGGGGTGGCCCGCCACCGGTCGCTCGCACTCCCGGCAACGGACAGTGAAGTACTGGTGGTTGAGCTGGGCCTCGAGTGACTGGCTGTCACAGAGTGGGCATCGTCCGTCGGTTTCGGTCGGTCCATACGCCGGGGGCTGTTCGTAGTTTCCCGAGAGAACGATCCGGACGATCTGTTCGCCCGCGTGGGTGAAGCTGTAGCCCTCTTCGCCTTTCCTGAGGAAGGTTCCGGTGAGTTCGCCGAGATGGTAGGATAGCTTCGAGGTTCCGTCCACGTCGACGCGGTCGTATATCTCCGAAAAGGCGAGTTCGACCTGCGCTGGCTCTGTTGTTGCGGCCGTTGCCTGTGCTTCTGCGATTGCCCGCATGATTTCGATCCGACTCTCGTCGCCGAGCGTGGCGAACGCTTCGTGAGGCGATCTCTCACCCATCATCCCCGCTTCGGCGGTGTGGATATTGAAACTATGGCTCCAGCGCCTGCCTCACTCCTCTCTGTGACCGCCCAGTGGCCTGACAGTCACTCGCTCCGGCAGTTCGGCGAGTGCCGTTTCGGGCCAGCCGTCGTGGGCGACGGTCATCGACGTGTCGGGGTTTGCCTCTGCGAGAACAGAAACCCCGTCGACAGCAGCCCTGTAGGCGGCTTCGTCGAGCCGATCCGGGAGTTCCGCCGTGAGTGGGTAGACGTCGGAGAGTGCCGGCGGCACTGGGCCGAACGGCGGGACGAGTCGCCAGCCGTCGTCGCCGGTCGAGCCCGTGGTGAGCCACAGTTCGTCCGGTACGTCGAGCCGTTCGAGCCGGTCGTGGTGACGGTTTACCGCCGGACGGCGCGCGCTGTCTTCCGAGAGATAGAAGAAGGCGTCTTTCGAGACGGGGTCGGTCTCTTCCAGTTGATCTGCGTAGTCGAGCAGTGTCCGGTAGCCGTCGAGCACCGCAGGGTGGCCCCGCGCCCGTGTCTCGACGAGTTCGAAGAGGTTGCCGCGTCTGATCGCCTGCCGGATCCGCCGCATCTCACCGAAACTTACCGAGAGATTGTGCTCGGCGAGCAATCGGTGGCGCTCCGTCTTTCCTGCCGATTCGAGCTCCGCTGGCGTGTGTTCCCGGCAGACCGGACACTCACACGGGAAGTAATCCAGATCTTCGAGATGCTCTGTCCCCCGGACCGTCAGATACCGGCCGTCGCGGGCGTACAGCGCGTACGCCGCGGAGTCGAACAGATCACAGCCGACTGCGGCCGCGAGTGCGAACATCATCGGATGGCCGGCCCCGAACAGGTGGACAGGGGCGTTCTCGCCCAGTCCGCGTTTCGCCGCGGCGACGACGTCGACCAGGTCGGCAAAGCGGTACTCGTTCATCAGCGGGACGACGGCCCCGATGGGAAACAGATCGAGATCGGTCCCGTAGGCCTCCCGGGCGGCCTGCTCGCGCAGATCCAGATGTGTCGAGCCCTGGATGGGTGCGCTGACGAGCATCTCCCCGGTGTCGACGGTCTCGGCCAGTTCCAGTCGCTCCTGTGTCCGGGCTTGCTCCTCGGCGGCCTGTTCCCGGGAGACGTCCGGCGGTGTGGGGATATCGACCGGCGTTCCGATATCCGAGCCGATCTCGCGCTGGAATGCGAGTATCTCCTCGGTGTCGACGTCTATCTTGCCGTACTCCGCGAGCTGGAAGGAGCCGGAATCGGTCATGATCGCACCGGAAAAATCGAGTAACTCGTGGATCCCCTGCTTCAGGACTGGCTCGCGCAGGTCTGCACTGCCGTGGAGGACGTAGCTGTTCGTAATCAGAATATCGGCACCGAAAGTCGTCTCCAGGGTCTTCGGTGGCACTGTCTGGACGTGGGGGTTCACGACCGGGAGCAGCGCCGGCGTCTCGACGGTGCGGTCGGCCCTCGGAACCTGCAACTCGCCGATCCGTCCCGCCCCGTCGTAATCGCGAACCTCGAACTGTTCCCGCATTGGTCTCTCTCTGTCGGGTACGCCACTAAGGGTTGCGTTGTCCGGCGACCGCTACTCCTTCTCGTCGACCTCGATCGTGATCCGGTCGCGCTCGATCGCCAGCCGGAAGGTCGGGACCGTCTTTCGAATCCGTTTGACGAGCCCCTTGTCAGTCAGCGAGTGCAGCGCGGAGCGAACCTCGTCCACAGTCGGATCCCTGCCCGTCTCCTCCTGCACGTCGTGCAGTGTCGCGACGACACTCTGTGAGTCCCCGTCGGGACCGGGCAGGACACGGATTACGTCCCGCTGAAGCTCGGTGCCCGCGACCACGCGCTCGCCGCCGGTGTCTTCGCCGACGATTCCCTCGGCTTCGGGTGTGGCACAGATCAGGCTGTTCTCGTCGCGGTAGTAGTAGTCGCCGAGTTCGGATTCGAGATACTGGTGGACCTCGCTGCCGCTTTCCAGCCCCCACTTCTCCTGGAGTTCGGCGTTTTTGGTCGGCTGGAGCTCGACGAGTTCTGCCAGTCGCTCCATCGCCTCCTCGGAGAGCGTCATTACTGCCCGATATACGGCAGTGACTAAAGCACGTTGTGATTCCCCGTGGGTTATCTGGAGACCGTCTCCAGCGTCTTTTCGATCCGCTCCCAGTGGCTGCCTTTCCAGAACTGCTGGCCACAGTCCAGACAGTACCAGACTCGCTCCTCGTCGTCGGGGGCCTCCTCGACCGGCTGTTCGCCCTCCGGCAGCGCTTCGAGCGGGCCGTTGCAGACACCGCAGTACTCGGGTTCGTCGGTCGGCTCGAGTGCGATCCCTGCCGCCGCGAGTTCGCCCAGTTGCTCCTCGAGTTCTTTCGATTCGAGCAGTATCGCGTCATCGGTTCGGGCTGCCAGCTGTCTGTCGCGAGTGACGAGCGTCCGCCCGTCGCGCTCGGCGCGCTCCCGGATCGCCCGGTCGGATTCCAGCCCCTCGTCGAGAGAATACTGGGTATCGTGGCCGCAGATCCGGAGATAGGTCCGGAGGCGGCCGACCATCGCATCCAGGAGCAGATTCTCGCCCATCGGACTCAGTCTATCCCGGCGAACTCGCGGATGCCCTCGGCGTCGCGGGTGTTCAGTACGTCGGCCGTTTCGGCCCAGCCCCGGCGGGCCGTCTGGACGCCGAAGCGGATGTACTCGAAACTCGACGGTCGGTGTGCGTCGGTGTTGATGGCGATCGTCGCGCCCTGTTCGATCGCCCGCTTGACTGCGTGCCCAGCCAGATCGAGCCGGTTGGGGTTCGCGTTCACCTCCAGTGCCGTCTCGTGGTCGGCCGCGACCTCGGCCACGCGTTCGATATCTACGCTAAGCCCTTCCCGACGGTTGAGATACCGGCCTGTCGGATGACCGATCACGTCGACGTCGGGATGTTTCGCCGCGGTCACGAGTCGGTCCGTTCCGTCACCATCGAGCGCCGCGTGGGGTGCGGCGACGACGAAATCCAGCTCTGCGAGCAGGTCGTCACCGACCGAGATCGAGCCATCTGCACCGATGTTCGCTTCCACACCAGCGAAGACGTCGATGGGCACGTCGCCGGCAACGTCGTGGATTTCGGCCAGCTGCTCGCGGAGTCGGTCGTCGTCGATTCCGACGCCGCCGACCATCCCCGGTCCCGTCGCGTGGTCGGTGACACAGAGATAGTCGTGGCCGAACGCGGCTGCCCCCTCGATCATCTCGTCGAGTGTCGCGCCGCCGTCGGACCAGTCGGTGTGCGTGTGTAGATCACCGCTGATATCCGACAGTTCGAGCAGTTCCGGGAGTTCGCCCGCCGCCGCGGCTGTGACCTCCCCGCGATCCTCGCGGAGTTCCGGGGGGATCCAGTCGAGATCGAGCGCGTCGTACACTGCCTCCTCGCTCTCGCTGGCGACGAGTTCGCCGACGCGCTGGCCACTGTCGGGATCGTCCACCTCCGAGATGTCGAAGACGCCGTACTCGTTGACCTTGAGATCCCGATCGATCGCCCGGTTCCGGACCGTCACGTTGTGCTGTTTGCTTCCCGTGAAATACTGCAGCGCCGCGCCGAATTCGGCGGGGTCGACGACCCGGAGATCGATCCGGACCTGCTCGATCCGGATGCTGGCTTTGATCGTCCCTGCCTCGATAACCTCGTCGGCCTCGGAGAGTTCGCTGAAGCCGTCGACGACAGGTTCGGGGTCGTCACTGCCGACGAGGACGTCGACGTCGCCGACGGTCGGTTTCCAGCGTCGGAGCGAGCCAGCGAGTTCACAGCGCTCGACGGCAGGGATCTCCATGAGCGCATCCCTGACGGCCTCGCCGCGCGGTCGCGCTTCGGAGAGTAGCTGTCGACTGTGGGCTTTTTTTGCGAACTCGATTCCCTCCAGGATGTTCTGCTCCGTTTTCGGTCCGAATCCCGAGACGTTCTGGATCTCGCCGGCGCGGGCGGCGGCTTCCAGATCTTCGAGTGTCTGGACGTCGAGTTCCTCGTACAGCGTTCCGACGGTTTTCGGTCCGACACCTTCGACGGCGGTGAGCGCCTCCATCTCGACGGGGAGTTCCGCGCGCAGCGCTTCGAGTTCCTCGATTTCGCCGGTTTCGAAGTACTCGACGATCTTCGAGGAGATGGCGTCGCCGACGCCCTCGATCTCCGCAACGGCAGCTTCGCCTTCGGCGGCGAGCGTTTCGACAGCTCCCGGATGTTCGCGGACGTTCTCCGCCGCACGGCGGTAGCTCCGTGGCTTGTACTCCACGTCTTTCGCTTCGAGCAGATCCGCAAACTCTTCGAGACGCCTCGCCACCTCGTCGTTCCGACTCATACGGTGTCATCGGGCCGGCAGGAAAATAAAATACGGCTTCGAGGGCTGAGTCTGAGGGTTTGAATCGACTGGAACTGGTGAAATCGCGAACAGCAAGAAAGCCCCGAGATGAGTGACTGGGAACAGCACCACAAACAGCAAGAAAGCCCCCGGCCCCTTTCAGTCCCACCCGGCCTGGACAGTTACACTGGGCGGGACTGAAAGGGGCGAGGCTGTCGAGGAAGGAGGACGACGCAAGCACCGCAGCGAAGCGAGGAGCACAGCGAGTCCCCCGACTCGACAGCCTCGGGGCTTTCTTGCTGTTCGTAAAGATGTTTTCAGTTGGGTTTACTCTTCTCGGGGCGTTCTTGCTGTCTGTAGTCGTCACATCAGCTCTCGCTATCGCAGATCATCCGCAGTTATCACCAATACTTTTCTCACAGCTCGGCAAACAGGGGGTATGGCCGCAGCATCCGGGCTGACCGAACCGACTGTGCTCGCGGCGACCAAAGAGCACCTGTTCGACCCGGAGAGGGAGCAAAGCTACGTCGTCGCGGACACACAGTTCGCACAGGAGAACTGGATCGACGACCAGCCGATCAGCCCGGAGACGAAATCCGTCCTCGCTCCGTTCAACCACGTCGCACTCGGTTCGGGATTCCCGGATCTGGTCGGTGTCGACCACCTCGACGACGAACTGCTCGCTGTCGACAGAGTCGGATCGGAGCCACCCCTGATCGCAATCGAAGCGAAGGGGTACACGAGCGGCGGGGTAAATGTCCAGCGCGGCATTCTACAGGCCTACGACAGACTCAACGAGGCAAACGTCGCGTACGTGACAGCACCTGCAGGGGCGATCAGCCAGTCGGAGCGGACGCTCGCCAGCGAGTTGAACGTCGGCATTCTCGGTATCGACAGCGCTGGCGACCTGCAGATACTCGAACGCCCGCGCGTGGTCGGCAACCGGACGTCCGACGAGGCCTCGGCCATTCGATTCCAGGCCAGCGCCCAGGGGGTCGCAGAGAAGAGCTTCGGGCTGAACCACCCGAAAAACTACCTCGGCGTCGCGGTGGCAGCCTACCACGGGGACGACACCCGCGAACTCGTCGACGAACACGTCGTCGGCGCCGTGGACAGCGCGGTACGGGGTGCGGAGTTTCTCGGTCTCGTGGCTACCTCGAAAGCCGACTTCGAACTCACTTCGCTCGGCGAGGAGGTCATCCGGTTCGTCTTGCGCCACTACGCCAGCGTCGACGCTGCACTCGAAGCCTTCGAGGACTGGCAGGGCTCACGAAAGCGGTTCATCGACGCCGAACCGCTGTGGGGCGAACTCGTTCGCCGGGTCGTCTTCGCCTACCCGGCGACCGAACTCCTCGTGTCCGAACTCCAGCAACGCCACGACGACCTGAACGAGCCACCGACACTGGTCGATCTGGTCCGGTGGCTCCACGAGAGCCATCCGACCTTCGCCGTGGAACTTTTCATCAGAGGGACAGAGTCCGTTCGCGAGCGGGTGCTGACCGGTGACGGCGACCTCCGACCATCGGCGCTGTCCGACGGTTCGGTCTACCATTCGCCGACTGTGTTTCAGCTCAAGGCAATGTTGTATCACGCCGGCATTCTGACCGAACGAGGTGCGGAGCCGTCGAATCTCGCCCCGAGTGAGGATATCTGGCAGCTGCGGGAACTGCTCGACCGGTGGCGGTAACGACGATCACGATGAGCCGGCCTCTGTGAGCCGGTTGTACTCCTCGGCGCTGAGTTCGATCGCCGACGCAGCGACGTTCTCTTCGAGATGCTCGATGCTCGACGTTCCGGGAATCGGGAGTGTCACATCGGAGTGTTCGAGCAGCCACGCCAGTGCGATCTGATACGGGGAGGCGTCGTGGTTCGCTGCAATCTCGTCGACGAGGGCGTCGTCGACGCCGCCGGCCGCCAGTGGGAACCACGGAATGAAGCCGATCCCGTACTCCTCACAGGCGGCGAGCACGTCCTCGTCAGTTCTGTTCGTGAGGTTGTACTGGTTCTGGACGGTCGCGATCTCGACGTGGTCGCGGGCGGTCTCCAGCTGGTCGACGCTCACGTTCGAGACGCCGACGTGATCGATCAGCCCCTCGTCTTTCAGTTCGGCGAAGGTCGTGATGCTCTCCTCGAAGGGTGTGTCAGAGTTGGGGGTGTGCAACTGGTAGAGATCGATCGTCTCGACGCCGAGTCGGTCGCGGCTCACGAGCACCTGATTCCGGATGTAATCGGGCGAGGCGTGCGGGAGCCAGTCGCCGTCGGTGTTCCGGAGGAGTCCGGCCTTGGTCGCGACGACTGCGTCCTCGGGGTCGAGCGCTTCCCCGATCAGGCGCTCGCTGACGCCCGGTCCGTAGGAGTCCGCCGTATCGATGAAATCGACGCCCAGATCGACGGCGTGCCGGAGGACTCGGCGTGCCTCGTCTTCGTCCGGTGGCCGACCGATGATATCTTCGCCGGTGACCCGCATCGCACCGTAGCCGAGGCGGTTGACAGTCAGGCCGTCGCCGAGTTCGAACGTGTCGCTCTCGTTTGTGATCTCCATGGGGATAGGTGAGGCTGCCTCGCAAAAGTCCCTAGTGGTCGAAGGATGGCTAAAGACTACAGCACTATCCAAATTTATCACAGCAAGAAAGCCCCGAGGCTGTCGACTCCCGCGACTCGCTGCGCGCGCTCCCTTCGATCGCGTGCTTACGTCGTCGGGGTTCGCCGCCAGGTTATAGATGGTCGGCGGCGCCGACCATCCGCTTGATCCGGCCTGGGAGACGTAAGGACCGCAACGCAGTGAGGACCGCAGCGAGCCCCGGACGGTCAAGCGACCGGGGGCTTTCTAGCTGTTAATGATGCTGTTCCCGGTCACTCATCTCGGGGCGTTCTTGCTGTCAATGGTGCTGTTCCCAGTCACTCATTTCGGGGTTTTCTTGCCGTTATAAACACTCAAATGCCAGACCTACCAGGATCTACTCACGAAACCACTCTCACAGCCCACAGAACTCCTAGCACACAAGGCGAACGCTTTTTGCGCCCCTCTGCCGAACTACGCCTATTCGATGACACGCGAACGTTCCGACGGGGAGACACCCGACGGTGAGACTGCTGGCGAACCGGCCACAGACGGCGGTACTGTCGACGACGTTGCGCTGGATCCGTGGGGCTCCTCGACCGTCTCCGATTACCGGAAACTGTTCGAGCAGTTCGGGATCGAGCAGTTCGACGAGATTCTCGATTCGGTTCCGGATCCCCACTACCTGATGCGCCGCGGCGTGATCTTCGGCCACCGCGATTACCGACCAGTCGTCGACGCGATGGTCAACGACGAGCCATTCGCCGCCCTCTCCGGGTTCATGCCGACTGGCGATCCACACATCGGCCACAAACTCGTCTTCGACGAGATCATCTGGCATCAACAGCAGGGCGGCGACGCCTACGGGCTGATCGCCGACCTCGAAGCCCACAGCGCCCGCGGGCTCTCCTGGGACGAGATCGACGACCACGCCCGCAACTACATCCTCTCACTGCTGGCGCTCGGCTTCGATCCCGAGGCGGGGGAACTCTACCGCCAGTCGACCAACCGGAAGGTCCAGGATCTGGCTTTCGAACTCGGCATCGAGGCCAACTTCTCCGAGTTCGCGGCGATCTACGACTTCGACGGCGAGACCGACGTCTCACACATGCAGTCGGTCGTCACGCAGATGGCTGATATCCTCTATCCACAGCTCGACGAACCGAAACCGACCGTCATTCCGGTTGGGCCGGACCAGGACCCGCACGTCCGCTTTGCCCGTGATCTCGCGGCCCGCGTCAGCTACTTCCGCGTCACCGAGGCGTACGCGAGTTTCGAGGCCGATCCGGCCGAGCGGGCACTGATCGGTGAGGCCTACGACACCCTCTCCGAGCGCCATCCCGACGAACGGATCCGGTGTTCCGACGCCGCGACGCTGCTCGAAAACGAGCGCGATCCCGGCGCGACAGATGTCGAGGCGACTACGCTCGATACGGCGATCACGCTGCTCAACGGGGCCGGGAAGGAGCCGCTCCGGCCACGGACTCGCGTCGTCGTCCGCAACGCGACCGAGGAAGCATTCGAGGCACTCATCGAAGCAATCGAGGGCGAAAAGCGGGTCTACGACGCCCATATCGACGCGTTCGACCTGACGAAAAAAGAGGCAGAACAGCTCGCACGCGAGGTAGAGATCGACAACGGCGGCTACGGCTTCCTGCCGCCATCCTCGATCTACCACCGATTTATGACCGGGCTGACTGGCGGCAAGATGTCGTCGTCGATCGAAGCGTCCCACATCAGTCTGCTCGACGAACCCGAAACTGGCTACGACAAGGTCAAGAGTGCGACCACCGCCGGTCGTGAGACGGCCGAAAAACAGCGGGAACTCGGCGGCGAACCCGACGAATGTCCAGTCTACGAGCTGTACGCCTATCTCCTGGCACACGACGACGACGAACTGGCAAAGCAGGTCTACGACGAGTGTGCGAACGGCGAACGGCTCTGCGGTGACTGCAAGGAACAGGCGGCCCGGCTCATGGAACAGTTCCTCGAAAATCACCAGGAGAAACGCGACGAATGGGCCGACAAACTCGACGAACTGGATATCGAGTTCGACTCCGACAGAAAATAGAAAAAACACGCGTCCAGTTACTATCGGTCTGGGGGCCGATTTTTATACAAAAGGAACTGTTTGTCGGTATTCGATCATCTTAACCCGCAAGTGTTGTACGGATAGGCAACTACTTTTCTAATGCGGTGGACGGTAGGGTAATGAACTCCCGTACGCTGCGAGCATTTCAACCGAATGCGACCCTTCATGCTCGATTGGTGGTTTCCGTACCGGTGAGCGAACCGTGAGCGACTGGGTCCCCACCACCTGTATGCGGTGTGCGGTCGGCTGTGGACACATGCACCAGTCACCCGACGAAGGATCGGGGATCGCCGTCGCCCGTGGCGACGTGAGCCACCCGGTCAGCCGTGGGATGGCCTGCTCCCGGGGGATCAAGGAGAGCCAGGATCCACAGGGTGAGTGGCTGCAGCGGCCGCTCGTCCGCCGTGATGGCGAACTCGTGCCGACGACCTGGGATGTCGCGCTCGGTCGTGCGCTGGAAGCACTGCGGGACGCGACGGCGTCCAGTCCGCACGCCGTCGGTATCCTCGGCAGCGGCCAGCAGACGAACGAGGCGGCCTATCTGCTGGGGAAACTGGCCCGTGGCGGCATCGGGACGCGCAACTACGACGCGAACACGACACTCTGCATGGCGAGCGCGGTGACTGCCTACTACCAGGCCTTCGGCAGCGACGCGCCACCCTGCACGTACGACGATATCGACGAGGCAGACCGCCACGTCGTCTGGGGAGCGAACCCCGCCGTTGCCCATCCAGTGCTGTTTCGCTGGCTCCAGCAGGCCGCAGACGAGGACGGGGTCGAACTCATCACGGTCGATCCGATGCGCTCGGAGACGGCCGAGAACGCCGATCACCACGTCGCACCGGAACCCGGGAAAGATCTGGCGCTCGCGCGGGCGGTTCTCGCCGAACTTGTCGACTCCGGCCGGACCGACGAGGAGTTCGTCGAGCGGGCGACCGACGGCTTCGAGGATCTGGTCGACTCGCTCCCCAGCGCCGAGGGCGCGAGAGAAGAAGCCGACGTTTCGGCGGCAGAGATCGAACTGCTCGCGAGCGCGCTCGACGAACAGTCGCTGATCTACTGGGGGATGGGGATCAACCAGCACGTCCAGGGGACCGAGACGGCACGGGCACTGATCGATCTCTGTCTGGCGACGGGCAACCTCGAACCGGGCAGTGGCCCCTTCTCACTGACCGGGCAGGCGAACTCGATGGGAACGCGTGTCTGTTCCTCGAAGGGAACCTGGCCGGGACAGCGCCCGTTCGAGGATCCGGACGAACGCCGGTTCATGGCCGAAGAGTGGGGTATTCCAGTCGACCGACTCCCCGATTCGACCGGTCCCGGCCCCGTGGAGATGGTCGAGGCGGTCGACGACGAGGTCGAGGTCGTCTGGACAGTCGCCACGAACCCGGCCGCTGGCATGCCCGAGGCCTCGGCGGCCAGAGAACACCTCGAAGAAGCGACGGTGATCGCACAGGACGCGTTTCACACCGAGACGACAGCGATCGCCGACGTGGTACTCCCGGCAGCGACGTGGGGGGAATCCGAGGGGACCGCGATCAATATGGAGCGAAACATCTCTCGCGTGCGCGCGGTGACCGAACCGCCGAGTGGCATCTGGTCGGATCTCGACATCATCGCCACCATCGGGCGACGGCTCTACCCCGACCTCTTCGAGAGCCACCGGCCCGACCCGGCGCGTGTCTTCGACGAGTTCGCCACGCTCACAGCCGACACCAACGCCGACTGCTCCGGGATCTGTTACGACCGGCTCGACGACGAACTCGCGGTCAGGTGGCCGGCTCCCGACGGGCTCTCGGAGGGTGGCTACCGGTACTATCGGGAACTGGCTGGCGACGGCGCGACTGCCGAACCGGCCGAGCGGTGGTCGTTTCCGACGGCGACCGGTCGCGCACAGTTCTCGACCGGGAACCAGGACCCCCTCCCGGAACCGACCGACGAACAGTTTCCCTTCACACTGACGACAGCGCGCGAGAAGGACGGCTACAACACCGGGATCCGCTCGCGATCTGTCGACGACCCCGGCCCTGTCGTCGCACGCGTCAATCCCGAAACGATCGCAGCCCACGAGGAACTCGTCACGGACGACCGGCTGGCTGTAGTCTCACGGCGTAGCAGCGCAACGGTCGAACTGGACCCCGACGACGGTGTTCCCGCAGGGATGGTCTGGCTGCCGATCCACCATCCGGCGACGAACAGACTGACTCTCCCCGACTGCGATCCACAGTCCGACGAACCACATTTCAAACAGTGTGCAGTCCGGCTGGAAGCTCCCGGGGAGTGACCGGTCGTCGTCGTTGGTGTATCAACCCGCTTGAGCACACGACTCGAAGGATTGCCGACCAGTCCCATTCCACCGTCGATTCGTCGAGTCACTCGATATCTCGGGGTCGGCTGGCCAGGGTGTCGACGGGGCCATCCCCCCTGATCGAACGATATTAAACTTCAAAACAGAGATTAGGAATATTGTACGTACGAGCCACTTCCAGTTCAACGTCTATTCTCTTTTATTTGTATACTTATTAGGAAAAACTCTTTTGTGTGGTAAAGTAAAAATACACCGAACAAAGAGATAAATCATGCCATATATATCAAACAGAATCATCGGCTCGGGCGAACTCGGTCGACACCCTCGTCTATTGGTTACATTATGTATATATCTATGAACCTATCAATTTATGAACTCGAATGACAGACGGAGGGGGGATCCGAGAGACGACCCCGACAGTATCGATCCTGCTACCATCTCCGAAACGTCGGATCGATTCGGGCGTCTGTTCAACCTGATCGGGGATGCCGTCGTGGAGATCGAACTCACTGACGACGTTCCAGTCGTCCGGGAAGTCAACACGGGTTTCGAGGAAATCTTCGGGTACGACCGGGAGACGGTCTGTGGTGAGTCGATAAACGAGTACATTGTCCCCGAGGGGTACGAGAAAGAGGCGACGGAGTTCGACCAGCGGACCGCAGCGGGCACGCCCAACCACGCCTTCGTCCACCGAAAGACGGCAACTGGCGTCCGTGAATTTCTCTACCGTGGTGTTCCGTACCGCCGTACCGATGGTCGCCAGTTCGCCTTCGCCATCTACTCCGATGTCTCAGAGGTCAAAAGCTACGAACGACACATCCAGGTCATCCATCGCATTCTTCGGCACAACCTCCGCAACGATCTTTCTGTCATTTTCGGCGCAGCGTCCGCGATCGAAAACAGGAGTGCGGACGAGGGAGTACAGGAGCTGACGGAGATGGTATTCCGATCCGCCAGATCGCTCGACGGCATCGGTGAAGAGATCAGAACGATCGAAACAGTCCTGACCGGTGACCCACGGCGGGGCCCGGTAAATCTCGCTGCCGTCTGTACAGAGCTAGTGCAGACAATCTCCCAAGAGCATCCGGTGGCATCTCTGTCGATCGATTTTCCGGAACCGCTGATGGTTCAGGGTGTACCGCAACTCGGGAACGCGGTCGAGGCGCTCGTCGAGAACGCGGTGGTCCACAACTCCGGAGTCCCGCACGTCGAAGTACGTGGGAGTCGGACCGGTAACCAGGTCGTCCTGGAGATTGCAGACGATGGACCGGGCATCCCCGAACACGAACTGACGCCGCTGGTCTCCGATACCGAAATCACGCAACTCCAACACGGGAGCGGCCTCGGTCTCTGGCTCGCCCGGTACGTCATCGAGGCCTGTGATGGGAACATCGAACACGAACGGACTGACGACCGGACCGTTCTCAGAGTTCAGCTCCGCCCGGTTGCGACATCGTGAGAACACGACCGGTTCCAACGCTCTCCCGTCGCTCACTGGTCGCTCTGTCTATCCGGTACCGTCCGGGCTCTGCTGTTTTCCGGGCGTTTCGGCCTCCTACTGCCGGTCTGGCGCGCACCCCTCCAGGTCGGAACACTTCCGCTTTCCGGACGAAACGTTCCTCATCGTTCGGACAAATGGGTGTTTGTTTGCTTACCGTCCTAAATATTGGACGGTATATCCCCTTAAGGAAACTATATCCGATGCAATACTGGCCGGACTTCTACATTCTCCCGGCCCGGATTCCGTATATGTACACGCGAATAGTTATATGTCTTAATCCGAACTTTTTCACTGTCGATGTACACGAACGTATTCCAGAGCGGAAAAATACTGGATGATCGCGGATTAAAAACTAGCATAGTTAGACAGTTCTCTGCGGTACCGGGGGTGAGTCGGCGATGGTAAGCGGGAAGTGGAAGAACCTGATCATGGCGACGGTGTTTTTCTTCCTCGGGTTCACGATCTGGTTCTCGTTTGCGCCGTACACGGACGGTATCGCCGAGGAGTTCGGTCTCTCGGTGTCGGAGCTCGGGATCGTCGCCAGCGCGGCGATCGTTGCCGTCCCGCTCGGACGGATCGTTATC
>Ga0207714_1000971_pt1 | contig 19240 bp, 16 predicted proteins | sample PonA232FremontCA_2_FD_187270 | JGI IMG/M metagenome (GOLD analysis project Ga0207714, IMG submission 187270) | Marine sediment microbial community from Fremont, CA, USA - Pond A23 Sediment 2 (SPAdes) | ecosystem: Environmental > Aquatic > Marine > Unclassified | place: USA: Fremont, California...
CTCGGGATGCAGACGTTCGTTCACCTCCGGGTGGGCGAGCAGCTGGTGGGCCATGATGGCGGTGAAGTGCTCCAGCGCGATGGTCGTCGCGAGCTGTCGGCGTGGCGACATGCGCCGCCGGGCCATGTCGAGGCCTTCGCGCACCCGTTCCAGCTTGTCCGCTATGGGGTAGCCCTGTTCGGCCAGCCAGGCATTGAAGGTGTCATGTTCGCGCCCGTGGTGGGCTTCCTGACCGATAAAGCCGCGCACCGCCTCCTGCAGCTCGTCATCATCGAGCTGATCCCGGTAATGGCGCACGGCGTCGATAAAGAAGCGCTCCCCTTCCGGAAAGACGGACGACAGGGCGGCGAGGAAGGCGCTGACAAAGGGGTTGCCGTCCACGAATTGCGCCGGTGTGTCGCCGCCGAATCGGAAATCCATGCGTCGGACCGTAATGGCCGGCTGCTCGGCTATCGGTTGTTGTGCGGTCATGGAGCCTCCGATCACTGGTAACAGGGTTAACAATATGCCTTGCGGTCGCTCTGGCCGGAAGGTTATCTTGTGTCAGCTTTCGGTCATTTCAGGCCACCGGAGACAAGCGGTCAAGGGTGACTCCATGACGATCATCAAGATGGATCCGGCGGAATACGCCATTTCGGCGGAGTATTTTCCATTGCTGCTGGATATACTGGAACGCCGGAGTATCACCGAGGAGCAGTTGCTGGAGCCCTTGACGCTGGAACCGGGCTTCTGGCGCGAACCCGGTCAGCGTATTCCGCTACCCGAGTTTGAGCAGATCGGCCGGCGCGTGTTCGAACTCACCGGCGAGCCCTGGCTGGGCTGGGAGTTCGGCGCCGGCATGACCATCTCCTCGCACGGGTTTCTGGGCTATGCCGCCATGAGCAGTGAAACCCTGGGCGACGCCATCGAACTGGCGGTGCGTTTCTTCCGAACCCGTACCACCATCGTGGAGCTTCAGCACCGCGTCGAGGGGGATACCGCGGTGTTGCAGATCGATGAGCTGGTTTCGCTCAATGAACTGGCGCCGTTTATCGTCGAGGCTCTGTTTTCCAGCTTCCATTTCATGGCTCAGAGGCTGGTGCCGGATATTCTGCCCGAAGGCGAATTGCGTTTCGCTTATCCCGAGCCGAGTTATTTTCACCGCATGCGGGATTTGATTCCCGTGCCCTGCCGTTTTGATTGCGCCCACCATCAGATGCGCTTTCCCGCGCGCGACCTGGACGAAAAGTTGCGGTTCGCAGATCCGCGGCTGGCCAGCATGGCCGAGGCGCAGTGCGAACAGGAACTCGCCAGCATCAAATCGCCCCCGCGGCTGCTCGGCCAGGTGCGGCGTATCATCCTGGGCCGCTCGGGGGAGTTTCCCGACGTGGATGAAGTGGCGGAGGAGTTGTACATGTCCTCGCGCACACTCAAGCGCAAACTCCAGCAGCTGGGCACCAGTTATCAGCGCATTCTCGATGAGCTGCGCAAGGGGCTGGCCGTGGAATATCTCAGCCAGAGCGACAAGACGGTGGACGAAATCGCGCTGTCGCTGGGCTATTCCGACGCTTCGAACTTCGCCCGCGCCTTTCGCCGCTGGACCGGCCGCAGCCCCTCGGATTACCGGAGCTGATCATGAGCGAACTGCACCCGAGCCTGGCGCGGGACACGATGGTGTTGGGCCAAACCCCGCTGTCCCGGGTGCGCTGGATGAATGACCGGCGTTTTCCCTGGCTGATGCTGATCCCGAAACACGCGGACGCAGTGGAATGGCATCATCTGCCGACGGCGGAGCAGCATCAGCTGCTGGACGAGATGGCGGTGCTCGCGCGGGCGCTCGAGTGTGCCGCCTCGCCCGACAAGATCAATGTGGGCGCCCTGGGCAACCGGGTGCCCCAGCTGCACCTGCATGTCATCGGCCGTCACGAGCACGACCCCTGCTGGCCCGGTCCCGTCTGGGGTCAGGGCGAAGTCGAACCCTACAACCCCGGCGAGGAGCCGCCCTGGCTGCACGCTCTGTGCGCGGCCCTGCCGAACGATTTTCTGGAGCCCGACCATGACTGAAGCCTGTCCCGAAATCATGACCCGACAAGACGGCCATGTGCTGGAGATCCGCATCGAGCGGCCCGAGCGCAAGAACGCGCTCCGGCAGGCCATGTACAGCGCCTTGACCGAAGCACTGAACGCCGGCGAGGCGGATCCGAACGTGCGCGTCATGCTGATCACCGGCACCGAGGACTGTTTTACCGCGGGCAACGACATGGAGGATTTTCTCAACAACCCCGCCACGGACGAGGACACGCCGGTGATGCGTTTTCTGAACCTGCTGCCGGTGCTGACCAAGCCGTTGATGGCCGCCGTGAACGGTCCGGCCGTGGGGGTGGGGACCACGCTGCTGCTGCATTGTGATCTGGTCTATCTGGGTGCCGACGCGCGCCTGCAATTGCCTTTCGTCAACCTGGGACTCTGCCCCGAGGCAGGGTCCAGTCTGTTGCTGCCGCAGATTGTCGGCTACCAGCGGGCGGCGGAACTCTTGCTGTTGGGTGAGGCTTTCGGCGCCGACAAGGCGCGGGAACTGGGCCTGGCCAACGATGTCTTCGCCAGCGCGGATTATCAGCACCGTGCGCGAGAAAAAGCCCATCAACTGGCGAAACAGCCCGCGGCGGCCGTGCGCCTGACCAAGCATCTGCTCAAGCAGCATCAGCGCGAGCAGTTGCAACAACAGATGGCGGAAGAGGGCAAGGCCTTTGGCGAACGACTGACGTCGCCCGAGGCACGCGAAGCGATCCAGGCCTTCATGGAAAAGCGCCAACCCGACTTCACACAATTCAGTTAGGTAAACCTCTGCCGTATCCATGAGCGAAATTGGTTGCACCCATCAATGGTCCCCGTGATGCAGTTGCCGGGTGGTAATCAGTCCATGGCGTGGACAATGGCGAGAAAGCTTTTGGGTGTAACCAATTCCGCTCATGGACACGGCAGAGATTCAAGAGGGACTTCGGTGGGCGATGCGTTTCGCTCATGTAGAGCCCCGAAACGCCCGGGGAAGGCGCCATGTTGAAAGACTTTTTAATGTTGTTCCTGCGCTCCTGGCTGCCCGCCCCGGACCAGCCGGCGCGGCAGCTGTGGCGGCGCTGGCTGGTGCTGGTGGTGTTCTGGCCGTTGTTGCTGGCCCTGTTGCTCGTCAATGGAACAGGCCTGGTGCTCGATCGAGTACTCTTTGCCGGCTATCGGCGGGTGGCCATCCGGGCGCCGCTGTTCGTCATCGGTGTGCCCCGCAGCGGTACCACCTTTCTGCATCGTTTGCTGGCGCTGGATGCAAACCGATTTACCACTACCGCTCTGTGGGAACTGATCTTTGCCCCGTCCATTACCCAGCGCTTTTTCTGGCTGGGCCTGGCGCGCATTGACGCCCTGTTGGGCCGGCCGCTGGCGCGGCTCCTGCAGGTGTTCGAGCGCCGGATCCTGGGTGGGCTGGACGAGATTCACAGTACCGGTCTGGCTGCGCCCGAGGAGGATTATCTGGCCCTGGCGCCGGTGCTGGGCTGTTTCCTGCTGGTGCTGCCGCTGCCGGACGAGCGGCTCTGGCGCCTGGCCTACGGGGATCGGGCCCTGACGGATCGGGAAAAGCGCCGCATTCTGCGCTTCTACCGCGCGTTCGTGCAGCGCCATCTCTGGTTTCACGGCCCGGACAAGACCTTCCTGTCCAAGAATCCCTCCTTCACGCCCTGGCTGGAGATGCTCGCCGCCGAATTTCCGGATGCGCGTTTTGTCGCCTGTTTCCGCAACCCCACCCGGGCGGTGCCCTCCCAGATCAATTCCATTCTGGTAGGCGCGCGCATTTTTCGTGGGCGCGGCATTGATCCGGACTACTGGCGGGACCGGCTCGCGGACATGCTGTGTTTCTATTATCGCCATCTGTTCGAGGTTGTGCCGCAACTGCCGCGCTCGCGCAGCGCCAGTATGCTGCTGGAGGAGCTCGTGCCCGAGCCGGACGCGGGTGTACGGGCGTTGTACGAGCGCTTCGGCTGGACCCCGGACCAGGCCTGTCAGCGCGCGCTCCGCGCGGAAGCGGAGCGCGCGCGCGGTTACCAGAGCGGGCACCAGTATTCCCTGACCGGTCTGGCCCTGTCGCCCGAGCGTCTGGTCCGGGATTTTGGTTTCGTTTACCGGGAGCTGGGTTACCCGCAACCGATGGCGGAGGAGAGCGCGTCCTGATGTTTCAGCTTTTGTTACAAATTTGCCTGAGCGCCGTTGTTCATGGGTAAGATTTCCGCCTCGTTGCGGGCGCATAATGGAGACATGGAAACACAAGACCTGCGCGTACTCTTTGTCGTGGACGCCATTCAGGGCCGCAATGGCGTGGGCACTTACTATCAGGATCTGGTGGGGCAGCTGGATCAGCGCGTGGAGCGCGCCGAGCTGGCCGCGCCCTGTATCGAGGATCCGCATCCCTGTCAGGGCGGCTCCATCCCCATGCCCGGCGACACCACCCAGCGGTTGTTCTTTCCGCGCATGCGCGAGCTGACGCGGCTGATGGAAGAAATGCAGCCCCATGTCGTGGTGGTGCCCGGCCCCGGCATCTTTTCCCTGGGCGGCTACTGGCTCGCTCGCAAGATGGGCATCCCGGTCTGCGTGACCTTTCAGACGGACTACACCCATCTGGTGCAACTCTATTGGGGGCCGGTACTGGCACGGCTGGCCAGTGGGCTGCTCGACCGGCTCAACCTGGCCATGTTCCGGGGCGCGTCCACGGTCGCCACCATCAGCGAAACCATGGTGGAACAGGCTCGCGCCATCGGTGTCGAGCATCCCTATCTGGTGGGCACGCCCCTGGCGCACGAATTTATCCGGCGGCCGGCCGAACCACCGCGGGATGGCGTTCGCTCGGTGCTCTATGTGGGCCGTCTGGCGGCGGAAAAGAATATTGACGACCTGCTGGCGCTCGCCGCCCGCCGTCCGGATCTCGACTTCACCATTCTGGGCGATGGCCCCCTGCGCGAGCAGGTGCTGGAAGCCGCCGAGCGGCTGGATAACCTTGCCTTTACCGGCTGGGTGAGCCGGGCCGGGGTCATCGAGTACATGGATACCCATGAAGTGCTGCTGCTGCCGTCGGCGGTGGAGGCGTTCGGTACCGTGGCCCTGGAAGCCATGGCCCGGGCGCGCTGGGTGATCACCTCGCCCGCCTGCGGCATCAATCAGTGGTCAGGCCTGGCGCCGGGGCTGGTGCCGCTCGAGGAAGACGAAAGCCTGGCACAGGGCCTGCGCCGTCTGGAACGGATGGATCCGGCAGCGCGTACCGAGCTGGCGGAACAGGCACGCCGCATGGCCGCCGAGGTGAATGAACAGACCCTGGCGAGCTGGGAAGACGTGCTGCGCCAGACCGCGTTGTGCGCACCCGGGTTGCCCCGGCCCGCCCCCTCGGCGACTCTGAGTATGCTGCGGCGCCTGGGTACGCGTACCTCATCATGACCGAACCGGTGTCGCGCACCGGGTTACGGGCGCTGGTGTCCATTCATGACGTCATGCCCGAAACCCGCACCCGTGTAGCGGAGCTGCTGCGCACCATGCCGGAGACGATCCCGGCGGAGCGCATTGTGCTGCTGGTGGTGCCGGGCCGGGACTGGTCGCACGCGGATATCGGCTGGCTGCATTCGCTGCAACAGCAGGGTTATGAACTGGCCGGCCACGGCTGGTCTCATCAGTGCGCCCCACCGCGTACCCTTTATCACCGCCTGCACAGTCTGCTGCTCTCCCGGGATGCGGCCGAACATCTGTCGCTGGATGCCGACGCCATTGCCGGGTTGATCCGGGCCAACCGGCGCTGGTTCGATGAGCAGGGCCTCGAGTCCCCGGAGCTTTATGTGCCGCCGGCCTGGGCGCTGGGCGCGATCCCGCCTGCCGAGTTGAAAGCCCTGCCGTTTCGCTATTACGAGACCCTGAGCGGCATCCATGACGTGGAAACCGGGCGCTTTCGCCGGTTACCCGTGGTCGGTTTCGAGGCGGACACCCCGGGCCGGGCGCGGGTGCTGCGGCTGATCAATGCGGTCCAGCTGCAACTGGCTCGTTGGTGGCGCCGGCCCGTGCGCCTGGCCATCCATCCGCATGATGCCGAGCTTTATCTGGCGCGGGATCTGCGGGCCTGTCTGGATGCGGTTACGTGGTCCCTGAATCCGGCGTCCCTGTTGGATTGAAGCGAACCGGCAACGGGGTTCAGTCGTGTCGGTCCAGATGGCCCAGATCCCGCTCGGGCCAGAACGCGTCACGGACCCGGCGTTTGAGCTCCTTGATCTCGGGGAAGCCGCCATCGCGCTTGCGTTCCCAGATCAGGACATCGCCGGCATGAATGGCGAAGACGCCGCCCGTGGCCGGCTGCAGGGCCACTTCGTCGATGTCGTCGGCGAAGGTGGACAGCAGCTCCTGGGCCATCCAGCCGCTGCGCAGCAGCCAGTTGCAGCCGGTGCAGTACCGGATGACCACCCGTTTCATAACACCTCGGGCGGTTGCTCATTGCCGTTTTGCCGCTCGCTTTGGGTGTTCGCTTCCTCCTGGTCGGGTTGCGTGTTCGACGGCGCGGACGGATCGTCCGTACCGGACAGGAAGGCGAGCAGTTGCGGGTCGGCCAGCAGGCGTTTCAGGGAACGTTCCAGCACGTCATTCATCATGGCCTCGTTGCGCCGGGCATCCGGCGTGAAGGGGGTGTCGTGCGTGACCTTGCTGCGGAAGGTGGCGCGATGGGTTGCGTCCGGGCGTTGCGCTACGGCCTGGAGGATGGCGCGTGTAGTGACCTGATTCACGACGGAGCCGGATTCGGGCACATAGGACAGGGTCTCGATCGAGATGGTCAGGCGGGTGGCCTCGCCCTCGGGGGGGTTATAGGCGTTGAACCCCTGTTTCTGCAGGCCGTTCCGCACGATCTCGCGGATCGCGGCATTGACGTCATTGGCCGGATGGATCAGGGCCGTATCCTTGTAGACACCGCCCCGGGTACCGAAAGCCTCGTCCGCGCGCTCGTCCACCACGTCCACACGGACAGGCGCGTTATGGCCCACATTGGCGGCAGGCACGGCCGGATCCGGACGCATTGCGATTTCCTGGGGACTGAGTGCACAGCCGGCCAGCAGGGCCAGGGATGCCATTGCGGTGATCGTTCGGGCCAGCATGGGCTTCTCCATAGCGGTATTACCAGGTGCGGGCCAGCGACTCCCGGGCCAGCCGGGTCAGGGCCTCCTTGTAACGATTGTCGGGCGTGGGGGCAAGGGCGTCCAGCGCACAATCGGTGTGATAGCGCGCGCGCTCACGGGTGTATTCCAGCCCGCCCGAGGCCTGAACGGTGGCCACGATCTCGTCCAGATGATCCAGGCCCCCGTGGCGGATGGCCGAACGGATCAGCTCGGCCTGCTCGGCCGTGCCGTGGCGCAGGGTATGGATCAGCGGCAGCGTGGGTTTGCCCTCGGCCAGATCGTCGCCCAGATTCTTGCCCAGCTCCGAGGCGTCGCCGTGATAATCCAGGACATCGTCGATGAGCTGAAAGGCGATGCCGAGATGGCGGCCGTATTCGCCATAGGAGGCCTTGCGCTGGCGGGTTTCGTCCGGGTCGTCGATGCCCAGCACGGCCCCGGTTTGCGCTGCCGACTCGAACATCTTCGCCGTCTTGTGATGAATGACCCGCATGTAGCTCTCTTCCGTGGTTTCCGGGTCCCGGCAGTTGATCAGCTGGAGCACTTCGCCTTCGGAAATCACATTGGTGCTGCCGGACAGGATATCCATCAGATGCCGGTCGCCCACGTCCACCACCAGCTGGAAAGCGCGCGAGATCAGGAAATCGCCCACCAGCACACTGGCGGCATTGCCCCAGACGGCGTTGACCGTCCGGCGGCCGCGGCGCAGGTCGGATTCGTCCACCACGTCGTCGTGGAGCAGGGTGGCGGTGTGCAGGAATTCGATGATGGCGGCCACATTGATGTGCAGACGACCGTCATAGCCGCCGGCCCGGGCGCACAGAATGGCCACCAGGGGACGCAGGCGCTTGCCGCCGCCGTCGACAATGTACCGGCCCACTTCGCGGATCAGAGGAACATCGGAATCCAGATGATGATTGATGAAGTCGTTGACCGCGTTGAAGTCGTCCTCGACCACGGAATAAATCGACCGGAAATCCATCGGACACCCCTGATCAGGTCGGCAGGCTGCAGCGGTCTCCGGCAAGCGTTCGAAGTGGCGCGCCGCAGGCTCGCGGCAATGCTAACAGGGGGCCGGGGGGAGTCAAGAAAGTTGCCATGGAGTCAGCTTGTTTCTCCGGCGGCGATCCCGTAAAATTCCGCGCCTCGGTAACCGTCGCCGTGGCCTTCAAGTGGCCGGCGCGCCCGCGGGGCGCGTGTCCGGGTCCGCCGCGCGGGACAAGATAGCAGGATTCAACCTATGTACGCAGTTATCCAGACCGGTGGTAAACAGTACCGCGTGGAAGAGGGCGATCGCCTGCGCGTGGAAAAGCTGGACGCCGCCGCCGGTGAGAACGTCACCTTTGATCAGGTGCTGATGGTCGCCGACGGCGACGACGTCAAGATCGGCCAGCCGGTGCTCGATAGCGCCAGCGTGTCCGGCGAAGTGGTGGAACACGGTCGCGGCAAGAAGATCAAGATCGTCAAGTTCCGGCGCCGCAAGAACAGTCGCCGACAGCACGGCCACCGGCAGTGGTTCTCTGACGTGAAAATTACCGGGATCAAGGCCTGATCCCCCAGCAGCGAGGTAACCATGGCACACAAGAAAGCCGGCGGTAGTACCAAAAACGGACGCGATTCCGAGAGTAAACGCCTGGGTGTCAAGCGCTTCGGCGGTCAGGCCGTGCGTGCGGGCGAGATTCTCGTGCGCCAGCGCGGTACCAGCTTCCACAGTGGCGCGCACACCGGCATCGGCAAGGACCACACCATCTTTGCCCTGACCGACGGTCGCGTACGCTTCGAGAAGAAGGGGCCGCACAAGCGCAGGTTCGTGGCGATTGAACCCGAAGCCTGAACGCGCTTCCGGAATCCGGAAGAGGCCCCGCCGGATTCGTCCCGCGGGGCCTTTTTCATGACGGGGCGCATGCCCGAATAATCAGCGTTTTTCTGTACTTTCCCGCAGGAGCCACCCTTGCGGGCGGCAAGCCGGGACGCGCCCCGGCGGGCGCCTTACGTTTTTTTGCTTGTCCAAAAAAAGTAAGCAAAAAAACGACACCCCGCTTCACCGCCGGACCACCCAATTGGAAATTGGGTGGTCGGGTCCCCTCGGTTGGCGGGCTCCACGCAGAACGCGGCAAGACAAATCGTCCACGATTTGGCTTGCCTAGCTTCGCCGTTCCCTGGCGAAGCTGTTCTGCGCTCCGCCCGCCGCCCTCGGCGGCTCAGCGGGGCCCGGGGGTTACGGGCTCGCCTTCGGCATCGCCCGTTGACGAGGCGTCAGAATCCGGTGGTCGTCGATCCGCGCGATTGGATGACAATGAGCTCAGACGTGACGGGGCTGCTATGCTGGCTCTCATCTCTCCCACTGCCAGGCAGGCAAAATGAAGTTTGTGGATGAAGCACAAATCCGGGTGGCCGCCGGTGATGGCGGCAATGGCTGCGAGAGCTTTCGCCGGGAAAAGTATGTGGAGTTCGGTGGCCCGGATGGGGGCGACGGCGGTAGCGGCGGTTCCGTCTACATCCAGGCGAGCCACAACACCAATACGCTGGTGGATTACCGTTATGACCGTTCCTTCCAGGCACGCAATGGGGAGGCGGGCAAAGGCCGGAAAATGACCGGCAAATCCGCCGACGATGTGGTGCTTCACGTGCCCGTGGGCACCACCGTGGTAGAGCAGGATACCGGCGAGGTGCTCGCCGACCTGACCGAAGACGGTCAGCGTGTGCTGGTCGCGCGTGGCGGCCGGGGCGGGCTGGGCAATGTGCATTTCAAATCCAGTACCAACCAGGCTCCGCGCAAGACGATTCCCGGTACCGAAGGCGAGGTGCGCCGGCTGGGGCTGGAACTCAAGGTGGTGGCGGATGTGGGTCTGCTGGGCCTGCCCAACGCGGGCAAGAGCTCGCTGATTCGGGCGGTGTCGGCGGCCACGCCCCGGGTGGCGGATTATCCCTTCACGACCCTGGAGCCCCATCTGGGCGTGGTGCGTGTGGACCGCTTGCGCAGTTTCGTGGTGGCCGATGTGCCCGGACTCATTGAGGGCGCGGCCGGCGGAGCGGGCCTGGGGACCCGCTTTCTCAAGCATCTGGCGCGCACCCGCTTGTTGCTCCATCTGGTGGATGTCATGCCCTTTGACGGCACGGATCCGGTGGATCAGGTGACCCTGATCGAGCGCGAGGTGGAGTCCTTTTCGCCGACGCTGGCGGATCAGGAACGCTGGCTGGTGCTCAACAAGATGGATCTGGTCAGCGCGGACGAGCGCGAAACCCTGCAGGAGCAACTGGTGGAGGCACTGGGCTGGGACGGCCCGGTGTTCCGCATTTCCACGGTCAGCGGCGAGGGCCTGTTCGATTTGACTCATGCGCTCATGGACGCCCTGGACGACCGGGCCCGGCGCGAGACGGAGGATCCGGACTATGCCCGCGAGCAACAGGCGCTGCGCGAGCAGCTCGAGGAAGAAGCGCGCGCGGCCGTGGCTGCCGGCCGGTCCCGGCGCGAGCCGGAAGAAGACGATGACGAGGCTGACGACGACGAAGTGGAAGTGGAGTACCGGCGGTGACCCTGCAAGAGGAGGCACAACAGCGTCGCTGGGTCATCAAGATCGGCAGCGCTTTGCTCACCAACGAGGGCCGGGGTCTGGACGGCGATCTGCTCAGCGCCTGGGTGGACCGGCTGGCGGCGCTGCGCGCACAGGGCATCGAGGTGATTCTGGTGTCTTCCGGGGCCGTGGCCGAGGGCATGACCCGGCTGGGCCGGGCCGCGCGGCCGGAGACGGTGCATGAGCTGCAGGCGGCCGCCGCCGTGGGGCAGATGGGGCTGATTCAGGCCTGGGAATCCCGCTTTCAGGGACACGGCTACCATACCGCCCAGATCCTGCTGACCCATGATGATCTTTCCGACCGCAAACGTTATCTCAATGCCCGCTCCACGCTCATGACCCTGCTGAATCTGGGCGTGGTGCCCGTGGTAAACGAGAACGACACCGTGGTGACCGACGAGATTCGCTTTGGTGACAACGACACCCTGGCCGCGCTGGTGGCCAATCTGGTGGTAGCGGACCGCCTGGTGATTCTCACCGACCAGCATGGCCTTTATGAGCAGGACCCGCGCGTGCATCCGGATGCCGAACTCATCGACGAGGCGCGCGCCTCGGATCCCCGGCTCGCCGCCATGGCCGGCGACGACGGCGGCGCCCTGGGCCGGGGCGGCATGGCCACCAAGGTGCGCGCCGCCGGGCTGGCGGCGCGTTCGGGCGCGGCCACCAGCATTACCAGCGGGCGGGATCCGGAGGTGCTGACCCGGCTGGGCCGGGGGGAACAGCCCGGCACGACCCTGACGCCGGATCTGTCGCCGTTGCGCGCACGCAAGCAGTGGCTCGCCGGGCACCTGCAGATGCGCGGCACCGTGGTGGTGGACGCGGGCGCCGCGCGGCGTTTGCGCGAGGCCGGCTCCAGTCTGTTGCCCGTGGGGGTAAGCGACGTCCGCGGGGATTTCTCCCGGGGCGACATGGTCGCCTGCGCCGACGAGACCGGCGTGCGTGTAGCCTGTGGCCTGATCAACTATGATGCCGATGACGCCCGGCGGATTCTACGCTGCAAGAGCAGCGAAATCGCCCAGCGGCTGGGGTTTATCAACGAAGAAGAACTCATTCATCGGGATAATCTGGTGGTGTTCTGAAATGTCCGGTCCGGATTGCCATACTGCTGTCGTGAGCGCGCCTCGCCGCGTCCCCGGGAGTGGCCTGTGACGAATCCCCCTTCGGCTACCCGGGTTGCCATGGTGGGCGCGGGACTTATCGCCCTGGCCTATGGTGTAGCCCGTTTCGCCTTCGGGCTTTTCGTGCCGTCCATCCGCTCGGATCTGGGCCTGAGCCCGGATCTCATGGGCATGATCGGCTCGATTCCCTTCCTCAGTTTCGCCGCCACCAGTGTGGTGGCCTCCACCCTGGCACGACGCCTGGGCGCGCGCCGGGGCGCCATGCTGGCGAGTGGTTTCGGGGCCGTGGGGCTGGCCCTGATCAGCCGGGCCGGTGGCGCGCCCATGCTCGCCGGCGGTGTTTTCGCCTGCGGCATCTGTACGGGTCTGATGATGCCGGCGCTGTCCGAGGGGATTCACAAGGCGGTGCAGCCACGCCTGCATGGTCGGGTCAATGCCGTCATGAACGCCGGCACCAGTGTGGGGGTGCTGCTGTCCGTGCCGGCTGTCCTGTTGCTGGCCAATGCCTGGCGTGGTGCCTATGCCTCGTTCGCCGCGCTGGCGGTGCTGGGCGTGGCGGCGGCGGCCATCTTTATACCCGCCACGCATCAGGGGCAGGCGTCGGCGCACCTGCAGCTGCCCGCGATCAGCGCCGATCAGCGGCGGCGTCTGATCAAGCTCAATGGCTTCGCCCTGGGCATGGGCCTGGTGAGTGCCGCGTACTGGGTCTTCGCCCCGGATCTGGTGGTGGTGCTGGGTGGCCTGCGCCCGGATCTTACCGGCTGGCTCTGGGCGGCCGTGGGCCTGGCCGGCCTGGGGGGCGCGGCCGCCGGCGACCTGGGGGAGCGCTTCGGCGCCGGTCGGGTCCAGAGCGTGGCGCTGGCCATGCTGTCACTGGCCACCCTGCTTGTGCTGGCGGTACCCGATAGCCTGGGCAGCACCGTGCTGTCGGCGGCGCTCTTCGGGCTGGCCTATATGACGCTCACGGGACTTTATCTCGTCACGGCCATTCTGTTGTTGCCGGATCATCCCAGCCTGGGCGGGGTGCTGCCCTTCCTGGCCATTGCCGTGGGGCAGGCCCTGGGATCCACCCTGACGGGGGCGATCGTGGAGCACCTGAGCTATGGGGCCGCGTTTGGCGGCATGGCTCTGCTGGGCGTGATCCTGGCGGCGTCTTACCCGCTCTTTCCGGCGACTTCGCCGCGTCCCCATCTGGGTCCGGGGGCATAGAGCACCGCCACCGGCATCCGGCCGGGTTATTGCGCCAGGAAAGCGCGTAGCTGCTTCATGGCCTGTTGGAAGGCGTCGTCATCCGGCCGGTCCGGGTTGTCCAGTGCATCGAAGACGGGGTCCAGTTGCGCGGATGCCGGTCCTTCAAGACCGGTTTCGCCGTGCTTGAGCAGGACCTGGGCCGCCATGGCGGCCTGTTCGGCGCTCAGATAGCCGCTGAAACGGCCCCGGGCTCCGGCCCGGGTCAACTCGCCCAGCAGTTCCCGCTGAAGCCCGGGTGTCAGCCGGGTCCGTTCCAGGCGTTCCGCCAGGGACGCCAGTTGCGGCTCCAGCTCGCCGACCACGGAACGCACCTGCGCAGGCCCCTCGCGGCTGGCGCCATGGAGCCGGCGGATGGTTTTCAGCATGGTCTCCGGCGTGCCGCCCGGAATCACGCGTTCGAGCATCAGCGCCATCATCAGGGCACTGTCGTTGAGCCGGGGGCTACCCGGTGTAAGCTCGGGCGAGCTGTAGCGTTCTTCCGGCTGCTCCACGCTCATGGGCGTGTGACAGCCGTGGCAATCAAAGAAAGCCAGTTCCGGCCACAGCGGCGACGTCATGAACCCATCGCTCTGGATGCCGTCGAGCATGCGCCGGGCCGCTTCGATTTGCCCGGTGGCCCAGATCCGCGCAGGTCGGTCCGCCCGGGGTTTGCGTTCGTAATAATCCTTGTCGGTGCGGTAATGGTAGGGCTGCAGCACCGAATAGCTCATGAGCTCGAATTGCAGCCGCGGATGACCCGCGCCCAGCAGGTCATGCCCGGCGAAGCGCTCGGTGTCCCCGACATGGCAATCCTGGCAAACCCGTGCGCGTACCTCGGCCTGTTCCAGTGGCACCAGGCCCTGGTCCACATTCTGCGCATGATCTACATCCGGGCCGGAATGGGACTCCAGCCAGTTTTCCGCGCCCCCGTGGCAGGCCTCACAACCGACCCCGTCACTCAGCATGAAGCGTTTGCCGCGCTGTTCGGGCGGCACATGATCGGTATGACAGTCGAGACAGACGTCCGCCTTGTGTGCCGGCTGATTCAGGTCCAGCTGGCGCGCGATGCGCTTTGACTGCTCCGATTTCAGGTTCTGGTAGGCGTCGGAATGGTCGTCGTGACGCTCCCAGGTCAGATATTCATTGCGCAGCAGCGGTGATTCGGGTTTCTCGCGGGCGCTGCCGTGACAGACCGAGGAGGCGCAGGTCGCCACGCCCGTGTGCACCGCATCGTTATCACTGGCCCCAGCCCACTGGGCGGGCGAGACCAGTAACGACAGGATCAGGCCCGGTAGCGTCCGTCCCCGCATCATGGTGCCCCCTCCTCCGGGTTGCGGTGCTTCCAGCCGCCTTCCGGCTTGTCCGTGACATACCAGGGTTCGCCGTTGTCCTGGAGATAGAGTTCCTTCATTTCCTCATGATTCAACGGGCGTGATCCCAGACGGCCGAACACTGAAATCTGTTCGCCGGTTTCATCCACGCCGCGTGCCCGGGCCAGGCCCTTGGACAAGGCCAGCGCCGGCCAGGGCGTGTCCTTCCACGCGATCAGTTCCGGCACGGGTGAAGGGTTGTAGCCATAGAAACGCGGCTGGGTGTTGGGGGCCGTGAGCTGAACCAGCTTGAGTCCGCCGGTGCCGTCGGCGATATAGGCGAAGGCGGAGGCGTTCGTCGAAGCCACGACCACGTCCCGCACGTCGGTGAGCTTGCCCCCGGCCGTGTAGAGCTGCGCCAGCTCCAGCTTTTCCGGCCTGGTCATATCAATGATCGCCAGACCCTGCTCACCAGCGGCGACATAGGCGTATTCCCGGGCAATATAGAGTTTGCGGGCATTGTTTAGCGGTATTCGGTTTTCGGTAACCTTTTCCGGCTCGTCCGGATGTGTGACATCAATGGTCTCTACGCCCCTGGCCGTGGTCACGATCAGGTAACGGAACTGCAAGGCACTGGCGCGCGGATCGTCGAGGTTCACTGTCCCCGCCACCTCGGGCTTGAGCGGCTGATCCAGATTCACCACCACGAGCTGCTCGGGCGTGGTGATATAGGCATAGTGTCCGCCGAAAGTGATGTGCCGGGCGCCGTCCAGTATGCCGTCCGGATTCCAGGTCAGCGCGCGCTCGATGTTGTTGTTGCGGAACTCGCCGTCATAGAAGGTGTTGACATCCGTCAGGATCAAACCCTCCTGCGCATCGGTGATCGCGGCATAGTTGTACACCGGATGGAAGGGCTGCTCCTGATTCTTCTCGCGCATGAGCTTGTCCTGATTGCGATCCGGATGCACCGGCTGGGTGGTGGGCAGTGCCATGCAGGTGGCGTTCTCGGTGGCAATATCGACGTCATGACCCAGTTCGCTGAAGGGTGCGGTAATCAGACGTTGCGAGAAACCCTTGTTATCAATGCTCGCAATGTCATAGACGCGGAATCCGTCTTGGCCCTGAGCGGCAAAGACCCATTCGCCGCGCATCTGCAGGCATTGTGTGCGCCCGCCGTCATGGCTGTACTGATCGGGCAGCTCCCGGTCACGCTCCAGATGATCCTGGTACCAGTCCGGATAGACGTATTTGTGCAGATAACTGCCGTAGACAGCCTGGGGTTCCTCCCATTCCGTGACTTCCACACCCGAGAGTCCGCCCGTGCCGCCGACCCAGGCGTACCGGCCGATGAAATTCATGAAGTCCGTGCCCTGCATCAACAGGTTTGCCATGAGGGCATTGTTGTCGTTGTCCCTCGAGAGGTGACAGCTGGTGCAGCTCTGGGTCTCTTCCTTGCGCACCGTGTGCGGGAAATGCGGATTGAACGCCTGGGAGCTGTAACCGCTGGACGAAATGGGCGGTTGCTGTATATAGATGCGTTCGCGGTTGGCATTGGTTGAACTGAGCACCAGGGCCGACGACGACCGGGTGGGGGCAATCTTGCCCTCATTGGCCGGTCCGCGCTTGCCCAGCATGAACAGATCCGTGCGCACCACCTGGGGGTTGTAGGTGGCGAAGTTGCGGCTCTTGCCGCCTTCGTAGTGATGCCGTTCGGTTTTCCAGTTGGCCTCGATGGGCAGATGACAGCCGCCGCAGGCGTTGGTCCAGGAGGTGTGGCAGCTGTAGCATTCCATTTCTTCATTCTTGTGCGCGCGTTTGTCCTGACTGACGTCCACACCATAGTGAAGGCCATCTTCGTCCGTGCTCATGAGCTTGGCGCGCGCGGCTTTTTCGTTGTACACCTCGGACTCGGGATTCACGGTGTCCTTGACCAGGCTCAGCTGCCATTCCCGGTCGGACATAACCGAGCGCTGAATGAGTTGGTCGTTGATCCACTCGAAACGCCGCTCACCGTCGGGGTTGCGCAGCGTCGACATGTCCGTCCCGCCGGGTGGGGCCGCCGGCCCACTGGTGCGCAGGTCCGGGTATTCATCGGCGGTCCCGTGACAGTCCTTGCATTCGATTTCCACGGCACTGGCCACTTCGCCGTAGATGTGGCCATTGCCATGATTGTCCTGGCTGTAATGACAATCGACGCAATGCATGCCCTTGTCCAGATGAATCGATGACATGTGCACGGCCTGGTCGAACTTGTCCGGATCGTCGAACGGCACCTTGTTGCCTTTTTCATCCAACAGGTTGCCCTGGCGGTCGCGCTTGAAAACGGCGCGGAAATTCCAGCCATGGCCGTGGTAATCGGCGAACTGGGTGTGCTCCATCTGGTCGTTGTTCTCCCAGACGTCGGAGAGAAATTCCAGATCGCTCCAGAGGCCGCGCGCGGCGGCCGCTTCGGGATTGCGCTTGTTGATCTTGCGCACTTTCTTGTCCGAGGGATAACGCTGTTCCTCGGGCCACATGCGCGGCGCGTCGGATTCATAATCCCACATGGTGTAGCCCAGATAGGTGTTCAGGAACATGTTGGGCTGGTGCATGTGACAGACCATGCACTGGCTGGTGGGGATTTTGCGCGTGAACTTGTGCTTGAGCGGATGCCCCTTTTCCTGGGGATCAATGGTGGGGTCATCCGTGTTGGTGCGGCCCCAGTGGCCGTGTTGGGCGTACTGGCCGCTGTGTGCTTTCTGCCGGTCATTGGCGTAGACGACATGGCAGGATGCGCAGCCCGAGTTGCGGTAATCGCCGGGCTGATCATTGGTGCCCATGAACCACATCATGGGGTCGTTCAGCCGCGTCTTGGTCATGTTGAGCACCGGCACGGCAATGCGTGCACCCGTGCCTGGTCCGCGGTTGGACTGCTTGATGTCCGGCTCACCCGGGCGTTCCAGCAGCTGGATATTGCCGGAAATATTGGGATTGCCGGTTTCCGGGAAGATGTTGAGCTTGTTACGCCCGCCGTCTTCAAACACGCGAAAGATATCGCCAGGCTTGACCGTTTCCCAGGCGGGCAAGGGGTCCAGCCGCGGCAGCACACCATGTGCCCGGGTCTGTTCTTCCGTGGGTTTGTCCAGGGCCGTGATGGCGGCCGGCTTGCCTTCGCGTGTATAGCCTTCCCCCAGGATATAGTTCTTGTACGGCAGGATGCCGTTGTTGTAGGCCGCACCGCCCCAGAACATGGCGCCGGTGGCCATGAGCGAGCGCTTGGCCGCCAGGATCTGGGGCGTGTGGCAGTTGCCGCAGGCCTTGGTGACCACCCGGTAGTCCGATGGGTTCATGAAGCGCACGAACTCGGGCGATTCCTTGTTGAGCAGTGTATAGGTGCGTTTGGGGTTGGCGCTGGAGGGGAAATTCCAGCTTTCGGGATAGCGCGGCAGTACATGCGCCTGCCGAAGCGCCGTACGATAGGCGTCCTCGCCCTGCTCACTCCCCTCGGGCTTGCGGACACTGGCGTCGCCGCCGTGACAGTCCACGCAACCCAGGGTCACAGCATCGCTGTCATGCATGGTCTTGGCGTCCGTGTCCGTATGACAGCTTTCACAGCCACGGCTTTTGGTATGGGCCTGCTCCGGCGTCTGCCAGGCCGGGGCGGGCGGCTGGGTGTCATAGGTCCGCTCAACCGCCTCTTCCCCTTCCGCGGCATGCAGATGGCCCGTCAGGCTCAGAAGTAGCAGTATTGTGATCCGTACATGCACGCGTATCACCTCGTCAGAAGGTCAGGGTCAGGTTGGCCAGCACCGAATAGCCGGTCTCGTCCTTGTACAGCTGTTTGTAGCCATCGCCCGGTAGCAGCGCCGCCCCGGACAGTCGAAAGACAATGTTCTGAATCGCCAGGGGCCGGTAAATAAGCGCTGAAGAGACATCCCAGCCAATATCCGGGTCCAGGTCGGCCTGCTGACGCGCGGCTTCCAGGACGGCTGTGTTCATGAAGGATAGATGATTGAAGTTGAACGACAGCCGGGTGGTGGGCGTGAGATCCAGATCCGTGCCCAGCCCCGCCAGCACCAGACCCGGATTGGTGAAATTGGACTGACCGTGTTCCTTGTTGGGACGAAGATTGGCGAGCATTCCATTGCGCGTGGACAGGGTCACGCCCCCGCCGCCGATGAGCGGCACCGCCTGGCGGATCCAGAAGCTGGTATCGGCGCCGGCAATAATGGGGTTTTCGAAGATCGCATCGAAGCCTTCCTCGAGGTCGTCATAGGGATCCGGATCACCGGATTGCAGCACCAGGCTGCCGCGATAGCGGATCCAGTCCTGATCCCAGCCCGCTTCGGCGGCGGCGAACCAGGAGCGGATATCGGTGGGCTGGTCCACAAAAACGCCTTTCGTGGCCTCGCCGGTGGCGAAATAGGCGGCGGCGGTGAGGTTCATGCGGCCGAAATGGCCGTCGCCGTTCAGCCCCAGATAGGTAACGTCGTATTCGCGCGGTTTCTCGAAGCCCAGCGACGCCGGCCGGGCGACAAAGCCGTTGTTGTCGAAAAAGAAGTCGTCTTCCCGGTTGCGGTTGTGCACCACCGTGGCCTGGGTGAAAAAACCCAGCACGGGCATGTCCTGCCAGTAGAGATTGGCCACGAAGACATCATCGTCGCGCAAGGGCTCGCCCACGTCATTGAGGCCGCTGTTGGTGTCCTTTTCCAGCCGCCGGAACCAGGCCAGGTTGTACTGGAAGATATTGTTGTCCCGGGTGCCGAAAAACCGCACGCCCGGTTGATTGTCCTGAAAGAGAAAACCGCGAAAGTCCGCGTTGAACGGCTGGATACCCACGCGCACGCTGTCGAAGTCATAGCGCGGCG
>Ga0207714_1000972_pt1 | contig 19222 bp, 15 predicted proteins | sample PonA232FremontCA_2_FD_187270 | JGI IMG/M metagenome (GOLD analysis project Ga0207714, IMG submission 187270) | Marine sediment microbial community from Fremont, CA, USA - Pond A23 Sediment 2 (SPAdes) | ecosystem: Environmental > Aquatic > Marine > Unclassified | place: USA: Fremont, California...
AATTTAAGTATTATTGATCTGCTCTTTTGCGAAGGCCCTAACGCGGAAAATGTGCTTGTTCAAAGTTGTTCCTGATGGTAGATGTTTTAGATGTTAGATGTTAGATAGTAGATAGTAGATTCTGCATTCTTGAATATATATACCTTCCTCATATCAATCTGAAGAGGAGAGAAGAAATACGGCAGGCTTTTTATGCAGATTGATTTCCTCTTTTTGCCATTCCTCAATGGATTTTGTTTTTATGTATTCATCTTTTAAAGTTATATTAGAGGCAATACATAAATACGTGTCTTTTTTGCAAACCTTTAAAATATCAGCAAGTAATTTATTATTGCGGTAAGGAGTTTCCATGAAAATCTCTGTTCTGTTGTGCTTTTGAGATTCTTTTTCAATAGTTTTTAACTTTTGAGTTCTTTCATTGTTTTTAATGGGTAAATATCCATGAAAAGTAAAACTCTGCCCATTCATGCCGGATGCCATCAATGCCAGGAAGATTGAAGAGGGGCCTACAAGTGGAACTACTTCGATATTTAATTTGTGAGCCATAGATACAACCTCCGCGCCAGGGTCAGCAATCCCCGGAACTCCTGCTTCAGAAACAAGGCCCATGTTGTATCCTTCTTTCGCGGGTTCTAAAAAGGCTTCCATTTCTTGTTTTTTGGTATGTTTGTTCAAAACAAAAAATGTGATTTCATCGATATTTTTTTGAGCATTGGTAGCTCTTATGTATCTTCGCACGGTTCGCGTATTTTCTACAATAAAATGCTCCAGGTTGCTGATAATATTTGAAATGTCATCAGGAAGGACGTATTCGAATGAACATTCTCCCAGGGGTATTGGTATAAGGTAGAGTTTGCCTTGCATAAGTATAAAGTTTTGGTCAAGGATGCATTAATTCTTGTTTCAAATCAAAAATAGGAAAAAATGATAAAGAATTTTCTTAAAATAGTACTGAATAGAAATGTAATTTTAATATCCGCTGTGGTATTGGGGTTGACCATTGGTGAGAGTGCAGTATATTTTAAACCATATACTACTTATATTTTAATTGTAACGATGCTTTTTTCTATGACCGGACTTGCCACAAGTTCATTATTTCCCTTGAGAAAAGTTGTGAAGCCAATGTTAACAGGCACATTTCTGAATTATTTTATCTTTGGTTTCGTGATAATCTTATCAGCATGGATTTTAATGCCGGATGTACAATTATTTTATGGATTTGTTGTAATCGCTGCAGCGCCTCCTGGTGTTGCTATTGTTCCTTTTTCCGGAATATTGAAAGGCGATATAGAGTATTCCATTATTGGGGTTTTTGGGGCTTTTCTTGCCGCTATTATTATAACTCCCATTGTGATTGGCCTGTTTACAGGATTTGAAGATACTGTAAGTCCTGTAAGTCTTATTTTTCTTATGGTCAAGCTTATAGTAGTTCCCTTGCTTTTATCAAGGTTGTTTTTAATAAAAGCTTTTTTTCCTACTGTTAAAAAAATTCGTGGAAAAATAGTTGATGTGGGTTTTGCATTGATCATTTTCACCGCAGTAGGGATGAACAGACAGGTCTTTTTTCAGGATTATGATGTATTGTTGTTAATATCATTGGTATTACTGGCCGGGACATTTGGTATTGGCTCTTTGTATGAATATTTGCTAAAAAGAACACAACAAAATCGTGAAATTACAACTTCGCAAATTTTACTATTAACTATAAAAAGTTCGGGTTTTAGCGTTGTTACTGCTATTACCCTTTTTGGAGAAAAAGCAGCTGTTCCTTCGGCTGTGTTAGCTGTTATAGTTTTATTATATTTGCTGTTTTTGTCATCCAGAATCGAACTAAAAAAGGTATTTAAAAGGTGAAGGTAACATTTCTAGGAACAGGAACTTCTCAGGGTGTCCCGGTTATCGGGTGCGATTGTAAGGTTTGTAAATCAGAAGACCCCAAAGACAACAGATTGCGTGCATCAGTTCTGATTGAAACCAGCCGGAGAACTTTTATTCTGGATACCGGGCCTGATTTTAGGTATCAGATGTTGAGGGAGAATAAAAGCGATTTGGATGCTGTTATTTATACACACGAACATCGCGATCACATAGCTGGACTAGATGATATAAGACCCATTAATTTTTTGAAACAGAAATCTATTGATTTATACGCCGAAGAGCGGGTTTTAGATGCTATGAAGCAGATGATGCCTTATGCCTTCGGAAATAACAAATATCCGGGAGTACCGGAATTAAATCTGAATACAATTACCAATCACCCGACAGATATAAAGGGAGAAACTTTTATTCCGATACGCGCCTATCATTATAAATTACCTGTTTTGGGTTTTCGTATAGGCGATTTTACCTATATTACAGATGCCAATTACATCCCCGAAGAAGAAAAGGAAAAAATCATAGGAACAAAATACCTTGTAATTAATGCCTTGCGACAGAAAAAACATATTTCTCATTTCTCCTTAAATGAAGCTTGTGAAATTGTAAGAGAATTCAGTCCAAGAAAAGCATTTATAACTCATATCAGTCATCAAATGGGCTTAACAGCGGAGGTAGACAAACAATTGCCGGAGAATATTCAACTTTCCTACGACGGACTACAGATAGAAGTCTGATTAATAGCTATTTCCAACGTGTTGCGTTTTTGTAAATAAAAATTTAATTCAATGAGTTATAATAATTGGTTAGTATATACTTTAAAGCCAGGTTTTAAGGAAATGGAGTATTTATTGCCCGTAGTTCATTTAAAATTAAAGAAAAATGATATTTTTGCATTTCTTTAAATCATAAACGAATGAATAAATAATAATTTAAAAAAATCCATCCTATTATGTTGAAAAAAGGAAAGATACCTCATACTTACGTAATTGTTTTCTTTATTGTCATTTTAGCTGCCGTTTTAACATGGATTATTCCTGGTGGAGAGTTTGAAAGGATTGAAAAACCAATGCCTGACGGAAGTTCCCGTGTGATAATTGAACCCGATTCTTTTGAGTACGTAGAAAACGAACCCCAGACATGGCAGGTCTTCTCTTCCGTATTTGATGGTTTTGTGGATAAAGCAAATATTATTGTTTTTATTTTACTTATTGGCGGAGCTTTCTGGATAATGAATGCCAGTAAGGCGATTGATGTAGGAATTTATTCTTTTTTAAGATTTACAAAGCGGGTCGAACATTGGAGGTTCTTTAGAATTTTTGGGGTTGATAACGTCGTCATTACTTTGATAATGTTAATGTTCAGTATTTTTGGCGCTGTTTTTGGAATGAGCGAAGAGACCATTGCTTTTGTCATCATTTTTGTTCCTCTAGCTATTTCTATGGGTTATGATTCTATTGTCGGAGTGTCCATGTGTTTCGTTGCTGCGGGTTTAGGTTTTGCCGGGGCTATGTTGAATCCTTTTACAATTGGAATTGCCCAGGGACTTTCCGATATTCCTTTGTTTTCAGGTATTGAATACAGGTTTTTCTGCTGGATTATTATTAATATAGTGGGTATTGCTTTTGTGCTTCGATATGCAAAAAAGGTAAAGAAAAATCCGAAACGTTCGCTGGTTTATGATGACGATGAATATTGGCGCGGCAAAAGTAATGATGATGTTGAAAACGTTAAATATCATACGCCTAAGTCGGGCTGGATTACCTATGGCTTAGTTCTGATAGCTATGATAATTTACTCGGTGGTTTACCCCCAAACAACAATGTCTGTAGGCAATTCATCAACAACAATGCCAATTATTCCGATACTTACAGGCCTTTATGCTGTTATAGCCCTGGTGGCTCTAAGAAAATCTGTTCATTTCTATGTGCTTAGCCTGTTGATGTTTACAATACTATTTCTTATTGTCGGCGTTATGGGATATGATTGGTATGTTATGAAAATTGCCACATTGTTTTTTGCCATGGGAATTGCCAGTGGTATTGCTATGAACAATTCCCCGAATGAAATCACCAAATTATTCCTTGACGGGGTTAAAGATATAATGGGAGCAGCAATGATTGTTGGTCTTGCTGGCGGTATTATTGTTGTCCTGCAAGATGGAAAAGTAATCGATACGTTGTTATATTATGTTTCAAAAGGAATGGCCGATTTTGGAAGAATAACCTCCATAGGAATGATGTACATTATACAAAACCTTATCAATATTATTATTCCTTCAGGCTCTGCTAAAGCTGCTTTAACGATGCCGATTATGGCGCCATTTTCTGACTTGATTGGCATTTCAAGACAGGCTACGGTTATGGCTTTCCAGTTTGGTGATGGTTTTACCAACATGATTACGCCAACCTCAGGAATCTTAATTGGAGTGTTAGGTGTTGCACGGATTCCTTATGAGAAATGGGTGCGATGGGTAACTCCTTTAATAGTTGCGCTTTTGATCCTGGGATTTCTATTATTGATTCCAACAGTTACGATGGATCTTAATGGCTTTTAATCTGGATTTTAAGTAAAAAATCATATCAAAAACAAAGTTTGTTAGAAAAGACATCGAAGAGACTCTCTTACCGGGAGTCTCTTCTTTTTTAGTTTCTTTTTGTGTGATTTTTTGAGTTAAAAAATTTATGTTAGTTTATAAAATACTAATTTTGCACCTTCGTTAATTCAAGTCAGGATTTATTTTAGGAGTGTATAGTTTATGAGTATAGATAAAGAGATAGACAGAAGAAGAACATTTGCAATTGTGAGTCACCCGGATGCCGGAAAGACAACTTTGACAGAAAAGTTCCTTTTATTCGGCGGAGCAATTAATGTGGCTGGTGCGGTTAAATCCAATAAAATTAAGAAAACGGCCACGTCAGATTTTATGGAGATTGAAAGGCAGCGTGGTATTTCCGTTGCTACTTCAGTTATGGGATTTGAGTATAATGATAAAAAGATAAATATATTAGATACTCCTGGCCACCAGGATTTTGCTGAAGACACTTATCGAACACTTACTGCAGTAGATAGTGTTATTATCGTAATAGATGCTGCAAAAGGAGTAGAGCCGCAAACAAAAAAATTGATGAGTGTATGCCGGATGCGCAATACGCCTGTTATCGTTTTTATTAATAAAATGGACCGTCCGGCGCGCGATCCTTTCGATTTATTAGATGAAATAGAAAAGGAACTTGATATAACCGGTCGCCCTTATAGCTGGCCTATTGGCGATGGTCCTAAATTTAAAGGTGTTTATAACCTTTATGAACAAAAATTGAATCTTTTCAGCGGCCAGAGTAAGCAAACTATTGAAGATGCAATCGAGTTTAATGATCTGAATAATAGCAAACTGGATGAATATATCGGGGAAGACTTTGCTTCATCTTTACGTGAAGAAACGGATTTAATTCAGGGAGTTTACCCGGATTTTAACAATCAAGAGTATTTAAAAGGAAAGTTAGCGCCCGTATTTTTTGGAAGTGCCCTTAACAATTTTGGTGTAAAAGAGTTATTAGAGTGTTTTATTGATATATCGCCAGAACCGAGACCTGTAGAAGCAGAAGAAAGATATGTAGAACCGAAAGAGAAGAAATTCACAGGCTTTGTTTTTAAAATTCATGCCAACATGGATCCAAACCACCGAGATCGTTTGGCTTTTGTAAAAATCTGTTCTGGGGTGTTTCAACGCAATACAAATTATTACCATACCCGTTTGGGCAAAAAAATGAAATTTTCAAGCCCTACTTCATTTATGGCTTCAAAAAAATCTATTATTGACGAAGCCTATCCCGGCGATATTGTCGGAATACATGACACCGGAACATTTAAAATTGGTGATACAATGACCGAAGGAGAGCAGATCCAATTTAAAGGTTTGCCAAGCTTTTCACCGGAAATGTTCCGATTTGTTGAGAATGCAGATCCAATGAAATACAAACAACTGGATAAAGGCATTGATCAGTTGATGGATGAAGGCGTAGCGCAATTGTTTACGGGTAAAACCAATGGACGAAAAATTATTGGTACAGTAGGTCAACTACAGTTAGATGTAATTCAATTCCGCCTGAAAAATGAGTATGGTGCTTCCTGCAGGTATGAAAACCTGCCTATATACAAGGCCTGTTGGATTGAAAGTGATGACAAAGAACAACTTGAGGATTTCCGAAAGCGGAAAGCACAAGCCATGGCTTATGATAAGCACGGAAGAGAGGTGTTTCTTGCAGAGTCTAAACATGCCCTGAGAATGGCGCAGGAAAAGTTCCCTAACATTAAATTCCATTTTTCTTCGGAGTTTTGAACCTTTATGTCTTAAATCTTAAACCTTTTTTTGTTTATGTAGTCACTAAGCATAAAAAAAGGAGAAAACTTTGAGGAGAGATTTATTTATATTTTTACAAATAAGCATTATAGTCTTATTTTCAGTACAAGTTGGATTAGCTCAGCAGGATAAAGTAATAGAAGCCATAAAAAACGGGGAACCACCTAAAATTGATGGTGTGTTAGATGAAAAGACATGGGATAAAGCTGTATCGGCTGAAAACTTCACTCAATATCGTCCTTACAACGGCAAAGAAGCCTCTTTTAATTCCGAAGTAAAAATAATATATGATGATCAGGCCATCTATTTTGGGGCTGTCTTTTATGATCCCAATCCCGATAGTATTTACACAGAGCTGGGAGATAGAGATTTTAGAGGTATTAAAGGACACGGAGCTTCAAGATTAAATTCTGATATGTTCAGCATATTGTTAAGCCCCTTCGACGATGGAGTGAATATGATGGAATTTTCTGTTTCTGCTTCCGGGGTTCAGTCTGATGTGAAACATATTGGAAGAAAGACTGATTACAACTGGGATGCCGTTTGGTGCAGCAGTGTCAGAATTACCGATTTTGGATGGGTGGCTGAAGTCAAAATTCCTTATGCGGCTTTACGTTTCCCTAATAACCTGAAAGAGAATTGGGGATTACATCTGTTCAGACATATTAGGCGCTACAATGAATGGGATTCATGGAATTTTATAGATATTGATAAACAGGGAATTGTTAATCAGGCAGGTGAACTGAGCAATATTCATGATATCAACCCTCCTTTAAGACTCTCTTTTACTCCATATCTTTCATCATACATTGAAAATGGAACAGAAAATAGTGAGTGGTCAAGTAATATACGTGGAGGGATGGATGTAAAATACGGTATTAATGAAAGCTTTACACTTGATATGACTTTGATCCCAGATTTCGGTCAGGTCGAAGAAGATGACAGGGTGCTGAATTTATCCCCTTTTGAGGTTAAGTATCAGGAAAAAAGACCCTTTTTTACCGAAGGTACAGAGCTTTTTGATAAAGGTGGAATTTTCTATTCACAACGAATAGGGAGTGAACCAAAAGATTATAATGAAGTTGATGATCAGTTGGAGAATGATGAAAAGGTAGTAAAAAATCCCGCAGAAACTAAGATGATTAACGCTACTAAGATTTCCGGAAGAACAGACAAGGGACTGGGAATTGGTTTCCTTAATGCAATGACTTCACCGGCAAGAGCAACAATTAAAGATACAATCACAGGAAAGAAACGAAAGGAAGTTACACAGCCCTTCACCAATTATAACATGACAGTGTTTGATCAAAGCCTTAAAAACAATTCTTATGTAAGCTTGGTTAATACCAATGTCAATCACTTTGGTGAAAACTACATGGCCAACGTTACCGGTACTGAATTCAAGCTGGCTAATGAAGAAAATTCCTATCAGATAGATGGAGAGGCTGCTTTAAGTCAAAAATATAAGAATGAGAATGCTTTTGGCCATAAATATTCCGTCAACTTTAGGAAAACTCAGGGGAACTTTCGCTTTGAGTTAGGTCATACCACAGAGAGTGATACTTATGATCCGAATGATTTGGGTTATTTGAGGAATAATAATGAGTTTAGTGAAAATGTAGAATTATCATATAACATTTATGATCCTTTTTCTGTCTTCTTAAGCATATATAACAATCTTGATATTGAGTATTCGAGTTTATATAAACCAAGAAAATATCAAAAACTTGAACTTCGCTGGTTTACACAAGCCAACTTTAAAAATCAATCGGAACTCGGTGTTTTTATAAACTGGCAACCTGAGTCAAATGACTTTTTTGAGCCCAGGGTTGATGACTGGGATTGGAAATATAAACGACCAGGGCGTTCATTCTTTAGAATTTGGGGCGGAACCGATAATAGCAAAGATATTAGTATAAGAGGAGGTTTGGAGTATTTATCTGCTGCCAGGTTCAACAAGGAACGCTATGGTTTTGATTTGCACCCGACTTTCCGTTTTAGTGATCGATTTTCATTGGAATATAGTATGGAATATAAAAAGGATTTTAATGATGTAGGTTATGTTAGCGGTGGGGATTTCAATGAAGGACAAATTCCACCGGTGGTATTTGGGAAACGAAATATAAAGACATTTACAAATACGCTGGAGAGCAGTTACAAATTTACAAATCGAATGCTGATGAATTTTAGACTGCGCCATTATTGGAGAACTTTAGATTATAAAGAATTATACAACCTACAGCAGTCCGGTTATATGAGTAAGAATTTGGGGTACTCTGATTCTGAGGTAGATAAGGCAAATTTAAACTACAATGCCTTTACATTATATTTTCAGTATTTGTGGCATTTTGCTCCCGGCAGCGAATTATCAGTTGTATGGAAAAATAATATTTATACTGATTCAGAAGAAATTCCAACAGGATATTTCAATAATCTGGATCAAACATTATCTTCTTCACAAATAAACAGTATTTCAGTTAAGTTGATTTACTATTTGGATTATCAACAGATGAAGGAAGGCTTTGGAGTGTATAGATGATAGATAGTAGATGTTCGATGTTTGATAATAGATAGGCAGTGAACATGCAGCACATAATGGATAAACAGATTTCTCACCATATGTTGCATTGGAATACCTTAAAGTTTTGTAAGTTCCTTCCATATGTCGATAATTCCGTAACCTCGTTTTTAGTAAATTTTGGTTGATTTTAGTGCTAAAAATTTTTAGATAGTTCTATAATACGCTAATAATTAAAACTTTTAGGTTCTTGTGAATGTGCCTATCTACCATCCAATATCTACCATCCAATATCTATCATCAAATATCCAATCCAACATCTACTATCGACCATCCACCATCGAACATCTACCATCAAACAACATTCACTTCATAATCGAGCTCTATTGCATATTTTTTCTTTACTGAACGGATAATTTTTTGACTTAAATTATAGATTTGCTGGCCAGTGGCATTATCATAATTGACAAGAACTAAAGCTTGCTGTTTATGCACACCGGCATCACCTTCACGATAACCTTTCCAGCCTAATTGATCTATTAGCCAGCCGGCTGGTATTTTTATTTCATTTTCAGCCAATTTATAATAAGGGATGTTTGGAAATGCCTGTTGCAATTCTTGAAGTTTTTCACCTGTAATTATTGGATTTTTAAAAAAGCTACCGGCACTTCCCAATTCATCTGGCTCCGGGAGTTTGCTTTTTCTTATTTCAATAATTGAGTTGCGAATGTTTTGCAATGTAGCGTTCCCTTTTTGGTTTACTGTTTCTGCCAGAACACCATAATTCAGGTTAAATATGTGTTTTTTGTTAAGCGTGAATGTCACATGAGTGATAATTCTTTTGTTCTTTAATTCATGCTTAAAAAGGCTGCTGCGGTAACCAAAATGGCACTCTTTATTCCTATGGGTAATTTTTTCAAGCGTGTTCACATCAAGCGTTTCCACTTCTTGTATGGTATTTTTCACTTCTTCCCCATAAGCGCCTATATTTTGAATAGGGCTGGCCCCAACATCTCCCGGAATGTAGGAAAGGTTTTCCAGTCCGCTCCAGTCATTTTTTACAGTATATCCGACAAATTCATCCCAATCTTCACCTGCACCTACGCGAATGGTTACTTTTTCCTTATCTTCCTTAATAACTTCTTTTCCTGAAATGGAATTTTTAATCACCAGTCCTTCAAAATCCCTGGTAAAAAGAATATTACTTCCTCCGCCCAGTATGAGTTTCTTTTCTTTTTTGAAGTCAGGATCCTTTAATATTTTTGTTATTTCCTGCATTGATGTACAATGGATGAAATATCTGGTTTTTGCTTCTACTCCAAAAGTATTGTAAGGCTTTAACGAAAGGTTTTCTTGTATCTGGTTCATGGCAATTGCGTTTAAGAAATACAATATTACATCAATCCAAATAATTTTCAGAAGTTTCTTAGAAAAAAATGCCATTCAAACATGATACCACTTTTAAGGATAGGTTCTATCTAAATCTACAAATTTTATACAGATTTCTTTTTTGTATTTGTAATCGAACTTATTGGTTATTTAATGTTTAACAAAAAAATAAGGAATTTATGAATTACAGATTGGTTCTATTTTCAATTATTTTAATTTTTAATGTATTGATTATTAAAGCACAACCTGCCAGCAAACCAGGTGGTTCCAAATATAAAGTTTCCGGGGTAGTTGTTGAAAGAACCACGGGCGACCCGTTGGAGTATGCTACAGCTGCATTACTTCACCCTTCAGATAGTAGTATTGTTGATGGGATTGCAACAGACATTGACGGAAAATTTTCTATCAGTACCGATGACCCCGGCAAATATATATTTCAGATTACATTTGTGGGATTTGAAGAACATAGTAAAATAATTGAAATCGGGGAAGAAGAAAAAGAAGTAAAACTGGGAGAAATTCCCCTTTCACCGAGTGCATCAGAAATTGATGAGGTTACTGTAAAGGCAAATGAGTATTCCATGGATTATGAAATTGATAAGAAAGTAATCAATGTAGATGAGCAGTATTCTTCAATTTCCGGTAATGCTGTGGATATCTTAAAAAACATCCCTTCGATACAGGTGGATATTGAAGGTAATGTGAGCCTTCGTGGCAACAGCAACTTCACTGTATTGATAAATGACCGGCCAACCGTGTTGCAGCCAAATGAAGCGTTACAACAAGTTCCGGCCACTTCTATCAAGGACATTGAAGTCATAACAAACCCTTCAGCTAAATATGACCCGGAAGGTACAGCCGGTATCATAAACATCGTCACCAAAAAGGATGCCTTGAAAGGAATTAGTGGTATTGTTCACCTGAATGCAGGTCTTGATGAAAAGTACGGAGGTGATTTTCAGTTTAATTATAAGACTGATAAGATCAAGGCTTTTATTGGTGCAGATTACAATAAACGAAATTATCCGGGCTCTATGGAATCGAAGAACCGGACTTACCGCGGGGATACTACTTCTCATCTTATTTCGGAAGGGTCTAATGATGATCTCGACCGCGATTACAGTTTCAGAGCCGGTATCGATTATTATTTCAGCGAAAAAAGTACTTTATCTATAAGTGGAAGATATGGAAACGGTTGGAATAAAGGGGTTTCCAATACTACCTACAATGAATGGTTAAGTTATGAAGGTAACGAACACAACAGACGCGAATACGCAAGCGAAGAAAACGGTAAGCGAGATCATGAGTTTTATTCATTAAATACGGAATATACCTATGAATTTGACTCTACTGAACATAAGCTTGATTTGCGCCTTATGTTGTATGAGTTTTCCGGTGGTTCTGACCATGTAAATACGCTTTTTAATGCGAATGATGTAATCCGGAGCAGCCAAAAATCTCTTGAAGGAGGTCCTTCTAAAGGATTAAGATATCGAATGAATTATAAAAAGCCGTTTACGGAAAAGGTAAAATTTGAAATTGGTACACAGGGGCGTTTGACAAATTCAGATGAATGGAACGAAATGTACCAATACAACACTGACAGCGATGATTATATTTTACAGGATAGATTTAGCCATGAATCCATTTATGATCGGAGTATACACGCCGGCTACTCATTGGTGAAAGGGGACCTTAGGAATTTGAGCTACCAATTAGGTTTCCGTGGTGAATATACGTTCAGGGATATACGAATTAAGGGACGGGATGGCTCAACCCGGATTAATCGATGGGATTATTTCCCGACTTTACATTTTTCTTATCAGTTGCCAAATAATCACCAGTTTATGGCAAGCTATACACGCCGAATTGACAGGCCACACGGGTGGTTCATGGAACCTTTTTTAACATGGGAAGATGCCTATAATGTACGAAAGGGAAATCCAGGGTTAGAACCTGAATATATCAATTCTTATGAGCTGGGGTACCAGAGAAGTTTTAACAATAATTCATTTTCAGCAGAACTCTATTATCGAAAAACACAGAACAAAATTGAAGGTGTTCAGAGTGTTTACAGGGATAATATTATGATGCAGACGTTTGAAAATATTGGTAATGATTATTCGCTTGGTAGTGAAATCATGCTGAATATTAATTTTGCAGATTGGTGGGAAAATAGCTTTACCGGGAATTTCTACCACTATCGCGTGGAAGGTGAATTGAATGAGACAGAGTTCGACCGGCAAAGTTTTACTTATTCATTTAACTGGAACCAAACCTTTCATGTTACTGATAAATTCAAGATTCAGTTTAATCCGGACTATGAGGGTCCTGAGGTAGAAGCGCAGGAAAAAGAAAAGGCTTCTTTTGAAATGGATGGAGCGCTTAGGTATTCTATGATGAATGATAATCTTAGTTTAACCCTGCAGGCCCGGGATATATTTGGAACGGGAAAACACGAGGAAATTGTAGACGAAGACGATTTCTACAGTTACAGGCTTCATGAAAACAAAACTCCTATCCTGATGCTGAATGTAACATGGCACATTAATGACAATGGAGAAGAAAGGCAAGAAGAACGAAGAAGAGAAGGAGGAGGGAGAATGGGCTTTTGATTGGGTTAGTATAAGAACTTTAATCCAACATTTTGTACTAATTTTCTACAGAATTGATCATTATTTTTGCTAAGAATTAGATAAAACCTAACTTAGGATGCCATCGTTACTAAATGGTATCCTTTGGTTGAATTTCTGAGCCGATGAAAATACTTATTGTAGAAGATAATGAACAGCTTGTAGAAGAAATAGCGACTTTCCTCCGGGAAAACAATTTTGTTACCGAATATGCCCTGACTTTAAGAAATGCCCGGGAAAAAGTGGAGCTTTATCAATATGAGCTCATCATTGTCGACCTGGGGTTACCGGATGGAGATGGTCTGGATTTGATTAGACAAATTAAAGAAAAAGATTCGGAAACAGCAATTATTGTGCTTACTGCCAAAGATTCTCTGGATTCAAAAGTTAAAGGTCTAGAGTACGGAGCTGATGATTATCTGACAAAACCATTTCATAAATCCGAACTAAATGCCCGGATCCGCTCGATATTGAGACGAAGAAAGGCAGGAGGAAGTAATACAGTAACGGTAAATGAAATTTCGATAGATTTGAATGCTTCACAGGTGACAGTCAATAATACATTAATTCAATTAACCCGTAAAGAGTATGATTTATTGCTGTTTTTGATATATAATAAAAACCGCCTTCTTACTAAAGAGAGTATAGCAGAGCATTTATGGGGGGATCATGTCGATCAGGCAGATAATTTTGAGTTTATTTACAACCATATAAAAAATTTGAGACGAAAAATCACACTTGCCGGAGGAAACGATTATCTTAAATCAATGTATGGAATGGGGTATAAATTTTTAATTGACTAGACATGAAAAAGAGACGTTTTAAACTGCTAACGAAGGTTGTGTTTTTTTATCTTCTTTTCATCTTTGCTTCTTTTTTAATCAGCGCTTTTATTCTTCAGAAAGAAGCGAACGAGCATATGCACAGGATTCTTGAAAATCGTTTCGAGCACAGGGAACATCGTATTGAATATATACTGGAGAAAAATCCTGAGGAAGAATTAAATTCATCCTGGGCTAATGTTCAAAAAGTGAAAAAGGTTCCGGATGATTTCCAGCCCTTTTACACAGATACTGTAATGTTGAACGAGCATACACAGCGGGAAAATATTTATCGGAAAAAAAACACCTATTTGACTGTAAATGAGAATCATTACAAGGTTTCGATGACCAAGGAGGCTGATGAACTCTATAGGTTCAAAGATGATGTGTATCATATTGTGTTCCCGGTTTTTATTGTTCTTGTGGTAGCATTATTCCTGTCAAATTATTTGTTTTCCGGTTATCTTTTTGATCCGTTCAGGCGAATCCTGAAGCAGATGGCTGGCTATAGACTTGGCGCATCCGGAGCGCTTGATAATATAAAGACTTCTACTTATGAATTTGCCAGGCTTAAGCAGTTATATGAGCGCATGCGGAAACGAATTGAGAGTGATTATTATCAGCTGAAAGAGTACACTGAGAATATGTCTCATGAGTTACAAACACCTTTAAGTATCATTCAGAATAAAACAGAATCTCTGCTGTCTTCAAATAAGCTGGATGAGGAGCAGGTAGAAAAACTAAAAACCATTCATGAAGAAACCCGGCAATTATCCAAATTGGGTAAAGCTCTTAATTTACTTACACGCATAGAAAACAAAGAGTTTTTTGATATTCAGTATGTTGAAACTGCTCCTGTCATTCGACATCATCTTGAAAAAATTGAAGAATTAGCTGAAATGAAATCGCTATCCTTTGAAACAGAACTTGATGACCAACAGAAATTTACAATTGATCCCGGATTGCTGGATATCATGCTGCGTAATCTTCTTAAAAACGCTATGCGATATGCACAACCTTCGAGTGTTATCAATATTAAGACTTATCAGAATTATCTGGTCATTTCTAATGTTGGTAATCCACCAGAATTTCCCGAGAAAGAAATTTTTAATCGTTTTCGAAGAGGCAATAAAAATAAAACGCTTGGATTGGGACTGGCTATTGTGAAAAAAATTTGTGAGGTTAGTGATCTCAGTATCGATTATTCCTATCATGAAGGAAGGCATATTTTTACAGTGACTTCATAATTATGTTTTGTCATTTTGACCGTATCGCAAAAAATACAAAATTTCTACAGAATGTTTTCATTCTTTTGCCTGAACAATAATCCGGAATAAGGATTTCGGATTTTTAGTATTGTCATTAATAATCTAAATTACAATTTGAAACATAAAACATGAAATTAAATATTAAATTATTCACCGTATTGTTTTTGCTTTTTTCACTGTCGGGATATAGTTATGCTTCCAATGATAGTGATATATCTACTTATATCGTTTCAGGAACCGTGGTTGATGAAGTTACAGGAAAACCTATGGAGTATTCCACAGTTGTACTCCTGAGCAAAAGAGATTCAACCCAGGTGGACGGAATTGCAACCAACATAGATGGTAGTTTTAAACTTCGTACAAAAAATACTGGAACTTATATTCTCCATGTTGGCTTTATTGGATATAATAGCTATCAAAATGAAATAAGTATAGACGAAAATAATAAACACCTGGATGTTGGCGAAGTTAGACTAATGCCAAAATCCGAGGAACTTAAAGAAGTTACAGTCACTGCAAATGAACATGCTATAGAATATCAAATCGACAAAAAAGTTGTGCATGTTTCGGAACAATATACTTCTATTTCCGGTAATGCTGTAGATATACTTGAAAACGTTCCCTCTGTTGAGGTAGATATTGAAGGAAATGTGAGCCTTAGAGGAAATTCTAATTTTACCGTCTTAATTGATGACCGTCCTTCTGTGCAGGATGCAAATGATGCCCTTCAGCAAATTCCGGCGGGAATGATAAAAAATATTGAAATCATTACAAATCCTTCTGCAAAATATGATCCTGAAGGAACAGCCGGTATTATCAATATCGTGACTAAGAAAAGGACATTGGAGGGAATTAGTGGAATTACACATTTAGACGTTGGTTTGGATGAAAAGTATGGCGGAGATTTTCTTTTTAATTACCGCACTGAACATTACAATGTTTTTGTCGGAGCGGATGTTACCGACAGAAAATATCCCGGTTCTATTGAAATTGATAATTTTACTTATGGTAATGATACAACTTACCTCACACAAGACGGGGATTATGAACGTGCCCGAAAACGGTATAGTGCTCGTGCGGGTTTCGAATGGTTTCCAAATGAAAAGAATTCGTTAACCATTAGCGGACGTTACGGGAATCGTGGACATGAAAGTACATCAAGCACCACCTTTCATGAGTGGACTTCAGTCAATCCTGAAAAAAATGTATACACCAGCGATGAAGTTAGTGAACGTTCAGGGGATTTTTTCTCTTTGAACACCGATTATTCACGCGAATTTAGTTCAAAAGACCATAAATTTGACCTTCAGTTGATGCTTTATCAGCGTGATGGAGGGTCGGAATCCACAAATACTATGTTTAATTCTGAAAATGAAATTTCAGGTGGTCAGAAATCCAAAGAAGGTGGTCCTTCCAAAGGATTGAGATACCGTTTAAACTACAAACAGCCATTTTCTACTGAGATTAAGATTGAGGCCGGTGCACAGGGGAGAATTAGAGACTCAGAAGAATGGAATGAGATGTATCACTATGATCTAAACAACGAAGATTATATTCTGCAGCCACTTTATAGCCATAATTCAATCTATGCCCGTAACATTCATGCGGGTTATGCTCTGATGAGTGGTGAATTAAGCAATCTTGGATACCAACTTGGTTTTAGAGGAGAATATACCTACAGAGATATATCAATGGAGGATAGCGATGAAGCTTTCAACATCGACAGATGGGATTACTTCCCTACTATTCATTTCTCCTATCAAATGCCCAATGAACATCAGTTAATGGCAAGTTACAGCCGTCGTATTGACCGGCCAAGAGGTTGGTATCTCGAGCCATTCTATACCTGGTCTGATGCTTATAATATTAGAAGAGGTAATCCCGGATTAGTCCCGGAATACATTAATTCCTATGAATTGGGATATCAGAAGGAATTTGACAGGAACTCAATATCTATGGAACTCTATTACCGGTCAACAGAGAATCGTATTGAAGGGATAAGAAGTGTTTACGATGACAATATAATGCTGAGAACATACGAAAATGTCGGCACTGACTACGCTCTGGGGACTGAGCTGATGGTCAACTGGAATATTCAAAAATGGTGGGAGACAAGTCTTACCGGTAATTTCTATGATTACCGTGTGGAAGGTGAACTCAATGGCGTTGATTTTGATAAGCATAGTTTTACCTGGTCTACAAGGTGGAGTCATATTTTTAACCTTGCAGAAAATACACGCCTTCAGCTTAATCCTTCTTATCGCAGTCCGGAGGTTGAGGCGCAGGAAAAGGAGGCAGGTTACTTTTATATGCACGGAGCTATCAGGCAATCCTTATACGATAACAAATTGAATCTCACCCTCCAGGTACGTGATGTATTCAGTACGGGAAAACATGAATCTACAATTGATACAGATGCGTTTTATAACTATCGCCTCTATGAACATAAAGCTCCGATGATCATGCTGAATGTAACCTGGCGGATTAACAACTATAAAAATGGCAGAAGGCAAAATCGCGGAGGGGACGGCATGAATATGGAAGAAGGAGGCGAAATGTAGTTCTGTTACTATATTGATTTCATTCAAAAGGTCTTAAGCTATTAATTATCAGTGATTTTGATTATTTAGATTTTCTTTATTCCTTTTTCTTCTCTCATATCGATTTGATAAGATCATACTGATAATTATTAAAATCATGGTAAGTATGCCAACATAGTTACCATCGTTTTGTAAACAGCTCATGTTACTATAGTCTATCGTTGCTAAGTGTACTATTATCAAAATCCCGGCGAATATGATCAGCCAAATTCTAAATTGTATCATAAGCTTATTTATAGTTATTATAACTCACTACTTCAGCAAAGTACCTGCATATGAAAAATCTATTTAATTTTTACGCCCCCTGCTGCTGAGCTGAATTTGCAATTCCGCTCTTTCACTCATTGCCTGCTACTTATGAAATGCCTTGTTATTTGTATTTGTTATACGTCACTACTTCATCAAAATCCTTTCTTGGTCGCCATGATTCATGTTGCTCTGAAGGATAACCCAAAGTAATCAGAAGGGGAATTCTTCTGGCAGAAGGAATTCCTAAAGTCTTCTTCACCTTTTTTTCATTCAACCACCCGATCATACAACTTCCGAGACCTTCTTCGGTAGCTTGCAGAGAGATATGTTCGGCAGCTATTCCAATGTCCATGAGCGGATAATGTTTCCTTTTAATTTTGCTTCCAAGGGTTGAAGTTGCATTGGCCGGCTCCATGACAATTGCAATAATAACAGGCGCTTCGTTCGCAAATTTATTCATGTTGAGCATTTCAGCGCGTGCAGCATTGGCAACTTCTTTTTTCAATTCCGGATTGTCAACAACCACGAATTTCCATGGTTGAGCATTACAAGCTGAAGGCGCCAGGCGTGCTGCTTCCAGACAACGTTCAATTTTTTCTTTTTCAACCGGTTTGTCAGCGTAATTTCTCAGGCTGTAGCGTTGTTGTATGCTTTCAAGAATTTTCATATAGTAAATTTTTAAACGTGCTAAATTAAGACAATTTATGCATAATACATTAATCTGCGGATTACGCTGTTTTAAATAAATCTAAATAAATTTTGTAAATGAGAATATTCTCATTATCTTTGTTAAGGATATGTCTAATTTCAATAAATAAGGAGGTGAATTATGGCACTAAAAATTACTGATGATTGTACTGCATGTGGAGTGTGTGTTGATGAATGTCCTAATAGTGCTATTTCCGAAGGCGATGATATATTTGTCATTAATCCGGATTTATGTACTGAGTGTGTTGGGTTTTATGATTCTCCACAATGTCAAGAGGTATGCCCGGTTGATGCTATTGTTGCAGATCCTGCACATCAGGAGAGTCACGAGGAGTTGCTTGAAAAGAAAAAGAAGATACATGGTGAATGACCGTTTTTTTACAGCTCTGCATCTTTAAAATGGTTTTGTATCTATAGGCATAAGCTGTTTTGGTTTAGTATAATTGACAGGAACCTACCATACCAGAATCACAACGCAAAAGAAACAACTGATTATGGTGGTTCCTGCTTTTTATAGATTATACAAATATGTGAATTCACACAAATTGATTTGTGGAATTAAAGGAGAAGGATATGAGGTTAACAATTATTTATGACAATTTCGTTTTTAAACCCGGACTTGATTACGACTGGGGTTTTTCTGCTTATGTAGAAACCGGAGAGAGGAATATTCTTTTTGATACTGGCACAAAAGGAAATATGTTGCTTGAAAACATGCAAAAACTCAATATAGAACCTTCCATGGTTGATGATGTTTTTATTTCTCACAATCATTTTGATCATACAGGTGGTTTGTCAGCA
>Ga0207714_1000973_pt1 | contig 19218 bp, 18 predicted proteins | sample PonA232FremontCA_2_FD_187270 | JGI IMG/M metagenome (GOLD analysis project Ga0207714, IMG submission 187270) | Marine sediment microbial community from Fremont, CA, USA - Pond A23 Sediment 2 (SPAdes) | ecosystem: Environmental > Aquatic > Marine > Unclassified | place: USA: Fremont, California...
AATGAATTTCACGATGATAAGCAAAAAAATATAGATTTTATTATGAATTCAGTTAATTCCATATTGAGCTAAAAAATTTTTAGCTTTAAATGAAGTAGAGTTCATTAACTAAAGGAGGCTGACCAATAATGATATTAACTTATGACCCTAAGATGAATAATTTTTTAGTGGAGGTAAAGAAAAAGAGTAATATTTTTTATCAATTAATTAAGAAAAAAAGTTTCAGTGTATTAAAAGATAAAAAGCAGTTTGTAATCGGTCTTATAGAATATGAAGATTTAGAATTTGATTTTATAGAAGAATAATTTTGTTGGTATTATGTAAAATTTGCAGGTTACTACTCTTAGTGATAAGATATATTAAAAGGTAACATTTATTATTTTCATAAATCAAAGGATTGTAGGTGCATTTTATGGAAATATTTATGGTTTTAATTTCTTATTTAATAGGTTCTTTATCACTGGGCCAAATGTTAGCAAATAGAAAAGATATTGAAATAAATTCAATTGGTACAAATAACCCTGGTGCTTTTAATATTTACAATGAAGTAGGGCATTTTTGGGGTTATGTATCTGGAGCGTTTGATATATTTAAGGGTACCTTTCCTGTTTTTTTTGGTAAGGTAATTTTAAATATTGAATTTCCGTATCTAGCCATGATTACATTAGCTGCTGTAGTGGGCCATATGTGGCCAATATATTTTAAGTTTCAAGGTGGTAGAGGCTTAGCTACTTCGCTGGGAGCTTTAATTGTTTGGGATTTTTATTTAACCCTTTTTATTTTTATAATAGCAGGTGTAGTAGTATTTTGGTTTAGATATTTGAGTAACTTAAAACCAAGAGTTTCATTAATAATGTTACCACTTTTCATTTTGAGCTCATATTTTATGAAAGAAAATATGAGGTTAACTTTAATAGGAATAGCGATGACAATTATTATATATATAAAAGCAGGTGAATTCAGATATAGAATTGGTTAGAAGGAGGATATAATTATGACTGATCGAATATTAACTGTAGGTATAGATGGTGCTGAGATGTCTTTAATAAAAAAATGGATTGATGAAGGGAAACTACCTAATCTTAAAAAAATAATGGAAAATGGGGTTCACGGTCCTTTAAGAAGTACAATACCTCCAATTACAGGAGCCGCCTGGTCTTCTTTTCAGACTGGTACAAATCCAGGCAAACATGGGGCCTTTAATTGGTTTAAAAGAAGTGAAGGTGAATATAACGCTGAACCGGTAACAGCTCTTGATATACAGGAACCGACCCTCTGGAGAATTTTAAACAAATATAAAAAGAAGGTAGGATTAATAGGGGTGCCTGTAACAACACCACCTGAACCAGTTGAAAATTTCATGATTCCGGGTCTTTTAACAACTAAAAATGCTAAGGTCCAAAGTTATCCAGAAGACTTTATTGATCATGTTAAAGAAATAGTACCTGAATTTAAATTTTCTCCCAAAGAATGGACCCGTGGATATAGTGTTGATGGGTGGGTAGAGGAAATGGTTGATGAGATTGAGAAAAAAACTATGTTAACAAAAAGATTGATGGCAGAACAGGACTGGCAATTTTTCATGGTACATTTTATGGAAAGTGATCAAGTTCAACACTATTTATGGCATGAATTAGGTAATTCACCCCATTATATTTTAAAGATTTATCAAACTATAGATTGGGCTATAGGAGAATTGAAGGAATTTTTAGATGAAGATGACACTTTATTTATTATGTCCGACCATGGATTTGGTGAACTAAAATATAATTTTCATATAGATACCTGGCTTTTGAACGAAGACTACATTAATTTAAAAAATAATTTTATTACCCAATTAAAGAAATTATTTTTCCGCCTTGGGTTTACTAAAGAAGCTTTACTTCCAATTGGTGAGTATATATATCCACCGTTAAGAAAGCTTGGACTTGTAGAAACAGCGGTTGATCTTGCGAGTAATCCAATGCTTGATTGGTTATTTATTTCAAGTAATAACGTGAACTGGAAAAAGTCTATAGCCTATTCACACAGTGAAATCGGCCATATATTCCTAAATATTAAAGGTCGAGACCCTGAAGGAGTAATAGAACAAGATAAAGCTGAAGAAGTTAGAGCAGAAATAATTGAAAAACTTAAACAATTTAAAAATCCCTTTACAGGAGAAAGAATTGTAACTGAAGTTTATAAGGGCGAAGAAATCTATCACGGTAAAATGGCAAAAAATGCGCCGGATATAGTATTTGTTCCAGATGATATGTCAGTATTAGGTAAAGGAGCATATCAATTCTTATCAAATAAAAATGTTAGTAAGTCTCAAAATCAAACAGGTCACCATAGAATGAATGGTATATTCTTTGCTGAAGGACCAAATATAAATGAAGGTAGCGAATTAGAGGGAGCACATATTATGGATATAGCTCCTACTGTATTGTATTTATTAGATTTGCCTTTATTAAATTCTATGGATGGGAAAGTTCTGTCTGATATGATAAAAGAAGAATTTAAAGCAGAAACAGATAAACTTTATGTCAGTAAATCGGATATTGGACTTGAACAGGATATACGGGAAGATCTTTTCAAAAATGATATTGATGATAAAAAGGAAAGATTAAAAGGATTAGGATATGTTTCTTAAAACAACAGAGGTGATTTTCGTTGAAAATATTGTTTAGTTTTGATTTGAAAGATAAATATTTAGAGTCAATTAAAAATAGTTTTGATAATATAGAAGTAAAAAAATCTGAAGATATGAATGTACTAAATAAAGAAATCAAAGATACTGATGTACTTGTTGCAATGTTAATGCGTAAATTTGATACTAATTTGATCAAAAAGGAAGACAATTTAAAATGGATTCAATCCTGGTCAGCAGGTGTAGATAAATTTTTAGAAGATAACAACTTTAAATATTTAAAAGAAAATGATATATCTTTAACTTCGGTTCGAGGAATTCATAAAGATAGTATGTCGGAACAGGTTATGGGTTATCTGATTTCATTTAGCAGAAGACTTCCGGAACTTATGAAGTTACAAAAACAAAAAGATTGGGAACGATTAAAGGTAGACTATCTCAAAGATAAAACGCTCTCTATTTTTGGTCTAGGAGCTGTAGGTAAAGAAGTGGCAAAGAAAGCTCAGACTTTTAAGATGAATGTTATAGGAGTAAAGAGAAATACCGATGTTGTGATTCCTGGGGTAGAAGCAATATACAGCCCCGATCAAGCCGAACAGGTATTAAATAAATCTGATTATGTGGTAGTTACAATGCCTTTAACAGAAGAGACCCGTGGATATTTTGATTATGATAAATTTAAAGCTATGCAAGAGACCGCTTGTTTTATCAATGTTGCGAGAGGTGAAATAATTAAAGAAAAAGAAATGATAAAGGCTCTGAATGAAGATTTAATAGCTGGAGCAGCTTTAGATGTTTTTGAAGAAGAGCCTTTACCCAAAAGTTCACCTTTATATGAGATGGATAATGTAATAATAACCCCCCATACTTCAGGTCTATTTCCTGATTATAATAAAGGGGCGGTTGAAATATTTAAAAATAATCTGAGTCTATTTTTAGAAGGCAAAGAACTTATGAATGTGATTGATCCTAACCGTCAATATTAAAAATAGTATTTAGTAATTGTCTTGTTTTTTTGTTATTAATTAAATCTAATACATCTTTTAAAGAAGAGGGTTCTTCTAAAAATATTTTGGAGGCCCTCTTTTTTCCTATGCCGGGAATAAAAGAAAGTTGATTAGTTGTTAGTTCATTAATTTTTATAGGCCAAGGTAGGGCGGTTATAGATCGATATCCATGATCGATAACCTTAACATCATAAAATTTATTTATTTCTAGATTACCAGGTATAGCTATGAGAATAGGATAGGTACCAAGTTGTCTACCGTAACTTATTTTCCCTTCTATTTTTTCAATTCTTACATTTCTTAAAATTGTATTAGTTGGGAAAACGCGTTTTAGCATAGGTTTATTAATATTTTCATTAACCTTTTTCTTATATTCCTTAAATTTCTTTTTATTAATTTCAGCGGTCGGGTAGTTATCGATTTGAACTACCTGTCTTATATTTATCCTTCTTAACATTAAACCAGAATCATATACTCGTTTCAAGAAATTATAATTATACTCAAAGGTTTCTTCCCGCTCTCCTATTAACCCATGTAAAAAATTAATACCTGGTAAAAGCTTAGGAACACCGTTTTTTCTTTTAGATCCAATTTTGTTTAATATTTGAATAGCCTGAAATGCAAGTTCTGGATCTGCCTCTATATTGTTTTTCTTTAGGACCTGAGGATCTGCTGATTCAAGTCCGAAAGCGGCTGTGTCTCCTTCAGTATTATATTTGGTTATAGTTTTAAGTATTTGTCTGCTCTTTTTTTCAGATTGGATAATTGTAGCAGGATTAATATTGTCTAGATGTAATACTTTAAGTTCGGGATCAGCTTCCCGTATTCCAGCATATAGTTCTTCCAAGATTTCGGGTTTAAGTCTATTGTTCTGATCTCTGGAATAGGATAAAATATCGGTCTGACAACCCAATCTATAATAATGGTTACCGTAATTAGTCAAACTATTAACTTCTTCGATAATTTGAGCTGGAGTACGAGTGTAGTGTAGGGTTTTCAATCGTTCACTACAAAAGGCACAGTGTTTTGAACGGGGACAACCGCGAAAAGTTTCTAACTCACAGACTACATTTGGATAAGAAGGGTGGCGTTTTGTTAGTTTAGCACCCAGCTTAGCCCATCTTGAGATATGATCTGCTGCTGTTTTTTTCAATTTATCGAAGTCAGTATTTTTTAACCTGCTGTAGATATCAAGAGCAGCGGTTTCTCTAGTTAGAATATCATAACCGGTCACTTTATTTTTAACCAGGGTAATTGGTCCCCCAAGAACTTTAGTGGGATAAAATACATTATCACCTAATTTTTTTATTTCTGCTAAAGAAATAGGTCGTCCACCAAGATAATTACCGGGTACTGTTGTGCCTGCAATGATAATAAAAAGGTCATAAGATTCCAGTGTTTCTTTGTTTTGTTCCCAGTTGTCTCTAAAATCATCTATAGTTTTATAATCAATATATTTTTCAGGAATACCGGCATCTAATAAAGAACCATATACATATCTAATATGGGGTGATATATAAGGTGGTACTCCCAGACATGAGGGTTCATCAAGATAGCCGTCCAGTAAAAACGTTTTAATTTTTTTAGTACTCATAATAATAGCTCCTTAATAATACTTTTCTTCATTATAAATTAAAGAGCTGTATTTTGTCTAATTTAATAGCAGGATTTTTTTGATAATAAGTAAATATATAACTTAAAGGGAGGTAGTAAAAATGGATGAATTATATAACATAGATCAAGCAATGGAAATAGATAGAACTGAAGTGGCAGCAAATTATAAAAATCATATAAATCCCAGTATGGTTAAGATGCTTCAGTTAATGAATTTTGATAAGAATTTTGTAAAAGCAGATAATGTAACTGTAACTGATGAAAAAGGAAAAGAATATTTAGATTTTTTAGGTGGTTATGGTTCTTTAAATATGGGACATAATAGAAAAGAAATTATTGAAGCAGTTCATAAAGTACGAGAAAGGCCTAATTTATTACAGGCTTCTTTGGGTGGGATCTACAGTGCTGCTGCTCATAATTTAGCTCAGGTAGCTCCTGGAGATCTTGAAATAAGTTTTTTTGGTAACAGTGGAACCGAAGCAGTAGAAGGTGCAATTAAATTATCAAGAATTGCTACTGGGAAAGAAAAGATCATTTATTGTAAAGATTCTTTTCATGGGAAAAGTTATGGATCTTTATCTATAACAGGAAGAGAGAAATATCAAAAATATTTTAACCCCCTTTTGCCAGCAACTGAATCAATTCCTTTTGGTGATATTCCAGCTCTAAAAGAGAAGTTGAACAGTAGCGAGAATATTGCATCTGTGATACTGGAACCTATCCAAGGTGAAGGAGGAGTAGTAGTACCTCCAAACGGGTATCTAAAAGAGGTTAGGGAATTGTGTGATAAACATGGAGTATTGATGATTTTAGATGAAATACAAACTGGACTAGGACGGACAGGGGAAATGTTTGCATGTAACCATGAAAATGTTGTACCAGATATTATGTGTTTAGCAAAATCTATGGGTGGAGGAATAGAGCCTGTCGGAGCATATATTACAAAACCAGAGATTTGGAATAAGGCCTATGGTAGTATGGAAAAAGCACTCTTACATACTTCTACCTTTGGTGGTAATGCCAGGGCTTCTGCTGCAGTAATTGCTTCTTTGAATTATATTATCAAAAAAGAGTTAAGTAGAGAAGCTGAAGAAAAAGGCAAGTATTTTTTAGATAAATTGAAAAGTTTTGAAGATGAATACAAATTAGTTAAGGAAGTTAGAGGAAAAGGGTTATTAATTGGTATAGAGTTTAATCAACCAGATCCCGGTATATTTGATCAACTCTCCGGCGGATTAGTTAGTAAATTTTCGGCTGAATATTTGGGAGCAATGGTGGCAGGAACTTTAAATAATGATTATCAAATAATTACAGCCTATACTTTAAATAATCCTAATGTGATCAGATTAGAACCACCCCTTACAGTAAGTTATGAACAAATTGATTATGTAATAAATTCCTTAAATCAGATATTTCAAAATAATAGTGGGTTATTTAATTTAACAATGAAAAGTGCTTCAACCGCTATCAAAAATTTTTTTCAGTAAGGATTAATAGTAAAAAATTAATAATATGTTAAAGAGCGGCAGGGGGACCTGTCGTTAATTTTTTTCATATAAATGTAAATATTTTCTATAAAAAAGAAGGATTTACCAATAGTCATCTCAAATGTGTTATAGTGTGGCAAATATAAAATACTATAACAGGAGTGTATTAATTGATTAAACAACACAGTAAATTCATATTATTTTTACTAGTCTTGATACTTTTATTTATTCCAGTAATTACAGTAGAGGCACAATATTCTACCGGTTATCTTGATTTTGATTTTTATAATTTGAATAGCAAAAAGTTCCGGATAAATACTGATTATTCATTTTTTCTAAAGAATGAGACTAAAAACAATCTATCTTATACTCTCAAATATGACAAGAACCAGAATATTGATTACAAGTTTAAAAAGGAGCACTTTTGGCTTGACCGTTCAATTTTACTGAAGGATTTCAGTGGACAGAGTAAATATCTGAAATTAAAATATGATAATTCAAATTTGATTTATGGTAGATATCAATTTCAGATTGATTCAACAATGTTTTCGAATTATTATTATAATAATTTAGATGGAGTGAAATTTACTCATGAGAATGATAAGCGAAGTGCTAATGTTTTCATAAGTAGAATGGGGCAAGTTTCAATTACGGATAGAATCTTTAATCCAAGTTATTCAGTTATCTTTTTAAATAATGATAAAATTATACGAGAATCTGAAATGGTCTATGTGAATACATTAAATAAAGATAATGAAGTATTAAGAACAAATTATCTTAGAAAAAAGTTACACTATAAAATAGATTATTTAAAAGGTAAAGTTACATTTAAACCATTAATATATTTTTTGAATCAGCCCGAGTATAATTATGAATTGATTATAAATTATAAAATTAAGGAGTCTGGATTCAAATATCTAAACCGGGGATATAATTTAAAAACAAAACTAACTTCTAATACAAGTTTGAAGATATATGAAGTAAATGAGCAAAGTCAAAAAAATATTAAAGGTATGGTATTATCTTTTAAACCTAAGAGACGTGACTATTATGAATTGGAATACCAACAAGAGCAAGAAAACAATAAAAAAGTAAATATAAGTAATGATAATGGTGGCCATTATTTACAAAATATAATAAAGAATAGTAAAACAGATAAAATGGGGATTAGATATTTCAATGAAATAAATTCAAACAATAAAATACAGGGACATAGTTACAAATTTATTATTAATTCCCCTTACTTTGGAAAATTAGATGAGTTTGAACATTTCATAAAATACAATAGTAATTTAAATGAAAATATAAGAACTGAAATTATTTACCGAAGTTTAGATAACGATCAAAAGCATAGTTATGATCATTATCAGACGAATTTAATTAATCAAATCAATGAAAAACTAATCTTGAAGACAAGTTTTAAATATATAAATGGAACTTCAGGTATTACAAAAGAAAAAAGCCTGAGTAATTTTTTTGAATATAAATATTCAGAAAATTTAGACATATCCTGGGGCTATTTACATAATATGCCAAGAGAACTCTATTATGGACAATATGTAATCAGGTATAAGCCTAAAAATAATAGTCATATCATATTTAGTAATCAAGTTAAGGATACTGATTATAGGGTGAAAAGATTTGAATATAAAATGGACAATGATTTTAAGATCTTTAAGACAATTCAAGAAACTCTATCAGATAAGAGTATAGTTAACAAAAATAATGGTTTGAAGTATAGAATAAATAATGAAAATACCATTTCATTTATTAATTCAACCCATCAAGAGGAGGTGAATGGTAAGGAAAATATAGTTAAGTATAAATTTGATTTTAATAAAACCATTTCAGCTGGTTTAAACCAGAGAACTTATTACACTAATTTAAATGGAGCTCTTCAAAAAAAGAAAAGAGGAACTAAAATATATTTAAACTTAAAAAAGAAAGGAAATACATTTGAGGGTAGTTTTGATAAGGAGCGGAATATTACTAATACTTTTAAGAAAGAAAGACTAAAAGTTTCCTATCATAATAGAAATATTTCAAAATTTTATTTTTTTACTGGTATTGAAAAAGAATTTAAAAAAGAGAAAGCTCAAAATATTATTGTTAAATATAGTAACCTCCGTTTTAAAATCAAATACCGCCCCTTTAATAATAAGAACAATTTAAGTTATAGTTATCTAAAACAGAATTCATACACTAAAAATTTAAATATAAGTAATGAGGAAAATACTGTTAACCAAACCTTAGACTTTTCTTATTTTTTTAATACGAAGTTATCATTAAATACTTCCTATAGTAAATGGGAGCGAACTTTAAAGAAAAACCAACAAAATATTTCTAATGTGTTTTCATTAAAAAGATTGGGATTGAAATATAGATACAAAAAGAGATGGACTTTTAAAGGAGAGTACAGAATATTAGATAAAACTAGAGAAAAAAGTGATAGTGGATATTTGATTTCTATCCAAAAGCATATAAACAAAAAATTATCACTAGGAATAGAATATAATTTTACTGATTTCAATAATAATCTTAATAATTTGAGTTATGATAACAATGGATTGTCTTTTAATATAAATTACAAATGGTAAAGGAAAGGTGTATTTAAATGCAATTAATCAAAAAAATAATAAAATACTTAATTTTAATCAATATAATATTTATTCTTTTTTCCAACCCTGTCTTAAGTAGTAATTATTTAGATTTGGGAACTTTTGAGGTTATGAATGGAGGTTATTGGGCATTAGAAGGAAATAATACCTCTGTAATACAGGTTGATAAAGATGACAATGAACTATTTTATCTAACTCCACAGAATATAATTAATAAAGTAATCACGGGTAAAATAAAAGTTTCAAGCTTTACTTATGATAATGATGCTTTCGGTTTAACGTTTGGATACCAAGGAATAAATGATACTTATTTATGGTCCTGGGATGCTGGAGGTGTGCATGGAAATGAAGGACATATATTTTATAAAAAAGAAAAACTAGTTAGTCATGATGTTATTCCAGGAGAAATATTATATGATGGGAGAGCAATAGGGAAAGCCTGGGAGAAGGAAAAAGAATATAATTTCAAAGTGACTTATCTTGAAAACTATTTTAAGTTAGAAATAAATAATAAAAAAATATTTGAAGTAAAAAATAACTTTCCCAAAGGAAGATTTGGTTTCTATTGTTTTTCTCAGGATATGATATATTTTTCAAATATTGAAATCAAAAATGGTGAACACTTATTAAAACCAAGTCTTGAGGATTTAGAAGAACCTATTGAAATAAAAGGTTACATTGATAAAACCGATAATAATTTATTTGATATAATAAGTGCTAATTACCAAATAAAAAACAATTCGGAATATGATATTGAAGATTTATATATTTCTCTATATATTGATCCTGAATTAAAGTTATTAATAGACAGTATCAATATTAAGCAAAGTACCTATGATTTGAAATATAATAAAGCCAATAATGAATACAAGTTAAGTGGTATTACACTTGACTCTCAAGAAAGTATTTATTTAAATTATTTTCTTGAAAAAAGAAATCCGATTGTTAAAAAAGAGCAATATTTAAATAAAATACTAGTAAAAAGTTCGAAAAAAGATATTCTTTTATCTAATTCTATAAAGTCCGAAATAGAATTTAATGATGTAAATAATATCTTGAATGCTGAGATAGTTGGAAGGGTAAATATTGATAAAAATGCATCGTCTTTGAATTTGAAAGAAGAAGATATTAAATTCAAAATAGTAACTTCTGACGGGAGATTGATTCAGGTTGATAAAAATGGGAAATACCATTTAACAGTTAATAAATTTAATGGATTATTTGAAAAAGAGACTATAGTATTGAAATTGATTGTACCAAAAATGTATAATAAATATAGGTTTAAAGGCGAAAAAATAAAATTAATAAAAATAAGTCCGGGGTCTTATATTAAACAGGATTTCAATCTATATATAGGAGGTAAGGTAAATGGTTAATGACTTTTCAGTTGAAGAATATATTGAAAAATTAGAAGATATTTTTAAGAAACATGCAGACAAAGATAATGCAGTTCAAATGGAAAAGTATATGAGAAACAAATTTGATTTTTATGGATTACATGCAAAACAACGAAGGGAATTAAGTAGACACCTCCAGAAATTAGATAATAGGCCCCCACATTCACAGTTGAGTCAGGTGATTATAAAATTATGGTCTAAAGATAAAAGAGAATTACATTATTTTGCTATGGAATTATTTGAAAGATTTAAAAAAGATTTTAGAATCGGAGATATTAAATTAATGGTTTATATGATTGAAAACAAATCCTGGTGGGATACAGTTGACTTCATTTCAAAAAAACTTGTTGGAGAATATTTTAAAACCTATCCTCAATTTAGAGATGAGTTTAATACCAAATGGCTCAAGTCAAATAATATTTGGTTACAGAGAACAGCTCTTTTGTTTCAATTAAATTATAAAGAAGAAACTGATTCAAAATTATTATTTAACAATATAAATAAGTTAAAAGATATAGATGAGTTCTTTATTCAAAAAGCTATTGGCTGGTCTTTAAGAGAGTATTCAAGAACTGCTCCAAAAAAAGTAGAGAAGTTTATAGTTAATAATGAGTTATCTAGTTTAAGTACTAGAGAGGGACTTAAAGTTATTAAAAAAGCCAAAAGTAATTAAAAGAAGGTAAATTGATTTACTTTTGTTATATAACTCAGGACTATATAAGCAGGAAATATTGCAGAAAAATTAAATTATATAAATAATCAGTAAGATTATTTGGGAGATGAAGGTATGAATTCTTATGAGAGAGTATTTAAAAGATTAGAGGGTAAAGAAGTAGATAAAATACCTAATTTAAATATTATTATGACTTTTGCAGCTAAATTTATAGATGTTCCTTATAGTAAATATGTTAGGGATTATAGGTATCTTGTAGAAGGTAATATAAAATGTTGTGAAGAATTTGGAATAGATATGGTAAGTGCGATCTCAGATCCATGTCGTGAGGGACATGATATGGGAGCTAAAATTAAATTACCACATGATGACGTTCCCTATTTTGATGGTAATCTAATTGTTGATTATAAACAATTAGATTCATTAAATATTGTTGCTCCTAGGCAAGGTGAACGAATGTTAGATCGAATTAAGGCAGTTGAACTCTTCAAAAGAAAAGTAGGAGGTACTTATCCAATTTTAGGTTGGGTAGAAGGATCTTTTGCTGAGGCTTGTGATCTAAGAGGGATGCATCAAACAATGCTTGATATTTATGAAAATCCAGAAAACTTAGAACAATTATTAGAAATATGTACTGAACAGGCAATTTGTTTTGCTGAAGAACAGGTTAAGGCAGGAGCAGATTTTATAGGGATTGGGGATGCAGCAGCTTCCTTAATCGGTCCCGCAAACTATAATAAATTTGTTTTTCCCTATGAAAAAAGAATAATAAATGCTGTACATGAACTTGATGCCAAAGTTAAATTACATATCTGTGGAAATATTAATCCCATTTTAGAACAAATAGTAGAAACTAAAAGTGATATTATTGATCTAGACTGGATGGTTGATTTTAAAAAGGCTATAGAAATATTTGAGGATAAAACATCTGCAAATGGTAATTTTGACCCAGTAGATATTTTAATGCGAGGGACGGCTGAGAAAGTAAAAAACGAAGTGAAAAAATGTGTAGAAATAGGAAACAAGACTACCTTTATATCAGCTGGATGTGAAGTTCCAGCCAGTACTCCTTATGATAATATGTATGCTGTAAATGGACCTTTATATCAATAGGACACCTGATAATTGTAAGTAATTATTGATAATTTAAATCAGTGAATTTTGTGAAATTTTTAAAAAGGATTTATTTATTATATAATGAATACATGAAATAAGATAATTAATAAATGATGAGGTGTATATAAATGAAAGCAAATTTCTATAATGAGTTAAACAATTTAACGGAAGATTTTAAAGAAGTCTTTGTTGGCACTATAGTGAACACGGACCAAAAGCATTCTGAATTAAAGGAAGTAAAGTTTGCGCTAACAAAAGAGAAAACAATTTACAGTAGCTCTGATCAGACAGAAAAAATAAATGAAATATTAGAGACAATAGGAAAAGACAATATACTTAAAATGAATAATCCAGGATTAAAAGAGATTGAATTAAATGGTAAAGGGAAAGTAGAATTATATCTTGAACCTGTTACTGACAATCCTCGTTTGATTTTGTTTGGAGCTGGACATATTGCTAATCAGGTTTCAAAAATTGCGAGCTTAATGGACTTTGAAATCACTGTTATTGATGATAGAGAAAAGTTTTTAAATAAAGAAAGATTTCCTGAAGCTGATCACTTAATTGTCAAAGATTATAGCGATTATTTAAATGAATATGAACCGGAAAAAAATGATTATGTAGTGATTATTACAAGAGGTCATCAGTTTGATTATGATGTGTTAAGCGGAGTAATTGATGAAGATTGTAAATATGTAGGTATGATTGGTAGTTCTAAAAAAATTGGTGAAGTTTTTGATGAACTTAGAAAAGTTGATAATGCCAGTGAAGAACTACTGGATACTGTTTATACACCGATTGGTTTAGATATTGGTGCCCAAACTACTGCAGAAATAGCGGTTGCAATCATGGGAGAAATTGTAAAAGTAAGGAGGACAAAAGATGAATAAGAGATTAATAGAAAAAATAGTTGATTCAACTGATAGCTATGATAGTTTGGCTTTAGCTACAATTGTAGATGCTAAGTCCTCGGCTCCACGAGATGTAGGTACTAGCATGATAATTTATCCTGATGGAGAAACTCACGGTACTATTGGGGGCGGAAATCAAGAAAAAGAAATTATCAATAAAGCAAAAGCATTATTAAAAGAAGGACAATCAGGTCGTATTAGTTTTAGTTTAACTAGAAAGGAAGCAGCCAAAATTGGTTGGGTCTGTGGCGGTGATATTGAAGTATATATTGAGAACATAGAACTTTAAAAAATCAAAATAATGAATGATAATGAGCTCACTTCGGTGGGCTCTTTTTTTTTAAGAGCAATAGTATTTTCAAATCTAAAAAATTATTTTATAAAAGAGAGGAAATAATTTTTAACCAAGATCTCTTATAGATTAATAGATTTTTTCATAAAATTAAGATATTTATTTGACATTTCAATTTTATAATGAATTTGTAAGTTGAAAAGAGAGGAGTAGATATACACCAATTTTCCCTCCTTAAAGTTGACATGAATTAAAATAATCTCTTTCTTTTTGCCCTGCATAAGCAGGGTGAAATCAAATGAGTTAATTCTACTCATCTAATATATATTTATCTTTGAAAGTGTTAAATATAAATATTTATAAAAAATTCCCCCTGAATTACATTTGAAAGTGGCAAAAATATAGTTAGTTTGAAAATATTATCATATCTTCCTATTTATCCCCGGGTGACCGGGGTTTTCTTATTTAAAGCTTTGTTTTATAACTTTAATGGAAAATTAAATATTTAATAAGTTTGTTAATACGTTAGACAGAATAAAATATTAGAGAGTAAATCTACAAAATAATAATGGAAAAATATTACATTATTTCTTGTATATTACATTATGATATGGTAAAATATGGAAAAGGAGTGATTGGATGATAAATAATGTAGTGCTGACTGGACGATTGGTAAGAAAGCCTGAATTAAAAGAATCAGAAGAAGGAGTTGATTATTGCACATTTACCCTTGCAGTTCAGAGAAATTATCGCCGCAAAGATGGTGAAATTGAAACTGACTTTATAGATGTGGTTAACTGGGGGCCAGGAGCAAAACGCTGTAGTAAGTATTTAAAAAAAGGAAAACTAGCGGGAGTCGAAGGTATGGTAAGTACATATACCATTGAAAAAGAAGATAAAAAATATAAAAACTATCGGGTTAAAGCAAGAAGGGTACAATTTTTAGAATGGCCGGATAAGTAATAATATTTTCAAGGGTTAATGAGATTATTCATTAACCCTTTTTTTACTGTTTCAAAAGGGAGGAATTGGAATTTATTTGTAGAATAATATAAAAAGGAGAAAAGAATATAAATTTATGTATTAAATCCGAATTTATGTTCATAATAATATCAAATTGTTATTATACAGAAATGGGGGGGATAGTTTGAGAAAATATATTTATACTTTCTTAATTATCATTATTGTTATTGGGTCACTTTTATTAGTAAATAACCTGGGAATTATTTCATTTAGGCAGTGGGGAGAAAATATTATTCAAAGTACACCTTTTGTAAAAGAATATGTACGGACTGCTGAAGAGTATGAAGAAGTAGTTGCAGAAATGGAAGAACTGGAAGAGGAAAAAAGTGATTTAAAAGAACAGGTGGAAGAAATGAGACAAGAAAATAATGAATTTGAAGAGAGAATAACAGAACTTGAAGAAAATAATAAAGAGTTAAAAAATGAGTTAATGGAAACTCAAAAACAACAGGCAAGTCAACAGGAAAATTTTGAAAAGTTATTAAAAATATATGAAAATATGGACCCGGAAAAAGCCGCTAATATTTTAAACAATCTTAATAGAGATTTTGCTATGAAAATCTTGAGAGGATTAAGTGATAAAGATGCAGCTACCATCTTAGAAAGTATGAGTGTAGAGGATGCTGTAGATTTCAGCCAAGATCTTCAGTAGAGCTTAAAAATAATGTTAAAAGTGTAATTTTTTAAGTTTATTGTTTCTTTAAAAATTTTTGTATACTAAATATGATAGCTATTAAATACAATCATTTCATGCAAAGGGATAGAAAAGAAAATTGGAATAGAAAGAAAAATACTTTAATAATCGTAAATAAACTGCTTTTTTAAACACTATAAAGTATCCGGTTAACGTCCCAAAACTGATTCGAAATAGTTCATTTCCCCCAGAAATATATGCAGTTTTAATGTGTGATTATTATGGAGTGATCTGTTTGAAAAATAAAAACATCTATTTTGTTATATTTTTAATAGCCTTTCTTTTATTAACAACAACTTTACATGCAGAAAACTTTTCGACTTCTTTAAAAAATTTTGTATCCAATGGTAAAAAAGTTCAGATCAAATTATATAATGGACAATCAGATCTGAGAATATTTACAGGTACTAATGTTGAAATTAGTAATTTAGATAAATCAAAACGTACCTTTCTAGCAAAAAACAAAGAATATATTATAGAACCATATGTAAAAGGACAGCCCGTTTGGTTTATACAAGTTTTTGCCACTGAAGAGCAGAATAAGGCTGAAAACATTAAAGAGGATATTAAAAATAATTTTAGTGATTATGAAGTCCGGATCAAATTGGTAGATGATTTATATAAAGTTCAAGTTGGAACCTTTAACGAAGAATTAGCTGCCGAAAAGGTTTCTCAAAACTTAAATAACGCCGGTTGGAAAACCTGGGTTATAGAAAGTGAAACTGGTGAAGAGTCTTCTCAATTAGTAGTTAAAGATAAGCAAGGTAATAATGTATTTGAAAACGGTACTATTTTTTGTGAAGGCGTTATTAGTTTGAGGGATAACTTATATAATGGGAAAATGCAGTTTAAATTAGAAGATGGAAAAATAGAAGTTTTAAATGAAATAGATTTTTTAACATTAGAATATAGTTTACTTTTAGAAAACAAACCTGATACCAATAATTTAACTTTTTTGAAAACTGCAGCTGTACTTAACAGAAGTAGGGTTTTAAGTAAAATATTAAACGAAACAGCACCATATAAATTTCCCCAGTACCAAGGTATTTCGGGTTTGTCTGAAATTGTTAAAGTTGCTGTGGATAAAACCTCCGCAAAGGTGATATATAAAGATAATTCACTCTTTGATGGAACTGTTGATTTTAAAAAAGTAAATAGAAATCATAATACTTTTGAATCGGTATTGTTCAGTGAGTTTGATTCTATTGAAATTAGAGATTTAGATACTACTTTAGAAGAAACAAAATTAGTAGATTCTAATATTGATATTGGTTTAAAATATAAAGAGATTAGACAGTTAACCTGGAATGGTCCACGGGTCATAAGTATTGTTGATTTAAACACCTTGAAAGGTAGACATAAAGTCACTTCATTTATAAGCAATGATAAGATTGAGGGGCTGTCTTCGTTAGCTGATGTAGCGAATCAAAAAGGGGCATTAGTTGGAGTTAATGGTGGTTTTTATACTTCATCAGGCACTCCCTTAGGAATAGTAATGATTGATGGTGTGATGGTTTCAGAACCTTTATATAATAGAGCTGCTTTAGGTATAACTAAAAGTGGTGAAATATTGATTGATAATGTGAAGTGGAGAGGATTATTAAAAACCAAGAATAATAGCCACATCATTATTGATGCAGTCAATAGAAAACCTAATAATGATGGGGAAATAATATTATATAATAGTTTTTTTGGAGAAAGAACTCCTCAATTCAATCAATCTACTACAGAAATTGTAGTGGCTGAAAATAGGATATTAGAAGTTGATAAGGGAGAATTAATCAATAATTCTATTCCAAAAGAGGGGTTTGTAATAAAAATATTCAACAGCGATTCTGAATCATATTCATCTTTTGAGCCTGGTAAAGAAGTAGAATACAAAAATATATTCAGTCCTAACTGGAATCAGGAAGATGTTGTAAGCATCATGGGAGGAGGCCCGAAACTGATTTCAGAGGGAGAAGTAACTGTGACTGGACAGGCCGAAAATTTCCAGTCGGATATCATTCAAGGCAGGGCTCCACGGACAGCTGTTGGTATTACTGAAGATGACCACTTACTATTTGTAATGGTCGATGGGCGTCAGCCAGAACTAAGTGTTGGTATAACACTTAATAATTTAGCCCAGTATTTAAAAAAATTAAATGTAAAAGAAGCCATGAATTTAGATGGCGGCGATTCTTCTCAATTGGTAATTAGAGGGTATACCTTTAATAGTCCTTCTGGTTATAGGGAAATCGGAACTGGAATTTTAATTAAAAAAGTAAATTAATGGAGGATGATATTTTTGTATAAAAAAATTCTAATACTATTTATACTAATTACAATTAGCTTAACTCCGGTAGCAAATGCTCAAACTCATGATTTTCAGGAAATGAATTATTCGGTACTCATTGATGGTGATAATACTTCACTTAATATTAATCCAATATTTCAGTTTCAAAATGAACTGAACAAATTGAGTTTTGATCTGAACTTTGATGGGGATGATTTTAGATTTGGTGGTACCTGGTTAATACAGGCCTTAAAGGATGAAGACTATGAAACTGATGCTGCTTTTTCTGTCTTAACAAAACCCTATAATAACGGATTTACTACTGGACTTGGTGTTGAAGGAAGGAAATTTTTTGAACAGAACAGAGAATTACAATATGAGCTGAAATATATTTTGGACAACCAAAAATTTGAATATAGAATTGGCTATCTAACTCCTATTGTAAAAAACAATGATTTAAAGGTAAGTATCGGTAATTCTTACTGGCATGATAAACTTCTTTTACTAGAAGTAGGATTCAGAGTTAAATTTTAACTTAATTTGTGAGGAGTACTATAATGTCTGAAAAGGAAAATGAAGGCAAGAGATATTTAGATATAGTCCTAGTTTTAATTCTTTTTTTGGTCTTATCTACTTATATTGATTTAAATATTACTTTGGAGCAAATATTGGGGGTTTTAACTGGTTAAAGCATTTTTAAGTTGGGGGGAAGTTAGATGTTTGACCAAAAGCAGGGAGAAGAAGAAATAATAGTTCAGGCAAAAAATGGTAATAAACTAGCAATAGAGTATTTGATCAATAAAAACATGGACATAGTTTATGCAAAGGCAAAATATTTTTTCATAAAAGGTTTGGATAAAGAAGATGTGATTCAAGAAGGGATGCTAGGACTTTTTAAAGCTATCAGGGATTATCAAATTGATCGAGAAGCTTCTTTTAGAGGTTTCTCACAATTGTGTGTACATCGTCAATTAATATCAGCAATTAAGAGAGCTAATCGGCAGAAGCATCAACCTCTTAATAATTCTACTTCAATAAATAAAACATATGATTATGATAATGAATCAGGAAGAAGTTTCAGTGAAATACTTCCTGACAAAAAAAAGAAATTGGAAGACCAATTTGTTTATAAAGAAATTATAGATTTAGTGTTTAAGGAAATTGAAAAAGATTTAACTAAACTTGAAAAAGAAGTATTTTATGAATATTTAGATGACCGCTCTTATAAAGAAATCTCTGAGAAATTAGATATTAACGTTAAAACAGTGGATAATGCTTTACAGAGAGCCCGTAAGAAAATTGAAGAAATTAAAACAAATAATGATTTAGAAGATCTTGTAATATAGCTTTAGATAGAAAAACGGGGATTTATTTCAGTAATAGCTAGTTGTTTGACAACTTTAATATACTGTGTTATATTAAGATAAATGGGAATTGACTTCCCAAAGAAACAATATACAGGAGGAATATAAAATTATG